>Ga0364873_10021_pt2 | contig 99442 bp, 88 predicted proteins | sample ExccelAu500001D3_2_FD_206928 | JGI IMG/M metagenome (GOLD analysis project Ga0364873, IMG submission 206928) | Enriched cells from Trout Bog Lake Hypolimnion, Wisconsin, USA - BchlTB.Aug07.5000.01.D3 | ecosystem: Environmental > Aquatic > Freshwater > Lake > Hypolimnion/Profundal zone | place... | reverse complement strand
TGTCCCAGCTGGAACGGTAATCTGCTCCCAACCACTAGAGCTCATGTACAAAGTCCAGTTATAGAAGTTGCCAGAGTAACCTGCAATTTCATATTTAGTATTAACTTGCTTACTCCAATTCCCCGAGAGGTTTTGTGGCCACAAAGGAATTGCTGGGTTATAGCTAATTACTCTGGACCAATGAGGGTCTGTTGAAATCATTCCCCATGGGCCTTGAATCTCGGAAGGCAGTTGACCACCATCTGCAGTTGTTCTAGAGATGGCAATCTGATCACCAACACTAGAGACCCGCTCGGTGATGATGGCCAGCTCCTTACCATTAAAAACATTCTTCTTAGAGTACACCCACTCTTGACCAACTTGAGGAGCGCGCACGATTGGCAAAGGGTTGGGAGTCGATATTGAATTGCCTGTCTCGTAACCTAGCGGAGCTCCACAAGCAGTAATAGCTAAAACAAAGGTGATGATGGATAGGCGCTGTAATAGATTCATGTGATTTATTCCCACTCAATGGTTGCCGGAGGCTTGCCACTGATGTCATAGACGACTCGATTAATGCCACGCACTTCATTAATGATGCGATTCGAAACCTTACCCAAGAGTTCATGCGGCAAGTGAGCCCAATGCGCAGTCATAAAGTCTTGGGTTTGCACCGCTCTCAATGCAACAACATATTCATAGGTTCTACCATCGCCCATTACGCCAACAGACTTGACGGGGAGAAATACAGCAAAAGCCTGACTGGTTAAGTCATACCAATTTTTGCCACTGACTTCATCCATAGTGTTGCGCAACTCTTCAATAAAGATTGCATCAGCACGTTGTAGTAATTTGGCAAACTCTTGTTTCACTTCGCCCAAGATACGAACCCCAAGGCCAGGACCCGGGAAAGGATGCCGATAGACCATCTCTCTGGGTAAGCCAAGTGCAACGCCAAGCTCTCTCACCTCGTCCTTAAATAATTCACGTAAGGGCTCTAGTAACTTGAGATGCATGTCTTCTGGCAAACCACCAACATTGTGATGACTCTTGATCGTATGCGCGCCCTTCTTGCCTTTACCTGCAGACTCAATCACGTCTGGATAAATCGTACCCTGAGCTAACCATTTCGCATTTCTAATCTTGCTCGATTCACTCTGGAAGATTTCCACAAATTCTTTGCCGATAATTTTTCGCTTGGCTTCTGGATCAGTAACACCAGCAAGCTCAGACATGAACTTTGGAGCTGCATCGACCCGAATGACTTTAACGCCCAGATTTCTGGCAAACATCTCCATCACCATATCACCCTCGTTGAGGCGAAGTAAACCATGGTCCACAAACACACACGTCAGCTGATCTCCAATGGCTCTGTGAATCAAGGCAGCAGCAACACTTGAATCTACGCCGCCGGATAAGCCAAGAATTACCTCTTCTTTACCAACCTGTTTCTGAATTTTTTCTACAGCCTCAGAAATGTAATCGCCCATCACCCAGTCGGGCTTGCATCCACAAATCTCATGTACAAAACGATTCAGAATTGCAGTGCCTTGGTGTGTATGGGTCACCTCTGGATGAAACTGAAAGGCATAAAATTTGCGCTGTTCATCTGCCATACCAGCAATTGGGCAGGACTCTGTAGACGCCATGAGCTTAAATGACTCTGGCAAATGGGTAACGGAGTCGCCGTGACTCATCCACACTTTCAGAATGCCGTGACCTTCGCTGGTCGAGAAGTCTTGAATACCTTTCAGCAAAGCAGTATGACCATGAGCACGCACTTCTGAATAACCAAACTCACGTGCCTTGCCTAAGGATTCTGCCGATGCCACAGCGCCACCCAATTGGGTCGCCATGGTTTGCATACCGTAACAAATACCTAGTACAGGAATTCCTAATTCAAAAGCAATATTTGGAGCTCTTGGACTGCCTGACTCAGTTACTGAGCTTGGGCTACCTGACAGGATGATGCCTTTACAACCCTCTTCTTGAACAAAGCGACGAATGAATTCAGGGTCGCAATCGTAAGGATGGATTTCAGAATAGACTTTTCCGTCACGTACACGCCTAGCAATGAGTTGGGTAACTTGTGAACCAAAGTCGAGAATCAGTATCTTGTCGTGCACGGAGAAAACAGCCTTATGAAGTCTTAGTCGATGTGGTAATTCGGCGCTTCCTTAGTGATCTTCACATCATGAACATGCGACTCGCGTACACCTGCACTTGTGATTTCCACAAAATTGGCTTTCTCATGGAGCTCATTAATGGTTTTGCAACCCAGATAACCCATGGAAGAACGAATACCACCAGTTAATTGATGCAAGATAGTGAGAACGCTACCTTTGTAAGGCACTTGCCCTTCAATACCTTCGGGGACCAGTTTCTCTACATTGGCTGCGCTGATATCGCCTTGGAAATAGCGGTCTGCAGAACCATCTGTCATGGCGCCTAAGGAACCCATGCCTCGATAACTCTTGTATGAACGCCCTTGATAGAGAAACACTTCCCCAGGCGCTTCTTCCGTTCCTGCGAACATGCCACCCATCATCACTGAATTAGCACCCGCTGCTAATGCTTTAGAAACATCGCCCGAGTAACGAATGCCGCCATCAGCAATCAAAGGAATACCAGTGCCCTTGAGTGCATTAGACACATTCACGATCGCTGTAATTTGAGGAACACCAACACCCGCAACAATACGAGTGGTACAAATCGAACCTGGACCAATGCCTACCTTGACACCATCAGCACCATGATCGGCCAAAGCTTTTGCAGCATCGCCCGTCGCGATATTACCGCCAATCACTTGTACTTGAGGGTAGTTTTTCTTGACCCATTTAACGCGATCCAGCACGCCCTGACTATGGCCATGGGCAGTATCTACGACGATGACATCAACCCCAGCGCGAACTAAGAGTTCAACGCGTTCATCATTGTCGGGACCCACACCAACTGCAGCACCGACACGTAACTTCCCTTCACTATCTTTACAAGCATTGGGGTGTTCGGTTGCTTTGAGAATATCTTTAACCGTAATCAGGCCACGTAATTCAAACGCATCATTGACGACCAATACTCGCTCCAAGCGATGTTTGCTCATCAAGCGTTTTGCTTCTTCTAAACTGGCACCCTCTTTGACGGTAATTAAGCGCTCGCGAGGAGTCATCTTCGATTTAACGGGGGCATCTAAATCTTCTTCAAAGCGTAAGTCGCGATTGGTAATAATGCCCACGACTGTTTTGCCCTCAAGCACTGGGAAACCAGAAAATCCATGTTCGCGGGATAACTGCATCACTTGACGCACGGTAACCGTTGGTCCAATCGTAATAGGATCCCGCAAGACACCCGATTCATAGCGTTTGACTTTAGCAACTTCACGCGCCTGCTCGGCGGGGGAAAGGTTCTTATGGACAATGCCAATGCCGCCTTCGCTGGCCATTGCAATGGCTAAACGACCTTCCGTCACAGTATCCATAGCAGCGGATACTAAAGGCGTGTTCAAAGAGATATTTCGAGTGAGTTGAGTCGCCAAATTGGCGTCTCGAGGGAGTACCGATGAATAAGCCGGCACGAGGAGCACATCGTCAAAAGTGAGTGCTTTTTGAATGAGTCGCATGCAAAACCCCTAGTCGCAAAAACAGATTATAGCCTCCTTGCCTTTCTTCTAGCGGCAGCCGCCTGAAATTTGGCATCTTGGTTTTGATTGGCCTTTTTCCGACGGACGGTTTTAGGGTCAATCAACAAGGGGGAATAGATCTCCAAGCGATCGCCAGCGTAAATCGGGCTATCCCAATCTTTGCGCTTGCCAAAGACCCCAAAACAGCCCTTTCTGGCCAAAACCGGGTCATTTGGCCCGGTAGCAATACCTGCTTTTTGCAAAGCTAGGCCTACAGTGGCCTTTTCATCGGGTGCCAAGACCAGTTGAAATGGAGTGATCTTGGGTGCTGCCCCTCGGGCATCGCAAATCCAAATCTCAAGCATCAAGATCCTCAGCCCGCTTCACAAAGCACTCCACAAAGGTTCCGGCGATATAGCCAAAAACAGGGCCAATGACTTTATCTAGCAAGACGTTCTTAAACTCCCATTCCAGGGTGAATTCCACCTTACAGGCATCTTCCCGCAGCGAGATGAATTTCCATTGACCAGAAAAACGTTTAAAAGGGCCATCCACAAACACCATATCGATTGAGTCTGGTCGATGATTGGTGTTACGGGTATGGAAAAACTGGGAAATCCCCTTAAATTGAATATGAATTTTGGCATCCAAGACCGTATCGGTTTGCTCAAAAATCTCTACCCCACCACACCAAGGCAAAAACTCGGGGTAGCGAGCCACATCAGTGACCAAGCCGTACATGCGCTCTGCAGATTGGTCAATTAAAACGGTCTTGTGGACGTCTGCCATAATCGATCGTGAGAAGGTAAAAATATGAGTATCGTCGATAACAAAAAAGCCTTCTTCGATTATTTTATCGAGGAACGGTTCGAGGCAGGTCTAGTTCTAGAGGGCTGGGAAGTCAAAGCCATTCGTGCAGGTCGTGCCCAAATTAAAGAAGCGTATGTCGTCATTCGCCAGGCGGAGCTTTTCCTAATTGGTGCGCATATTGCCCCACTGCTCTCTGCGTCTAGTCATATTGTTCCCGACAATACCCGGACCCGCAAATTACTCCTCAATGCTATTGAGATTCGTAAGCTCATCGGCAAGGTGGAGCAAAAAGGCTACACCTTAGTTCCGATTAATCTGCATTTCTCAAAAGGGAATGTGAAATGCGAGATTGGATTAGCGAGGGGCAAAAAACAGCATGACAAACGCGCAGCAACCAAAGAGCGTGAATGGGAAGTCCAAAAAGGTCGAATTGCTCGAGGAGACCTCAATGGCTAGGAATCTCGTAAACTAGCGCTGTTTTCCCCATATTGGTGCAGTATGGCACCAAGCTGCTCCCCTCTTTACATTGTTGTCATCTCAAAGGCGTTAGTTTGTCAGTATGAAATTGCCTTTTGATGAGATGCTCGATGCCGCTGGTAAAGCGCGGCCCCACTACCGGATATTCCACAACTGGCTAAAACAGCAAAGCGACACCCTAATGGGGCTGAAGCGTGCTGAGGCTGATCTCATTTTTCGTCGCGTAGGAATTACTTTCGCAGTCTACGGCGATGACCTCGGTTCTGAAAGAACAATTCCGTTTGATCAAGTCCCCCGCATTTTTACTGCAAAAGAGTGGGAGCAACTGGAAAAGGGTTTGCGTCAACGGGTAAAAGCCCTCAACCGATTTATCTATGACGTCTATCACGAAGAAGACATCATCAAAGCGGGAATTATCCCGGCTGAACAAATCTTCAACAATGCCCAGTACCGACCCGAGATGCGCAACGTCAATATTCCCAGAGATATCTATGCGCAGATTGCTGGAATTGATATTGTGCGAGCAGGCGAAGGTGAGTTCTACGTTTTAGAAGATAACTTACGCGTTCCCTCTGGCGTTTCCTACATGGTGGAAGACCGGAAGATGATGATGCGTCTTTTCCCTGATCTCTTTCAGAAATACCGTGTAGCTCCTGTTGAGCACTATCCTGACCTGCTATTGGAGTGCCTTAAATCGGTTAAGCCGGACGATGTTAAAAAACCTAACGTTGTTGTACTGACTCCAGGCATGTATAACTCGGCCTATTTTGAGCATAGTTACTTAGCACAGCAGATGGGTGTTGAGCTAGTCGAAGGTAAAGACTTGTTTGTAAAGAACGAGCAAGTCTTTATGCGCACCACCCAAGGTCCTGAACGCGTGGATGTTATTTATCGCCGAGTTGATGATGACTTCTTGGATCCGCTTTCTTTCCGCTCTGACTCTACCCTCGGTGTTGCTGGACTCTTATCCGCATACCGCGCAGGCAATGTCACTCTAGCGAATGCAATTGGCACCGGTATTGCGGACGATAAATCCATCTACCCCTATGTACCCGACATGATTGAGTTCTATTTAGGTGAAAAACCAATCCTGAATAACGTACCTACGTTTCAATGTCGTAAGCCTGATGATCTAGCTTACACTTTGGCTAACCTCGATAAATTGGTGGTGAAGTTAACGCATGGTGCGGGTGGCTATGGCATGTTGGTAGGCCCCGCGTCTACCAAAGCAGAGATTGAAGAATTTAGAGCCCACCTCGTCGCGAATCCCGATAAATATATTGCTCAACCTACACTTGCTCTCTCAACTTGCCCAACCTTTGTTGAGTCAGGAGTAGCACCGCGCCATATTGATTTAAGACCGTTTGTTCTTTCTGGAAAAACCATCAAGATGGTTCCTGGTGGGCTGACGCGGGTGGCTTTAAAAGAAGGTTCTTTAGTAGTGAACTCCTCCCAAGGCGGTGGCACTAAAGACACCTGGGTCTTGGAAGAATAAGAAGAGTCTATGTTAAGTCGCACAGCAGATTGCTTATATTGGATGGCCCGCTACACCGAGCGTGCCGAGAATACTGCCCGCATGCTCGATGTGAATCACCAAACCTCTTTGCTTCCACAACCAGCAGAATTTCTTGAGCAAAGCTGGAAAAAGTTATTGACGATTTCTAAGCTAGAAGCAGACTTCTTGAGCAAATACGATGTCATCAATCGCGAAAATGTCTTGGACTTTATGATTTACGAGACCAGCAATCCCTCAAGCATCGTTTCCTGCTTATATGCTGCGCGAGAAAATGCCCGCGTCATTCGAGGAAAAATTACCTCGGAGGTTTGGGAAACCCAAAACACTACTTGGCTTGAACTGCAGCGCATTCTGGAGGCTCGAGACCGTGCGGATCCTAGTCGTTTGCTCGATTGGGTCAAGCACCGCTGCCACCTTTTCCGCGGAGTCATGTACGGCACGATGCTGAAGAATGAAGCGTTTTACTTCATCAATATCGGCACTCTCCTTGAGCGGGCTGATAACACTGCACGTATTTTAGAAACCAAGTATGAAGATCAGGACAGCCTGAAGGCGCTTAGAGCCCAGAATAATGGTAATGACAATGAAGATAGTGGAAGCTTTTTTGACTTCTACCACTGGGCAGCACTTTTACGCTCCGTCTCCGCCTTTGAAATCTATCGTCAGATTTACTCCGATCAAGTCGTGCCAAAACAGGTTGCCCAATTATTAATCTTCAACAAACAAATGCCGCGCTCCCTAGTCTGCTGTGTCAATGAACTCATCGCCTTGATTGCAGAAGTAGAAAATAACCAATCAAGGGAAATTGAAAGATTATTAGGAAAACTGAAGGCTAGCCTGGATTACTCAGATATTGATGAAGTGTTCTCTCAAGGTCTAGAGGAGTTTATTGAGTCCTTCCTTGAAAAAATTAATCATATCGCTGATGAATTTAGTACCGCATACCTCATTCCCTTAGCCGCGAATTAAGAAAAGACTATGCATTTAAAGATCCGCCACCGCACTGAGTATCGCTACGAGACTCCCGTACGGTATTCCATTCAAGAGTTACGCCTCACCCCACCTCAAATAGCAGGGCAAAAAATTGAGCGCTGGAAAGTGGGAACCCCAATCAAGGCGAGCACCTCGTATGATGCCTTCGGCAATTTATGCAGCGTTTTTGTACAAGAGAGTCCGTACACCTCAATGATGATTGAGGCTGAGGGAGAGGTTCACACTCAAGATGCATACGAATTTGTTGACGCACCAAAGGCTGTATCACCCTTCTATCTCGTTCAGCAAACCCATTTGACTGAGCCCACCCCAGAAATGCTCTCTTTCTTTAAAAAGAGTTTGCCGAAGAAAAATACAACGGAGGAAGTTTTAAAGCTCGCCACTGCTGTTCAAGAGGCGATTGCCTATCGCCCTGGTGAAACCAATTTTGCAACTACTGCCGCCCAATCATTTGCTTTGCGCTCGGGTGTTTGTCAGGATCACGCTCACGTCATGCTGGGTCTTTGCCGAATCTCTGGCATTCCTGCACGTTACGTCAGTGGCTATTTCTTTGCCGAAGAATCTCCGAATTTAGCTAGCCATGCTTGGATTGATTTTTGTAGCGATATCGATCAAGGAATATGGCAAAGCATTGATATCACCCACGCCTGTTTGGCTGACGCTCGCCATATTCGACTGGCCATTGGACGAGATTACTATTCTGCAGCACCGGTTAAGGGTGTCCGCTCAGGTGGCGGAGGTGAAGAGCTCAGCGCCAGTATTTCCATACAACAAGTCCTTTGAACCCGAGTTTTAGTCTTAGGCGATAATCCCAAGAAATCATTTTTAGGAAGTTTGCTATGACGTATTGCGTAGGCTTGTGCTTAAAAGACGGTCTTGTCTTTTTATCCGATACCAGAACCAATGCCGGTGTTGATCAGATTGGCACCTTCCGTAAAATGGCTCTCTTTCAAAAAGACCAGAATCGTTTTTTTGCACTCATGAGCGCTGGTAACCTGGCCGTTAGTCAGGCTGTCAAAGAAATACTACTGCAAGGTCAACTGTTTAATGGCCTGAATTTATGGAATGTGCAAAGTACGCATGACGCCGCAGTAGTGATCGGTGAAGCCGTTAAACAAGTGTATGAGCGCGGCCACAAAGCCTTAGAAAAAGCAGGTCTGGAATTTAATTGCAACTTTATCTTTGGCGGTCAAATCAAAGGTGAGCGCCCCAGACTCTTTAATATTTATTCTGCGGGCAATTTCATCGAAGCAACTCCAGAGACCTGCTACTTTCAGATCGGGGAGTCTAAATACGGCAAACCTATCTTGGACCGAGTGATCACTTTTGATACCCCGCTCAATTTAGCCACTAAGTGCGCCCTCATTTCGATGGACTCGACATTAAAAAGTAATATCTCGGTGGGTCTCCCGCTCGACTTACTGGTGTACGAGAAGAATTCTCTCAAGGCCAGCAAGCTGGTCACCATTGATGATGCTAACCCCTATTTTGAGATGATTCATAAGCTCTGGGGTGAAAAACTGCGCGCTGCTTTCAACGCTATTATTGAGCCCAGCTGGAATAATGCAGGTCGTGGCCCTTCGATTACTGCCCCAACCAAAAAAATGGGGCCAGTACCCATTCACAAGGGTGTCAAAAAGAGTTTCCCAGCGAGTAAGCCAAGCAAAAAAGGGGTAACAAAAAAGGCGACTACCAAGACTAAGTCTCAGTAAGTCGCCAGTGTGGGTGAGCTCGGCTTTACTGCTTACCTAACATCTCCCAGGTAGCAACTACGCTATCAGGATTGAGCGAGATTGATGTAATCCCTTTCGCAACCAACCATCTTGCAAAGTCAGGATGATCTGAAGGTCCTTGACCACAAATACCGACGTACTTGTTTTGCTTACGGCAAGCATCAATCGAGCGCGCAATCATGAACTCAACTGCAGGATCACGTTCGTCAAAATCAATTGCCAATAATTCCATTCCAGAATCTCGATCTAGCCCCAAAGTCAGTTGAGTCATATCGTTTGATCCGATTGAGAAGCCATCGAAGTATTCAAGGAATTGATCAGCCAAAATCGCATTGGAAGGAATCTCGCACATCATAATCAGGCGCAAGCCATTGACACCCCGTTTGAGGCCAAACTTCTCCATCATGCTAATCACACGTTGTGCTTGCTTGATTGTCCGTACGAAGGGCACCATGATCTCGACGTTATCGAGGCCCATATCTTCGCGCACACGCTTCATCGCGGCACACTCTAAGGCAAAAGCTTCACCGAAGTCTTCAGAGACGTAACGTGAGGCGCCACGGAAACCAAGCATTGGATTCTCTTCATCGGGCTCGTAACGTGAACCGCCAATCAGTTTCTTGTACTCATTGGATTTGAAATCAGATAAACGCACAATCACGGGTTTTGGATAAAAAGCGGCAGCAATCGTCGCTACACCTTCAACCAGCTTATCTTCGTAAAAAGCACGTGGGCTAGCATAGCCTCGGGCTACGCTCTCAACGGCACGCTTGAGATCAGGATCTACATTAGGGTATTCCAATACAGCACGAGGATGAACGCCAATGTAGTTATTAATAATGAACTCGAGACGCGCTAAGCCAACGCCCGCATTGGGAATCTGACAGAAATCAAACGCCAACTGTGGATTACCGATATTCATGGTGATCTTGACAGGAATCTCAGGCAACGCACCGCGAGATACTTCAGTCACTTCGGTTTCAATCAAGCCATCGTAGATGTGGCCTTCATCACCTTCAGCACAAGATACTGTTACCACCATACCGTCTTGGAGTTGATCGGTGGCATCACCGCAACCCACTACTGCTGGCACACCTAACTCACGCGCAATAATCGCGGCATGACAGGTACGACCACCACGATTGGTCACGATTGCTGATGCACGCTTCATAACAGGCTCCCAGTTAGGATCTGTCATATCGGCCACCAATACGTCACCGGGTTGCACGCGGTCCATCTCGCTCGGATCACGAATAATTCTGACGGGGCCTCCACCGATCTTTTGACCAATTGCTCGACCCTTAGCCAGAACCTTAGAGCTACCCTTCAATTTGTAACGCATCTCCACTTGTCCAGCAGCTTGACTCTTCACAGTCTCTGGACGGGCTTGCAGAATATAGATACGACCATCTTGGCCATCCTTACCCCACTCGATATCCATGGGGCGGCCATAGTGCTTTTCAATGATGACGGCATATTTTGCTAACTCAGTAATGTCTGCATCTTCTAGAGAAAAACGGTTGCGCTTTTCTGGAGTGACATCAACAGTAACAACCTTTTCAGCAGAACCGGCTGGAGCAAATTGCATTTGAATCAGCTTCGATCCCAATGAACGGCGGATGATCGCCTTCTTGTTTTGCGCCAAAGTGGTTTTGAAAACATAGAACTCATCCGGATTCACCGCGCCCTGCACCACAGTCTCACCTAAGCCATAGCTTGAGGTAATGAAAACTACATCTTCAAAGCCAGACTCCGTATCTAAGGTGAACATCACACCAGCAGCGCCTAGGTCAGAACGCACCATGCGCTGGATACCGGCCGACAAAGCCACCTCGGCGTGAGCAAAGCCTTTGTGAACACGATAGGAAATCGCACGATCGTTATAAAGAGATGCAAACACTTCGCGGATTTTCTTGAGCACATCGTCAATGCCCTCGACGTTCAAGAAAGTCTCTTGTTGACCAGCAAATGAGGCATCAGGAAGATCCTCAGCAGTAGCAGATGAGCGAACTGCAAAAGAGCCTTTACCGGATTCATCTAACTTCTGAAAAGCAACCCGAATTTCTTCATCCAGACGAGGCTGAAATGGAGCAGTCTCAATCCAATGACGGATTTCTGCACCAGCTTCGGCTAGAGCACGAACATCATCAATATTCAGATTCTCGAGACGCTTCTGAATTCTCTCGGTGAGATTATTGTGTTTCAAGAAATCTCGAAACGCTAAGGCTGTGGTTGCAAAACCGGTAGGAACCCGAACTCCAGTACTAGCCAATTGAGAAATCATTTCTCCCAAAGAGGCATTTTTACCGCCGACAGATTCAACATCGGTCATGCGGAGCTGCTCAAAAGGTAAAACATAGGCTTGCGCCATACTGCTGTTTTGCTGTGGTTGGTTGGACATAAAATACTCTCTAAAGATAAGGAAACTGGTCGAGCGGCCGCACAAAATACGGCATACTTCATTAACGTATTATTGTAGTGCTGACCCCGACCCAAAGACCCAAAATCATGTCCAACGAATCCCGTATCGTTTTCATTGTTTCAGATGGAACTGGCATCACCGCTGAGAACTTCAGTCAATCGATTTTGGCCCAATTTGAGGCCAGTTTTAGGCAGATTCGGATCCCTTTTGTGGATAACTCTGAAAAAGCCCATGACGCCGTTAATAACATTAATCAGGCCGCTTCTAAGTATGGCGTGCAACCCATTGTTTTTACTACCCTAGTTAACCCAGAGCTCAATTCCATCGTAGGAAAAGCCAATGGCTTGATTTTGGATATGTTTCAGACCTTTGTGGCCCCCTTAGAACATGCCCTAGGCATTCAATCTACCCACGCGATGAACCGGCTTCATCATAATGCGGATACAGCGGCTTATAAAAACCGGATTGAGGCGATTAACTACTCTTTAGCCCACGATGATGGGCAATCCAATCTAAAGCTCACTGAAGCAGATGTCATCCTAGTGGGGATATCACGGGTGGGTAAAACGCCAACCAGTCTCTACTTGGCTATGCAGTATGGCCTGAAAGCAGCTAACTACCCCCTCATTCCTGAAGACTTCGAACGCGGTCAATTACCAAAAGATTTACTCCCTTACCGGCAAAAAATCTTTGGCCTCATGATTGATGCTGAGCGTCTCTCAGAAATTCGGAATGAACGGCGCCCGGGAAGTAACTACGCCAAATTAGAAAACTGTCGCTATGAGATCAATGAAGCGACTGCGATGCTTAAGAAAGAGTCGATTCCTTGGGTGAGCACCACCAGCAAATCGATTGAAGAGATTGCCACCACAGTTTTGCAAGCCATTAAAGCGGATAAAACGATACTCGGCTAAGACGCTCAAGATCTACGGATTCTAAGCGTTTCAAATAAGCAAATGGCAGCGGCTGTAGAAACATTCAAAGACTCTACCCTTGGGTCAATAGGGATTGAAATGGTTTTGGCCTGCGCCAAGATCTCTTCTGAGACGCCCTGTCCTTCACTGCCCATCACCCAAGCAACTGGCTTTTGGAGAGTGCCATGCATTTCGTATAAATCAATATGCCCATCTGCACTGGTTGCGAGTAATGGGGCTTCCACTGCGCTCAGCATTTGTTGATTGGACCAACCCTCGTACAGGTCTAGCAGTCGATGCGCACCCATAGCCGCTCTTAAGACCTTGCTTGACCAAAGATGGGCTGTGCCAGTTAAAGCTAGCACTTGAGTAAAACCTGCTGCTGCTGCGGTCCGCAATATTGATCCTACATTACCAGCATCCTGAATGCGGTCCAGAATCAACACATCGCCACTCAGAGTGGACATCGATTCTGGATGAGTGACTGAATTTGGCAAACTCAATAATCCAGCCAGGTGCGGCGCATGAACTAAATCACTCAATAAATCCCACAGCTTACCGTCCAATAAATAGAGCTTGGTTTCTGGGCAAACTTCAAGATGATGAGTGACAACTTCAGCAATTTCAGCATTAAGGAGACCCTGTTCTGAGGTGAACACGGTCTTAAGTGCAGGATCCCCTGCCCATGTCTGAATTAAGTGAATACCTTCTAATAAGGCACGTCCACTTGCTAGCCTAGCTTTCTGACCCTTCGCGCCTGAGGCCTGAAGCAAACGCAATTCCTTAAACAGCGGATTATCTTTGGAGCTGATATGTTCAGGATTCATTTGACAGATCCTTCGAGTACTGCCCGCACTGGAGCAAAGGTTCTACGATGTTCCTGACATGCTCCGTGCTCCTTGAGCGCTGCAAAGTGCGCCTCAGTAGGATAGCCCATGTGCTGTGCAAAGCCATAATGCGGGTAAAGAGCATGTAGGCTCTGCATTTGATGGTCACGCGTCACTTTAGCCAGAATAGAAGCAGCAGAAATTGCCGGTTCTTTTGCATCACCTTTCACAATCGCTTCAGATGCAATAGGTAATTTAGGGCAACGATTACCATCAATCAAGGCTTTATGTGGCCACTCACCAAACTTTTTGACTAAGTCTTCAACCGCTCTCTGCATCGCCAGCATCGTTGCCTGCAAAATATTCATTTGATCAATCTCTTGCGCACTGGCTTCACCAATACCCCAAGCTTTCGCCTTGAGCATGATCTCTGCATATAAGGTCTCTCGTTTAGCTGGCGATAATTTCTTAGAATCCTTTAAGCCGAGAATAGGCTGATCAGGATCAAGTATCACTGCTCCAGCCACCACTGAACCAACTAAAGGACCACGTCCTGCCTCATCAACACCGCAGATCCATATGGTACTCATTTAGATTTAGACTGGATTTCATGGGTAATGGCCTGCGCAACCAAAAGACCCGTTGGTCGACGCAAAGTTTCATGCATCTCGGTAAAGCGACTTTTTAATTGCGCAACTCTATTGGGATTTTCTAGCCAAGTCATTAAAGCATTCCCTAGCGCTTCTGGTGTTGCCTCATTTTGTAAAAGTTCTGGAACCACAAACTCACCACAAAGAATGTTCGGTAAGCCCACATAGGGAAGATATCCCTGGCGCTTCATAATCTGCCCAGTTAACCAAGGCACCTTATAAGAAATCACCATGGGTTTTTTCCAGAGCGCGGCTTGAAGGGTCGCTGTACCGCTGGCAATCAGGACAACATCGGCAGCCTCAAGAATGAGGTCAGCCTGGCCATCAATCAGATGAATCTGAATTTCAGGATGTTGATTTTGTAATTGCGATTGAAGAGCCTCTAAGGGTGCTCGTAAGCGGGCTGTCGCCACTGGAATCAAAAAATGGAGCTTTTGGCCTTTTAATGTATTCGCCAATACCGCCATCGTGTCAAAAAATACCGGGGCTATTAATTGAATTTCAGATGCACGACTGCCAGGAAGCACAGCAACCACAGTCCCATCGAGCTTATCTAGATTCGAGTGCAGCAATTGAGAGAGCTTTTGTCTAGCGCCCGATGTATCAGGTTGCAAAGGAATGTCACTCGCTAAAGGATGACCTACATAAGTCGCGGCAATGCCAGCCCGCTCATAAATTGCAGTCTCAAAGGGAAAGATACAAAGCATACGGTCAACTGCTTGCGCAATCTTTTTGATGCGGCTAGCTCGCCATGCCCAGATGGATGGCGATACAAAATGAAGAGTCGGAATACCCGCTTTGCGTAAATGCATTTCAACACCCAAATTGAAGTCGGGTGCATCAATACCTAAATAAACATCCGGCCGATTCTCTGTCAGTAAAGTGTGAATCAGCTCTTTACGTAGTCTCAGAATGGCTGGTAATTGCCGAATGGCCTCAACATAACCACGCACACTCAGCGTTTCCATTGGCCAGTCTGACCGAAATCCTTGTGCCTGCATGAGGGGCCCGCCGATGCCATAGGCCTCGAGACCTGCCATCTCTGGAATTTGATTTAAAGCACTCAGAACTGGTGCTGCCAATAAATCACCAGAAGGCTCGCCAGCAACGCAAGCTAATTTGGGCAAGTCGATTTACCGAATAATGCCGCGCGTGGAAGCGGCAATAAAGTCATGAAACTCAGCGAGCTTCTCTGCTGTCGCAGGGTCCACTGCATAATGACCGACCATTTTTTGTAGCTCAGATTTTGCCTCTTCAAAGCTTAGGCCATCTTTATACAAAGTTTTGTATGCTTGGCGTAGGGCAGATATTGTTTCGCTTGAGAAACCCCTCCGCTTCAGACCCTCGACATTAATTCCGTGAGGCGTTGCTTTATCACCAGCTGCAATCACAAATGGAGGGATGTCTTGCACTAAGGCAGAAGCCCCTCCCAACATGACATGCTGACCAATACGAACAAACTGATGCACACCAGACATGCCGCCCATGATGGCCCAATCATTGACCTGGACATGCCCCGCTATTTGAGCATTGCTAGAAAAAATCGTGTGGTTACCGATTTGGCAATCATGCGCAATGTGAACATAGGCCATGATCCAGTTATCGTTTCCGATTTTGGTAACCCCAGCATCTTGTGCTGTCCCAGTGTGAATGGTGGTGAACTCACGAATAGTATTGCGATCACCAATGAGTAATTGGGTGGGCTCACCGCGGTACTTCATATCCTGGGGGGGACCACCTATCGCTGCGAAGCTAGCGATGTGATTATCTTTGCCGATGGTCGTGTGACCCTCGATCACAGTATGCGATCCGACCTTACTGCCGGCAGCAATCTTCACATTTGGACCGATCACGCAATATGGACCGAGCTCGACGTTCTGGTCTAGCTCAGCCTTTGGGTCGACGATCGCTGTCGCATGAATCAAGCTCATTAGGCGCCCTTCGAACGTACTGCGCAGGTAATATTGGCTTCTGCCGCAAGCTCACCATCAACGGTGGCTTGTACTTGAAATTTATAGATACCAGCACGCTCGCGTTCCAGTGTTGCTGTCATGATAAGTTGGTCGCCTGGTAATACGGGTTTTTTGAAGCGTGCGCCGTCTATTCCGGCAAAGTAGTAAACCGCATCTTCAGCTCGCTCTTCTGAAAACGTCAGTAGCGCTGCTGTTTGTGCCAAGGCCTCAATAATTAATACTCCAGGCATCACTGGAAAATCAGGGAAATGCCCCTGAAAGAATGGCTCATTCATGGTGACATTTTTAAGCGCAGTAATACTCACTCGAGGAGTGATTTCTAATACGCGGTCCACTAATAAAAACGGGTAGCGATGCGGCAACAACTTTAGGATTTTGTTGATGTCGATTCCAGTTGATTTACTCATAATTTACCCAATTCAAAACAATTTACCCTGCAGCTTACTTATCACTCTTCTTTTGATCTAGTAAACGCAAGCGTTGCCGTATTTTATCTAGCCCTCGCAGGATGGCGGCATTTTTCTCCCAAGCGCTATGGAGCATCGATGGATAAACCCCTGTGAAGTGCTGCCCAGGCTCATTTATAGAGCGAATGATGGAGGTATTCCCAGAAACGGTGGTTCTGTCGGCAATGGTCAAATGTCCCGCAAAATTGGCTGCTCCGCCAATAATGCAAAAGTCGCCGATTTTGGTACTGCCAGAGATTGCAGCACAACCAGCAATCACACAGGCCTTACCGACAACGACATTGTGCGCAATTTGTACTTGGTTATCAATCTTGGTACCGGAACCTATTTCCGTATTGGTCATTGCACCGCGATCAATCGTGGTGGAGGCACCAATTTCAACATCATCACCAATCCGCACGCCACCGGTCTGAGGGATTTTTACCCACTCACCACCGCTTGCAGAAAAATTGGGGGCAAATCCAAAACCATCTGCACCAATGATGGCGCCACTATGAATGATGCAACGCTCACCAAGATGAACATTGTGATAAATCGATACTTGCGGATACAGTAGGCTGTCAGAGCCGATGCTGCTGTTTTCAGCGATGCTGGTATTTCCGAGAACACAAACCCGTTCACCCAATTTCACACCAGGGCCAATATGAACGAATGGCCCAATATGACAAGAGGCCGGTATCTGAGCAGATGCGTCAATCACCGCACTAGCATGCACTCCCGCTGGATAGTGTGGGGCAGTGGTTTTTGCAAAAAGTTGTGCTACTTTTGCAAACGTAGCATAGGGATTTTTCGAAATGAAATAAATCCGATCTGGATTTTTACTATGCGCTTGATCTTTTAAGAATTCGTAATCCGCTTGACTCAGAATTAATGCACCTGCAGCACTTTCGATAGCATCTTGGCGATACAGCGGATTAGATAAAAAAGCAATTTGGTTTGACTGCGCTTGCTCTATGGGAGCAAGGCTATCGAAAGAGAGAGAACCCTCCCCCACCAAGCTCGCTTGAAACTGTTTGGCCAGCTCGATGGCGGTGGGCATAAAGCTTATTTGGAGTTGTTTAAAGCCTTGATGACGTCATCAGTAATATCAGACTTTGGACTGACATATGCTGCTTCTTGAATAATGACATCAATCTTACGCTGCTCTGCAATTTGCTTGAGAACCTGATTGGCTTTCTCGGCAATCTTGGCGCGCTCTTCAAAAGTACGCTGATTGAGATCTTCAGTGAACTCGCGTTGCTTACGCTGGAGCTCACGGTCTTGATCCGCCAGTTCACGTTGGCGACGAATACGATCCGCTTCAGACATCACAGCAGCATCACGATCGAGCTTCTCAGCGGCAGATTTAATTTTTTGGGCGCTATCACGCAAATCATTTTGACGCTTCGTGAATTCATTTTGCAAGCGGGTCTGCATCACTTTTGCTAAGTTGGACTCATTAAACACTTTTTCTGAATTCACAACCGCTACTTTGGTACCAACTTCTTGGGCAAAAGCTGGTGGCAAGCCAATAAGAGAAACTAGGCTAACAAGGCCAAATGAGATCCATTTAGAAGAGTGATAGAGCTTCATAAAACTTTCCTTAAACAATTAAAACGCGGTACCGACCTGGAACTGCAAACGCTGGATGTTATCCGTAGGCTGAGACTTAATTGGGATACCGTAACTAAACTTCAGCGGTCCTAGCGGCGATATCCATGATATACCCACACCGTAAGAATACCTCAAGACCAGGTTGATATTCTCGCCGAAGGCATTACCGCCATCCACGAAAGTGAACATGCGCAAGGTTTTTTCAGTGCCCGACCCTGGGACAGGGACGGTGTATTCCACGTTAGTCACAATCTTAGACTGGCCACCGGTAGGCTGATAAGTGCCGTAGGTTGTATTGTAATAAGTGGGTCCAAGGGATCCCGGGGCGTAGCCTCTCACGGAACCAATACCACCTACATAGTAGTTTTTGGTAATCGGGAATGGATAAGATCCATAGGCTTGACTATAGCCAACCTCACCATTAAAGGATAGGATGTTTGCCTTGCTGAAGGAGTGGTACTTTTGATACTGGCCATACAGTCTGTAATAAGTCATATTGCCAGCCGGGGTTCCCGCTTCTGCTGACAACTGCTGTAAAGAACCTTCAGAAGGAATCAGAGCGCTATCTCGTCCATCTCTGGCCCAGCCAGCTGTTAATGGAATGTTGTAAGTGTTCAGCGTCGCGGGATACCCAGGAGGTGAAATACCGTAGGACTGAGCATAGTTAAGATAAGGCTGGGGAGTATTGATCGTAGTACTGATTTGATAGGCTTCTAAAGCGGTACCAAAGAAGACGCGATCAACTTCGGTATAAGGCACTCCAAATTTCAGATCCGTACCCACTGATTGAATCTTATAGTCGGGATCCCCAACGTAATACAGAGGCTTAGAAGTGCGGTAATAAACATCACTAAAACGACTAATTCCATCTTCTGTAAAGTAAGGATCGTAGTTAGAGAGGGTCAGACTCTGGTTTACTTTGCCCAAGGCAGCATTCAAACCAATAGACTGACCCGTACCAAAAGCGTTATCTTGATTAATACCCGCAGTCAAAATGACCTTTTCAGTACTGGAATAACCCGCACCCAACGATAACGATCCTGTAGGCTTTTCTTTAACATCGACATTCACGTCAACTTGGTCAGGCGAACCTGGTACATCCTGGGTGGTGACATTGTTTTCAGTAAAGTAACCGAGGCGACCTAAACGCTTTTTAGATAACTCAATCTTGTCACCATCAAACCAAGAGCTTTCAAACTGGCGCATCTCTCGACGAATGACTACGTCACGTGTTTTGGCATTGCCAGAGATATTGACTTGACGCACATACACTCTTCGGCCAGGATCTACCACCAAAGTCAAATCCACCTCGCTTTGCTCACGATGAATATCAGGCTGAGGATTGATGGTGGCAAAAGCATAACCATATGAACCCAGTAAATCTGCAATCGCTTTAGTGCTCGCCGTCAATTTAGCAGAGGAAAATGTGTCGCCCTGCTTTAATTGAACTAACTGCATCATTTCAGCTTCTTTACCAAGCAATTCACCAGCCAGACTGACTTTTTGCACTGTGAACTTTTGACCTTCTTTGATACTAATGGTCAAGTAAATCGATTTTTTATCTGGGGTGATTGAGACTTGAGTGGATTCAATCACAAACTCTAGGTAACCCCGATTCAGATAATAAGAACGAATGGTCTCTAAGTCGGCGGTCAGTTTTTGCTTTGAGTAAAGGTTGTCCTTGGTATACCAAGACAACCAACCACCAACTTGTAACTGCATCATGCCGGTTAAGGTGCTTTCACTAAACACTTTGTTACCAATGAAGTTGATTTCCTGAATCTTGGCAACCGGGCCTTCGTCAATATTGAAATAAATAGCAACTTGATTGCGCTCAACCGGGGTCACGGTAGCAACCACTTCAGCCGCGTACATTCCTTTGCTGACATATTGGCGCTTCAGTTCTTGCTCTGCCTTATCAATGAGGGCTTTGTCATAAAAGCGTGCTTCTGCGACCCCTACGGACTTAAGAGACTTGCGGACAATTTCTTGGTCAAACTCTTTCATGCCCGTAAATTCGATACGAGAGATGGTTGGGCGCTCTTCCACTATCACAATCAGGACATCGCCCTGAGCCTGAATTTGAACGTCTCTGAAAAAACCAGTTTCATAGAGTGCCCGAATAGCATCAGCCCCTTTTTCTTCCGTAAAGGTGTCGCCGACTTGAACAGGCAAATAACTAAAGACAGTCCCTGGCTCTACGCGCTGGAGACCTTCTAGGCGGATATCTTTGATGACAAAAGAGTCAGCTGCATGAGCGCTGATGCAAACACTAGCAAAAACCAGGGCTACTTGGGCGATAAATCGAACAAATCGAGAGATAAAAGTATTCAGAAGGATCAAGGCGAAAAATAGCGTTGCAAGTCATTAAACAAGGCCAGCAGGGAAATAGAAATCAGCAAGATCAAGCCCACTTTCTGGAACTGCTCCTGTAAAGAGGTCGAAATCCGTTTCCCAGAGACCAACTCCCATGCATCATACAGGAGCTGACCCCCATCCAGCATTGGCAATGGCACCAGATTGAGTAGGCCAATACTAATGCTCAGGATAGCCAAAAAAGCACAGTACGCTTGCCACCCTACCTGAGCGGTCTTCCCGGCCATATTGGCAATACTGAAGGGCCCTCCCAGTTGTTTTAAAGAGCTTTCCCCGGTCAATAAACCCCCCATCAACCGCAGGGATACCTTACTGATCAACCAAACCCGCCTAGAGGCATAAATCAACGCGCTTAATGGGTCTAACTGAAGGGTCAAATACTCCGAGGCTGGGGGTATTGCTGGAAGGATCCCCAGTTGAGAAAGGGGGTCTGCGGAAGAAGACATTGACGGTAACTGAGAGGTTAAAAAATTGCTGGTGAATTGTCTGCCCGAAGTATCTTGCATCCTCAAAGTAAACCCCTCTTGCGAGGTAATAGCATCCATCAAATTCCAGCGTAATGCGTTCCAACTGATCACCGGCTCGAATTCTGTTTCTGCTTGCAGGCGCAAAGCCATGACCTGATCCCCTTTGGCAATTCCCAAGCTCGCCGCAACCGATTCTGGAGGGGGAGCTTGCAAGCGGGCTGGTAGTTGAATAACACCAGAAACATAAATGATGGCCAGTAAGCCAATCGCTAAGACAAAATTTGCCAGGGGTCCAGCAAAGACAATCAAAGATCGCTTCCAAAGTGGTTTGGTATCAAAAGCTTGGTTCTGTTCTGATGCTGTCACCGTTTGCTGAGGGTCTCGAGCATCCAAAAGCTTGACATACCCACCCAAAGGAATCGGGGCTACTGCCCATTCTGTAGCAGAGTGCCTCAACTTGACAATACCAATCGGCTTACCAAAACCCAGAGAAAACCGTAATACTTTGACACCACAGAAACGAGCCGCCAAAAAGTGGCCAAACTCATGAAAGCAAACCACAATGCTTAAGGTGACTAAAAAAGCGGCGAAGGTAATTAATGCCTGCAAAGAAATTAGCTCACTCAGAATGTAGAAGTTTGATCGCGTCAACCGCCAAGCTTCTGGCTTTAGTGTCCGCCTCAAGAATATCTTCAAGCGAACTCGCAGCAGAGGGCTTGATTCTGTTCAACACCCGCTCCACAACTTCCGGTATTTGCAGATATCCGAGCGCATTATCTAAGAATGCGGCAACTGCGATCTCGTTTGCCGCATTCAGAATCGCTGGGGCTGCTCCGCCCTGCTTGCCCGCCTGAAATGCCAACGATAGGCATGGGAAACGTTGAAGATCAGGCTCCATAAAATTGAGGGCTACCAGTTGAGTCAAGCTTAATGATTGAACACCTGCGGCGATGCGGTCGGGCCAAGCCAGTCCATAGGCAATAGGCGTGCGCATATCGGGCTGTCCCATCTGGGCAATCACAGAGCCATCGCAATAGCGCACCATCGAGTGCACTACGCTTTGCGGATGAATCAGAACCTGAATTTTTTCAATCGGCAAACCAAATAACCAATAAGCCTCGATGACTTCCAGCCCCTTATTCATCATCGTGGCAGAGTCGACAGAAATCTTCCTGCCCATTACCCAGTTAGGGTGGGCACAAGCTTGCTCTGGAGTAACTTGGCCTAACTCAGCAATCGGGGTGTTGCGAAAAGGGCCGCCTGAAGCAGTTAGCCATAACTCTTCAACACCATGATGCGGGCTTGGGTTTTTTGAAAAATAGGCAGGCAAGCATTGAAAAATAGCATTGTGTTCGCTATCAATGGGTAGTAACTCCCCGCCACCCTGACGCATTGCGTCCATAAATAAATGGCCCGACATCACAAGCGCTTCTTTATTGGCAAGCAAGACTCTTTTGCCAGCCTTGGCAGCAGCCAAGGTAGGCAGTAATCCTGCTGCCCCAACGATCGCCGCCATCACGGTATCGCAATCAGATTCTAGTACTGCTGCAATCAGAGCTTCTGGACCATACAGCACTGGAATGCTCAATTGTTTTGTTACTAAGAGTTCAGAAAGTTTTTTAGCAGAACCTGCATCACCCACCACTGCAACTCTTGGCTTGAACTCAATACACTGCTCTGCTAAACGCTCGACTTGCTTGGCTGCTGTTAAGGCTACTACTTCAAATCGCTCTGGATGGGAACGAATCACATCCAGTGTATTCGTGCCGATCGAGCCAGTTGAGCCTAAGATGGCGATCCGTCGTTTACTCATCATAAAAATCCAACCAACAGTACCGCAATTGGCATTACTGGAATCAATGCATCCACCCTGTCCAGCACACCACCGTGACCAGGCAATAAATGACTGCTGTCTTTAACTCCGGCCAATCGCTTGAGTTGAGATTCAAATAAATCCCCGAAGATGCTCAAGCAGGTTAGAGCCGTGACCATTAAAAACATCGGCAACCAACCAAAACGATAAGCCCAAACACCAAACAAGGTGACCGTCGGCACTAAATAATAAGTACATAGGCCCGCATACACGTAACAAAGCACAAGGCCTCCAACAGCACCTTCAATCGACTTACCGGGACTGATCTCAGCAGCAAGACGACGTTGGCCAAAGGCTTTACCGACAAAATAAGCGCCAATATCCGCAATCCACACTAATGCCATCGTTGATAAAAGAAAGAGCAGACCCATTTCTCTTAGGAACATGACTGAAAACCAGGTCGCTGGAAGTAAAACAAGACCCAAGGCAAAATAAAGCGCTGTCCATTTCTGGAAATTGATCTTCAATCCTCTAGACAAAAACAAAGGTGCAATCAGTAGCCAGAAGATGCTGGCAGCAAACATGAGAGCAAATGGCCCGAGGGGTTGATGCAGCAGCATTAAGCCAGCAATGATGAGCAAACATCCACAAGCATAAAAATAAGCAGCCAAGGGGTGATTGGGAAGAATCAGGCGACTCCACTCCCATGCAGCCGCCATGACCAGCAATAGAAAAAACCCACCGAGGTAAACCGGCGGCAGCACAAACAGCACTGCTAACAGAATCCCAAGCAGAATAATTGCTGTAATGACTCTGGTTTTTAGCATTGTGGATTTTGCACAGTTTTAAACTGCATCACTCATGCTCTGAGACATGACTTGCGCACTAGTTCTGCCAAAACGCCGCTCTCGTTGACTAAACCAGTCAAAGGATTTTTGCAGCTCTGCTTCATCAAAGTCAGGCCACAGAATATCTGTGAAATAGAGTTCCGTATAGGCAAGTTGCCATAGCAAAAAATTACTCACCCGTTGCTCACCACCTGTACGAATAAATAAATCTGGCTCAGGGGCATACGACATCGACAGGAAAGGCTGAATCAAATCTTCAGTAACCTGCTCGGGTTTTAAGTGGGGATGCGCAGTCAAGCATTGACGCATTGCCTGCAAGATATCCCAGCGACCGCCATAGTTAGCCGCAATCGTAAAAGTGAGCGCCTGACATTGGGCAGTTTTTTCTTCAGAGAACGCGACCATCTTCTGAATATCACCATCAAAGCGCTCGAGGTCTCCAATTAACTTGAGGCGGATATCGTTCTCGGCCAAGCGGGCGACCTCACCTTTTAAGGATTTCAAAAAGAGTTTCATTAAAAAGCCCACCTCTTCTGGTGGGCGGCGCCAATTCTCGGAGCTAAAAGCAAATACTGTCAGATATTCAACACCCAGACGGCGACACTCTGCAACGATTTTACGAACTGCATTCAGTCCCTCAGAATGTCCCGCAACGCGAGGCATGTGACGCTTACTAGCCCAACGCCCATTGCCATCCATGATGATCGCCACATGGCGTGGAATTGCACTGACCTCTGGGATCGCCAGGGTAGAGCTCGTGTGCTGGATCATCTATCAGTATTTAGGAGATTAAAAAGAGGCGGCCTTAAACCGTCATGATCTCTTTTTCTTTTTCAGCAATGATCTTATCGATATCAACCACTGCTTTATCCGTCATCTTCTGAATCTCATCAGTAGCACGACGCTCTTCATCTTCAGAGATCTCCTTATCTTTCGTAAGGCGCTTGAGATGTTCATTGGCATCGCGACGTAAATTGCGTACCGCAATCTTGGTTTCTTCACCTTCAGACTTCACCACTTTGGTGAGCTCGCGGCGACGCTCTTCCGTAAGCGCAGGCATTGGTACACGAATCACCGTACCCTGCGACGCAGGATTTAACCCTAGATCAGAATCGCGGATAGCCTTCTCAACTGCAGCCACCATCGTTTTTTCAAAAGGCTGAACATTAATTGTGCGGGCATCAGCTAATCCAAGACTAGCAACTTGACTCAGTGGGGTCGGATTACCGTAGTACTCCACCTGAATATGCTCCAAGATTCCGGGGTTTGCACGCCCTGACCGAATTTTGGCTAAATTGGTTTTCAAAGCCTCAAGAGACTTTTGCATCTTTTGATCAGTATTGGTTTTAATTTCTGCTGCAGACATCCGACCTCCTATTAAACGTGTACTAAAGTACCCTCTGCTTCGCCCTGCACTACGCGCATCAACGCGCCTGGCTTCAGGATGGAGAATACTTTGATAGGTAGCTTGCGATCACGGCATAGCGCAAAGGCGGTAGCATCCATCACTTGTAAATTCTTGATGAGCGCCTCATCAAAAGTAATCGTTTTGTATAGGGTTGCGCTAGGATCTTTTACAGGATCTGCACTGTAGATGCCATCGACCTTGGTCGCTTTCAACATCACCTCTACACCCATTTCAGCACCACGCAATGCTGCGGCAGTATCTGTAGTGAAGAACGGATTGCCCGTACCGGCAGCAAAAATCACCACCTTACCTTCGCTCATTGCCCGAATTGCCCGTGGACGAATGTATGGCTCTACCACTTGATCCATTCTTAAAGCGGATTGCACACGCGCTTCCACCCCTTTTTGGCGTAAGGCATCTTGCAGGGCCAAGGAGTTCATCATGGTTGCGAGCATTCCCATATAGTCGGCAGTAGCACGATCCATACCAGCAGCGCCACCTGCAACTCCACGGAAAATATTACCGCCACCAATCACAATCGCCAACTCAATGCCACTGTTAACTACTTGGGCAATTTCGCTCACCATGGCATCAATGGTTGCAGGGTTAATGCCGAATGCATCATCCCCCATCAAGGCTTCACCAGATAGTTTTAAGAGAACTCTTTTGTAGGCTGGCATCTTATTTTATTTTCCGTAATCACCAAGTCAGTACTGAACTCAGCTTATTGATCTTTAAGTGTTTTTATATCTCGGAGGGATTATAAAGGGCTTGGCAAAGACCAAAGAAAAGGGCATAGAAACCGTGGTTTCCATGCCCCTAGATACTGCAGCTTAGCCGGATCAGCTAGGCTAGCTTACTCAATTTAAGCAGTGGCTTTTGCCGCGGCAACCTGAGCTGCTACTTCAGCAGCAAAATCGTCTTGACGCTTCTCAATGCCCTCGCCTACAACAAACATCGTAAAGCCCTTGATGGTGGTGTTGGCCGCTTTGAGCATTTGCTCAACGGTTTGCTTATCGTTCTTCACGAAAGTCTGATTCAACAAAGAAACTTCTTTGAGATATTTCTGAATTGAACCTTCGACCATCTTTTCCACAATCTCAGGTGGCTTGCCAGATTCGGCTGCTTTTTGCACAGCTACGTTGCGTTCAACAGCAATCGATTCAGCAGGCACATCCGCCATCGATAAAGCAATAGGTTTCATCGCAGCAATATGCATTGCCACATCTTTAGAGGCAGTTTCATCACCTTCAAACTCAACCATGACACCGATACGGGTGCCGTGGAGATAAGAAACCAATTTGTTGCTACCAGCAAAACGCTTAAAGCGACGTGGCATGATGTTTTCACCAATCTTACCGATCAGAGCGCTACGCACTTCATCAACTGTCGAACCATTCATTGGCAATGCTAGTAAAGCAGCAACGTCTGCTGGATTTTTTTCAGCAATTAACTTGACACACTCATTTGCAAAAGCCAAAAAGTCATCGTTCTTGGAGACGAAATCGGTTTCGCAGTTCACCTCAAGCAAGGCACCAGTAGTGCCATTGATTGAGGATGCAACGATACCTTCAGCGGTTACGCGAGAAGCGGCTTTACCGGCTTTGCTTCCGAGTTTTACCCGCAGAATCTCTTCTGCTTTGGCCATATCACCATCAGCCTCAGTAAGAGCCTTCTTGCACTCCATCATGGGTGCATCTGTTTTGGCGCGTAATTCGCCAACCATTCCAGCGGTAATAGCAGCCATTATTCAGCTTTCCCTTCTTCAACAAATTCTTCTTCGCCTTCTTTAGCGGCGATTAAAACTTCTTGAACTGCATTTGCTCTGCCTTCGAGGATGGCATCAGCAACGCCACACGCATATAAAGTCACGGCTTTACTAGAATCATCGTTACCAGGAATGATGTAGTCAATTCCTTCTGGTGAGTGGTTGGTATCAACTACAGCAATCACAGGAATACCGAGTTTGTTGGCTTCAGTGATCGCAATCTTGTGATACCCAACGTCCACTACAAAAATGGCATCTGGCACACCATTGAGATCTTTGATACCACCTAAGGCTTTTTGCAATTTATCGAGATCACGATCATTCGTCAAAGCTTCTTTCTTGGAAAGCTTTTCCCAATCGCCCGCCTCTTTAGCGACTTCCATATCTTTTAAACGCTTGAGGGAACCCTTAACGGTTTTGAAGTTGGTGAGCGTACCGCCTAACCAACGGCTGTCGATGTAAGGCATACCTGCACGAGTAGCTTCTTCAGCAATAATCTCGCGGGATTGACGCTTAGTACCGACAAATAAAATGGTGCCACGATTGGCGGAAACTTGTTTGATGAACTTCAGGGCGTCCTGAAACATCGGCAAAGTTTTTTCTAAATTGATGATGTGGATTTTGTTGCGATGACCGAAAATATAAGGGGCCATCTTTGGGGACCAGAAACGGGTTTGGTGGCCAAAATGGCAACCGGCTTCCAGCATTTGACGCATAGTCACTGACATGTAATTCTCCTAAGGGTTGGTTCTAAAGTTAAGTCCTAGCTGCGCTCAAAAGCGCCACCCTGGAAGGCTTAACTCGCTATTTCAGATCAATTTGGCCTGTTTTTATGCAATCCAAAAAGTGCTGAGATCAAAATTATAGCTTAAATATCAAGCCTCTAGCAAGACTTGACTGACTCATCACGCTGGCCAGAAAGGCTCGGAGCCTCAAAATTGATCAATTTGAATAAGCTAAATTAGGCCAAGTCGTTGATAATCAAGGGATGAACAGCGTATTTACAGCAGAAAAAGATATTCAAGGCATGCGGGAAGCAGGCCGCTTGGCAAGTGAAGTGCTTGATCACGTTACCCCCCATGTCAAGGCGGGGGTCAGCACTGCCGAACTAGATCGAATCTGTCATGACTACATGCGGGATGTGCAAAAAACCATTCCCGCCCCGCTCAACTATCAACCCCCGGGCTACCCCCCTTTTCCAGCAGCCATCTGCACATCGGTCAATGATGTGATTTGCCATGGCATCCCTGGAGAAAAGATTCTTAAGACAGGTGATGTCGTCAACTTAGATATCACAGTAATTACTCCCGCTGGGTATTACGGGGATACGAGCCGCATGTTTATGGTCGGCGAAGTGTCTGTCATGGCAAAACGGTTAACTCAAATTACTTTTGAGTGCATGTGGCTTGGTATCGCTCAAGTAAAACCTGGTGCCTCACTTGGCGACATTGGTCACGTGATTCAGACACATGCTGAAAATGCTGGCTATTCAGTTGTCAGGGAATATTGTGGTCATGGTATTGGTAAAGTATTTCACCAAGACCCCCAAATTCTGCATTACGGTCGCCCAGGGACTGGAGAAAAATTAGAGCAAGGTATGACCTTCACTATCGAGCCAATGATCAATGCTGGGCGTCGCGAGATCCGCACCATGCCGGATCAGTGGACTGTCAAAACAAAGGACCGCAGTTTGTCTGCTCAGTGGGAGCACACCTTATTGGTTACCGCAACCGGAGTTGAGGTCTTAACTTGGTCTGCTGGAAGCAATCCTCCCCCAGATTGCGTCAAGGGTCTTGTGTTTAGGCCTGAAACTGCCAGCGCTTAGTACTAATAAAACTCTCACCATGAATGCTCAAGTCTCGATCGTTTCAGATGCAGCGGGCTTTCGTGCTGCACGAGACCAAGCATTTGCTAACTTTAAACAGGATCAGCAAATTCATAAGCTGACTAAGCAGCTATGTAAATTGAGTGACCAACTGCTTATGCAGTTATGGAAAGAAAGTAGCCTTGGGAAAGAGGCTGCGCTCATTGCTGTAGGGGGATTTGGTAGAGGCGCCTTATTTCCGTATTCAGATATAGATATTTTAATTTTGCTACCCGGGAATTTAGCCCCCGTTCCCGAGAGCCTCTCCAGAAAAGTAGAAAAATTTGTTGCTACATGCTGGGATACAGGTCTAGAGATTGGCTCAGCAGTCAGAACGGTTGCCGAATGTGTCAGCGAAGCGGAGCAAGACATCACTGTACGCACTTCTTTACTGGAAGCACGCTTTATTGATGGACAAAAATCGCTCTTTAAAGAATTTACAGTGTCTTTTAATGAGGCTTTGGATCCTAAAACCTTCTTTCAAGCCAAACTTGCTGAGCAAATTCAACGCCATCACAAGTATCAAGATACCCCCTACTCCCTTGAGCCCAATTGCAAAGAGAGTCCAGGTGGTTTGAGAGACTTACAGGTCATCTCATGGGTCAGCAAGGCCGCTCAACTCGGAAAAACATTTAAAGATCTCAATGCGCAAGGACTGATTACTAAGCGCGAACTTACCGAACTCAATCGTAATCAGAAGTTTCTCGAGACCTTACGTGCTAATTTGCATTTACTCGCTGGGCGTAGACAGGATGTTCTGGCTTTTGATTTACAAAATCCACTCGCAGCCGCAATGGGATTACATGAAGCATCTGCTCGCTTAGGTAGCGAAGCCATCATGCGTCAGTATTACTGGGCAGCTAAAGCGGTGACACAACTCAACGATATCTTGCTACAGAATATTGAGGCCTTACTCTTTCCACAGGAGTCGAAAACGACTCACCCTATTGCCGGTGAAGAAAATCAATACTTTATTGAACGTCAAGGCCTCTTAGACATTGTTGATCCACTCTTATATGAAAAACATCCTGAGCAGATTCTGCGGACCTTCTTGGTATTCGCGCAGACTCCCAGCGTAAAGGGTTTATCTGCCACAATTTTCAGAGCCCTCTACAACGCGCGCCAATTAATGGACCAAAAGTGGCGCAACGATCCTCAAAATCGAGCCATTTTTATTGAAATAGTGAAACAGGCTGAAGGGGTGAGTCGCGCTTTTCAGTTGATGAATCGAACTAGTGTGCTGGGTCGTTATCTACCCGCATTCCGCAGAATCGTTGGTCAAATGCAGCACGATCTATTCCATGTGTATACCGTTGATCAACACATTTTGATGGTCCTGCGTAATGTACGTCGCTTTATGGTGGTGGAGCATGCCCATGAATTTCCTTTCTGTAGCAGTCTGATTGCTCACTTTGATAAACCTTGGTTACTCGTCATTGCCGCCCTCTTTCATGACATTGCAAAAGGTCGTGGTGGTGACCACTCCAAACTAGGCAAGGCAGACATGCGCAAATTTGCCAAAGAGCATGGTCTAGATAAAACCGACACAGAGTTGCTTGTATGGCTAGTTGCAGAGCATCTCAATATGAGTCAAGTAGCACAAAAGCAAGACATTACAGACCCTGAGGTCGTCAACGCCTTCGCTAAACACGTTGGCGATGAACGTCATTTAACTGCACTGTATTTGCTTACGGTTGCCGATGTCCGTGGTACCAGCCCAAAAGTATGGAATGCCTGGAAAGGTAAATTACTAGAGGATCTCTACCGCGCTACATTGCGAGTCCTCGGTGGCTCGAAATCAGATGCGTCCTCTGAGTTAGCGCAACACCAAGAAGAGTCACGCGCTAAGCTACGTTTATATGGCCTAGAGGATGCCGCTTATGCACATTTCTGGAAACAACTGGATGTCCCCTTCTTCCTAAGACAAGATGCTGCAGATATTGCTTGGCTGACGCGCTTGCTCTTCACGAAAGTAGACAGTCCTGAACCCATTGTTCGGGCTAGACTCTCCCCAATCGGTGATGGTTTACAGGTTGCTGTTTATACCAAAGATCAAGCAGACTTATTTGCGCGGATTTGCGCTTATTTTGAACGCCACGGCTTCTCGATTTGGGACGCCCGTATTCACACTACTCGCAATGGATATGCGCTAGATACCTTCCAAATTTCTGGTAGTAATTTAGTTGGTGAAGGTGGTAGCTATCGGGATCTGATTCAGCTGGTTGAATACGAACTTACGGAGGCGCTTCAGAGCGAAGCTCCATTGCCAGACCCCAGCATGGGTCGCCTATCCAGACAATCGCGCAGCTTCCCGATTCAGCCTCGAGTCCGTGTTATGCCTGATGAGCGTGGTCAATACTTCGCACTCTCGCTATCAGCAAGCGATCGTACAGGCTTACTCTACGCTATCTCCCGCGTCCTGGCTAAACACCAAGTCTCGCTTCATACTGCTCGTATCAATACCTTAGGTGAGAGAGTAGAAGACGTTCTCTTATTAGATGCCATAAATCTGAGTAAGAATCCAAAATTACAAATTCAGCTTGAAACTGAATTATTAGAAGTGCTGGGCACTTAAGTTCACGCTAGTAAGTCGAGCATCGCCTGCTCGTCAATGACCGCAATACCCAATTCCTCTGCTTTAGTCAGTTTGCTTCCGGCGTCTGCGCCTGCGACAACATAGTCTGTTTTCTTGGAGACGGAGCCCGCAACCTTAGCCCCCGCTCTCTCTAATAGGTCTTTAGCTTCATCACGACTTAAGGTTGGAAAAGTTCCTGTAAGTACAAATGTTTTTCCTACTACTGCAGCACTAATCACTTTCTTTTCAACAGAAAGCTGCATACCTGAAGCCAACAGTTGCTCAATCACTTCTCGATTATGGGCTTCTGCCATAAAGCTCACGATGGAATCTGCCACTACAGGGCCTACATCTTTCACCGTGAGCAGATCTTCCAAACCAGCATCCATAAGCGCATGCATCGACTGGTAATGATTGGCTAGATCTTTGGCAGTTGTCTCGCCAACATGACGAATACCCAAAGCAAAGATAAATCTTGCTAAAGTTGTACTCTGAGATTGATTAATCGCCTGAATCAAATTATCAGCAGACTTCTCACCCATGCGTTCTAAATTAGCTAAAGCAGAAAAGCCTAAGCGATAGAGATCTGCCGGAGTTCTCACCAAGTTCTGATCAACTAATTGATCGACGATTTTTTCACCCAGACCTTCAATATCGAGCGCCCTTCTATGAGCAAAATGAATTAATGCCTGTTTACGCTGGGCCCCACAAAATAATCCACCGCTACAACGAGCCACGGCTTCATCCGCTAAACGCTCAATATGCGAATCGCAAACTGGGCAACGAGTCGGCATCACGAATTGAGTCGTACCTTTAGGGCGGCGCTCATGAATCACAGACACCACCTCAGGAATCACATCACCTGCTCGCCGGACCGAGACAGTATCTCCAACGCGAACGTCTTTACGTTTAACCTCATCTTCATTATGTAAGGTGGCATTCGTGACGGTGACGCCCCCCACTTCTACAGGAGCCAGTCGAGCGACAGGGGTAATCGCTCCAGTGCGACCCACCTGAACATCAATCCCCAATACGGTTGTTAAGGCTTCTTGAGCGGGGAATTTATGAGCCAGAGCAAAACGGGGTGCTCTTGAAACAAAACCGAGTGCATTTTGCTCAGCAAAGGAATTGACCTTATAGACAATCCCATCGATGTCATAGGGCAAAGTGTCGCGTTTAGCCTCAATCTCATGATAAAAAGCGAGCATCTCTTCTACTGATTGCAGGACTTTACGTTCCGAGCAAACCGGCAAGCCTAACTCCGCATAACGATTGAGTAACTCTTCATGAGTTGCGGGCAGCCATCCTTGTGGCTCTAAGGCGCCTAGGCCATAGGCGAAGAAAGACAGTGGGCGTTTAGCAGTGATCTTAGAATCCAGCTGTCTTAAGCTGCCTGCAGCCGCGTTACGAGGATTAGCAAATTCTTTCTCACCCTGTGCTGCTGCCAGTTGATTCATTTTTTGGAAATCATCTAAATACATGAAGACTTCACCACGTACCTCCAAAACAGCTGGAATATTTTTACCTAGTAGCCGTAGAGGAATCGCGCGCACTGTTTTGATGTTTGCCGTGACATCCTCTCCACTAGCCCCATCACCTCGGGTAGCAGCTCGAACTAAAGAACCATTCTCATAGCGGAGTGAGATAGCAAGTCCATCGAACTTCAACTCACCAGCATAGTTCACTTGCTTCACTTCTAGGCCTTCTCTACAGCGGCGGTCAAAAGCAATTAGTTCAGCATCTTCAAAAGCATTATTCAGAGAAAGCATTGGCACGACATGCTCTACCGAATCAAATTCTTTAAGGGCGGCTCCACCAACCCGCTGGGATAAAGACTCCGCAGTGACCCACTCGGGATGAGCGGCCTCTATTTCCAATAGCTCGCGATAGAGTCGATCGTATTCACTGTCGGGCAATAGTGGTGTATCGAGCACATAGTAAGCGTGCTCCAGTCGTGCGAGTTCTTTCTGCAAAAAAGCGTAACGATCCGCGAGATTCATCGGCTGCATAGACGACAAAACACTTCCTTAGCTAAATAATCTGATGGCAGTGGATGACCCTGCAGGGATACCACTCTTATCCAATTTGGCATAGAGGACATCTAAATGCTGACGAATATTAGCAACGGCAGCTTCGCTCAAATTCATGCCATTGTCATCCACTAAGCGACCATGGGCGATTTGAGCCACGGCAACACCCTCGGCTAACATGCGCTCAAAGGCACGCGAGGTCTCAGGCACCAAAGGAAACTCTAATAACAAAGTGAATTGACCCACGGATTGATTGGGATCGAGCTCGGCACTTTTAAATAGCAAGGCTTCAGAGCCACCAAATTCGTAGGATCTGCCATTGCGACTTAATTGAAAGCCTCTTTGGCGCAGAATAATGGCCAAATCTTTCCACGAACACGGCTCATCAAATGCCACATTAATACTGAGCTGAATATCGCTCTCGGCTGCCATACGATCAAGCTCTTCAGCACTCTCCAACATAGCACTAACACTAGGCATGTCAATTTGCGATCCAAGCGTTTCAGCAAGCAATTGAACGCGCGAACAAAAATCTGAGAGCTCCAAGACGCCAATCGGGCCCCGTCTGCTCGCCAACTGAATGGCTAATTGCAATTCAGAATACATTGCATCGCTTTGAATAGACTCCCAACTCTCGATCTCATCCACATTGGCATTCAGACCTTCACACATCCACGGAACCCCTGATGGACCCGGAATATCTTGCCAATCTTCCATTTCTTTGAGAATTTCCTGACCGCTAATTGGCTCATCAAATCGCAAAGAAATTACGCAGTCGATACGAGGATCAATTGCGGCTTTTTCGGTATTCTCGATTACTGGGGCTTTAACCTGGTCTACCTGCTCATCATCTTGTATTGAGGCGATATCTGCAAATCCAGGGGCATAACGCTTTTCTAGCGCATTCTGGGCTTTTGCTTTTTTGCGAACGTGCGCATATCTCAAATTGAGCAATGCAACCAGTATCAAAATACCCAGGCCGATGACTGCTAAAGCAAACTGCAAGTCTGACAAACCCAAGCTTGTCATGATTTGCTCTAAAAACACTTAAGCAGCCTCCACCATCGATACTGCAGAGGAGATATCAACCGCAACAATGCGGGATACGCCCTGCTCTTGCATAGTGACACCAATCAGTTGATGGGCAATTTCCATGGTGATCTTGTTATGTGAGATGAAGACAAACTGGGTCTTATCGGCCATTCTGGCAACCATTTCAGCATAGCGCAAGGTATTTGCGTCATCCAGTGGCGCGTCGACCTCATCGAGCAGACAGAATGGTGCTGGATTGAGGAGGAATAGCGAGAAGACCAAGGCAATTGCAGTAAGGGCTTTTTCTCCACCTGATAATAAATAGATAGTGCTGTTCTTCTTGCCAGGTGGCTGAGCCATGACTTGAACGCCCGCGTCTAAGATCTCTTCACCAGTCATCACCAACTCTGCATGACCACCGCCAAATAACTCGGGGAATAATCTGCCAAAGTGCTTATTCACCTCATCAAAGGTTCCTTGGAGTAAGTCGCGGGTTTCAGCATCAATTTTCGCAATCGCATCAGTCAAGGTTTGCATTGCTTCATTCAAATCAGCCGACTGCGCATCCAAGAATGACTTGCGCTCACGAGAGCTAGCCAGCTCATCAAGTGCAGCCATATTCACTGGTCCAAGTGACTGAATTTCAGTATTTAAACGATTAACTTCGCTTTGCAAAGCACCAACCTTGAGGTCTGGGCTAAAACTGGTTTCAAGCGCAATTAAGTCTGCCTCAGCATCTAACAATAAAGTTGCAAACTGCTCGAAGTTCAAGCGAGCTGCCTGCTCACGCAACTGCAGATCCACTACTTTGTCGCGCATGGGCTGTAAACCCCGCTCGATTTGTAAGCGTTCTTCATCGGCCTCACGAAGTTGATGCAGCAAAGCATCTTGCTCTGTTCTCGCAGCAGCCAGTAATGCCTCTCTCTCGCTTCGGGTCAGTAACAAGCCCTGTAATTGCTCCTGAGCAGCTTCATCACTCAAACTCTTTAGCTCTTCTTCTGCTAAAGCGTATTTATCCTGAATCTCCATGATCTGTGTACGTGCAGTACTTTGGTCACGCTGTAAGTCTGCAATGCGCTGTTGGAGTGATCGAGTAGCAAAAGCAGCTTCTTGGGCAGCCATCTCAGCGGCACGCAAAGATTCTCGGAGTTGATCACGCTGTTGGCTCGTGAGCTCTAATTGCTGATTAGCCTGAGATAACTTGTGCTGCAGGTCTTGCTTTGCATTCTCCGAAGTCTGCAACTCTTCAGTAGCCTGATTTTGTGCAGTCGTGAGTTGCTCAAATTGCTTAGCTAACTCATCTAAATCATTTTGTATTTGCGCGGCTCTCTGGCTGTATTGTTCTTCAGCTTGAGTAAGCTGCATTCTCTCAACCTCAAAGCCATGCGCCTCATTCACGGCATGCTCTGCATTCAGGCGAGCTTGTTCTGCGGCCTGATGCGCAGCCTGGTAATTGGCAATGCATTGATCCATCTCACCTTGGAGTTCGCTCTGGATCAGTTTTTGGGCCCGCAGTTGCTTCTCAAGACTTTCCATTTCTTGCGCGCGGGCCAACATACCAGCCTGCTCAGAATCTGCTGCGTATAACTGAACGCCAACACGACTAACCAAATGCCCCTGTTGGGTTACCAATGCGCCGCCTGCTGGAAGTTTTTCGCGGCGATGTAATGCATCTTCGAGACTGTCTGCAATATAAATTTTGTCTAACCATTCTTGCAAAACAGAGGATAAGCGTGGTACGCCCGCACTTTGTACTCGAGAAACCAAAGCAATGAAGTCGGCAGGAACGGGTGAGGATGCTGGCGCGATTTCCTCAGTCAATAAAATTGCCAGGCGACTCGGAGGTGCATCATTAGCTAATGCCAATGTCTCTTGAACACTCTTTGCTGTCACTGCTGCCAGACGTTCACGCAGGACAGACTCTAAAGCAGTCTCCCAACCAGACTCCACTTTCAATTCTTGCCAGAGTCGCTTACTTTCTTTCAGTCCTTTACTTTCTAACCAGGGACCAATCTTGCCTTGGGCTTGAACGCTAGCCTGTAATGCAGTTAGCGCAGTGAGCTTGGCTTCAGTCTGGGCTAAATCTTGATTCGCAGTCTGAATATTGTGTTGAGCAGCATTACGCGCTTCATCAGCAGCAGGGACGCGTTGTTGAGTCTCTAGGGCGCGTTGCTTTGATTCTTCCACCTTACGCTGAGCCATCACTTGACGGTCCAAGGCCATTTGTAAAGCCTCGGGGTCAGGCTTACGCATTCCACTTAATTCATCATGCAATCGAGTCGAACGGCCTTGCAATTCTTCCTGTTGAGACGACAAGGCTTTGGTACGCTCACTCAGGCTAGCTAAGCGTTGCTCCATCGCCGCCAAACTATCTCTCGCAACATTCAGCGCTTGAGCGGCTGATTGGTAAGACTCCTCACGCCCAGGTAACTGGGTTTGCAGAGCACTCAAATCGGAAACCAAAGCTTGTTCTTTTTCTGAAGCAGCAGCTAATTCATGCTCAGCAGTGCGCTGAGCTTGTGCGGCATCGGTTTCTTGGACGGTCCAACGCTGCAGTTGAGCTTGCAAATCCTGAATTTGCTGTGCAAGACGTTGACGCCCTTCTTGCACATAACGAATTTGCGACTCTACCTGACTAATATCAGAATTGGTTTGATACAGATCGCCTTGAGCTTGAGATACTTTATCTTGTAATGCGTATTGTTCAGTCCGCATCACTTCCAGTTGTGTCTCTGCGTGCCTTAACTTAGCTGTCTGCTCTTCCAGGCCAACTTGGGTATCACGAATGGCATTAGCATGGCGCTCTTGCTCTTTACCAGCTTCAGTTTGACGAACAAACCACAGCAACTGTTGCTGTGATTTCATTTCTCCAGATAGTTGAGCATGACGTTCAGCAACAGTGGCCTGCTTCTCAAGGCGTGTCAGTTGCTGGTCAAGCTCACGCAGAATATCTTCAACCCGAATAAGGTTCTCTTTAGTGTCTTCAAGTCGTGAGGCAGTCTCTTTACGACGCTCTTTATATTTAGAAACGCCTGCAGCCTCCTCCAGGAAGACGCGTAACTCTTCAGGCTTAGACTCCAGAATACGGTTGATCGTTCCTTGACCGATGATGGCGTACCCTCTTGGCCCCATACCAGTGCCCAAGAAAATATCTTGAATATCTTTACGACGAACTACTTGGTTATTAATGTAATAGCTCGAGTTGCCATCGCGGGTCAAAACGCGTTTGACAGATAACTCTGTAAATGCGCCCCACTGACCTTGTGCACGTCCGTCTGAGTTGTCAAAAATCAATTCAACACTAGCGCGACCTGCAGGCTTTCGCAAACCAGAGCCATTAAAAATGACGTCTTGCATTGACTCACCACGCAACTCACTGGCGCGAGACTCACCTAAAACCCAACGCACAGCATCAATAATGTTGGACTTTCCACAACCATTTGGGCCAACCACCCCAATTAACTGACCCGGCATTTCAAAATGGGTTGGATCAACGAATGACTTAAAGCCGGAAAGTTTGATGGATTTCAGATGCACGGCGGACTTTGCAGGATAAAAAGGGGTTTAAATGAGGGGTCAAAAATTACAGCTAAAGTGGGATGATGATAGCAAGCTTGGGCCTGTTTACACCCGTTTTTGGCCCATCGATATAATGATAAATCGACATTCAGGGCAAAATCCCTTAACAATCTTATAGTTAACCAAAAAGCATGAGCCAATCCATTCAAAACACCATCGAACAAGCCTGGGAAAACCGCGCCAACCTGTCCCCACAAGCGGTATCCACAGAGATTCGCGATGCAGTCAATGCCGTGCTTGAAGGCCTCAATTCAGGGACCATTCGGGTTGCTGAGCGCCAAAGCGTTGGCAAGTGGGAAGTGAATCAATGGGTTAAGAAGGCGGTCCTGCTGTCTTTCCGTCTTGAGGACAACAAACCAATGGCGGCGGGTGGCTTCACCCAGTTCTATGACAAGGTTCCCAGCAAGTTCGAGAATTACACCGAGGCTGACTTTGCCGCTGGTGGCTTCCGAGTGGTTCCGCCTGCGATTGCTCGGCGCGGCTCCTTTATTGGCAAGAATGCTGTTCTAATGCCCTCTTACGTCAATATTGGTGCCTATGTTGGTGAGGGCACGATGGTTGATACCTGGGCAACAGTCGGCTCCTGCGCTCAAATTGGCAAGAACGTCCATCTATCTGGTGGTGTTGGCATTGGCGGGGTTTTAGAACCCATTCAAGCAGGACCGGTCATCATTGAAGACAACTGCTTTATCGGTGCTCGCTCCGAAGTGGTTGAGGGCGTAGTTATTGAAGAAAATAGCGTTCTCTCAATGGGCGTCTATATTGGTCAAAGCACCAAAATCTATGATCGCGAAACCGGTGAAGTGCACTACGGTCGCGTACCAGCTGGTTCAGTAGTGGTACCCGGCTCTATTCCAGCAAGCAATGGCAAGTACAGCCTCTATGCAGCAATCATTGTGAAAAAAGTTGATGCACAGACCCGTGCTAAGACAGCAATTAATGAACTGCTCCGCGACTAATTAAGATGAGTGCAGCCCTTGAACTGACTGAAGCACTGATTGCTTGCAAATCAGTGACCCCTGCTGACGGCGGTTGCCAGGAACTGATCGCCCAACGCCTGCAAGCCATTGGCTTTCATACAGAAAGTATTGTGAGCGGGCCAGACAACTTTAGAGTAACCAATCTATGGGCCATCAAAAAAGGTCAGCTCGGAGATCAAGGTAAGGTATTTGTATTTGCAGGTCATACCGATGTGGTGCCAACTGGCCCTCTCGAAAAATGGACTAGCGATCCATTCACTCCTACGATTCGTGATGGTTATTTATACGGCCGCGGAGCGGCTGATATGAAAACCTCTCTTGCTGGCTTTGTGGTTGCTACCGAAGAATTTGTCACCGCTCATCCCCATCACGCTGGCTCAATTGCTTTTTTAATTACCAGCGATGAAGAAGGTCCGGGTCACGATGGTACAGTGATTTTGTGTGAACGTCTTAAGCAAGATAAGCAAAATTTAGACTACTGCATCGTTGGCGAACCTACCTCAGTAAATAAACTCGGTGACATGATTAAGAATGGTCGCCGAGGATCCCTATCCGGGAAACTAATTGTCAAAGGTGTGCAAGCTCACATTGCATATCCTCATCTAGGTAAAAATCCAATTCACTTGGCAGCTGGCGCAATCCAAAAGTTAAGCGACATGGAATGGGATAAAGGAAATCCATTTTTTCAGCCGACCAGTTTTCAGATCTCCAATATTCATGCTGGCACAGGAGCTAACAATGTGATTCCAGGCGAGTTGAAAATTGACTTTAACTTCCGCTTCTCTACTGAAAGCACTCCAGAACAGCTGCAAGCAAAGGTAGAAAAGATTCTTCAATCCGAGAATCTCGACTACGAGATTGACTGGCATGTAGGTGCGAGCCCCTTTCTGACTAGTGATGGCGCACTAGCCAAGGCTTTGCGGACCGCCATACACGAAGAAGTCTACTTAGAAACAGAACTGTCGACCACTGGTGGAACCAGTGATGCTCGCTTTATCTCGAAAATCTGCAAAGAAGTGGTTGAGTTTGGCCCCATCAACGCAACGAGCCATAAGATTGATGAGTGCGTTAACGTTGATGATGTTGAGCCACTGAAAAATATCTACCGCAATACACTTGAAAAGCTAATCGCCTAAGCAACCCTCTCTAATAGACTCCTCATCATGGACCCTGAGCCTCAACCCCAACTGACCGTAGATCAAAGTATTGAGCAAGTTGCTCGGTTACTCGACAAAGCCAATCTCCATTTCGGGCACGGAGCCAGCGACGCACAAAGTGAAGCACTTTGGATTGTGAGCAAACAACTGGATGTTAGTCCCAGCGATGCTCTAGAACAACTTGAACAAATCATTGCCCCAGAAAATCATTCAAAAGCACTTGAACTTGCGCAGCTACGCATAGACTCACAAAAACCGCTCGCCTACCTTCTAGGTGAAGCTTGGTTAATGGGCATCCCCTTCTATAGCAATGAACAGAGCATCGTTCCGCGCTCTTGGATCGCAGAATTAATTGTGAACGGCGATCTAGGGCCTTGGCTCCCCGCCGATGGAAAAGCCCTCGATCTTTGCACTGGCAACGGCTCTCTCGCCATTCTGCTGGCATTAGCTTGCCCCGACATTCAAGTAAGCGCATGCGATATTAGTCTGCCGGCATTGGCTTTAGCCTCGCGCAATTTAGATCGTCATGGTCTGAGCGAGCAGATTGATTTACTCAATGGCGATCTTTGGGAAGCATTATCTGAGCCCAATGAAGAGAATCGCTTTGATCTGATTATTTGCAATCCGCCTTATGTCAATGCGGAATCCATGAGTAAGTTACCCGCAGAATATTTAGCCGAACCTTCGCTTGCGCTAGCGGGCGGCGAGGATGGAATGGATTTAATTAGAAAAATTATTAGGGGTGCGCCAGATTATTTAAGTGAACGCGGCGCCCTCTTACTTGAAATCGGTAATGAATATGAGAACTTCAAGAAAGCTTTCCCACAAATCCCAGTGATTTGGATGGAAGTCTCAGCGGGTGATCAACAGGTCTTACTAATTCAAGCAGAAGATCTGCACTAGCTCAGCTCATTTGCTGCAGCAATCGCCTGATCAATCCTCTCTACAGGAATCACTTTGAGTCCAGGAATTTTATTCTTGGGCATATTCGCCTTCGGAATGATGGCAAGCTTAAAGCCCAATTTAGCCGCTTCCTTGAGTCGCTCCTGCCCTCTTGGACAAGGACGAATCTCCCCAGCCAATCCGACTTCGCCAAAAACGATTAACTCTTTTGGTAGAGCCCGATTACGAATCGACGATTGAATCGCCAATAAAACTGCTAAGTCAGCAGCAGGCTCTGTGATTTTGACACCACCTACTGCGTTTAAGAATACGTCTTGGTCAAAGCATGCGACTCCAGCATGACGATGCAAGACAGCCAATAGCATTGCTAAGCGATGTTGCTCCAAACCTACAGCCAATCTTCTTGGATTCGGAATATGCGCGGTATCTACTAAAGCCTGAATCTCCACTAAGAGCGGTCTAGTACCTTCTTGCGTTACTAGCACACAAGCTCCGGGAACCATCTGTTCATGTTGCGACAAGAAAATCGCGGATGGATTGGATACGCCACGCAGACCTTTTTCGGTCATCGCAAAAACACCGAGCTCATTGACAGCACCAAAGCGATTCTTAATCGAGCGCACCAATCTAAATGAAGAGTGGGTATCGCCCTCAAAATACAAAACCGTATCCACAATATGCTCCAAGACTCTTGGGCCAGCTAGATGACCGTCCTTGGTGACATGGCCAACCATCAATACACAGATACCACTCGACTTGGCAGCTCTAGTGAGTTGTGCGGCACACTCACGCACCTGTGCTACTGAACCGGGCACAGAGCTGAAGGCTTCTGAATACAGCGTTTGAATCGAGTCCACCACCAGCACTTGAGGTTTTACTGTCTCCATAATAGATAACAGTTTTTCTAGCTGGATTTCAGCTAAAACCTCTAGCGCCGGAGCGTCTAATGCAATCCGTTTAGCCCGCAATGCAATTTGTGCAGCCGACTCTTCACCGCTGCTGTATAGAACATGCATACCAGCGGAACTCATCTCAGCCAAGGCCTGAAGCAACAAGGTAGATTTACCAATGCCAGGATCGCCACCTAGCAGCACAACACCACCTGGGACTAAGCCACCTCCTAAGACACGATCAAATTCTTCAACACCCGTACTGAAACGAGGTAAATCTTCCGCAGTAATTGCGGCAAGCTTTTGTCTTGGCAAAGATTGCGCTAAACCCTGAAAACGTGATGGTGTACTCGACTCAGGAAGACCCTCTTCCATCGTATTCCAAGCCTGACAGGAAGGACATTGCCCCTGCCACTTGGCAGAAGTTCCCCCGCAAGATTGACAGACATAAATCGTTTTAGCTTTAGCCAATGAATTACCTAATAAAAAGGGATGAAAGGGTTACAGCTTAATCGAGCTGAGTGCCCGACTTGTTTTCTTGAGAGCGTTTAGGCGCATCCTTACGACGCTGCTCTAAATCAGCCGCTCTTTGTGCAGCATCTTTTTGTTTCTGCTCATACTTCTGCTTATTCTCAGCACGTTCAGCCGCTTTTTCAGGGGAGGCACGATTGGCTATTTTTTCAGCATCTTTCTGATCCTTTAAGCTCTCTCGGATTTTTCTTTGCTCTGTGTGCAAGGCAATTTGTTGAGTACTGATAGGATCGATTGCCTTACGGTAATCAGAGCGAGCGCCACTTAAACAATAACTCACCCAATAATGCGTATAGCATTCATTTTGAGCCTTTTCCCAGCGGTATTTGGCCCAGTCTCGTTGAAGCTCTAGTTGTTGATCAATTTTATTGAGCGACTCGAGTTGAGCTTCCTCCTCTGGTGTCGCGAACACCAGAGTTGTGAAGCAGCATAGGGCTAAAAATAGAGACGCAAATATCTTGAGGCGAAGACTCATTAGGGATGTCAAATCTCAACCTTTGCACCCAACTCAACTACGCGATTGGCTGGAATCTTAAAGAAGTCGGATTGTCTTCCAGCATTCTGATACATCCAGGCAAAAATAACTTCGCGCCAGATAGCCATACCTGGTAAAGATGTTGGAATAATCGTATCCCGAGATAAAAAGAATGAAGTATTCATCTTATCGATCTTCAGGCTAAATTGACTTTCGAGCAGGTCTAAGATTTGGTTCGAGTCTGGCGTCTCTTTAAAACCGTAGACTGCACGTACAACATAAATATTGGGACCAAGCTCTTTGAGTGTCAGCCTTTGAGCATCATCAACATAAGGCACATCCCAAATGCTGACCTTCAGAAAAAATACCCGTTCATGCAGGATATGGTTGTGTTTGAGGTTATGCAAAAACGAGACTGGTAGGTAATCAACGTGGGCTGTTAAGAAAACCGCAGTTCCCTCAACTCGATGTGGTGGGTTTTGCAATAGGCTGGTGATAAAACTATCTAGACGAATACCATCATCTAGCACCCGTTTGCGTACGATCTGACGACCTTGGTACCAAGTCATCATAAATAAGAAACAGATCGATGCAATGACAACTGGGAACCAGCCACCATCGAAGAGCTTAGTCAGGTTTGCTGTAAAGAATCCAATATCCACAATCAGGAAGCAACCAATGACGAGCGTTACCCAAATTGTGCGCCACTTCCAGAGGGCTTTCATCACCACTGCAGCAAGTAAAGTCGTCAATAGCATGGTCGTTGAGACAGCAACGCCGTATGCAGAAGCCAAGTTATCTGACTTCTTAAAGGCTAATACGATTCCAACAACAATGAAACACAACATCCAATTGATGAAAGGAACGTAAATCTGCCCTTTTTCTTTGGCAGAAGTAAAAAGAATTTTCATTCTAGGCAAGAAGCCCAACAAAATGGCTTCACTAGTCATGGAGTAAGCCCCTGAAATACAAGCCTGTGATGCAATGACTGTTGCAATCGTTGCCAGTATCACTAAAGCAAAGGTATATGCATCAGGAACCATTAAAAAGAAGGGGTTCGTAATAGTCTCTGGGTGCACCAAGAGCATCGCCCCTTGCCCAAAGTAATTAATGAGTAAGCACGGCATAACTAATCCAAACCAAGCGAACTTAATGGGACGAATACCAAAATGTCCCATATCCGCGTATAGCGCTTCAGCACCAGTCAACACCAAAAAGATTGATCCCGTAACTGCAAAAGCAATGCCTGCATCTTGCGTCATGAATCTGAAGGCGTAAATAGGATTTAAAGCAGCAATAATTTGAGGCGCATCCTGAATCTGATATATCCCCATTACAGCCAAAGAACCGAACCACACTAACATCACTGGGCCAAAGAGAATGCCTACTACTGAGGTTCCCTTCTTCTCAATTAAGAAGAGGCATAACAGAATCGCTATGGTGATAGGCAGCACATAGGGTATGAAATCGTTTGACACCACTACCGTACCTTCAATAGCTGAAAGCACAGAGATTGCGGGAGTAATGACAGCGTCGCCATAGAAAAGACAGGCTCCCAAAACGCCAGTAATCATAATGACTACATATCGCTTTGATTTAGTGTCTGCAGTTCTAAGCGCGAGCGCCATGAGAGAGAGGATGCCGCCTTCGCCATGATTATTAGCGCGCATGACAAATAATAAGTACTTCAGCGAGACAACCATGATGAAAGACCAAAAAATCATCGAGATCACACCAAAGATCGAATCTGGAGTCATCGGTATTCCATTCACCGGATCGAAACAGACCTTTAATGCGTAAAGTGGGCTGGTGCCGATATCACCAAACACAATACCAATGGCACCTAAAGCTAAAGCAGCCAAGCCGCCCTTTTGTTGATGGCTTGAGCCCTCAATTTCTACTGGGCGCAATATCTCTGATTGAGAAAATTCTGGATTACTGACTGACACAAAGCCTCCGCGATAGATTGATGTTCATCATGCTGCGTGGCGATATATTACTCCTGAAATGTGGCATCCAAGACACCCTAAAGAGCCTTCAATATGGCCACGATAAGCCTCATAGAAGCTGCGGAATTGGACAAGTAACAAGGAAAAATGGTAGAATCTCAGGTTCAGACGCGGGGTGGAGCAGTCTGGCAGCTCGTCGGGCTCATAACCCGAAGGTCGTAGGTTCAAATCCTGCCCCCGCAACCAAATTAGTTATATAGAACATAGGGATACGTGAGTATCCCTTTTCTATTTGCACCCCCAAAGTCCTTCAGCCTAGGCATTTACCTCAGCGTGGTCTAAGTTAAACTCACAAAAAATAGAATCAATATTCACCTGACTCGTAAAGGTCTGGCCTGTGATGAAAAAATATTTACTGCTACCCCTCTTTCTGCTACTTGCCTGCTCAAAAGGCTCTCAAACCACCTACACGCTGGATTGCAATGGAAGCTACACAGTGATAACTGCTGCAGGAGCGTCCGTGGACATAGTCAAACAAAAACGTTATTACGAGATTGATCAAAATCAAATGTCTCAAAGAACTTGTTCAAAGGAAGGTTTGGTATTGAATTGCTATAAAGAGATTGAGTTGCCAAACTTCGAGAGATCTAAAGAGCAATTTATCTACAACACAGGTGATTACAGTCTCAGCGATGTATCGGTAACAATTGGAATTGATAAATCCACAGGAAAACCTGTTTTCCTCAATTCATCTATATTCAGAGCAGTTTGTCCAATGACGGTTAGACGATCCAAGAAAGAATCGTAATTATTTAGCTGCCATTCAATTTTCTGTGCCAAATTTTTTTCTCTCTGTGTCGCCAATCATGCCTTGAGAAATCATGAGATTTGAAATCCCAAATCTGCGCCCCTGTCTTTGGCGTCTGATAAAACGGAATGCCCACATCTTGATATCGCTGAGTTACGGTCGGATGAGGATGCCCATAACGATTTAGATGTCCATTTTGGGCAAATGCTTGATGAGGATTGAGCGCCTCAAGCAAATCCATTGAAGATGAGGTTTTGCTTCCATGGTGGGGGGCCATAAAAATAATCACCTTATGATTGTCTTGCGAGTATTGATCGTTGATCAAGCGATTAACTATTTCGGCCTCACCATATTTCTCAACATCCCCTGTCATCCAAAAAGAATAAAGATCATTACTGACTTCTATGACACAACTCATCTCATTTGGCTTCATTGGATATGTCTTATCAAAGTTTGTTTTCGTATTTGGATGCCATACTCGAAACAGAACCCCATCCCACTCCCATTGCTGGCCATAACGACAGGGTAATGCTTGAATCGCCCTACTTTTCAAATTACTTAGTAATGGGTTATCTTGCGGCAATGAGCCCATCATGGAAGCAAACTGAATCTCTTTCAGTATTGATGCTGCGCCTCCGATGTGATCACTATCGCTATGACTAATAACTAAGCGATCTATCTGATGAATGCCCTCGCCCATTAAAAAGGGAATAATGACTCGTCTACCTGCGTCATCTTTCGTTCCGTGTGTCGGCCCTGCGTCATATAGCAGTGTCTTTGTTGCTGTTTGTATAAGTACAGCGGTACCTTGCCCAATGTCAAAAACAGTTGCTCTGAATTCTCCAGACTTTAAAAGATGTAATGGCGGAATAAATAAAACTACCGACAAGCAAACCCCACATAGACGAGATCTCCAGCTATCAATCAAATAGCCAGGTCGAATCGCAATAGCTACCCCTAGGCTTGCGATAACTAAAGCCCAGAGTGCTGGCTCATGAGAGCGATGCACGGCCCAAGACCAAGATGAGAATTCTGTTAGAGCAACTCCAAGGTAATCCATCGATAAGTGTGCCAGTCTCAATAACCATTGGCCCAACCACTCCGCCAACAAAGCGCCAGCAATCGCAAAAGGAGTAACTATGTAACTTATCAGAGGTATCGCTAAAGCATTTGCAATCGGCGAGACTATCGAGGTTTGATAGAACCAATAAAAAGTAAGTGGAAGCAGGGCAAGAGTGACCAATGTCTGAACTCGACAGGCCTCCGATATGGCTATCTTCAGTCGATCAAACCAATGAAGCTCAAATCCTTTCCCCGTCGGAATACCCAATAAAGCTTTTGAGTCTTTCATTGAATACAGGATCGCAGCAACAGCGCCAAAGGAGAGCCAAAAACCAGGCGTATAAGCCGCCATGGGATCTAACAACAAAACAAAAAAGAGTGCCCACCACCAGATATCAAAAGATCGGGGATTGCGGCCATTCCATAGCGCAAATGCAACAACTCCAACCATATACATGGTTCTTTGGGCTGGTATCTGAAAGCCAGCCAACCAGGTATAAATGAAAGCCGTCAGAAAGCCCATGAGAGCCGCAATTTTTCCAACAGGAATATACAAAGGCAGGGAGAATCTACGCCAGAGTCTTGCTGCAACAATTGCCCCTACACCAGCCAACATCGTGACATGTAACCCTGATATGGATATTAAGTGTCCAATACCTGTCGCATTAAAGATTCGCCAATCATCTTGTTCGATAGCATTCTGATCCCCAAGCACCAAGGCAATGAGAACACCTTGATAGCGTGCATCTTTGGGTAGCAGTCGCTGAATTTTTTCTCGCAATTGCCAGCGCCTACGCTCCATACCTAAACGAAAGTCCAATATGCCAATTGCATTTGCATCCAGCAATTGGCCCGATCGGATCGAACCAGTCGCCCCATAATCTTGCTGAAATGCCCAACGCTCAAAGTCAAATGTATGAGGATTGAGCAAACCATAAGGTTGCTTCAACTTAACCTTCAATTTCCAACGCTGTCCCGGAATAATTTCGGGGACAGTATTGGTACTTTTCCAGTCTGGGCTCCAGCTTAGATAAACCCGCCGAGGAAATGCTGCTATCTTTTCTCTTGCGGAGAGCTCCTCCAACTCAAAGGCAAATCTAACACCATGGGTGTTGCCTTGAGGCAAAGCATCTACCCTACCGATCAACTCAAACTCCGAGCCATCCAATTCGCTTGGAAGAATATTTTTTAATCGTTGATTAGCGTAATTGGCATTCCAACAGAATCCTAGCGTGAGCGCTAAACCTAAGATGAATATTTTCTGAATAGATTGATGGTTGAGACGCCAGATTGCAACCAATAATAGAGTTGCCAGTATCAGCGAGATTGGCAAGTAGTTTGCTGGTACCGCAGGCAAAAAAAGAAGAAAGGATCCCCCAGCGATAAACGCCGTCATTGCTGAGCGCAAGTGTCTTTAGGAACTCAGAAATGAAGACCAGCGCGGTAAAGCTTGAGATGCATTTTGCATCACTGCCAGCGCAAACTGATCACGGCCAATTCCTCTAATGTCTGCTAACTCGGTAGCAATGCGAGGTAAATAACTAGGAGAGTTGAATTCCAGACCCTCATCTCTGAGCCAAGAAGGGGGAATATCAGGCGAGTCTGTCTCAGTGACGATGCTATCGAGTGGCAACTCTTTTAACAAGCGACGAATTTGAAGAGCTCGCGTATAAGTAGCGGCACCGCCAAAACCAAGCTTGAAATTCATGTCAATAAATTGCTCTGCCTGCTGAAAGCTTCCATTAAAAGCATGGGCAATACCACCTGGAATAGTTCTTTGACGCAGCGCTTTCAGGATGGCATCTTGAGAGCGCCGGACGTGCAGCACAACGGGTAATTGAAATTGCTGTGCTAAATCCAACTGTCCCTGGAAAAAGAAATCCTGTCTTTGGGGGTCTAGGCCCTCTACAAAGTAATCGAGGCCAATTTCACCAATCCCAACAAAACGAGGATCTTCAAGATTAGCCTCAATAGCTTCTTGCAAAAATTCGAGATCACTCTCTTTAGCCCTCTGTATATATAAGGGATGAATTCCTAAGGTATAGACCAGACCCGGAATCTGTTTTGCATATTGATGCGCCAGTTCTTTAACGTGCACAAAATCACTTGCCTGAACTGCAGGGAGCAGAATAGCTTGTACACCCTTTTGAGCTGATTCTTCCAAGATGAATGGAAGATTGGCGAGTAATTCAGGAGCGTCCAGATGGCAATGGGTGTCAACCCATAAGGGACGGTTGCTCATCCAGCAAAGGGCCTTAATACACCGCGATCCAAACGCATAATACGGTCACAGCGCTGTGCTCTTACAGGATCATGCGTCACAATCACAAATGCGGTTCCTTGCTCTCGAGCAATATTGAGCATTAAGTCAAAAACACCATCTGCAGTTTCCGTATCAAGATTGCCTGTTGGCTCATCTGCTAATACACATGTGGGTTTACCAACCAAAGCTCTTGCAACGGCAACACGTTGACGCTCTCCCCCTGATAACTCTCCAGGGGTATGCTTTTCACGGGCAGACAAGCCCACTTGCTTCAAAATTGCGCTAGCTCGAGCGAGAGACTCCTCGCTGGCCAGGCCTCTGATGCGAAGAGGTAAAGCAACGTTTTCTAGAGCAGTAAATTCATCTAAGAGATGATGGAACTGATATACAAATCCAAGACTGCGATTACGCAGTTGATCGAGCTTCTTGATTGAGAGTTGACTCAGGTTTTCACCGGCTAATGTCACTGTGCCACTCGTGGGAGTATCCAAACCGCCCAATAAATGCAGGAGCGTACTCTTACCAGATCCCGAGGAACCTACAATAGCCAACTTTTCTGAAGGCACTACTTGTAAATCAATCGCCTTCAGCACCTCAACTGCAGAGTCCCCTTGACCATAGGTTTTGGCTAAGCCATTAGCACTTAGAACAATGGGATTAGAGTTACTCATAACGCAGCGCCTCCGCTGGCTGAACCTTTGAGGCACGACTGCTTGGATACAGAGTAGCTAAGACCGATAAACCGAAGGCCATTAACCCCACCGTTAGCACATCTGCAAGGTGAACATCTGATGGCAATTCACTAATGAAATACACATCACGTGGTAAAAAGCGAACTCTAAAGACTGCTTCAATTGCCGGAACAATGACATCAATATTCAGAGCAATCAGCAAGCCAAAAGCAACCCCTGCTAAAGAGCCAAGCAGACCAATAGCAAGCCCCTGAACTAAAAAGATACGTTGAATCATGCCGGGGCTCGCGCCCATGGTTCGCAAGATAGCGATGTCTGCCTGCTTCTCATTAACAGTCATCACTAGAGTTGAAACTAAATTGAAGGCGGCTACTGCAATGATGAGAGTCAGAATAATGAACATCATTTTTTTCTCGGTTTGGACTGCTGCAAACCAATTCCGATTAGTGCGTGACCAATCTGAAATCCATACCGTAGCGGGCAGTACGGATGCAATTTCATTAGCAATCTCAGGCGCACGCTGCATATTGTCAACCTTGACTCGTAGACCTGTAGGATCTCGCGTGCGAAGCAAGGCCGCCGCATCTTGCCAATGCATGATGACCAATGTGCTGTCGAACTCATAATGGCCGCTATCCACAATACCGACGACTTGTAAGGTGCGCATTCTGGGTAAAGCGCCCGCTGGTGTGAGATCCGCTTCGGGAACAATTAAATTGACCCGATCACCCACATTAGCGCCAATGATTGCTGCGAGTTGTGAGCCTAAGGCAACTCCAAAACTGCCTGGCTTCAGATCATCAATGCCCCCAGAAACAAATTGTTTTGGTAAGTCCGATACCTTAATCTCCTCACTTGGTGAGACGCCTCGAATAGATACGCCGCGCATTGCCCCGCCTCGACTTAATAAACCCTGAGAGCTCACCATCGGAGCAACGCCAAGAACATGGGGCTGGGCAGCAACCGTCATCGATAAAGGCTGCCAATCAGCTAAGCCATCTGGGGCGGTAATTTCAATATGAGAGAGGACGGATAGCATTCGATCCCGCACCTCTTTCTGGAAGCCATTCATCACAGAGAGCACCACAATGAGGGATGCGACCCCCAAAGCAATGCCGATCGTAGAAATACCCGAAATAAACGACAGAAAACCGTCACGCTTACCAATCGCCTTCCGTCGCTTAGAACGGGTGTAGCGTAGGCCAATTTCGAGCTCAAGGGGAAATTTCAACATCCCAACAGTTTAGTGAATAACGAGACCAAACCAATGGAATAATCAAATGCCACCTAAAATCAGGGGAATGGCCATCCATCCAAATACCAATATCGCTGCTGTTCGCCGTTTTACCTTGATGATTGCAGGGGAAGACATCCATGATCCTCGAGCTGAACGCCCGCCGTGTGGCCTCCCCCACGAACGCTTTCTGCTTGGAGAGCGAGTGTCCCTTGCCCCAATTCTCCTGCTTGGTCAATCGAACCTTGCTTTAGACCCCCAACTATCCATTGCTTGCCTACAGCCCGTTCATCTGCATGCGACACGGGATCATTTAGTACTGCTAGATCAAAATCAGCTCGGACTGACTGAAGCTGAATCAACCGCTCTTCTTAAACCTATCCTGCCATTACTAGAAGAAGATTTTCAAAGCCCTCTTCTTTTTCAAAACGCCTCTTTTTATTTTATGCCCGCCGGACCTTTTCTCAGCCTGTCAACACATAGTCTCGATCAGGCTCATGGACGCAATATTGATTGGTGGATGCCGCGCGATACCGACATAGAAGGAGTAGCTAAAAATTGGCGTAAGCTCCAAAATGAAATCCAGATGCTCTGGCACATTGACCCTGTAAACGAGAAACGGGAACAGCTTGGTCAAGCTAGCATTAATTCAATTTGGATCAGCGGGATTGGGAAATTGGCTGATGTTCACCCACCACCATGCTTTCAACAAATCCAAATTATTTATAGCGATAAGCCCCTGCTGATTGGTTTAGCCAAGTTTCTGAATATTGCCCAGTCGGCCGATCTCAATCCGAACCAACTAGCTGGTGGATTTACATTTGTAGATAATCCAGAATCCATTTGGGAAATACTATCCACCGCACTAGAAGCTCAACAACTCGATGAGGTGGTCCTGATTGATTTTCCTAATGGTCATGTACGTGAGAGAACATTTACTCGCAAAGCATTACTTCAGCAGTCTTGGATGTTTTGGCGAAAACCCAAAAAACGTTCGTGGCAAGATCTTGTTGGGGCCACAAAATGAGTCGCTTTCATCATCGCCCCTACTCCGAGAGAACGGCACAGTGGCTAGAACAAACTGGTGTGAATCCATTACTCGCGAGATTATTTGCCGCGCGGGGTGTCGAAAAGCCCGATGATTTATCACTCGAACTCAAAAACCTCCTAGCTCCAACAGAACTCAAGAACTGTTTAAGTACCGCCAGTTTGCTAGCCGATATTTTGGAAAAGAAAGAGCCAGTTGTGATTGTTGCTGACTATGACTGTGATGGCGCAACCGCATGTGCAGTTGCCATCCGCGGGCTCAAAATGCTCGGCGCAGATCATGCTGCAGTTCAGTTTCTGGTTCCTAATCGCTTTACGATGGGCTATGGCCTTACCCCTGAAGTTGTAGAGCTTGCAGCGCAACAAAAGCCTAAGCCACGCTATCTCATTACCGTCGATAACGGAATCGCAAGTGTCGCAGGAGTTGAGTGTGCCCGTGAATTTGGTATCGATGTCATCGTGACAGATCACCACTTACCTGGGGACATCATTCCCAATGCTGCAGCCATCGTTAATCCCAATCAAGTGGGCTGCCAATTCCCAAGCAAGGCGCTAGCGGGGGTCGGTGTGATGTTTTACCTCTTGGTCGCATTACGGGCAGAGTTACGAAAGCGCGGTAAATTTACGAACGAGACACAACCAAAGATTGAAAACCTATTAGATCTTGTAGCCTTGGGAACTGTTGCTGATGTCGCTCAACTCGATCGCAATAATCGAATCTTGGTATCCAATGGCTTAAAACGGATTCGGAATGGTATTTCTCAAGCGGGCATCCAAGCCCTCTTTCAGGTGGCGGTGAGAGATGCTCGCAAAGCATCTGCCTTTGATTTGGGTTTTGCTATTGGCCCTAGACTGAACGCTGCTGGCAGATTAGCTGATATGAGTTTGGGCATTCGTCTGTTATTGACCGATGATCAAGGTGAGGCCCTATCGATTGCACAAGAGCTGGATCGCATCAACCGAGAGCGACGGGTGATTGAAACTGGTATGCAAGAAGAGGCTCTGGCTTTATTGTCTGAAGATCAACTCGCCAATACGATGAGTGACAAGTCAAGTATCTGCCTATGGAATGAGGCTTGGCATCAAGGTGTGATTGGCATTGTGGCCTCACGCCTAAAAGAACGCTTCAATCGCCCTTCGCTAGTGTTCGCTCCAGCCGATGGTGCTGATAGTAATGAATTACGTGGCTCTGGTAGATCGATTACTGGCTTTCATTTACGCGATGCCCTGGATTTGGTCTCCAAAAGAGAGCCCGGCTTGATTCTGAAGTTTGGTGGCCATGCTATGGCAGCAGGACTAAGCATTCATCAATCGGACTTTGCAAAGTTTGAAGCTTGCTTTCAAAAAGTCGCTGACGAACTACTGACGGACGATTTATTAGAACGCACCCACACTCATGATGGCAGCCTAGAGCCAACCGAATTTACTCCGGAGATAGGCGATCTTCTTGCCGAAGAGATCTGGGGTCAAGGATTTCCACAGCCGGTTTTCTATGGAGAATTTGAGATCTCAGAGCAAAGCCTCATGAAAGAAAAACACTTACGCTTGAAGTTACGACCCGTTGGGAACAGCTCTAGCAAAGGGTTGACGGGCGTTTGGTTCAATCGGACCCAAACCCTTCCAGAGCGCGCCAAATTAGCTTACCGCTTAGTCACCGACCGTTACCAAGGTCAGGCGCGAGTCCAGCTCATGATCGAGGCGCACGATGAGAATCCCCCTCTATAATGAGCGGATGGAAGCCGAACAACTCAATACCATCTCCAATACCCTGTCTGATCTGCTCGAGCGCGAGCAAGCCCTTCGGGGGTATCTTTGACTTTGATGTGAAGTCACGCCGCCTTACCGAAGTCAATTCCATTCTGGAAGATCCCAAAATTTGGGATGATCAAAAAAAAGCCCAAGCCCTCGGTAAAGAGAAAAAGTTGCTCGACGGGGTCGTTGCTACGCTCACCAATCTCAATAGCAATATCACCGGTGCACTTGAGCTATTTGAAATGGCTAAAGAAGAAAGCGATTTTGAGACGATCTCGGCTATCGAACAAGATACGGAAAGCTACAGCAAACTCATTGGCGATCTGGAGTTCCGCAGAATGTTCCACAATGAGATGGACTCCTGCAACTGCTTTATTGATATTCAGGCTGGTGCAGGCGGTACTGAAGCCTGTGATTGGGCCAGCATGCTCTATCGTCAATACCTCAAGTATTGCGAGCGCAAGGGATATAAAACAGAAATTCTCGAAGAATCAGATGGAGACGTTGCAGGCATTAAGAGCGCAACCATCAAAGTCGATGGTGAATACGCTTATGGCCACCTTCGCTCAGAAACAGGAGTACATCGCTTAGTACGCAAGTCTCCTTTTGACTCCTCTAACGGTAGGCACACCTCTTTTGCCAGTATTTATGTCTATCCTGAGATCGATGACTCGATTGAAATTGAAGTCAATCCTGCTGACATCCGAACTGATACCTACCGTGCCTCGGGCGCTGGCGGTCAACATATTAATAAAACGGACTCCGCTGTGCGTCTAACGCACATTCCTACTGGTATCGTGGTGCAGTGTCAGAATGACCGTAGCCAACACCGTAACCGTGCTGAGGCAATGAGTATGCTCAAGTCACGTCTATATGAGCACGAAATGCAAAAGCGTCGCGCTGAGCAAGATAAGCTAGAGGCTAGCAAGACTGATGTAGGTTGGGGTCATCAAATTCGCTCTTATGTTCTAGACCAAAGCCGCATTAAAGATTTACGTACTAACGTTGAGATTTCTAATACCCAGAAGGTGCTTGATGGTGATCTTGATGCCTTTATTGAAGCCAGCCTGAAGCAAGGCGTTTAATCCCATTAACAGCGATCAATCTTGATATGAACGATAAGACCAACCCACCAGCTAATACAGAACCCCTAGATGAGAATCACATCATTGCCGAGCGTCGTGAAAAATTAGCTAAGCTTCGTGAAGCTGGAGTTCCCTTTCCCAATGATTTTGTCCCAACCCATTTATCAGCAGATTTGCATGCTCATTACGACAGCCTCACTAAAGAAGAGTTAGCTGCCAAGAAAGTCCATGTCAAAGTAGCTGGCCGTATGGTGCTCAAACGCGTAATGGGAAAAGCAAGCTTTGCTACGATTCAAGACCGTAGCGGGCAAATTCAGTTCTATATCAGCGATGAGATCAGTGGGGCTGATACGCATAACGCTTTCAAGCACTGGGATATGGGTGACTTTATTGCGGCAGAAGGCCATCTGTTTAAGACCAATAAAGGTGAGCTCTCTGTAGAAAGTAGCAACCTGCGTTTACTCAGCAAATCTTTACGTCCTTTGCCGGATAAATTCCATGGACTCTCTGATTTAGAGACTAAATATCGTCAACGTTATGTTGATTTGATTGTGAATCCAGAAAGTCGTAATACGTTTAAGGCCAGAAGTAATGCGATTGCCTCCTTACGCCGTCACATGCTTGATGCTGACTTCATGGAAGTGGAGACACCCATGCTCCACCCAATTCCTGGTGGTGCAACAGCAAAGCCTTTTATTACTCACCATAATGCTCTTGATATGCAGATGTTCCTGCGTATTGCACCAGAGCTTTATCTCAAGCGTTTAATTGTGGGTGGTTTTGAACGGGTCTTTGAAATCAATCGCAACTTCCGCAATGAAGGCGTAAGTCCCCGTCACAACCCTGAGTTCACAATGATGGAATTCTATGCGGCCTACACCGACTATCGTTGGCTGATGGACTTTACTGAAGGACTAATTCGGGCCGCAGCAATCGATGCGCAAGGCACTGCAGTGTTGACTCATCAAGGTCGAGAGCTCGATTTAAGCAAACCCTTCCAACGCTTAACGATTACTGAAGCCATTCTGAAATATGGTCCCCAGTCGAACAAGCAATATCAAGCAGCGCAACTTGAGGATGCTGACTTTATTCGCTCTGAGTTGAAAAAAGGTGGTGAGAATCCTGACTCTCCTACTCTGAAAAATGCTGGTATCGGCGCCCTTCAGCTCGCTCTTTTCGAATTGGTTGCTGAAGAACACCTCTGGGAGCCAACTTACATTATTGATTATCCGATTGAAGTGAGCCCTCTCGCACGCGAATCAGATACTCGTCCAGGCGTCACCGAGCGCTTTGAATTATTCATTACTGGTCGAGAAATTGCGAATGGCTTCTCAGAGCTCAATGATGCTGAAGATCAAGCCAATCGATTCCGCAAACAAGTGGAGCAAAAAGAAGCGGGCGATGAGGAGGCGATGTATTTCGACCATGACTTCATTCGTGCCCTGGAGTACGGCATGCCTCCTACTGGCGGTTGCGGTATCGGCATTGATCGTCTGGTGATGCTGCTGACCGATGCTCCCAATATTCGGGATGTCATTCTGTTCCCGCACTTGCGTCGCGAAGAAGAGTAATTAGCGCTGCTTAAAGAACCGTTGTAGTAGCACGATCAAGATAATCGCGAACCAGATAAACGACCATTCGGGAAGTTGCAAGCCGAATATGGCTGGTAGCTGTGCGGAGCAAAGTCCATCGGCCTTGAACAACCAAGGTAAACCTTGCACGATCTCAAACTGATTGATCCAAGTTTCAAGAGGATCAATGCCGCAGGAGGTATCGGGATGAAACAACACCCAGATATGGCGACCTGCAACAAAGACACCAAACAGCGCAAATAATGTCGCCAAAATATGGAAGAATTTTCTAGTGGGCTGGAAAGCAAGCGCCATGAAGCAAGAGCAACAGATTCCAAGGTAACCTACCCTTTGCATAATGCACAAAGGACATGGCAAGAAAGGGACGCCCTGATAGCCAAATTGCTGGAGTAGGAGCGCAATCATGACTAGACCTAGGCTGAGAAAGCCGGCTAGCAGGTAAAAAGTTCGATTCATGCCTTGATGATAGCGAAGCTTGAAGTCGACTTGTAAATCCGCCTTATTACTAAAAGTTCAGGGTATATAAAAAGTTAATCGCCCACGAAGCCCTCAGAACAGGCCTAAGAATGGGATAATGGCGGTTTTACTCAAAATCACACCGCTTTATGGCTACCTGTAATACTGAAACCGTTCTGTCAGTTCACCATTGGAATGACACCCTCTTTAGCTTCACCACCACTCGCAATAAAGGTCTTCGCTTTCGTAGCGGACACTTTCTCATGATTGGTCTGGAGGTTGAAGGTAAACCTCTGCTCCGCGCTTATAGCGTTGCCAGCCCGAATTATGAGGAGCATTTAGAGTTCCTGAGTATTAAGGTTCAAGACGGCCCCCTCACCTCACGTCTGCAAAAAATTCAGGTGGGCGACCCCATTCTCGTTAGCGAGAAGTCTGTCGGCACTTTAGTTATTGATGATCTCAACCCAGGTAAGCACCTCTACTTATTTAGTACTGGTACTGGCTTGGCGCCATTCATGAGCATTATTCGCGATCCTGAAACCTACGATAAATTTGAGAAAGTCGTTTTGATTCATGGCGTACGTCTCGTTAGTGAATTGGCTTATGGCGATTACATCAAGAACGAGTTAACCCAAGATGAATATTTGGGCGAACTCGTTCGAGAAAAACTCATCTACTACCCTACCGTAACCCGCGAAGCATTCAAACACACTGGTCGCCTCACCACTGCAATAGAGTCTGGCCAGCTGTTTAAAGATATCGGCTTGCCACCATTGGATCCAGCAGTGGACCGCGCCATGATTTGCGGCAGCCCATCGATGCTGAAAGAAACCTGCGAGATGCTCGACAGTCGCGGCTTCAAAGTTTCTCCCAGCCTCGGTCATTTGGGCGACTATGTCTTTGAACGGGCCTTCGTCGAAAAATAATACCTTAACAGACATTAATTTTCATACCCCTAATTTCAAAGCTTTTTCTGCAGTCTTGGCTAGACTCAGTAAATGCGCATCTTCACCGTAAGCCCCAATTAGCTGTATCCCCATGGGGAGATTATTTTGGGATTTAGTTACAGGCAGAGAAATTGCGGGCAAGCCTAAGAAACTCCAGAGGGCACAAAAGATAGGATCGCCCGTCCACGTCAGGCCCAAAGGCGCCTCACCTGTGGCTGGAACTGATAGAAAACCATCATACTGTTTGAAAAACTCGCCAATCTTTTCACGTAATACTATCTGATCGATACGAGCATTGATATATTGAGTTGCTGAGTATTTAGATCCCTTCTTAGCAAGCTCTTTAATATGAATACTTAATTGCTTTGCATTATTTTTAATATGGTCCTGATGAATCACCGCCGCCTCTGATTCAATTAGACAATTCATCTGATCAATTCCTTGCCAATAAATCTTGGGCAACTCAATATGATCAATCAAGAAGCCTTTTTCAATAAACTTTCTTTCAGCAAGGGCTAGAACAGCAACTTGATTTTTGCTCATCAATTTATCAAAGGGCGTTTTAAGTAGGGCCAATCGTGGCTTACTCACCATCTTTAAGTCGCTATCCATGCTGATAGGTAAATCAGGTACAACAATACTGCCTGGTTCACTAGCATGATGATTCTTGAGCAGGTTAAATGCGTATGCAGCATCATCCACTGAGCGAGTAAAAAACCCAATATGGTCGCATGAACCTGATAAAGGGAACGCCCCCTCCCTTGGGACTGCACCAAAACTTGCCTTAAACCCAACAACTCCACAAAATGCAGCTGGCCGCAAGATAGAGCCTTGAGTTTGCGAACCCAAAGCTAATGGGACGATACCTGAGGCTACGGCAGCTGCAGAGCCGCTAGAGGAGCCCCCAGGAGTGTGCCTCTCATTATGAGGATTTGTTGCCGGCCCAGGGTTACGCCAAGCAAACTCGGTTGTAACAGTTTTACCGAGTACTACTCCGCCTAACTCGCGAATCCTGGCAACAATGGAGGCGTCCTCCCCTGGAATATGATTCGCATAAATCGGCGAGCCATTGGTTGTTATCATGCCCTGAGTAGCAATGATGTCTTTGATGCCCACAGGAATTCCTTGTAAAGGGCCAGAATGTGATTGATTAACCGCCTCGCTTAAAGAAAGCCGACGAATAAAAGCATGTAACTTAGGCTCAAGTTGGTCGCCCAATTTAATGCAAGATGCTAAGTAATCCTTTGGGCTAAGCTTGTTACCTGCAATTAATCTACACGCCTCCTTGAGGCCCAGAACTGAATTCATTTTATTCTCTCAATACTGATTATTTAATTAAAAGTGCTTTTGAAATAAACTGTTGATTAACAAATTTTGAGTAATCAGGCTGCTCTTTTAGATTCCCCAACGCGATCTGGGTATCCATAGCAATTTTCAGAGCTTCAGGAGTGATTTGAACACTCTTAGGATAAACATTTTCGTCCATCATCCGATTCACAGCATTCTCCACAACTTGAGGATCCAAGGTTGGAAATTCTTTTTTAGCCACCTCAATCACAGCCTTGCGATTTTTTGCCATAAAACGGAGTGACTTCTCCATGCCATTAACCATTTTTTGGGCTGCTACAGGATCAACAGTTTTCATGGCTGTAATGGAGGAGAAAGCATATGCGCCATAGGTCTTGGGAAACCCGAGCACAACTTTCATACCCTTGATAGCAACCTGGTCTAGTCCAGGCTCATACAAAACTGCTACCTTTGCCTGGCCTCCCAAGATTGCAGCTGGCTCAGTACCAAGCGCTACTTGCATCATGTCAATATCTGTCTTGTCATTCATGCCATTCTCTTTTAACAATTTAATGAAGAGAGATGTGCTAGTTGTGGGCATTAAACCGGATACAACTTTTTGTCCTTTGATATCTTTGATATTTGAAAACTTCAAATCTGGAGTAGTTGCGATCCATACCGCAGCACCATTGACTGCATTTGAAATCACACCAACATTGGCCCCTTTTGATGCTGCAATTGCAGTCCACTCGGGACCATGAATTGAAAATTGGGAACTACCAGACAAAACTGAGGATAAAGCTGCCGATGGTGAGCCGGCAGTCTCTTTGATTACCTCTAAACCCTCTTCTCGGAAAAATCCTTGGTCAATAGCGATATACAAAGGTAAATACAACATGGACTGAAAAGCTTGAGATATGGTTACAGTCTTAGTTTCAGCGAAAGTGTTTGCGCTAGCTAGACAAATAGCAAGAGTAACTAGCAAAGTCTTGAAATATTTTTGAATAAGTTTCATATTGAATGTCCTATAAAAAATTACATCTGAATGTGAGAGCGACCAGTATCAGTTCGCCATGGAAATAAAAATCTTTCTAAAGCATCAATACCGTAATACAACAAAAATCCAACAAACATCAAAGTAAATAATCCGACCCATACTGAGTTCAAATCATACAAACTCGAAGCGTTGTAAATCATATGCCCAAGGCCAGCTTTGGAGGTAATAAATTCCCCCACTACCGCGCCAACTAGTCCAAACCCAATATTAATTCTGAAATTGGCTACTATTGCCGGCAAAGATGATTGAACTACAACGCCGAAGAATATTTGATGCTTGGACCCGCCCATTGAGTAGAGTAGAGATTGAAGATCCTTGTCACAGTCTTTTGTTGCCTGATGGGCTGCGATTAAAGCAATAATTGCTGTAGTGAGGATCACTAAGATGACTTTAGCACCTAAGCCAGTTCCAAACCAGAGTAGGATAATTGGAGCCAGTGCGATTTTCGGTACGCTATTAATAGCCACAATAAAGGGCTCAACGATTTGGGCAGCCCATTTTGAATACCAAAGTGAGAGACCTAGAAGTGTGCCGATAATAGTACCCAAGGCAAAGCCCAAGACTGCTTCTAATAGAGTATATCCAGTGTCGATGAATAAAGATCTGTCAATAATAGTGGCGATAAATCGATTCCAAATACCTAGTGGGGTACCAATTAAGAATTCGGAAACAAAACCAAAATTAGCTCCTAACTGCCAGAGGATGAAGAAAAGAGCGACTGCAGTAAATTGAACGAAAAACTTCCCACTTCCACTATTGAGCCATGAACTCATGCTGAACTACTCTGAGTTTGAATATCCAATTCTGAACATAGCGTATGAAAATATTCGCCAAAATTCTTATGCGATCTTGCATCAATTGGGGAAGATCTTTCAATTTCAATTTGATGAATATTCTTCACTGAAGTAGGACGTCCACTTAGCGCAACCACTCTTTTAGATAGCGCTACAGCCTCATCAATATCATGAGTAACTAAGATAACGGTTTTTTCAAAGGTGGCTACAGCATCTAATAAGAAACCTTCTAAGTAGAGTCGCGTTTGGTAATCCAAAGCTGAAAATGGTTCGTCCAGTAGGAGAATTTCAGGATCCATTACTAAAGTTCTAATCAAGGCAACCCTTTGCCGCATTCCTCCAGACAAGGTTTGTGGATAAGCTTTCTCAAAACCCGAAAGTCCAAAGCGCGACAGATATTCCCTGGCAGTATTATGAGACTCTTTGGGATCAACCCCCCTAACCTTTAAACCTAAAAGCACATTATCCAAAACGCTTAGCCAAGGAAACAAAAGGTCTTTTTGCATCATGTAACCAACCTTGCCTCTCAGGCTCTTTACTTTTTGCCCACGATAGATTAGATCGCCACTATCGGCCTCTAAAAGGCCAGCGATAATATTGAAGATGGTCGATTTGCCGCAGCCACTTGGTCCAATGATGCTTACAAAATCTTTTTCGTAGACTTCAAATGTCAGACCATTTAAGACTGGCAATGAACCGCCTTTGGAGGGAAAAGATTTATTAACCGAATCAATAGAGAGCTGAATTTGCATTTGAGTATTAAGAAGCATTTTCCTTTAAAGAATTAATTCTAATGAAAGAAGTCACTAATTACTTTTAGTATGCACCAAAAAAAAAGCTTAGCCATTTAGGGTCTGGCCTAGTGACAAACCCTTAATTTATATAAGTTATTCTCTATTTATCGTTAATATTATCTCGTTGTAAAAAATATAAATGGAGACAATATGAGCATCGCAATGGATAAAGATCGTCGGGCACAAGTTCAAAAAGTTGCCTTTGCTAGCGCTATCGGCTGCATTATCGAGTGGTATGACTTTTTTCTCTATGGCGTAGTCGCAGGCCTTGTGTTTAATAAGGTATTTTTTCCAAAAGAGGACCCTTTTGTAGGATTGCTACTTGCCTACGCAACCTTTGCGGTTGGTTTTGTTGCTAGGCCTATCGGCGGAATCATTTTTGGTCACTTTGGTGACAAAATAGGCCGCAAGAGTATGCTAGTCATTACCCTACTAATCATGGGTATTTCAACATTCTTAATTGGACTACTACCTACCTATGCTTCTATTGGCGTCTGGGCGCCAATCCTACTATTAACTTTGCGAATCTGTCAGGGTCTTGGGCTTGGTGGCGAATGGGGCGGAGCTGTATTAATGGCAGTCGAGTATGCACCTAAAGAGCACCGCGGTTATTTTGGCAGCTGGCCTCAAATCGGCGTACCTGCCGGGCTATTTTTGGCTACGATTGTCGTCGCAATTCTAACGGGACTATCTGACACAGCTTTTCTAGAATGGGGATGGAGAGCAGCTTTCTTATTCAGTGGTGTACTCGTTTTATTTGGCATTTGGGTTCGTCTAAGTATTTATGAAACACCCCTATTTCAGCAACTTAAACAGGAACAAGCTGAAGAAAATATCCCTTTCGTGGCTTTATGGAAAACTCATACTAAAAGCACCATCCTAGGTTTACTCTGTCGTTATATAGAAGGCTTAGTCTTCAATATCTACGGCGTCTACTCAATTGCTTATTTAACTAATGCCGTAAAGGTTCCTCGAATAACAGCATTAACTGCCGTTTGTATCGCCTCTTTCATCATGATTTTTACTGTTCCATTTTTCGGCAAGCTTTCTGATAAATATGGGCGTCATAGAGTCTACAGAACTGGGGTTGTGCTGACTGCGATCTGTGCCTTTCCAGCATTTTGGTTAATGCAAACTGGCGATCCTATTCTTTTAACGATTGGCATTGTTGTCCCTCTAGGCATTCTTTATGCTTCAATTTACGGCCCAATTGCAGCTCTCTTTTCGGAATTATTTAGCACTAAGGTTCGCTATACCGGCATTTCATTTGTCTATCAATTCTCCGGTATTTTTGCTGGCGGCTTAACCCCCTTGATTGCGGTTGCTTTGTTGCAATGGGGTGATAACAAACCCTGGTATATTGCCAGCTACCTAGTGGTCGTATCCGCTATTAGCTTTATTAGCTCTAGTATGGCAAAAGATCAAACGGGCGTTGAGCTATCTGAAATTGATAAATCGTATAGCTAATATTTCTGCAGCAGGTCTTCGTATGAATAAATAAAGCCGCATTATGCGGCTTTATTTATAACCATCAAAATACTATCGGCTGAGTTAGTCTTCCATTTGGAAATAAACTTCATTGTTAGTATCTACAGTTTTAACTATCAAATCACTTTCCGAAACTGAGGATTCCAACTGGATCTGAGTATTGCCACCGCCTTGTCTAGCAGAAACATTATTTAAGAAGTTATTACCTTGAATTGACTTTTCCATAATACTCTCCACGCTTAAATTGATAAATTGTGAATTCCAAATCTTAGATTCAAGATATAGAAGTTATCGCGGACTGAAAAATACTAAATAATCATCTATATATACACTTATGTATATATAGAGCTGGAAAGCCCTGTTTACTTAGGACTGGCTCTGTGGACGTATTGAGGGCCAAAGGCCTGCTGAACTGGCATTAGCTGAATTCTGTTGATATTCATACTTGGAGGAGTATTTGCAACCCAATAAATAGCCTCAGCTATATCTTTTGGGCTCATTGCCTCAACATTTTCATAAATTTTTTCAACGCGCTGAAGGTCGCCCTTAAAGCGGATATTAGAAAATTCGGTATTTGACACCATTCCCGGCTCAATTGAGGTAAGTCTAATTGGCGTACCAGTCAACTGCTCTCTTAAATCTTGGGTGTATTGGTGAACAAATGCTTTAGTGGCACCATAAACATTGCCGCCTGGATACGGATAAGTACCAGCTACAGAGCCAATGTTAATAATGTGGCCTAGGCGACGCTGTAACATACCAGGCAGTACTACACCAGTGAGATGCATTACCCCTTTAATATTAGCGTCAATCATTTGATCCCAGTCAGATAAATTAGCTGACTGAGCAGACTCTAAACCAAGCGCACCGCCGGCATTATTAACTAATAAATCAACGTCGCTAAAATCATCAGGCAAGCTAGCAAAAAAATTTTGGGTAGCATCAGAATCAGAAACATCTAAGCGCCCAATAAATAAGTTAGGGACTATAGTAGTAGCCAGGGAATTGCGCATTTCCTCAAGGCGCTCGATACGGCGACCAACTGCAATAACCCTCCATCCCTCATCTAAAAAACGTGTGGTCGTAGCACTACCAATGCCTGAAGTTGCGCCCGTGATCAATGCGACTTTTTTCATAATCTATGAGGTAAATAAGTTAATATCTAATTGTACATTTTTCACAGGGATTGATAAAACAATCCTTAACAGACAGATTAAAAAAAACTATGTCGGCCCCCGTAATCATTACCCTTGCAATGACTGGAGCAATTCCTCGTAAAAAAGACTGTCCAGGCCTACCTGTGAGCCCCTCAGAACAGATTGAAGAGACACATAAAGCCTTTGAGCTTGGTGCATCACTGGCCCACATCCACGTTCGCAACGAAGATGAAACTCCCAGCTCAAATCCAGATCTTTACGCTGAAGTTCAAAAGGGTATTCAAAAGCATTGTCCTGGCATGATTATTCAATTTTCCACTGGTGGCAGAGGCCGTGATCAAGCAGCTCGCGGTGGAATGCTGTTTCATCAACCTGATATGGCTTCTTTGGCGACAGGCTCTGTTAATTTTCCAACTGGCATTTACGAAAATCCACCAGACTTTGTAGAAGGCCTAGCAAGCGAGATGTTGAAATACAACATCAAACCAGAGATTGAAATTTTTGATCTAGCTATGCTGTACAACGCTGCTAATTTAATTCAAAAAGGTTTACTTTTAGCACCCGCTCATGTGCAATTTGTAATGGGAATACCAAATGCACTGCCTGCACGCCGCAGTGTCTTAGAGTTTCTGATTTCTGAATTGGATGAGGTGATGCCCGGAGCCACCTGGACAGCAGCCGGTATTGCACGTCACCAACTCACTGTTAATGAATGGACTCTGGAATTGGGTGGCCATGTTAGAACGGGACTTGAAGACAATACCCGCTTTGATAAAACACGTCTTGCAAAAGACAATGCAGAATTAGTTGCCCGCATTGCACATATATCAATTGAAAAATATGGCAGACCTGTTGCAACCCCAAAACAAGCCCGGGAAATACTCGGTCTTCGTGCATCCTAATCTGGATATGAATCAAGAATTTTTTGATTATGTAATTGTCGGCGCAGGATCTTCCGGTTGCGTTCTTGCTAACAGGCTATCCGAGGATGGCAAAAATTCGGTCACCTTAATTGAGGCTGGCCCTCCTGACCGCTCACCCTGGATTCATTTACCGATTGGTTATGCCAAAACTATGTGGGATCCAAAGGTCAACTGGAAGTTTCAAACTGAACCTGATCCAGGTATGAAAAATCGACAGATTTATTGGCCCCGCGGCAAGACACTTGGCGGCTCAAGCTCCATTAACGGCCTGATATTTATTCGTGGCCAGAAGCAAGACTATGATCACTGGCGAGACTTGGGCAATCCTGGCTGGGGCTGGGATGATGTCTTGCCATACTTTAAGAAAGCAGAAGGTAACGATCGTCTTGGCGAACCATTGCACTCAATGTCAGGGCCGCTTAAGGCATCATCTATCAAGAAAAAGCATCCCTTGATAGAAGCATTTATTGGCTCTGCAAATACACTTGGAGTCCCTACTACAGAAGACTTCAACAACCTTGAGCAAGAGGGTGTCGGCTACTATCAACTAACAACGTATAAAGGTTTTCGCTGTAGTACGGCTACAGCTTATCTTCGTACAGCCAAGCAACGACCTAATCTAAGCATTCTGACAAATACTCATGCATGCAAGGTAATTTTTGATGGGAAAAAGGCGATTGGAGTTGAGGTAATCCAGAATAACGTCAGAAAAATAATTCGGGCCAATAAAGAAGTTCTCCTTAGTGCGGGTGCGATCTTGAGCCCGCAGTTACTCCAGCTCTCTGGTATTGGCCCCGCCAAACTGCTGGAAGAATTTCATATTCCAGTGATTAAGGATCTGCCTGGGGTTGGAGAGAATTTGCAAGACCATCTCCAATTTCGATTAATTTATGAACTTAATGAACCCATATCTACAAATGATCAGCTTTCATCTTGGTTTGGTCAACTCAAAATGGGTTTAGATTGGTTGTTTTTTCGTGGCGGCCCTCTTTCGATTGGTATTAATCAGGGTGGACTTTTTACCCGCGTGATGGAGGAGTCAAAATCACCTGATATTCAATTTCATATGGCCACCCTTTCTGCAGAAATGGCTGGCGGCAAAGTTCACCCATTCTCTGGCTTCACAATGTCGGTGTGCCAATTACGACCAGAATCTAGAGGGCATATTCGTATTCAGTCTATTGACCCTCTGGTGCCGCCAAAGATGTTTGCAAATTACCTTGCTACCCCTGGCGATCGAGCCACCAGCATCGCTGCAGTCAAGTTCGCGCGTAAACTTGCGCGAACGCAGCCCCTACAGTCTCTGATTACTCGGGAAGTAAAACCAAATAATCCTCAATCGGACGAAGACATCCTTGATTTCTGTAGGGAAAATGGGGCAACCATTTTTCACCCTACTGGTACGTGTCAGATGGGGCCAGATACAAGCCCCTTGGCAGTCCTTGATGCAGAACTCAAAGTAAAGGGTATCGATAGACTTCGCGTAGTCGATTGTTCAGCAATGCCAACCCTACCTTCTGGCAATACTAATTGGCCTGCTGTTATGCTTGCAGAGCGGGCGGCCGATCTTATTCTGGGTAAAGTAAAAAGATAATTCATGTTCTATGCTATTTTTCTATCAATTGGAGTTGCCACAGGCCTCTTGATGGCTCTCTTCGGGATTGGTGGTGGTGCTTTTATTGTTCCTGCGATTGATGCCGGATTTTTTGCAGTCCCCAATACCCCTCATCCCCCTTTTCAACTGATCGTCATTGGCAGTCTTTGTACGATTGTGATTGGCTCCTTACCACGCGCAATTCAGGTAATACGCAAGTCCCAAGCAGAACGAGCAACTGCTAACACTCTCATTCTGAGCGCTCTTCCATTTATTCTGTTGGCAAGCATTGCAGCAACCCAATTAGCAGATAAAGCCCTTCGTCTTGGCTTCTCATTGACCATTAGCCTCATTGGCTTATGGACCCTTCTTGGGCGAGCGCCTGGAGCAAATCAAGAATCTGTATTTCAAACACCCACTAAATGGAAATTAATTTGCGTTGGCGCAATTTCAGGCGTTTCCTCGGCGCTATTTGGTCTGGGCGGAGCAACACTACTTATGCCGCTCTTAACAATGTGGGTTGGTCTTCCAATTGCGATTTGTGTTGATATTTCAATTCTATTTGTATCAGTAACTTCAATTATTAGTCTAGTAACACTCACGTCGAGCTGGATTGGAATTCATGGATCGAATAGCATCGACAGCACAACTATTGTCTTAATTTTAATATTAGGAGTTAGTGCAGCAATTGCGCAAGCTTATGCTGCAGGCCGAATTATCAAAATGCGTGATGGATTAAGGCAAAGACTGCTCGGATGCTATCTGATCAGCTTGAGCCTTTGGGTGATTATTCGCTCTTTGAGCTAAGCGCTCTGCGGAATCAACTCAAGCAACTTTAAACGCTGCACTTTTCCAGAGGGTCCCCGCGGCAAATCCTGAAGAAATAAGATCCATTTCGGGGTTCTAAACTTGCCCAGCTCTTTGAGGCAAAACTCACGCATCTGCTCTTCAGAGCATTCCATACCCTCTTTTAGAACAATACAAGCCATAATTTCTTGACCGTAGTTGGCATCTGGAATTCCTACTGCTGCCGCATCTAAAACCGCCGGATGCTTCAGAATCGCTTCGTCTATCTCCCTGGGAGCAATATTCTCTCCGCCTTTGATAATCAGCTCTTTAAGACGCCCGGTAATGAAATAAAAACCGTCTGGGTCACGCATACCAAGATCGCCTGTCTTAAGCCAGCCCTCAGCGTCGAAAGCCTTTGTGGTTTCAAGCTCAGACTTGTAATAAGCGCTCAATACATTGGCTCCCCGCAAGCAAATCTCACCTATAGTTGAGTCATCAAGGACGTTGCCATCGAGATCAACCACTTTAGCCTCCACCCCACAAGGTAAACCAGGACTTCCATATCTTCGGCGATCATCATGTGGGTTACAAAAAACCATAGAGCAGGACTCAGTCATCCCCATACCCTCAATAACCGGTACACCAAATAACTTCTCAAATTCACGATGATGTTCGGGAGGGAGTGGTGCAGAGGCTGAGCGGCCAAAACGGAGTGACTTTAAATCTTCGCGTGATGGAACAATGCCTGAAGTTTTGGCAGCATTAATTAAATAGGCAATGATTGTTGGAACCATATTGATCCAAGTGCATTGATATCTTTTTACTAAATTCCACCAACTCGATACCGAGAAAGAATGTGGGGCAACAATCGATCCACCAGAAACGAATGGCGTAATAGTAAAAATGACTTGGCCATTAATGTGATAGATGGGCAAAGAACTTAGTACAATATCAGCCGCTGTAAGTGAATGCCATTCAATCATTGAGCGTGCAGCATGCAACAAATTATTGTGTGTCAGCAATACACCCTTTGGTGTTCCGGTAGTTCCAGAGGTATACATTAAAAGAGCTGATTGACTTGGCTGAACTGGCTTAAGAGTACTCGGATGTCCTTCCATAAAGGGAGCTAGAGGCGCATCAGAATCGACCTCAACAAGGATAAATTTTCTTTTAGTTTTTTGAAGCGCCAAGAAAAGATTATCTTTTTTATCTGGAGAATAAAAAAGCAATTCAATATCACTGTGATCTAAGACCCAAGCCAATTGATCGGTCGGGGCAAGGAGATTGAAAGGAACAATTACCCTTCCACATGTCATCGTGGCTAAAAAGATCGTACTTGTTTGGCGGCCATTTTGCATGTATAGACCAACGTGACCGTTAGTACTAATATTTTTTTGATCTAACCATGAGGAAAGATATCGTGATTCAAGCGCGAATTGACCGTAACTGAGAGTGGCTCCGGTCTCTGGTGCAAATAAATAAGTCTTGTCAGGCTGTGCCTGAGCCCAATATTCAAGCACATCAGTCAAACTTTTGCTGGACGAAGTCATAAGCAACTAAGTTTGTGGAAAAAGCTCAAAATATTCTTTGAGGAGATCTTCTACTTTGGGCACTATCTCAGGAATCGGACGAACGACTCGCGTAATATTTAAATAATGGCGATAATTCATATTCTCTGAAAAGTTATTTTTTCCCCAGGTACCGCAACCCATGGAGAGAGAAAAAGGTAGGCCATTTTCAAAGCTGCCGCCAGTCGCAATCGCATGTGCTTGGTTCACAATAATTCTAGCAACAGGTAAATGCTGGGCCAGAGCAGCTGCTCGCTGCTCCATAATGTCACCATTACTAGCGGTATGAAGACCAACTGAGTGGCCAGCGCCTTGATAGGAATAAACCTTAGCAACCAACTCTTGGGCTGCTGTAAAGTTTTCCGCTTTCCACACAGTTAAAACGGGACTTAATTTTTCTCCAGAAAATGGCGCAGTTGGGCCATAGCCAGTTTCTTCAACCATAAAGAAGTTAGCGCTCCTTGCTCTAGGATTCTGCAATCGAGCTCTATCAGCTATAACATTTGGATCTTGGGCTGTTAATGTAGAAGTTAACTTTCCGTTCTGAAACATCACATCTTGCAATCGTTGCTTATCAGCAGAATCAAGCAATACTCCACCCTCAGACTCGAGGGACTTGATAGCATCTGCATATACTGCAGAACAAATAACTACCCCGTTCTCACTTGAGCAACTAGTTGCATTATCAAAAGTTTTTGATTGGGCAATTTTTTGAGCTACTAATTTTAAATCAGCATGCTCATCAATAATGACCAAAACATTACCTGCGCCAACTCCAAAGGCAGGCGTTCCGCATGTATAAGCTGCTCGGATATTTGCCTGCGAGCCAGTCGCAACAACTAAATCTACTAAGCGCATAAGCTCGTTAGTAGAGTCTTTAGTAATGGGCGAAGGCAACATTTGCACTAGATCTCGTGGCGCCTTAACTTGATCCAATTGTTGATAAACAAACTCCAATAATCGTGCAGCAGTTGATTGCCCCTTGGGTGATGGAGCAATAATGACCGCATTGCGACATTTAAGTGCATTGAGTATTTTATTGATAGGTGTTGCACCGGGATTCGTGGAAGGAGTAATTGCAGCCACCACGCCAACCGGGCGACCATATTCAGTCAAGCCAGAAGTTAAATTTTCAGAAATGATTCCAACTGTCTTGGCAGCCTTTAAGTCACGTACCAGACCAAGTGTTTTTCTAAAATTCTTTTTGAACTTGTCTTGTATATCGCCAAGGCCCGTATCCTTAACTGCTAATTCAGCCAACTCTAGATTGCGTTTTGGCTCTAGGATTGCCCAAGCGACTGCCTCCACCACTAGATCGACTTCTGACTGCGAATATTTTTCATAATCTGCTTGTGCAGCTCGAGCGCGCTCCACCAATTTAGCCACTGGAGATAACTCCGTTTTAACATTCGCATGCTCAGTCATCTTTTAACCTTTAAAGTTCTACACACCCGAAAACTCAAGCCTCTTCCAATTTACGGGTCGGATCTATAAACAAAGATGCTAGCACTCCGACTCCCAGTAAAGCTGCAGAAACAAAGAATGGTATCTGATAACTACCCGTTGTTTCAATTAGATAACCAAAAACAATTGGTGAAATCATTCCTGCCACACCGAAGCCAGTATTCATCATGCCGCCAGCAGTGCCAGCATAGGATCCTGCAATATCAATTGGCAAACTCCAGAGTACTGCATTGGTTAATTCTAGGAAAAAGAACGATGCAGATAGCAAAGCAACGGCCATGATTGGATCTGAAACTGACACTACAGGCAATATGAAAGCTAATGAGCCCCCCATTCCAATCACCAGCATTAAGCGGCGAGCTAATTTCAGATTACCAGTTCGTTTCAAGATCTGGTCTGACACAACGCCACCCAAGGTATCACCAATAACCCCCGCCATAAGTGGCAACGAGGTGAATAGAGCCAGCTGCTTTAGATCAAAACCCCTGGCATCTTTCAAATAGGAAGGCAGCCAAGTCAAGAAAACCCAAAGAGACCAGCCATAGCAAAAGTCGACAAAAGTTACTAGCCACATCTTGCGAATCATTTCTCCCCAAGGGGTCTTCTTGGTGACCGAGGGACTAAAACGCATTTTGCGGGTATCGATAGCTATCTCATTGAGTTCTCGCTCAGACACCCCTTTTTGAATTGGAGTGTCCCGAAAATACCAAACGTACAAAACAGTCCATGCCAGGCTGATAACGCCCAAAATAATGAAGGACTCTCTCCATCCATAGAGCATGCTGATACCAAGCACAATTGGAGGTGTAACAGCCCCGCCTAACCGAGCAAAACTGTGGGTAATTCCTTGAGCAAAGCCACGCTCTGTAGCGGGCAACCAAAAGGTAAAGGCACGCGTAGCGGTTGGGAAGGCTCCACCTTCACCAATACCCAGGATAAAACGAAAAATTAATAAAGAAGTAACACCCCAAGCAAAACCACACAAGATAGTAGCTACCGCCCAGATAATACTCAGTACAGTAAGAACAATACGGGGTCCAAAACGATCCGCACACCAACCCCCGATAATTTGCATAGCGGCATAGGGGTATGCAAAGGCTGAAAAGACAATGCCTAGTTGGGTTGCGGTGAGACCGAACTCCTGCTTAATCATTGGGCCGGCAACAGAAATATTGACTCTGTCAATGTAAGTAATGAAATACATCAGACAAATGACTGCCAAAATGAGGTAGCGTGTCTTGAAGATACCCTTCATAAAGCCTCCAAATCATTCTTATGTTGTAAGATAGACATCTTATAGAGTAGAACAACTTGTTTCATATTAGTAAAAACACTAGTAATAAAACCGCTGATTTCCATTTTGTTCCATTAAAATGAACAAAATAGCCAATTAATGAGAATTTAATGCCATGTTTGAGCTTGAAACATCTGATTATTTAGAAAACAGCAAAAGGGATAGCTCGAGTGAGAATTCCTCTATGCTCAAAGGGATTGTCATACTAGAAGCCCTTGCTACCTTGCAGCAACCCGCTTCCCTAGCTCAACTGATGCAAATTACGGGAATGCCCAAGGCATCACTCCATCGAACTTTAGCAATTTTCGAAGAAGCCGGGTTAGTTGCTCGCGAGCCTGGGGGCCGCACTTATGCTCCGGGTGCGCGTATAGCAAGACTTGCAATTAAGACTCTGACTCATGACTCAACATCGGCAATTCGCCACAGTGTTCTTAGAATGCTGGTTTCCGAATTAGGCGAAACCTGTAATCTTGCAGTGCTTAGACGTGGCGAATTATTCTATCTGGACCGCGTAGAGGCAGATTGGCCACTACGCCTGCACTTACCGCCAGGAACCGTTCTCCCCCCTCATTGCAGCGCTAGCGGAAAACTGCTCCTTGCTTTCAAACCACTCGATGAACGGTTACAGTTAATTGAAAATCTCCCATTAGCAAAATTTACTAACAGAACAATTACTGATCAGCGCCTGCTAGAGTCTGAGCTTGAAAGAATTGCATCTACTGGATATGCCGTTGATAACGAGGAATATGTTCTTGGGGTGTCTTGCGTTGCAGTTCCAGTTAAAGATAGATCTGGTGAGGTTGTGGCAGCTATTGCAGTGCACGCTGCTACGGCTAGACTCCCGTTAAATCAGGCGATGGATCACATCCCTCAGCTCCAGGCGGCTGCCGAGCGCATTTCTAGGACGCTCGGCTAACTTCGGTTTTCACCTCCAACCTCTAGGGACCCTTATTCAGTGCAATACCCTCTTCTACAAAAACTGATTACCGAATCAAAAAGTCAATTGCCCTTAGGTGTTGTATACCCATTAAGCCTGCCTGCATTAGAAACAGTCTTTGAACTGATCAAAAAAGAAATCTGCAAACCAATTCTAATTGGGCCTCAGAAACTGATTACAGAGTTAGCTAAGGGGGAAAACTTTTCTTTAGATGGGATTGAAATTATCGATACCCCGGATGATCCAATTACTGCTACAAAAACAGCTGTTGCAATGGTTAAACTAGGAAAGTTGGCAGCTTTAATGAAGGGATCCCTGCATACTGAAGATCTTATGGGGCCAATTGTTAGCCGTGATGGTCTTCGTACGGATCGCAGAACCAGTCATTTATTTTTATTTGAGCTTGATCGCTACCCAAAACTACTGGGCATAAGCGATTGCGTTGTCAATATTAGTCCAAACGCCTCTCAAAAAGTTCAAATCCTCAAGAGCAGCTTAGAAGCTTTGAATCAATTAGGTATTGAAAACACCAAAGTAGCCATCATTGCTGCAACAGAAGTCATCAATCCATCCATGCAAGCGACTATGGATGCAAAAGAGATCGTCGATATTCACAATACTAATCCAATTTATCCCCACACAACGATTGAAGGACCATTTGGGTTTGATAATGCAATCTCTGCTCAATCCGCCCAAACCAAAGGGATTAAATCTGCTGTAGCAGGTACCCCAGACTTGCTATTGGTTCCCGATCTTCAAGTAGGCAATATTCTCTACAAATCCCTTGTCTATATGGCTGGTGCAGAGTGCGCTGGAGTCATTCTTGGCGCCCAAGTACCCGTCATTCTTACCTCGAGATCAGACTCGGTCTTCTCCAGAATCGCTTCAACTGCAATGGCAATTCGTTTGGCTAAAACCACTTTATAAATAGGCAAAGACATGTTTAAGATTTTCTCGAGCGATCCAGTACATAACCCTATCAGCAAGCAGCCAGCAGCTACCGAAATCAAAACAACTACTTGCTATATGTGCGCATGCCGTTGTGGTATTCGTGCACACTTACGTGATGGTGAGCTAGTTTATATTGATGGCAATCCAGAACATCCACTGAATCAAGGTGTGATTTGTGCAAAAGGTTCCTCAGGAATAATGAAACAAAAATCTCCAGCACGCATCACACAACCCCTTCTTAGAAAACAAGGGAGCGAACGTGGCGATGGAGAGTTTGAGGCCATCAGCTGGGATCAGGCTTTTAAATTACTAGAAGATCGTCTTTCAAATATACGCGCCACTGATCCCAAAAAATTTGCGCTCTTCACTGGACGCGATCAGATGCAAGCCTTAACCGGTCTCTTTGCAAGGCAGTTTGGAACGCCTAATTATGCAGCTCATGGTGGATTTTGTTCCGTAAATATGGCAGCAGGGATGATTTACACGATAGGTGGTAGTTTTTGGGAATTTGGTGGGCCAGATTTAGAAAAAGCAAAGCTTTTTGTCATGATTGGTACCGCTGAAGACCATCATAGCAATCCCATGAAAATTGCTTTATCAAAATTTAAACGATCGGGTGGGCGCTTTATTTCTATTAATCCCGTTCGAACAGGTTACTCAGCTATTGCGGATGAATGGATTCCTATAAAGCCCGGAACAGATGGCGCTCTATTTATGGCATTAATGCATGAACTCATTCGTTTGGAAAAATATGATGCGCCTTTTTTAAAAAAATATAGTAATTCATCCCAGTTGGTATGTCTTGATTCAGGAGCTGAGGAAGGATTATTTTTATATGATCCGGATACCGACCCATTGAATAATGATTTACCGCACAATAAATATATCTGGGACGAAAATACTCAAACTGCTAAACCCTGCTTTGAGATTGGCAATTCACCTGCCCTACTTGGTGAGTATGTCATGGGGCCTGGTCCACATGCTGGAAAAAAAGTAGCTCCTGCTTTTGAGTTGCTTAAGCAGCAAGTCCAAGAAACCTCCCCAGAATGGGCTGCAGCTATTACCAGCATTCCTGCTGATCGAATTCGTAAACTCGCCTTAGAAATGGCTGACACCGCCTTTGGCCAAGAATTTGAATTACCCATCCCATGGACTGATGTGTGGGGAGAAAAACAGGATTCTGTTATTGGTCGACCGGTCGCCTTTCATGCAATGCGCGGACTATCTGCGCACTCTAATGGCTTTCAAACAACACGAGGGCTTGCAGTTTTAATGTCCTTGCTTGGCACCATTGATCGTCCCGGCGGTTTTCGCCATAAGGCACCTTATCCAAGACAAGTCCCACCAAATATCAAGCCCCCCTCTTCAGAAAATGACATTAAGCCCAATACCCCGCTTGGCAAGGCTCCATTAGGTTGGCCAACCCAGCCAGAAGATTTGGCGCTGGATAGTCAGGGAAGACCTCTGCGAATTGATAAAGCCTTTTCATGGGAACATCCACTTGCAGCCCATGGACTCATGCATAACGTAATTACCAATGCAGTCAAGGGCGATCCTTATTCTATTGATACGCTGATGATCTTCATGGCTAATATGTCATGGAACTCAACAATGAATACTATGGAAATTCGTGAGCATCTAAATGCAAAGAATGAAGATGGCGAATTTAAGATCCCATTTTTAGTGGTGTGCGATGCATTTCAATCAGAGATGGTGGATTTTGCCGACTTGGTGCTCCCAGATACTACCTACCTTGAGCGGCACGATGTCATGAGCATGTTGGATCGTCCCATTTCAGAATTTGATGGCCCTGTAGATTCAGTTCGCATCCCCGTGCTCGAACCTCTAGGAGAATGTAAGCCATTCCAAGAGGTATTAATTGAGCTGGCATCGCGACTAAAGTTTCCAGCCTTCACCACTCCAGAAGGCGAAAGAAAATTTAAAGACTATCCAGACTTTATTACACGCTTCCAAACCGCTCCCGATTCTGGTATTGGCTTTCTGACTGGATGGAGAGGCGAGCAAGGTGAGAAATCATTGAAAGGCGCACCCAATCCAAACCAATGGCAAAAATACGCCGAGAACAATTGCGTGCATCAATACCACATGCCTCGTGAGCATCAATACATGCGCAACTGGAATAAGGGTTACTTAGACTTCTCAAAAGAAAACGCCCTACGACAAAAAAACGATCCAATCATGATTGCGATCTACTCGGATATTTTGCAGAAATTTAGATTGGCCTCAACTGGCAAACGGCCAGGCGCCCAACCGCCTGAGCATCTCAAAGCAAGAATCTTTAAGTACTTTAATCCACTACCATTTTGGTATCCGCCGCTTGAGGACGAAGTTACTGACTTAACTGAATTTTCTCTCAATGCTATTACACAGCGCCCGATGGCAATGTATCACTCTTGGGACTCCCAAAATGCATGGTTGAGGCAGATACATAGTCATAACTATTTATACGTTAATACCCAAACTGCACTTAAAAACGGTATTGCAGACGGAGCTTGGATGTGGATTGAATCACAGTGGGGTAAAGTGAAATGCATGGCACGACATTCTGAAGCGGTAGATCCAGGGACAGTTTGGACCTGGAATGCGATTGGTAAAGCGGAGTCCGCGTGGAGTTTATCTGCAAATGCTGATGAATCCAAAAAAGGATTCTTATTAAACCATCTCATTTCTGAAGAACTACCATTAGGTGGCTTTACCGTTAGTAACTCTGATCCAGTAACAGGTCAAGCTGGCTGGTACGACGTTAGAGTGAAATTAGCTCCCGCAGGTGAGGATGAGCCAGAAGAAACTTGGCCTCAAGTCAAGGCCCACTCTGTACCAGGAATGCCACTCAAAAGAAAGACAGAAAATCTATGAGTACTAATAAACAACTTGCCTTGGTAATTGATTTAAATGTCTGCGTGGGATGTCATGCATGTGTTACCTCATGTAAAGAGTGGAATACATCTGGCTCAGCCGGACCACTGACTGATCTCAATGCCTATGGTGCAAATCCAAGCGGGACTTTCTTCAATCGCGTCCAAACTTATGAAGCGGGAATATTTCCTAATACCCAAACGGTACATTTTCCCAAATCTTGCCTGCATTGCGAGGATCCGCCTTGCGTTCCTGTTTGCCCCACTGGTGCGAGCTATAAGCGCGCTGAAGATGGTATCGTGCTTGTTGACTATGATAAATGTATTGGTTGCAGCTATTGTTCTTGGGCATGCCCTTATGGCGCCCGCGAGCTTGATGAAGAGCGTCAAGTAATGACGAAATGTACGCTTTGCGTCGATCGAATTTATAGCGAGACCCTACCTGAATCAGAGCGAAAACCAGCATGCGTTCTAGCATGCCCAACTAGCGCACGTATTTTTGGTGACGTACATGATCCAGAGTCTGATGCTAGTAAGGCTATCGAAGAACGGCGTGGTTACCAACTCATGCCTGAGTGGGAAACCCAACCCGCTAATCATTATCTACCCCGCTCCATTATGGAAACTATTGAAGCTGCAAAGAAAGAACTGTAATGCGCCCCCAATACTCGATTATTTTTTTAACAACCATGATCGGAATGGCGCAGGGCTTACTATTCTCAGTAAGCATACTGAACTTTCGAATAGACGCTATCCCTGCAGAATTTTTAAGTTCAGTGATATTTCCGATTGCAATTATTTTATTAATAGGTGGTTTAGCGGCATCCTTCTTTCATCTCGGTCATCCTGAACGAGCTTGGCGTGCTGCCATGATGTGGAAAACCTCTTGGCTTTCTCGAGAAGTCATCGCACTCCCCCTTGTGCTTCTGTTTGCGTTGATCGGACTGTATTTTTCAATCAACTACCCTACGCCACAATGGCTATGGATCGGCCTCATGATGAGCTGTCTGATCCTTTGGGTGTGCACTGCCAAAATTTATCAATGCATTCGCTTTATTCAAGAATGGTCACACCCGACTACCCTACTAAACTTTTTTCTTTTGGGTTTAGCCTCTGGCTGGCTACTGCTTACTGCTCTAGTCATCCTATTCAATCAAAGCATACTCTCTGCCAATAACAACTTTTTGATCATGATTGGTCTATTAATGACTTTTTGTGCATTTAATCTCAAGCTGTGGATATGGAAACGAAATCGTGGCCTTAAACCTAAATCCAATTTAGCTTCCGCAACCGGGATTAAAGGTCAAAATATTCGGCAAACCTCTATGGGCTTGATGGGTGGAAGTTTCAATACTCGTGAATTTTTTCATCATCAAACTGATCGAGTTATTACTAATATTCGCAAGATCATTTTGCTTTGTACGTATATTGTTCCAATGATCTTGATGGCCTACTCTCTGAGCGCCTCATCACCAAAAAATTACCTATGCTTGGCAGTAATTATTCAATTTATTGGCCTCATTTGTGAGAGATGGCTTTTCTTTGCTGAAGCCAATCATCCCCAAAATCTGTACTACCAAAGAGTCTCTTAACTAGCCAAACCCGGATGGATCAATTTGCTAGCCAATTAATACACGGGCGAACCCACATTTCACCCAAGAGGCTCGGTGACCCCGGCCCCAGTAGGACTCAAGTTCAAAGCATTCTTAATGCAGCTGGGGCTGCGCCAGATCATGGCAGATTATTGCCTTGGCGCATTATCGAAATTCAAGCCTCTAGTAGAGATCGTCTTGGCGAGGTATTTGCTAATTGCTTAATTGATCGAGATTCAAATGCTACTGAAGTGCAAATTAAAGAGGCAAAAGAGAAGGCTGGACGCGGTCCCCTACTATTATTGGCGGTCGCTAATTATCTCGACCAGGAGCCCATCATTCGCAAGGAAGAGAAGTTAATCTCTTTAGGATGTGCAATTCAAAATATCCTACTTAGCGCACACTCTTTTGGGTTTGGCTCTGGCTTATCTAGTGGAAAAGCTCTGCAAAGTGAGCGTATGAAAGAGCTCTTTTCTCTCAAAGATCATGAGGATCCTATTTGTTTTATTACTATTGGAACCGTGCTGAAAAAAAAGCCTGATCGATTAAGACCAAGCTTTGATCAATATCATCAGATTTTCTAAATGTCATTATATTTCGACAGTCTGATTCTTTGCATCTATTTTCAAATGAATATAGTCTTAAGTAAATACATGCCCGACCTAGAAAATCAGTAGGATGCACAAAGCTATAGCTTTACTAGATAGTACTTTACGCATCATTATTTCTCTCTAATAAAAATGTGGCCCAACACTCCGAAGACTGATGGGCCATATTAGTCAATTCAAAAAATACTAAACGTAGTCTTTATATTTATCCAAGAAACGAACCGGCTTAGATAAAGCATCACGACGGAATGGGTCACCTAATTCACGGGTACACATAATTTCGATTACACAGGTCTTGCCTTCTTTCATCTGCATATCAATTGCTTTCTTGAGAGCAGGTCCAACCTCTTTAATGTCATCGACCACAATCCCCTCTGCACCCATTGATTTAGCAATGCCAGCGAAGCTGGGACTTTCAAGCTCGCCTGCGACAAAACGACGATTGTAGAAATCTACTTGGTTTTTCTTCTCCGCACCCCATTGACGGTTATGGAAAACGATCGCTGTTACTGGAATGTCATGACGGACAGCCGTCATGATTTCAACCATGCTCATAGCCCAAGCACCATCACCAGCATAGGCGATTGCAGGGCGATCAGGAGCGGCAGCTTTGGCACCAATCATAGTTGGCAAGGCATAACCACAGTTACCAAAACTCATTGGAGCGAAGAAACTACGAGGTTTTTCAAAACGCAGATAGCTATTAGCGACAGAGTTAATATTGCCAATATCAGTGGATACCATTACATCGGCAGGCATAGCTTTCTCAAGTTCGCGCAATACTTCACGAGGATGTAGGTAATTTCCTCCGGTAGGGGTCTTTTCTTTCTTTTGCTCTTCGATCATGTCTAAGCTAAATGGGTCGCGCTCATGAGTCCACTCATCGAGCTCTTTTTCCCAAGCCGCTTTTTCTGACGCGATAATTTTTGCACGCTCCGCTTTTGTCGCATCGCATACCAACGTTTTATCCTTGAGACGCTTAGTAAGAGCTACCGCCGCCGCCTTAGCATCTCCGCAAATACCGACAGAAATCTTTTTTACCAAACCTAACATCTTATTATCTGCATCAATTTGAATAATCTTTGCATTTTTAGGCCAGTAGTCCATCCCGTGTTGTGGCAACGTTCCAAAAGGTCCAAGACGTGAGCCAAGCGCTACAACCACATCAGCCTGAGCCATTAATTTCATAGCAGCCTTAGAGCCTTGGTAGCCCAAGGGGCCACACCACAGCGGGTGACTTGCAGGAAAGGAATCATTGTGTAGGTAGCTATTAACCACAGGAGCCCCTAAGCGCTCGGCAAATGCCTTGCATTCCTCAACAGCATCACCCATAACTACCCCACCGCCAGAAATAATGACAGGAAACTTCGCTTTTGCAAGTAGCTCAGCAGCCTCATCCAAACTTTTTTCACCCCCAGGGCCCCGATCAAGGCGATTAGGCTGAGGAATCTCCACTTCGATTTCGCCATAAAAATAGTCACGCGGAATATTCAGTTGGGTAGGCCCCATCTCTGACATAGCGCGATCAAAACAGCGGGCAGTAAATTCAGCCATGCGCTTGGGATTGTTTACGTGGCCTTGGTACTTTGTAAATTCTTCGAACATTGGCAACTGATTTGCCTCCTGGAAGCCGCCCAAACCCATACCCATCGTGCCAGTTTCTGGGGTGATGATGACTACCGGACTATGCGCCCAATATGCTGCAGCGATTGCAGTAACGCAATTACTAATGCCAGGACCATTTTGGCCAATTACCACGCCATGACCACCGCTTACACGAGCGTATCCATCAGCCATGTGTGCAGCACCCTGCTCATGAACTACTGGAATTAAACGAATACCAGCCGGTGCGAAGATATCCATCGCGTCCATAAATGCAGATCCCATAATGCCGAAAATATCCTTCACCTTATTTGCAGCCAAGGTCTCAACAAATGCCTCTGAAGGCGTCATTTTTTGTGGGCCTACTGGTAAGTTTGATCCGGTCTTAGACATAAAGCTCTCCTAGGTATTCGATTAAATGGAACAATTTGTTCTAGAATAACTATCATAATAGGGGTTTTTTGATAAAGTCAAGCATATAAACCCCAATATGGAATATATTTAACAACATATTAAGACTTTTTTAAGGGATCCCAATGGCTTACAGCCCTCCGAAACTCGATTTAATAGATGCTAGACCAGACGGGACGGCGGACCTACACACCATCTTTCCCGAATGCATGGATTACCCTAGCTTTCAAATCCCCATTTTTAAGGACAGAACAGGGCTTGTTCCGGCGATAGACCCAGCCTATATCCTAAATCCTCAAACCACCGTAGCCATTCTTGCTGGGTTTGCCTATAACAGACGAGTGATGTTGCAAGGAATGCATGGAACTGGGAAATCTACCCATATAGAACAAGTTGCCGCGCGCTTAAATTGGCCCTGTATGCGAATCAATCTCGATGGGCAAATTACTAGGGCTGATCTGATTGGCAAAGATGTGATTTCGTTAGAGGATGGCAAACAAATCACCCGCTTCCAAGAAGGTCTCATACCTTTCTGCCTAAGACGCCCTGTGGCCCTGATATTTGATGAATACGATGCTGGTCAACCCGATGTAATGTTTGTCATCCAAAGAATGTTAGAGCGCGAAGGGAAACTGACACTTCTAGATCAAAATATGGTGATTGAACCTAGTCCTGCATTCAGAATTTTTGCAACCTGTAATACAGTAGGCCTAGGGAACTGGAATGGCTTGTATCAAGGCACGCAGCTCTTAAATCATGGTCAGATGGATCGCTGGGATATCGTCGCAGCGCTTAACTATCTGGAACCTAAAGAAGAGGTCAAAATATTATTAGCACGCGTCCCAGAGCTATCTCCTGAAATTGCCGACTCCATGATTGCCCTAGCAAACATTACGCGCAAAGGTTTTGAATCGGGCGACCTGTCCGTCCTCATGTCAACCCGCACGCTAATTACCTGGGGTGAAAATTGGCGCATTTTTAAAGATCTCAAAACAGCATTCCTATTAGCATTTTTGAATAAATGCGAGACAGATGAAAAATTACTTGTAGCCGAACAATACCAACGTTGTTTTGCTACAGAGCTTAATTTAGACCACTAGCCAAGCTTATATCTTGCAAATTGAAACCCATAACGAGTTTGAGTTCCAGAATCATTGTGCCGCGATGATTCGATCGCTATCTGGCGAATCAACTGCAGATATACGTGATTGGCATCTATTCCACAAAGCACAGCCATACGCAGCCCTCTCACCACACCTAAACTTATCAAATCTCAAAGAAGAATGGAATGATCAACGTGGCTTACTAGATGGCATTGCACTTCGACTTAAATTCTCGAATAAAGATTTATACGAATCTCACATTCCTGACGCAGAAATTGGCTCTCTAATATTTGAAGTTTTAGAGCAAATTAGGGTGGAGAGTATTTGTCCAGATGATTTGAGGGGTACCAAACAGAATATTCAACGTCAGTTTCTTTCTTGGATGCAACAGTTCATGAGTACTGGTGGATCTGAAAGCAGCATCGGACTTCTACTGCTATCCATTTTTTCTTCAACTTGGATGCGGTTGAATGGTCAATCAGTTCCGCAGCTAATGCAAGATACGATTGAAGCTACTCGGGCTGGCTTGGCTGAAGTAACTGGACCAATCCTGCAGCAGCTCAAACTCAATCGATTTAATCAAAAAGCATATAGTCTGATTACTTTAGATTTAATAGCGATCATCTCCAATCTAATTGAAGATGAATATTTAAATAATCCGAGTGCACGCAACACTAGAAAAAAGAATGTTGGCGCCAACCTAAAAATAGAGTGGGTTTCACCATCCCAAAAAAACAATGGTGTAACACAAAAGCTGCAGAATGGGCCCTTACAAGACCAACAGATTACGCTTACAAAATCATTGGCACGCTACCATGTCTATGATTCTCAATATGATGTTGAAATCGAAGCTAAAAAAAAGATTCGACCTGCACAACTAAAAATCTATCAAGAAGAATTAAATCAAGAAATTGCAAATAGAAATATTCCCTGGTCAAAGCTGATTCGGATTTATCAAAACTTATTTAGTGTGCCTAAACCCCTCAAATGGCAAACAACCGAAGCAGAAGGACAGCTCGATAAGCGATTTTTTACCCGATTAGCCACATCACCACTATCACCTGTTTTATATAAGAATCATTTTCAGCATCCACAAACTCAAGTAAAAATAACTTTGCTGGTAGATTGTTCTGGATCAATGAAAGAGCAAAGACTCAATATTGCAGTTTGGGTTGATTCCCTGGTGCGCATTATGGAGCATGTCGGTATTGAAACTGAAGTTTTAGGATACAGCACAGTTACTTGGCAAGGTGGAAGACCTTTTAAAAATTGGGTCCGTTCTGGTAGCACCCCGCAACCAGGCCGACTAAATGAACGAGCACACTGGATCTTTAAAGACTTCAAGACTAGCTGGCGTCGCTCTCGGGCTGGTATTGCTGCTCTGTTGCGTCCAGAAATTTATACCGAGAGCGTTGATGGGGAAGCGTTACTGTGGGCTGCAGAGCGTCTTCAAAAAAGTAGCTGCGGCAAACCAACGAATAATAAGGTGATATTGTTTTCAGATGGCTGCCCTATGGATAGAGCAACCATTCAAGCGAATGGGGAAGATTTTCTCAGGGATCATCTAATTAATGTGCTAGCTTGGTATGAACAGCAAGCCAACCTAGAATTGTGGGCTTGCGGAATAGGAGCTGAAATGCGCCCATTTTTTAGGTATCGATTAAGCTGGGATCCTCGCCCAGATCAAACAATTGACACTTTGAAAAATTGGGCTACAGAATTCAAGAAAAATATTGGGAGATAGTCTTAATGTATAAATACCTTTGCGGTCTTTTTTCTACCCTCACTTTGCTAGCTGGACCTCAGCTCAGCCTCGCACAACAGTGGCCAGATAAACCAATCAAAATGATCGTTCCTTTTGCTGCCGGTGGAAGTGCAGATATTTTAGGGCGCATTCTTGCCCAAGAACTTGGCAAAAATCTTGGGCAAAACGTGATTGTAGAAAATCGTGGTGGTGCGGGCGGGAATATTGGCGCAGAGTTGGTAGCTAAATCACCGGCCGATGGCTACACAATCTTACTTGCTTCTGGCAGCATGATGACTGTTAATCCCTTTATCTACAAAAAAGCAACGATTAATTACCTAAAGGATCTGACTTATGTAGGTAGCATTGCGACTGTTCCGATGGTCATTGCAGTAAGCCCTAAATTACAAATTAATACCCTTGGTGAACTCATTGCTCTAGCCAAAACAAAAGAACTCTACTTTGGATCAGCTGGAATCGGCAGTCAAATTCATATGGCTAATGAAAATTTTTTATATGCAGCAGGGATTCATGCCACTCACGTCCCTTACAAAGGCGAGAATCCTGCTTTGAATGACCTTATTGCTGGGCAAATCGATTTTATGGCTGGTAATTTTCCAGCTACAGGTGGATTTGCAAAATCAGGCCAAGTGAAAGCTGTTGCAGTTACAAGCCTAAGAAGATTAAAGCAGTTACCCAATGTTCCCACCGTTGCTGAGTCAGCGATTCCTGGGTTTGAAAATACTGGCTGGTATGCATTAGCAGTTCCTGCTGGAACACCGAGTGCGATCATTAATAAAATTTATTCTGCAACAGAAAAATCATTCTCCGCACCATCGTTAGTAGCAAACATGGATACAAATGGGCTTACCCCTTTGCTAATGAACGGAAGGGAAGTTGATACAAAAATTAAATCCGAATCAATTACATGGGATAAAGTAATTAAGGCTAGAAATATTCCGACTCAATAAGAGTGAATACAAATACTTAATGATTCTCTTTGGCATGGTTGATTGAATACTTCGGTATCTCAATCACCAAGTTCTCTTGCGCAACGATTGCCTGACAGGATAGGCGTGACTGAGGGCCAAGACCCCAAGCACGATCGAGCATATCCTCTTCGTTCTCGTCAGGAGAATTTAGGCTATTAAAGCCCTCTTTCACAAGCACATGACAGGTTGTACAAGCGCAGACCATGTCGCAGGCGTGTTCAATCGGAATATCATTTTCAAGAAGTGCCTCACAAATTGAAGTCCCAGGTAGAGCCTCTACCACTGCACCCTCTGGGCAATATTCACTATGGGGTAAAACAACGATTTGGGTCATGATGGTTCTTCTTAATGTTTTGACGTTTGTTCTATTTTTTTTAAATTTCAGCAACATTCTTACCAGCTAAGGCCTTCTGAATACTGGCATTCATCCGAATCTGAGCAAAATCATCCGTTGCTTTTGCAGCATGATCCACCGCCTTACGCAGGACTGCGCTATCAGTCTCATTTTTGAGGATCGTTTGCAAAACAGCCATTTCCTTTTCGATGTTTGCCTGTTCTGATTCACTCAGTAAATTGCGATCTACAGCTAAAGCTGTTTGCACAGCATCTAGCAAGCGCTGGGCATTGACTTGCTCCTCACGAAGCGACCTGGCTTGAAGGTCGATCTTGGCAGAGGCAAATCCATCCTGAAGCATCTTAGTGATCTCACTGTCAGCAAGACCGTAAGACGGTTTAATATTAATCGAGGCTTTGACACCAGATCCCTGCTCTACCGCACTGACAGATAGCAAACCATCAGCATCCACTTGGAAAGTGACTCGAATTCGTGCTGCACCAGCAGCCATCGGAGGAATACCTCTGAGCTCAAACTTACCAAGAGATCGACAATCTTGAGCAAGCTCTCGCTCACCCTGCACCACTTGTAAAGCTAGAGCAGTTTGACCATCTTTGAAGGTTGTAAAGTCTTGTGCACGCGCAACGGGTATTGGTGTATTACGAGGAATAATTTTTTCAACCAATCCGCCCATGGTTTCAATGCCAAGGGATAAAGGAATGACGTCAAGCAAGAGCCATTCATCATTCTTACCTTGATTGCCTGCTAGCAAATCTGCCTGCATGGCGGCGCCCAGCGCAACTACCTGATCTGGGTTGAGATTATTCAGGGGCTCAGTGCCAAAAAGCTCACCAACTGCTCTTTGAACATTAGGCATCCGAGTGGAACCGCCTACCATCACAACGCCTTTTACCTCATCAGCTTTGAGGCCTGCATCACGCAGCGCTTTACGGCAGGCTATTAATGTCTTATTCACTAAATTCTGAGTAATCTCAAAGAACTGAGCCTGACTAATGCCGACATTGACGGTAGTCCCATCGCTTAGTTTTTGATGCACGCGGACTAATGGGCTATTACTTAAATGCTCTTTGGCTTCTTTGCAGGCCAAAAGTAAGCTTCGTTGATCCTGAATGGATAAAGGGGGTAATTTAGCTTGCTCTATTACCCAGCAGAAGAGACGGTGATCAAAGTCATCGCCACCTAATGCAGAATCTCCTCCTGTAGAGAGGACTTCAAACACGCCTTTGGTCATTCGCAGAATAGAAATATCGAAGGTGCCACCACCGAGGTCATAAACTGCATAAATACCTTCAGAGGCGTTATCTAATCCATAAGCAATGGCTGCGGCAGTTGGCTCGTTCAACAAGCGAAGCACTTCAATACCAGCCAACTTAGCAGCATCTTTAGTAGCCTGACGCTGCGCATCATCAAAATACGCTGGCACCGTAATCACTGCGCCCACAATGTCATCCGCTAGTGAATCTTCAGCAAGTTGACGCAAACGGGCTAAGATTTCTGCAGAGACTTCAATGGGGCTTTTATCTCCAGCAACCGTGCGTAATTTGAGCATGCCTGGCTGGTCAACAAAATCATAGGGAGCACTCTCGATGTGCTCGACGTCAGTGAGCCCTCGGCCCATATAGCGTTTCACTGAGACGATGGTATTTTTAGGATCGAGCGCAATACTTTCAATCGCCTCAAAGCCTGCTTGAGTTCGACCATTCGGTAAATAACGAATGACCGATGGGAGTAACTCACGACCTTGAGCGTCAGGCAATACTTTAGGCAACGCATCTCTCACTACCGCTACCAAAGAATTGGTAGTCCCTAAATCAATACCCACCGCAATCCGACGCTGATGCGGTGCTAGAGATTTTCCAGGTTCGGAGATTTGTAAGAGTGCCATGAACCTATACCAATGCAGCGATTGCGTCATCAAGCTCGATGGCAAACTTATCAATAAATAAAAGGCCCCTGAGTAATTCAGCAGCGCGCTCATATTGATGCGCAGAATCAATTGCTATAGTAATTTCAGAGATCACTTCGGCTTTCGATTGCTCAACCTCAGCAGTCAGTTGCTCTAAAGAAGCCAAGTTCTCCGCATTTTCATCCAAACTTTCACGCCAATCCATTTGCCGCATCAAGAAAGCAGCTGGCATCGCAGTATTCGTTTCTAGCTTGGCATCAACCCCATGCAACTGGCAGATATATAGACCACGTTGAACCGGATTCTTAAGGGTTTGATAGGCGGTATTGGCTAAGGTTGCCATCTGCATCGCTAGACGTTGCTCACTTTCGCTACCGCGCGCATGGCGATCAGGATGGACTTCCTTTTGAATCGATAGATAAGCCTGATCTAAAGCAGACAAGTCGATTTTGAATTGTTCTTTTAGATCAAAGAAGCGAAAGTAATTATCAGACGCGGAAGGATTCACCACAACCACACTCGTCTTTGACATTTGGGTTTTGAAACTTAAAGCCTTCGTTTAAACCCTCGCGCACAAAATCTAGTTCCGTTCCATCCAGATAGGCCAGGCTTTTCGGATCTACAAATACCTTGATGCCATTAGACTCAAATACCTGATCATCTGCCGTTGGCTCGTCAACATACTCAAGCTCATAAGCCAGGCCAGAGCAACCAGTAGTGCGAACACCTAGACGCAAGCCACAACCCTTGCCGCGCTTTTCAAGATTGCGGTTAACGTGCGCTGCTGCTTTTTCGGTAAGAGTAATAGACATAGGATGAATGCTTATTTCGCTGGATGCTTTTCACGATAATCTTGAACGGCCGCCTTAATAGCGTCTTCAGCCAAAATGGAGCAGTGAATTTTGACCGGTGGCAAAGCTAATTCTTCGGCAATCAGAGAGTTCTTAATCTCCAAAGCTTGATCTAATGTTTTGCCCTTCACCCACTCGGTTACGAGCGATGAAGAGGCAATTGCAGAACCGCATCCATAGGTCTTAAATTTTGCGTCTTCAATCACGCCTTGATCGTTCACACGAATCTGGAGTTTCATAACGTCGCCGCAAGCAGGTGCGCCGACCATGCCAGTACCTACTGCGTCATCGCCTTTAGCAAATGAGCCCACGTTACGGGGATTTTCATAATGATCGATTACTTTATCGCTATATGCCATGATGTTTTCTCTCTATCTGTCTTTAGTAATTAGTGAGCAGCCCATTGAATGGTGCTCAAATCAATTCCGTCTTTATACATTTCCCAAAGTGGTGACAACTCACGCAACTTGGCAATCTTTTCTTTTACTAATTTGATTGTGAAATCTACTTCCTCTTCGGTAGTAAAGCGCCCTAGGGTAAAGCGGATAGAGCTATGAGCCAGTTCATCATTGCGGCCCAAGGCACGCAATACGTAGGAAGGCTCAAGAGAGGCTGAAGTGCAAGCCGAACCTGAGGAGATCGCTAATTCTTTCAGAGCCATCAGCATTGACTCGCCCTCAACATAGTTAAAGCTAATGTTCAGGTTGTGAGGTACACGGTGCTCCATATCGCCGTTGACATAAACTTCCTCGATATCCTTCAAGCCATTCAAGAGACGATCGCGCAAAGCACGAATGCGTTTATTGCCCTCAGCCATGGTGATACGGGCAATCCGGAAGGCCTCGCCCATTCCGACAATTTGATGAACTGCTAGTGTTCCAGAACGCATGCCGCGCTCATGACCACCACCATGAATCTGGGCTTCGATGCGAACGCGGGGTTTGCGACTCACAAACAAAGCGCCTACCCCTTTCGGGCCATACGTTTTGTGTGCTGAGAAACTCATGAGATCGACTTTGAGGGTCTTGAGATCAATTTCTACTTTGCCAGTCGCCTGAGCAGCGTCTACGTGAAGAATGACGCCCCGTGAACGGCATAGCTCGCCGATACGAGGAATATCCTGAATCACGCCGATTTCATTATTAACAAACATCACTGATGCCAAAATGGTTCCGGGCTTCATGGCTGCTTCTAACTGAGCGAAGTCAATCAGACCGCTTGGCAGCACATCGAGATAGGTCACTTCAAAACCTTCTCGCTCTAGTTCTCTGCAGGTATCTAAAGTCGCTTTATGTTCAGTCTTCACAGTAATGATGTGATTGCCCTTTTCACGATAGAAATGGGCAGCACCTTTTAAGGCTAAATTAATACTTTCAGTAGCACCACTGGTCCAAACAATTTCTCTTGGATCGGCATGCACCAACTCAGCAACCTCTGAACGCGCCCACTCGACTGCTTCCTCAGCAGCCCAACCATACGCATGACTTCGCGAAGCAGCATTACCAAATTGCTCGCGTAAGTAAGGCAACATTTTGTCGACTACTTGAGGGTCAATTGGCGTTGTCGCTGAATAATCCATGTACACCGGAAAGTGTTTAGGACTAAACATGGGAACCGGTTGCTTAGGAATTTCTTGGGGTGCGTTCATGGTGTACTTTTGGTAATGCCCTAGCGAGTGTTTTAACTTTGCTGGGCTAAGTTAAATACGGAGTTAATCAACGGTGGCTTTGGAGCTACTTCCTTCTTAGCAGCCACAGTAGCAGCTGCTTGTTTTTCGGGTTTACTGCTATCAAGCTTGGTCTTCTTATGGCGCATGTCCTGAATCACAATGCCGCGACCCGATTGCTGTTCTACTAAATCGCGCAAAGTCACGGAGCTCAGATACTCAACCATTTTGGAATTGAGATTGGCCCATAAATCATGAGTCATACAACGACCCAAGTGATCTTCTTCACTATGACAGTTGCCTTTGCCACCGCACTGAGTCGCATCCAAAGGCTCGTCTACCGCCACAATAATGTCCGCCACGCTAACCTCATCAGATTTGCGTGCGAGCGTATAACCCCCACCAGGACCGCGAGTACTCTCGACGATATTGAAACGGCGTAATTTACCGAACAATTGCTCCAGGTAGGAAAGGGAAATTTTTTGCCTCTGACTGATTCCAGCCAAAGTTACAGGCCCATGCGCTTCACGGAGGGCTAAATCTATCATTGCGGTTACTGCAAAACGACCTTTAGTTGTAAGTCTCATATGTCACCTTGGTAATGGATTGTTATGGACAGCTATTGGTCAGATGGGTAATACCCGACCAATCCACTCAACTATAACAGAAAAGTGGGTTTTTTGCCCCTCTAATACATATTTAAGCGGTAGGGAGATTACCCCAGAGAGTCGTGAGACAGGGCTCCAAAAGCCATTTCTTTGACCTTAGAAAGGCGATCTCGAGTGCTGGCGGCCTTCTCAAATTCAAGGTTTTTAGCCTCGGAGTTCATTTGCTTCTCGAGGCGTTTAATTTCGGCGGCCAGGTCTTTTTCAGTCATGTCCTCATAGCGAGCACGCTCTTCAGCTGCTTGCAGCTCAATCCGCTTCTCGCCCACGTCATAAACACCATCAATGATGTCTTTAATCCGCTTGGTGACGCCACGCGGCTCGATACCATGTTCTTTATTAAAGGCAATTTGCTTGGTTCGACGTCGCTCAGTCTCGCCCATCGCACGCCGCATCGAATCAGTAATCCGATCGGCATACAAAATGGCTTTGCCACGAACATTTCGGGCGGCGCGTCCAATCGTCTGAATCAAGCTCCGCTCCGAACGCAAGAATCCTTCTTTGTCAGCATCCAGGATCGCCACTAAAGATACTTCAGGAATATCCAAACCTTCACGCAATAAATTGATACCAACTAAAACATCAAACACACCCAAGCGCAGATCACGGAGGATTTCTACCCGCTCGACAGTATCAATATCAGAGTGCACGTAACGTACTTTTACTCCGTTATCTGACAAGTAATCTGTCAGCTGCTCAGCCATACGTTTAGTCAACACAGTGACTAAGACACGCTCGCCTACTTTGACGCGCTCATGAATTTGACTCAGTAGGTCATCGACTTGAGTGCTGGCTGGCAGGACTTCGATCTCGGGATCAACGAGGCCAGTTGGCCGAGCCACCTGCTCAACAACCTGTCCAGTATGCTCACCCTCATAGTCTGCCGGTGTTGCTGAAACAAAAATAGTTTGACGCATCTTGGTTTCAAATTCAGTGAACTTTAAAGGTCGGTTATCCATTGCTGATGGCAAACGAAAACCAAATTCAACTAGCGTGTGTTTACGAGACTTGTCACCGTTGTACATCGCATTGAGCTGACCAATCAGGACGTGACTCTCATCCAAGAACATCAAAGCATCGTTGGGTAAATAATCGACTAAAGTCGGTGGAGCCTCACCGGGCTTGGCACCAGAGAGGTGTCGAGAGTAGTTCTCAATCCCTTTGCAAAAGCCTAATTCATTGAGCATCTCGAGATCAAAGCGTGTTCGTTGCTCCAGGCGCTGAGCCTCAACTAGCTTGCCATCCTTCACAAACTCATCAAGGCGTTCGCGCAACTCCGTCTTAATCGTTTCAATCGCCTTTAGGACAGTCTCACGCGGAGTGACATAGTGCGAACTTGGGTATACCGTGAAACGGGGAATCTTTTGGCGAATGCGCCCTGTTAAGGGATCAAAGAATTGCAAACTCTCAATCACATCATCGAATAATTCAACCCGGATCGCGAGCTCATTATGTTCTGCAGGAAAGATGTCAATCGTATCGCCGCGAACTCTGAAGACCCCACGCTTGAAATCCAGCTCATTACGCTCATACTGCATGGCGATTAAACGCACCAAAATATCGCGCTGACTCATTTTGTCACCGGGTCGCAATGTCATGACCATGCTGTGATAGTCGCCAGGATTACCAATGCCATAAATTGCAGATACTGTTGCGACAATAATGACGTCGCGTCGCTCTAGCAAACTCTTGGTGGCTGACAAACGCATCTGTTCGATATGTTCATTAATAGACGAATCTTTTTCAATAAACAAATCGCGCTGCGGAACATAAGCTTCGGGCTGGTAATAGTCATAGTAACTGACGAAGTACTCCACCGCATTACGGGGAAAGAATTCGCGGAATTCGCTATAGAGTTGTGCTGCTAGTGTTTTATTGGGAGCAAAAACAATCGCTGGGCGCCCTGTTCGGGCAATCACATTGGCCATTGTGAAAGTCTTGCCGGAACCTGTGACCCCTAAGAGTGTCTGAAACACCAAACCATCCTCCACGCCCTCAACTAACTTCTCAATTGCCTGGGGCTGATCCCCTGCAGGTGGGAATGGTTGGTAGAGGTGGTAAGGAGAATCGGGGAATTCGACAAATTTAGCTGGGTCCAAATCATGCCCGGCCTGACCCAATGGATCAGCCACCACAGGGGGGAGAGTCTCTTTTACAGGGGTTTTAGAGGGAGTTTTCGGGGACTTAGGGGGCATCTCAGCTATCATTTCATCTGTATGTTTTATTACAGAGAATTTTGCACAAACGATGATTTTGCCGTTTTTATTTAAAAATAGTGGGCTTCGGTGCAAAAATTCATAAATTTACCCAAAAACTACTTATAACCTCACCTGCCCCAGACCAAATGACCCTGTTTTCCTCTGTTCAGCTCGCCCCTAAAGACCCTATTTTTGGCTTAACTGAAGCCTATGTTGCCGATCAAAGACCCGATAAGGTCAACCTAGGAGTAGGCGTCTATTTCACAGATGAGGGGAAGATCCCTTTGCTAAAGGCTGTGTTGAAGGCCGAAGAAGAATTGGTCGCCAAACATTTACCAAGAGGCTACATCCCGATTGATGGCCCTAATCCTTATAACCTAGCTGTTCAGAATTTATTGTTTGGCGCTGACTCCCCCCTCATTCAGGATGGCCGTGTTGTGACAGCCGAATGTATCGGCGGCACAGGTGCACTGCGTGTTGGTGCTGACTTTATTGAGCGCTTAAATTTCAAAGCTCCTGCCGCTATTAGTAATCCCACCTGGGAAAACCATCGTGGCATATTTGAAGCAGCCGGATTTGCTGTCCTTGACTACACCTACTTTGATAGCGCCACACATGGCGTCGACTTTGATGGCATGGTGAAGTCCTTAGAGTCTTATCCAAAACACACCACCGTGGTTTTGCATGCTTGCTGCCACAACCCTACTGGTGCCGACATTACTGAAGCGCAATGGCGTCAAGTCATTGAGATTTGCAAATCAAAAGAGCTGATTCCTTTCTTGGATATGGCTTATCAAGGCTTTGCAGATGGTATCGATCAAGATGGTATTGCAGTTCGACTATTTGCTGACTCGGGTATGTCCTTCTTTGTCTCAAGCTCTTTCTCGAAATCCTTCTCCCTATACGGAGAGCGTGTTGGTGCACTATCTATCATTACCCAAAGTAAAGAAGAGTCTGCACGTGTTCTGTCACAACTCAAGCGTGTGATCCGGACCAATTATTCAAACCCACCAACGCATGGTGGAGCCATTGTTGCCGCCGTCTTGAATACCCCCGAGCTGCGGAAGATGTGGGAAGAAGAATTAGGCACAATGCGCAATCGTATTAAAAAAATGCGTCACGATTTTGTCATTAAGCTCTCAGAAGCTGGTGTCAAAGAAGATTTATCTTTCATTGAAGATCAGCGCGGCATGTTCTCGTATTCAGGCTTAACTGAACAGCAGGTTGACCGTTTGCAGAAGGAAGATGGTATTTACGCCCTCTCAACAGGCCGGATTTGCGTGGCAGCCCTCAATACTAAGAATATTGATAAAGTAGCCAAAGCGATTGCTCGAGTTTTAGCTGCATAGTATTAAGATAGTTTGGTAGTTCAACTGATTTTTAGGAGGTAGCATGCTATATCAGTTACATGAGTTTCAAAAAGCTCTACTCAATCCCCTGAGTGCATGGGCACGTGCGGCTTCTGAAACTTTCATGAATGCCTCGAACCCGCTATCAAAAATCCCAGGCTCTTCTCGTCTGGCAGCTAGTTATGAATTACTCCACCGCTTAGGCAAAGACTATAAAAAACCGGAGTTTGGAATACAGACCGTCCACGCCCACGGTCGTGATGTTGCTATTCAAGAAACTACGGTCTTGGCTAAACCATTTTGCAAACTGATTCGGTTCAAGCGCTTCTCTGATGATGTCGAAGCGATTACCAAACTGAAGGAAGATCCGGTGGTGTTGGTAGTGGCGCCAATGTCTGGCCATCACTCCACTTTATTGCGTGATACCGTTCGCACTTTGTTGCAAGACCACAAGGTCTACATTACAGACTGGGTTGATGCCCGCCTAATTCCATTAGAAGATGGCGACTTTGGTTTAGATGATTACGTTCATTACATCCAAGAATTTATCCGTACGATCGGCGCTCAAGATCTTCATGTGATCTCCGTTTGTCAGCCTACTGTGCCTACTCTGGGAGCCATTTCTTTGATGGCTTCAGCTGGCGAGCAAACACCAGCATCCATGATCATGATGGGCGGACCAATTGATGCGCGCAAATCACCGACCGCTGTCAATAACTTGGCCGATCAAAAATCTTATGACTGGTTCGAAAGCCATGTCATCTATAAGGTACCGCCACCCCATCCTGGCGCAGGCCGACGGGTCTATCCAGGCTTCCTACAGCATGCTGGATTTATGGCCATGAATCCCCAAAATCATATGCAATCGCATTGGGATTATTTCCAGAACCTCATGCGCGGTGATGAAGATGATGCCAAAGCGCACATTCGTTTTTATGATGAGTACAACGCTGTGTTGGATATGGATGCGAAGTTTTACTTAGATACGATTAAGACTGTTTTCCAAGACTACGCATTACCCAATGGCACCTGGAAAGTTGGCGATGAACTGGTCAAGCCCCAAGACATCTCCCATACCGCCCTATTAACCATTGAGGGTGAGTTAGACGATATCTCCGGTAGCGGTCAGACACGGGCAGCTCATAAGCTGTGCAAAGGTATCCCTGCTGAGCACAAAGATCATTACGAGGTTGCTGGTGCTGGCCATTACGGCATCTTCTCAGGACGTCGTTGGCGCGAGAAGGTCTACCCCAAGGTCAAAACATTTATTCGTGACCACCACGAAGCGCATACCAATCCCAAAAGTAAACCTACAACGCCAGATAGCAAGTCCACAGACTAGTACTGTCTGGTTTAGTACGATTTGCTAGCGCATTCCATGAATTCTCTCGAGATTGATGCGCTCGCCGATCGATTAGAGGATGCGCTTCCTCAAACCCAATGTACTAAGTGTGGCTATCCTGATTGCCGAGGCTATGCAGAGGCTTTAGCTACAGGAGATGTGAGGCCTAATCGTTGCCCTCCCGGTGGAGTCGAAGGCATTCAAAGGCTTAGCTACATTCTGGAGCCGCATTTCCCGCAAGATGCTTTTGCTCTCAATTCAACAATCGATGCAAGTTGTGGAGTAGAGCGCCCCAGACCTGTCGCAGTGATTGATCCGAAGCGCTGTATTGGTTGCACCCTCTGCATCCAAGCCTGTCCTGTTGATGCGATTGTTGGTGCATCTAAACAGTTACATGTTGTTCTAGAGGATTGGTGTACAGGCTGCGATTTATGTTTACCACCCTGCCCCGTCGACTGCATCACGATGGTGAATGTCACTGCTGAGGCAACCGGGTGGAGTGCTTGGTCCAGCACCCTGGCTGACGAGGCTCGTAGGCGGTATCACACCAGAGAAACCCGTCTAGTCAGAGAAGCTCTCGACAACCAAGAACGTCTTACTAAAAAAGCGAGTGCTAAGTTATCGGCTCTCAATGCAGAGTCTGCATCATCCGAAGCTGAGCTTGCCGAACAGGAGCGTAAACGTAAAATCATTGCGGCAGCCATTGCCAGGGCTCAGAAATCCAAATGAATCCTGAGCAGCGACGCCGCTTTTTTGAATTACTACAAGCGAATAATCCTCAGCCCACCACTGAGCTGGAATATACCTCCCCTTTTGAGCTATTAATTGCCGTTCTCCTTTCAGCTCAAGCCACCGATATCTCTGTGAATAAAGGGACACGACAGCTATTTAAGATCGCCAATACCCCCCAAGCCCTATTAGATCTGGGTGAGGAAGGTGTCCGACCCTACATTCAGCACATTGGTTTATTTAGAACCAAAGGTAAACACATCCAAGAGACCTGCAAAATTTTGCTAGAGCAGCATCAAGGGGAAGTACCCCGCACGCGTGAGGCGCTAGAAGCTTTACCAGGCGTTGGTAGAAAAACGGCCAATGTGATTCTGAACACGGCGTTTGGAGAACCCACCATTGCGGTCGACACTCATATTTTTAGAGTGTCTAACCGAACTGGCTTAGCACCAGGAAAAGATGTCGTTAAAGTCGAAGAGCAACTCATGAAGCGCGTCCCTAAAGAATTTCTGCAGGATGCCCATCATTGGCTTATTCTACATGGCAGATATACCTGCACGGCACGCAATCCCCATTGCGAAGCATGTATTGTTGAGCCACTGTGTAGGTTTAAGCAAAAAACTGGAAAAGGAAAAGTGCGTGGCGATATTTAACCCAACTCGTGAAGAAGTGCGACGCTTTTTCTGTGACACCTGGAAGAAAAAAACGGAGGGGCATATTCTTGCCCCCCTTGAGACTATCGCCGGCGATTGGATGGAGCAGCATCCTGAATACCACGAGTTGTTAGCCGACCCTGAAGACGCTCTTGGTCAAGATTACACGCCGGAACGCGGTGAAACCAATCCTTTTTTACATCTCTCAATGCATCTTTCGATTACCGAGCAAATCTCGATCGATCAACCGCCAGGTATTCGACAGGTTGCAGAAAGCCTCACGAAGAAATTAGGCTCTGCCCATGAAGCGCAACACCTCATGATGGAATGCCTAGGGCAAGTGATGTGGGAAGCCCAAAGAGAAGGTGGGCAGCTCAGTCCTGAAAAATACCTAGAGGCTCTAAAGAAGCTGGTTTGAACTAAGCTAACTCTGCAATAGCTGCACGAATGGCCATGGGCAACTCTGCGGCACGTTTCTGACGCTCCCCAATAATTGCTGCGGGAGTCTCTCTGGCTCTAGCCGACCATGCCGTATTTGGAAAAAAAGCATCGTCCTTGTAGCGCGGTATGACATGCCAATGCAGATGGGGTACTTGGTTACCCAAGGAAGCTAAATTGATTTTAAATGGCTCCATCGTGCTTTTGATCGCCCGCTCAACAGCAAAAACAAGATTCATCAAAAGATCGCGCTCGCCATAGGTGAGCTCAGACATCTCACTCACGTGACGATTCCAAATTACTCGACAAAAGCCGGGCAAGTCAGGATCGTGAATCAAAATCACGCGGCAGTCATCACCACGCCAAATCAACTCGCCCTCCGCAGGGCTCAAGGCATCTTTACAAAGTACGCAATTGCTCATGGGGTGAATGTAAACGAAAACGGCATCTAAGTCACCCTTATGAGGCGAATGAGATGCCGCCATTTCTGAGAAATTCCGCTTAGTGGAACTGCTCTTCTTCGGTAGAGCCTGTTAATGCAGTAACAGAAGACTTACCACCCTGAATCACGGTTGTGACGTCATCAAAGTAGCCTGTGCCCACTTCTTGCTGATGCGATACGAAGGTATAGCCACGATCACGGGCAGCAAATTCTGGCTCTTGCACTTTCTCAACATAAGCAGTCATACCACGTTGAGCATAGTCTTGCGCCAAGTCGAACATGTTGTACCACATGGAGTGAATACCAGCCAAAGTGATGAATTGATATTTGTAACCCATGGCACCCAATTCACGTTGGAACTTAGCAATCGTTGCATCATCTAAATTCTTTTTCCAGTTGAAAGATGGTGAGCAGTTGTACGCCAACATCTTGCCTGGGAACTTAGCCCGAATCGCTTCGGCAAATTTTCTAGCAAAGTCTAGGTCAGGAGTGCCTGTTTCACACCAAACCATATCCGCGTAGGCTGCGTAAGCTAAGCCACGTGAGATTGCTTGATCCAGACCTTTACGGGTTTTGTAGAAGCCTTCAGGGGTGCGCTCACCCGTGAGGAATGGCTTATCGTTCTCATCGTAATCAGAGGTCAATAAGTCAGCAGCTTCAGCATCGGTACGAGCCAAGATGATGGTGGGAACGCCCATCACATCTGCAGCCAAACGGGCCGAGATTAATTTCTGAACCGATTCAGAGGTAGGTAACAGAACCTTGCCACCCAAGTGGCCGCACTTCTTAACAGAAGACAGTTGATCCTCAAAATGGACACCTGCTGCACCTTGCTTGATTAAGGCTTTACTTAATTCAAAAGCATTTAGTACGCCACCAAAACCAGCCTCAGCATCGGCAACAATAGGTGCAAAGTAGTCGATATACCCAGCATCACCAGGATTAATTCCCTTAGCCCACTGAATTTCATCAGCACGCTGGAACGAGTTGTTGATGCGCTCAACCATCTTTGGAACAGAATCAACTGGATACAAGGATTGATCTGGATACATTGCAGCATAAGAGTTACCGTCGGCAGCTACCTGCCAACCAGATAAGTAAATTGCCTGAATGCCGGCTTTGACTTGTTGCATGGCCTGACCACCAGTTAATGCTCCGAGACAATTCACATACGCTTCGTTATTCACCAAGTTCCACAACTTCTCGGCACCAGTTTTAGCCAAAGTATGTTCAATCTTCAGAGAACCGCGTAAACGCACTACATCTTCAGCGGTATATCCTCGCTGGATGCCATGCCATCTTGGATTGGTGTCCCAGTCTTTTTGAATTGCAGCAATTTCAGCTTTGCGATCGGTCATGCTCTTCTCCCTAAGAAAAATGAAACTTCAATGATTGAGGCCATCAGAATTGGTAATTCAAGTCTTATGTCTTATGTCTTATATAAGAGTTTAGAGATAGATCCAAAACCTACAAGACTTTTTTTTACTTCTAGGAGATAAATTTAAGTGATTTAATTCAATGACTTAAGATTGATATTCCATATTACGGAATACATCATCAGAGCTTGAAATACACCGATGCCCCAATTGTTGCATCGCATTTTATGGATGGAAATGACATTTCATATTATGAAAATTATATTGCGCGATTGGAATAGCCTCAAGCAGTACTTGCAGAGACCTTGTAGACAGTTGGAATCACCATCAATTGGAATAATGCAACACCGATAAATAAGGCTACAGGGAGCCCAGCATCCATGAAGAAGCCAAAGATAAATGGGCCTACTGCAGCACCCAGATCGATGCCAGAGTAAACAATTCCATATACACGTCCAGCCACACCTTTTGGAGTTGCCTGTTTAACCAACAAGTCTCTAGATGGAGCTACTACACCATAACCAAAACCCATCACAAAGAAAATAATAGGAATGAGATCGATCGGCATCAGCCCTGTAGCCAACAGCAGCGATAACACCACCGTTAGGGATAAGCAGCTTGAAACAATTTTCTCAGGTGTATGCAGTTTCGCAGTTAAATAGCCACCCAATAAAACACCAGCCGCACTCCCAAGAGCCAGTAAGGTTAAGAAATAATTTCCGAAACTAACGGGAAGTGTATAGATTTTGAACAAGGCACTCGGTGAAAACGATTGCAGGCTTGATGAAGATGCCACACTGAAGAAAAAGAAGGCCCAGCAAAAAACTGGAAAAGGAAAAGTGCGTGGCGATATTTAACCCAACTCGTGAAGAAGTGCGACGCTTTTTCTGTGAC
>Ga0364873_10019_pt1 | contig 101909 bp, 63 predicted proteins | sample ExccelAu500001D3_2_FD_206928 | JGI IMG/M metagenome (GOLD analysis project Ga0364873, IMG submission 206928) | Enriched cells from Trout Bog Lake Hypolimnion, Wisconsin, USA - BchlTB.Aug07.5000.01.D3 | ecosystem: Environmental > Aquatic > Freshwater > Lake > Hypolimnion/Profundal zone | place... | reverse complement strand
TGGCCATGGGACCGGGCAGCTTGTCGAGCACGTCGTCAGTGAAGATTTCAGAGACGAGGCCCATGCCCTTGATGTTGGCCAGATGCTGCCCATCGGCAGTGGCGATGCCTGCGGACTCCTGTCCACGATGCTGGAGCGCGTAGAGCGCAAGATAGGCCTGGCGCGCGGCATGCGGGTGGCCATGAATGGCAACTACGCCGCACTCTTCGTGGAGCTTATCATCGTTGTTGCGCGCGCGGCGGCCTGCGGCGGGAATCCGTATCGATGATGTGCAAATGATCTCGCGCGTTCTGTCTGCTTCGCCTTCGACTCCCTGAAAGAGGAGTTGACTCATGCCGGTACCTCGCCGTGGAGAGTGGCTTCCAAGGCGGAGGCCCAGGGCTTGCGGAGTGAAGCAAGGGATGCAGAGATCATGGGCTGGCGGTACACGTTGATTTCAAGTTTGCTTCCGCCGGTGGTGCCGATGCGCGCGGCAAAGTATCCATACTGGTCGGCCAGCTCTTCAATGGTTTCCAACTGGCTGGCCGCACTGGTCACGAGCACCGTGGATGCGGGCTCGGCGAATAAACCGAATAGCGGATGCGCCATCAAAGATTGATCCTGCTCGACGGTTGCGCCAATCTCCAGCGGGAAGCCCGCCTGCGCCAGCGAAACAGCAATGCCGCCGTCAGAGATGTCGCGTGCCGAGTGAATCAACTGGCGCTCGGCAAGCACCGCAAGCAGTGTGTGCAGATCGGCCTCGGCGTCCAGGTCGAGCGGTGGCGGCTGGCCCCAGAGTCCGCCGAGTACCACGCTTGCATACTCCGACGAACCAAACACGATGAGCTCCTCCGCCACGGCCGTGTCGTCTTCCACCGCTTCGGGGTGAAGCGCCGCGGGACTGCCCAGCAGCGGGCTGTACGGATCCGCGCTGCTCTCCACCTGTGCGCCTGGAAACGGCACTTTCAAATTGGGATCGGGTTCGCTGCCTCGCGGTATTGGCCACAGCAGCACAATCGCGTCACCGCCCTTTTGAAAATGTGCAGGAACTGCCAGGGTCACATCGTCAAGGATGCCCACGATGCCAACAACCGGCGTGGGATAAATGCCCACCCCGCGCGTTTCGTTGTAGAGCGAAACATTGCCGCCGGTAATGGGTGTTGAAAGCGCAGTGCATGCCTCGGCAATGCCGTCGATCGCCGACGAAAGCTGTGCCATGATCTCTGGCTTTTCAGGATTGCCGAAGTTGAGGCAGTTGGTCGCGGCCACCGGAGTTGCGCCGGTCATGGCCACCCTGCGCGCGGCCTCAGCAACGGCGTGCATGGCGCCCAGCCTGGGATTGAGATACGCCCAGCGGCCGTTGCCATCGAGCGCCATGGAAAGCCCGCGCTCATGGCGTGTTCCGTCGTCCGCTTTCGCTCCCGTTCCCTTGATGCGCATGACGCCGCCTTCGCCGCCGGGGCCGATCACCGTATTGGTCTGCACCATGGTGTCGTACTGCTCATACACCCAGCGCTTCGAGCAGACATTCGCGCCTGAAAGCAGCTTGATGAGGTCGGCGGTAAAGTCGCGATCTTCGGCCAGCTCCGCCTGAATTTTCTCTGGCGGTAGAGCCGGCGCCGGCGTCTTCCACACACCTACGGGGCGGTGATAGAGCGGAGCGTCGTCGGTCAGCGACTTGTTGGGGATGTCGGCCACCAGCACTCCGTGATGATGGATGCGCAGGCGCGGCTCAGGTTTCACAGTGCCGACGATGACGCCGTCGAGTCCCCACTTCTCGAAAACGCGAAGGACTTCGTTTTCGCGGCCGCTCTCGGCCACCAGAAGCATGCGCTCCTGGCTCTCTGACAGCATGATCTCGTATGAGCTCATCCCGGTCTCGCGTTGCGGAACAAGATCGAGCTCAACGTCGAGGCCGACTCCGCCGCGCGCGCCCATCTCGCAGGTGGAGCAGGTGAGCCCCGCCGCGCCCATGTCCTGGATGCCGACGATGGCGCCGGTTTGCATGGCTTCAAGGCAGGCTTCCATCAGCAGCTTTTCCATGAAGGGGTCGCCCACCTGGACGTTGGGCCGCTTGGCTTCGGTGCCCTCGTGGAACTCTTCGCTCGCCATGGTGGCGCCGTGGATGCCGTCTCGGCCCGTCTTCGCTCCTACATATATGACAGGGTTGCCGGTGCCGCTGGCCTTGCCGTAGAAGATTTCGTCCTTCTTGACCATGCCCAGGGCGAAGGCGTTCACCAGTGGGTTGCCGCTGTAGCAGGCTTCGAACTTTGTTTCACCGCCCAGGTTGGGAACGCCAAAGCAATTGCCGTAGCCGGCAATGCCGCTCACCACGCCCTCAACGACCGCATGATTGCGGGCCACAAGTTCCGGCTCCGCGCTGCCCGGCTCAAGCGTTCCAAAACGCAGCGAATCCATCACGGCCAGCGGCCGCGCGCCCATGGTGAAGATGTCGCGTAAAATTCCGCCCACGCCCGTTGCCGCGCCCTGAAACGGCTCAATATAGCTGGGGTGGTTGTGCGACTCGATCTTGAAGGCGCAGGCCCAGCCGTCGCCCACATCAATAATGCCCGCGTTCTCGCCCGGCCCCTGTACAACAAGATCGCTCTTGGTGGGCAGCCGCTTGAGGTGCACGCGACTTGATTTGTACGAGCAGTGCTCGCTCCACATCACGGAGTAAATGCCGAGTTCGGTCAAGGAAGGCACCCGGCCAAGAGCCGCAAGAATACGGTCGTACTCCTCCGCTGTGATGCTGTGCTGGGCAAGCATCTGCGGGGTCACTTTGGCTGGTTCGGGAACGACTGCGGAAGGGGCAGTTGTCATCACGGTTGCCTCTATTGTTACATGGGTTCGACGCGCTGAAACGCGGCGCCGGGTGTGGAAAGCCGGTGACCATCGCTTGTTAGCGCATGCGCGGCGCAATCCCGCGGGCCGGGGATTGATTGTGTGCGTTAGTGGTGAGCGGGTTGGCGCGGCGATCCGGGGGCTGAGATCGGGAATTCGCTGAATGAAGCAGGTCGGGCCTGGTGGGGTGGCGCAGCCGGCAAGCCCTATGTCATACTTTTAGGGCAGGATCCCACCCCATGCCGGGATGGCGGAATTGGCAGACGCAGCGGACTCAAAATCCGCCGATCGCAAGGTCGTGGGGGTTCGACCCCCCCTCCCGGCACCAGACCTAAACTTATTTAAAATCAGGCATTTGTAAAACGGCGAAATCGTTTGTGCCCGAATTGTGCCCAAGCTTCCCCTCACCGTATCCGCTTGATTGTTGTTTTGAACTGAAAATACCGTTAATGTAATCCGCCTATATTCGCCGCGGCCGAGCTTTTCGCTGACTCCGGTTTGTCGGCGGGAATCTCGGTTCCAGTTGGAAAGACAACAATTCGAATTGTCCCCAAGTCTCCTCCAGTGCTCGTGCCTTCTTGTTTGCCAATACCCAGTGTCTTCAGTTGGCTGTCGTCGAATCCAAAGTTCTCAACTAGATATTCGCGAATGACCATCGCCCTGGCCTCAGATAGAACCAATTCTTTTTGGGTGTCTCCGCTCGTGCCCGCGGAAACCACGACCACTGCAACTCCAAATGGATTCTGTGCGAGAAAATCGCCGCAGGCCTTGAGGGCTTTCTGGTTTTTCATCTTCGCGGAATCGCGTTCAGCAAAGAGGTCCTTGATGGAGTAGGTAAAAGCCGTTAGAGGTGAACCCTGCGGAAGGCCACCGATTCTGTTTGCCGCCAAGTCCCCCGAATCTTCATACCCACGCTTCTTGAAATAACCGCTCAGGAAAAAGTTATGCTTGAGGGCCTCCATATTTTCCTGGAAGTCGGTTACCCCTGTCTGGGCCTGAAGCATCGTGGCATGCAATGTGTCAGTGGTCTGCTCCAGGTTTGTGTAGAGCTGTTTGTCATTCACCAGGGCGCCCATGGTTCCCTGCCCCGAGTCGATCTTAGCGCTCACGGAATTTAGATGAGCGGTGGCCACAATCGCGTTTTTGATTGCCTCTTGGCTGCTGTCCAGGATGCCGCTCGTTTTCTTAAAAAGGTCGGAGAGTACCAACGGTGGCGCACTCTTGATAGTCTCGCCATCCGTTACCTCCGCTTGTCCAGCTGAACCGAACGAAATGGCCACGTATTGGTTGCCCAAGACTCCCTCGGTTTCAATGGAAGCCACAGAATCCTGCTTGATGATTTCGCGAGTGGTCTTGCCCAGTTCCATGGTGACGGTGACCTTACCGCCCGGCTGGTTTGGCAAGGCAATGCCGATCACTGTACCGCTGTGAACTCCGCCAACCTGCACGTCAGCGCCATCGGAAAGGCCTACAACGTTATCGAATTGCGCCTTCAGTTGGTATGTGGAGCGGAATAAATACTCATTGCTTCCAATAACGAAGACACCAGCCGACAGAAGGGCCAGCGTCACAACGATGAAAGCTCCTAACCTCGCAACTCTTGACATAGTTCCCCCTACGATCCATTAAGAAACTGCTTCACAAACTCGATTTCGCTATGCTGAAGGTCATCGTAGCTGCCTTCAATTGCCACATTGCCTCGGTCCAACAAGGCCAGACGATTCGAAATCGTTCTGGCGCTATGTAAATCATGGGTCACTACGATGGATGCCATCTTGCGCTCGCGTTGGAGTTTGAGAATCAATTCGTTTATCTCTCCTGAGCTGATGGGGTCGAGCCCCGCAGTCGGTTCGTCGAGCAGCAATATCTCCGGTTCAAGTGCGAGCGCACGCGCAAGACCCACCCGCTTCTGCATTCCACCAGAGATGTCGGACGGCATCTTGTCGAGGTCGCCTTCCATGCCCACCTCGGCCAACAATTGCCTTACCCGATCTCCCCGCTCGGCTCGCGACATGTCCCTCCGATGGTGCTCTATGGGAAATGCCACGTTGCCGGCGACAGTGAGCGAATCGTAGAGCGCTGCGCTCTGAAACAGGAAACCCATTTTCTTCCTGATCTCGCCCATCTGATCAATGGCCAGCCCGGCGAGGTCTTGACCGTGAATGCGAACCGATCCTGAGTCGGGTTTGTCAAGACCGATGATCAACCTAAGGAGTACACTCTTGCCTGTGCCGCTGCGTCCGAGCACAGCCACCGTCTCTCCGGGGCCCACAGACAGGCTTAGTCCATTTAGAACCGTGTGATTCCCGAAGGACTTGTGCAGGTTCTCGACAGAAACTACCGGTACATTGCCTTCGACGCCGACTTCCTCCTGCATTATCGCAATGTCATTCGCTGTGGCCATGTTTCCTTCGCGGGTAGTTCAAGTAAGGATTAATTAAAGAAAACGAGAATGAATTTCACCAGCACGACGTCGGCAAGGATAAGAAAGAGCGAGGCCAGTACCACGGAGTTGGTGGCCGCACGGCCAACACCGGCGGCGCCTCCGCGCGTGCGCATGCCCTGAAAGCACGCGATGAGCCCGATGATCAGGCCATACACAGCGGTCTTGAATGTCTGTGGCAGGAATGAATTAAATGTGGCGCCGTTGAATCCGCTTGAAATGAACTGCTGAAATGAAATTGGCTCAACCATGGCCTGTGCAAACCAGCCCGTCAACAATGCGCATCCGTCGGTCGCGACGGTCAACAGCGGCAGCATCAATATGCAGGCCAGTATCCGTGTCGCTGCCAGTAATCTGTAAGGATTTATCGCGGACGCCTCAATGGCATCGATCTGCTCGGTCACTTTCATCGACGCGAGTTCTGCGCCCATGCCGGCGCCCACGCGGCCACTTACCACCAAGCCGGTAATGACCGGACCCATTACCTGAATCACGGAGTAAACGAGAGTCGCCGGGAACATCGACTTGGCGCCAAATCGAGTGAGACTGTAGCGGGCTTCAAGCGATATGACTACGCCGATCGCGGCACCCGCCATGGCGACGAGCGGCAAAGATTTCGATCCAACTTCGTCGAGTTGCCGAATCAACTCGCGCCATTCATACGGAGGGATTACCGCGGCGCGCAGGACCTGCCAGGAAAAGATGCCCAGGTTGCCGAACCACTCGAAGAACTCCCCGCAGACTTCCACAACAGAACTCTCAATCGAGCGGATAGATCCAGACATTCGCCCTGAAGGCGGTGGATTGATGGCTGGGACTCCAGTGTATCCCCGGCTGCTCACTGGGCTAGAACCTCAAAGGAACATCCAATCCCCTTGTTTATTTGAATGCCTGAAAACAGAACCTTACGCATATTCATGTAGAAACCTTTTCAGACAGCCGGCGAGACAATTCGTTTCCGAATTCTCCGGGCCAGGCGCGCATCGGCTTCGATTCCAACGTGTTGCGGTCTTCAAGGGCTCTCCTTCGATTGGCAATATGCAATGGGGTCTAGCCAGCGCCTCAAGCAGCCCTCACGCCTCAAATCCCTGCGCCTAACGATGTTGCCAGAGTTGGGATCCTCAGGGATGGTCAAATCTGCTCGGACTGCCAACATGCACATTCGGAGGAGTTGGTTACGTGCGTCCAGATCTACCGCGATGGACGACTCCTGGCGACCTTCCCACCCTCCTACGAAATCGGTTTCGCGCCTCCAACCCGCGGTTGTTGGCTCGAGTGGGAAACAGGAACAGCCGACCTGGAAACTTCCGTGCAAGCTATTGCATACGAGCTTGACGGCACATTCAGACCGTAACGCGCGGGGAGTCTTGTGGTGGCCGGTGGGCGAGAAACGATTCCCCGCGGCAGAGGTCGAATACTGCTCTGCGTTTAAACGCCGAACGGCGAATTTCTGCGGTTTTCTTGATTCCTTCCAGAATCACAATCTAAGTTGGTAGCGAATCAAAACTCTTTTGCCCCAGGTTCGTATTCGGAAGATTGATGTGATCACTCTCGCTATTCTCAAAACTGCCCCGGTTTTCGACGCAGGAAAGGGGTTCAAGCGCACGTAAGCGGGACTGCATTTTCTGGAGCACATCCCTTCGGGGCAATCGCTTGACAGCAGTTCATATTGGAACAAAACGGAGCGGTGCTTCGAGTTCGACTGGGTGAACAGATCGCCGTCGTTCACGTGAGCACCACGTTGGGCACATTTGCGAGATTCGCTTGGGTTCGCATGAGCCAGGCGATCTCCCCCGCCGCCTTCCACTCCCAGTCAGTATCCGTTTGAAGCATTTCTCAGCTCACTTCTCGCACACCGACCGGCTCACGACACTGCAACAGTCGCAGCCCATTGGCCGAGGATGCTGATGCCGGATCAGTAGCCCATGTCGGCACTGCGCCAGTTTTCGGGCTACTGAAGGCCGATAGCACATCGCAATAGCCTAGGACGCTTAAGGACCGATCAAACAACTTCCCGTAGACTGCCGTCGATGAGCGCATTGGCATGCATTAGTTGACGTTCAAGCCCGCTTGCAGCAACGTTTGCCTAAGGATTGAGGGCATGTCCGGTCGGTCAACCTAGGTGCCGGAGAGCTATCGACGAGGCTGGCATTGCCTCGATATAGTCGGAGCTACATTCCGGGCCAAATTCGCCGGTTTTTGCGCCCGCCGTGGTGCCGGACACCCGCGCCAGTATTTGACTCTAATCGGGCGAGGGCCGAAGAGGGACTGTTGGGGAGTTGTTAAATGGGCGGCTGTTTCTGCACCACTCGTATCTCAAACTCCATTATGGACTGTTGTGAGACCAGTGTCTGAGTGGTGCGGATTCTGCTGGCCCTTAAGCTTGCCAACTCGTTTCATTTGCATCACATGGGGGTAGGTTCGCACTCCAACGATGATCGGTGGTCTCTTTACCAGCAATAAGTGGCCACGACGTCGGGAGCGCTCGGAAGTTGGTTGATGACTGTGGTATGAAGAACGATCTGTATATTCTTTCTTTGCCAACCTTCTGGAAGGGACTTCACCAGCGCCGAAATGGATTGTCGGTTGGTGAGGAACTCGGCAGCGGCACGGGTTCCTGGATGTCCAATTCCTGCGGCCGTGATCACAGTCGAACCGGTCTTGGAGTTCAATATCCGGGATACGATCGCATAGTCCTCTGTAAATTCACTATTTGTGGACCACCTCTTTTTGGTTCCTGAGCGGTCCACGATCCCGTTTCGCCCATCGAAAACATACCGGAGATTCTCCGTCATGGTGATTGTCCATGCGTTGTTATGCGCACCAATCAGGATTGTTGGGTTTTCCCGAAGGTCGCCGAATGCCACATCGTTGCCGAAGCGAATGTCGAATTGCTTGTCGCGCCGCACCAGCATCGACACGATTTTTGTCGTCGCAGCGACATCGCCGATAGTAACGTAGGTATCCTTTGCGGGATGCAAATCTTGAACGTCAAGCTTGGTACCTGGAGGCAACGGGATATACGATTCGAGGCCCATCGCCTCAGATTGGTTCCGCGGGTGTTGTTCGAAATACGCATCTTGAAAGGAAGTAGATAATTCATACACAGCATTGCTGCCTATATAGATCAACACCGTGTTGGAGTGATCCAGAATAGGCGACCAGAATTGACTGAAGGCGCGCTCGTCAGAGGATGAAAAGTAGTGCAACGTTCCCCAGGTCAGAATCACGAGTGGGACGACAATTGCGATCCACCATCTGGAGAATCGGAATATTGCGCTGGATGATTTCGTGCCAGGCTCCACAACTTCCTGGAGGGCCGACGTAACCAAAGACTCGGTCGGCGCATGGCTCCGTTCCGGCCCGTTGGGTTGAGCCGCATGCAAATGCACTTGACTCCTGTTGGCCCATTCGAAAACAGCCCTGAATGAGCCGGAGGGAATGCTGATTCGGATCGGTTCTTCAGGGGCGATTTGATAATAAAGAGCCAGGCGTTTTCTCACCTCGGCCGCGCGGGAGCGAACCACCGGGTCGTCGTTCGTGTCGTAGTCTGGACGCCTGCCAAAAACGCTCGCCCCGATAATCCGCTCCTTCAGCATCTCGGGGTGGCCCGCCAGAGTCTGATCCACGATGTACTGCAACAACTCCTGAGATTGTTTGCTGGAGTGAAAAGGCGTACTTTGCAGGACTGCCGACAACGACCTTTGGACTTCGGACGCAGGAACAATCTCCGAGCCCTCTTGCCGGTCTGGAGAGTCGATCCTTTCGACGGCATGCTCCACTGGGAACCTCAGCACATTGACCGCAAGCGTACTGTACTCCCCTTTATAACCTGTTGACAAGTCAGAACTAACCCCAGATCGCTCTCGAACAATACCGTACAGTACGTTGTCACCCCTCCTGTTAAAAGTGCTTTCTTGTGCGTGAAATCGGGCCGGTCTGCCGGGTGGGCGATATGCAATCTCAACCGGTCGTTTCGCCCATCGCGGGGGCTCGCGGAGGCTCCTGGTCTTACCTCCTAAAGGGCCTAGAAGCAATCAGGGCAGTCAAATGCCAAATCAACAGCGAAGAATCTAGGGAGGCAGAATGAAAAAGTTACGTCTCGTACACTTGGCAGTCTTGATGGTAACTATGTTCCTAGGGCTGACATTTGTTTCCAAACTCCAGGCGCAGTCGAAGAGCATCACAGCCTCGCTTTCGGGTACGGTTACCGACCCTTCCGGGGCCAGAATCCCGAAAGCCGCAGTCAAGCTAACCAACCCGGAAAGTGGAATTACCCGAGCTGACACCTCGACGGCGCTCGGTGAGTTTAACTTTGCCCTTCTCCCCGTGGGTACCTATGTCCTTGAGGCGAGCGCGCCGGGATTCAAGACAACCCGGCAGGAAGGCATCGTCCTCGCTCAGGGAGATACAGTGAGCATCGGGATCAGTCTGACGGTGGGCGCCACCGAGCAAATCACCGTCAACACGGCTGGGCCGCTGCTTCAAACAGAGGACTCGAGCATGAGCACCGAGCTCACGAGCCAGCAACTTCAGGAGCTTCCGCTGAACCTCCGGAACGACCTCTCCTTTGCCACGTTGAACTCCGCCGTAAACACCCAGGGCTACCGGCAGCTGTTGGCATCGGGCGGCAGTGAAGACACAGCCGATCAGGATTACTCCTTCCTTAATTTTGGTGGTGGCTACTTCGGAACCAACCTGTTCCTTCTGGAGGGGGGATACGATGTGGCCCAGGGCTGGGGAGGAAGCCAGTATGTGCCCGCTCCGGAAGACACGGACCAGGTCAAAGTAACCAGCTACGAGTTTTCAGCTGAATACGGGTTCAGCACCGGCAATGCAATCAGCATCACGACTAAGGCTGGCACCAGCAAATACCATTTCCTGGCCGACGAATACTTGCGTAACCAGGACCTGGACGCCAACCTTTATTTCAACAAGCTCGCCGGGCTGAAAAGAGTTGACGATCACCGGAACCAGTTCGGATTCGCCGGCGGCGGTCCGCTCTACATCCCGGGCATCTATAAACAAAAGGACAAAACCTTCTTTTTCGCAAACTATGAGGGCCTCCGCCTCAACGGCGGCCTCACCTTCGGCGGCAATGTGCCGACCAGTGCCGAGTTGGGGGGTAACTTCTCATCGGCACTCACGACCACTCTGGTCGGAACCGATGCGCTATGCAGGCCTATCTACAAAGGGGCGATTTACAACCCGTATACATCCAGATCGGTTACGGCTACCTGCGCCACTGCCAATAACACCGTCGGACAAACCGTTGAAATCCGCGATCCCTATGCGGGAAATATCATACCCAAAAGTGGCGTGGGCGCAATCGACGCACTGGCGAACAAATTCGTCACGGGTAACTACTGGCCGGCGCCGGCGAATCCGGGAGGTGGCTACAACTTCAACACCTCGACGAGCGCACCGACCTCCTCCAACGAATGGGGAATCCGCATTGACGAAAACATCAATGCAAATAACAAGATCTACGGGCAATTCTCCAATAAGCACGAGGGAAAGGTGCAAACGGGAGCCTTTTACGGAAACGATATTGCCGGTCCCTACGTGTTTGATCCGAACAACCGAATGTTTGGGGTTTTGGGCTATTCTCACGTCTTCAGCCCAACTCTTATCCTCACCACCGACTTGTTCTTCACTCGCTTTGCCGCGGGGAACGTGGTCCAAGGCTATGGTTTCAAACCTTCGTCGCTCGGGCTGCCGGCCGTTCTCGACACGTGGACGCCACAGTTTCCGCAGATTCAGTTTGGAAACACCTTTAGCGGCCAGGGATCCTATGCTCCCCTGGGGGCGACACAAAACTCCGGCGAAGCCACGTTCCCCGAGAACAATGGCAGCCTGAACGCCGACCTGAACAAAAGCTTCAAAGCACATTCCCTTTCGGTCGGGTATCTGGGCATTTGGCAAACCACAGACGGCGGCAGGTTGACCCCAACTGTACTGAACTTCGGGCTTGCCATGACGGCAGGTCCCGACCCGTCGAATCCGGCGACCTCAACAAACGGAGACGGGCTTGCATCCTTCTTGGCGGGTGCCGGCAACTCCGGTGTCGGCTCAGCTGGAACCACTGGCTACACCGCGTTTGCGGCAACGACCAATTACTTGCACGGAATGTACGTCGAGGACGACTGGAAAGCCAACCGGAAGTTGACATTGAACCTCGGCTTCCGTTATGAAATCCAGATGCCGGCCACGGCACGGCATAACCAACAGGCGTACTTCGATTTCCACGCCCTCAACCCGATCAGCGCGGCGACTGGTATTCCGGTTACCGGGGAAATCGTTTACAACAACCCGGGGAATCGCGGCCTCTATCAAAAGAACCTGAACGACCTGGCGCCCCGCGTGGGCTTTACGTACGCCATCTTGCCGAAGCTGGTGATGCGCGGCGGCTACGGCTGGTATTACGCCAGAAACTGGTATGGCGGTTCCGGTCCGGACCCGGGATACTCGACCTCAACGGCTTGGACTTCTTCGCCCGACGGGGTCACCGTGACGACGCCCCTCGCGCAGGCATTCCAAACGGGACTTGTGCCGGTGACCGGGAACGCGCTGGGAAGCCTGACCGGCGTAGGCCAGGGTGGCGGTGGCGTGAATCCATTCCGTCCCGATCCTCTAACCAAGGAGTTCGCATTTGGGTTCCAATACGCCTTCACGAACAACGACGTGCTGGATGTTGCCTATGTTGGGGGCCGCGGGTCGCGCATTACCCTCGGCGGCATGAACTACGGCCAACTGAATCCAACTTATCTTTCAATGGGTTCGGCGCTGAACGGCTCTGCGGGCATCAATCCGTATGCCCATGCGTTGAGCTCCTTGGGACTTACCGCTATGGCTTGCCCGTGGACAGTGGCGCAATCCCTGATGCCGTATCCGGAGTTCTGCGGAGGCGCCTCGGCCACAGACGAGCCCGTTGGAATCAACAACTACAACGCATTGCAGGCAAATTTCAAACATCGTTTCGGGGCCGGCCTGATCTTGACAGCCTCCTACACGTTCTCGAAGTTCCTGTCTGACGTTGCCGGACCGGAGGAATGGGGATCGGTCAACGGCGATACCGGCGGCTCCGGCATCCGCAATTACTACAACTTGAAAGCCGATTGGACGGTCGACGGCGAGGATATTCCTGAGTCTCTGGTTTTGAACTATGTGTATGAATTGCCGGTGGGCCGGGGCAAGAAGTTTGGAAGCGGCATGAACGGGGCTGAGGACGCAATCGTGGGCGGCTGGCAGGTCTCGGGGATTACCACCGCACAGAGCGGTTTCCCGATGTCGATCGGCCCCAACGGGAACAGCTCAACTGTCTTTGGCGGCAGCCAACATGCAAACCTGACCGGCCAGCCATTCAGGACCGGCAGTTGCGGTAACGGCAAGCCCGGTAACCCGGTCATTTCCGTGGGAACGAAGTATTGCTTCTTCAACCCGGCGGCCTTTACACCGCCGCCTGCATACACCTTCGGCACCGGACCACGCTACTATTCCAATCTGCGGGCGCCGAGATACGTGGATGAAGATCTGACGCTCGGGAAGTGGTTCAACCTCGCTGAAGGATTCCGCCTGCAATTCGCTGTCCAGATGTTCAACGCTTTCAACCACCCCAATTTCGGGATACCGGACTCCGGCGTCGGCGATGGAACTATGGGCGAGAGTTCGTCCACGCAGGGAGCGAGAGAGATGCAGGGCGTACTGAAGATAACTTTTTAGGGTTCCTATCTATGCAAAGGATGTTCCTTGCTCTCTGCCTTACGATCGCGCTCACGAATTCAGCCGTGAGCGCGGCCGTAAGTGCGCAGGAGTCTGCGCAAACTCTTCAACCTCTTCTGGCTGGCGCCCAAGCTGCCCAGTCAAGGGGTGATTTTCAAGCTGCGGCGGATGCATACCGGAAAGCAACCGGACTTGAACCCTCGATTCCGCAACTGTGGGCCAATCTCGGCCTTATGGATCACCAACTGGGGAAGTCACCTGAAGCGATTGAAGCCTTCAAGAAAGCGGCCGAGCTGAACTCGTCTTTGTTTGTTCCACAGCTCTTTCTCGGCATCGAGTACCTCGATGCCAGGAATCCAGCAGCAGCTCTGCCTTATTTGAAACGTGCTGTGACGATCAACCCCGGGGATGTGCAGGCTGCGCTTTCCCTGGGCCGCGCGTATTCCTTGCTGGATCGCGGCAGTCAGGCTGCCGAGTCCTTTTGGAATGCAACGGAGATCGCCCCGGGCAACGGAAATGCATGGCTCGGCCTCGGGACAGCGTACCTGCAGCAGGTGGAAAGCGACGCGCGGCTTATGACTTCGATTTACAAACAATCGCCGTATGTCGCCCTGCGAACCGCGGAGACTCTGGCCGAACAGGGCAAGCTGGTTGACGCCGAGAATGCCTACAAGGTCGCGATCGCCTCTCCCTCACCGGCATCGTGTGCTCATGCGGAGTTCGGGATTGTGCTGCTTCGGGAAAAGAAGATCACACAAGCGCATGAACAGTTCGAAGCGGAGGCTCAGACAGAAGGACACTGCGGACTCGCGTCGATCGGCAATGCACTAGCTGCTGCTGCAGAAGGGCAAACGGAGCAGGCTGTCAAGGCGCTTGCGGCGATTGCAGCGAACGATCCCAGATTCATTGAATCAAATCTGGATCTGTTCCGCGATGCTTTATCGGCAGACCAGGCACGATCAATGGCTGATCTGGCGCGGATGCAACAGAGTGACGGAGGGTCTTCAGCCGATCTCGGTAACGTAATTGAGCGGGCGCTTGTTTCCGATGCGCTGACTGCGTCGGGAATAGATGAGGCGGAAACGCCCCAAGCGACGCGACCCACCGCAGCGGAAGCACGGACACTCTACGTTGCTGGGAAGTATACAGCCTGCGATCAGGCCCTGATGCCGGCGCTGGAAAAGCTGGACAGCGCGCAACAACAATTGCTTGCTTCCTGCGCGTTTTACACTGGCGATTTCCTCTCGGTTTCAAAGATCGCTAAAAGGCAGAAAGCAAATCCAGCCACATTGCTGCAAGGTTTGTACTGGGAGACGAAGGCCGATCAGAAACTGGCGATTGCCTCGTTGACTCGAGCGGGAGAGATTGACCCTGACTCGCCGCGGATGCATGTCCTGACAGGAGATGTGTTTCGCCAGAAGCGGCGCTGGAGGGAGGCGGAGGCGGAATATCGAAAAGCTCTTGCCATCGATCCCGCGAGCCGCGGAGCGCGGCTGAACCTTGGGATTGTGCTGTTCAGCGAACTGAAGACAGACGAAGCCTTCGCGATTGCCAAGTCACTGCTCACGGAGGCACCGGAAGATCCTGAGGCAAATCTGCTCGCCGGAGAGATTCTGGTGCAGGATCACAAGTTTGAAGAGGCCGAACCATACCTTGCCCATTGCAAAAACCTCGGTCTGGAGTTTGTTCCGTATCTTCATGTTCTACGCGGGCAGGTGTATGCGGAGACGAATCGGGTTCCAGAGGCCATCTCGGAGTACAAACTGGGCCTGACAACCGATGAGAATGGCGGCATCCACTACCAACTGGCGCGCCTTTATCAGAAGACCGGGGATACGAAGGCAGCGGCAGAAGCTTTGCAGGCTTCGCAGCGGTTGCGCAAGCAGTGGGACGATCGCGCAAGCATTGTCCTTCAACAGTCGACGACAGATATCAGTCATCAATAGGGTTTCGAACGATCGCGATCGAAGAATTGCTTCCTTAAGAGTTGATCGGGATCGATCGAAGAAGTGAACAAGATTGCTTGCCCGAGGGCAAAAGAGTCATCAGGCAAGGCCATAGGTTCCATTTTGATTCGGTTTGTTCAGAGTTAACACGGGAGTCCATTTTGATCTCATCAGGTTTTACAAAAGTTGTGCTTGCGGCCGCTGTGCTCGCTGTCTCGGGCACAACACTTTCTTATTGTGCCAGCAGCGAAATACGGTCGTTCGAACAAAACGCAAATGGCGCAACTCTGTATACCAAGAGCGGCGCCTTACGCATTGCCGTATGCTCGGATCGGATTGTCCATGTGGTTGCCAGCCCGGTGCGAGAGATTCCGGTAGCGATTGTCCCCACCGTAATTGGCGAGTGCAACGACCATGAGTTCAAAATCGAGTCGAACAAGTCGACGATTTCCGTTCGCACTGTCGCGCTCGAGGTGATCGTCGATCGTGCAACGGGGGCCATCCGCTTCCTCACTGCTGACGGAAAGACGATCTTGAGCGAGCCGGAAAGCGGAGGAAGAAGACTGACGCCGGAATCGATTCAAGGCGTCTCTACATTCAAGGTGCAACAATCGTTTGTTTCGCCCGAGGATGAGGCGCTCTATGGTCTTGGCCAGCACCAGGAGGGAATCTTCAACCTGCGAGAGCTTCCGCTTCGCCTGCAGCAAGCCAATACAAATATTTCTATACCGGTGTTGCTGTCGACTAAAGGCTATGGGCTGCTTTGGAACAACTCGTCGTTGACGGATTTCAATGCGGCCGACGAACCGATTACGTTGAAAGCCGCAACAGGCGAGGGGACTTTCAGAACAGAAGCGGCGGGAGAATATGGATTTCTGCTGACCGGGAACCGAAGAAACAGGCTGCGCCTTTCTATCGACGACAACGCGATCATCGATATCAACAATATGTGGGTTGCAGACTCTGCGAGCGCCAAGATCAGGCTGAAGGCGGATACGGAGTACAAGATTTCGGCTCAAACTGGTGGCGATACCAGGCTTTTTGTGCGCCCCCCTTCCGCGATCACCGAGTTTCGTTCTGAGGCCGGCGAAGCGGTTGACTACTACTTCTTCTACGGGCCGGCTCTGAATCAGGTGATTGCAGAGTATCGCCAGATGACCGGCGCTGCTCCGCTGCTGCCTCGATGGGCATACGGTTTTTGGCAGTGCAGGGAGCGGTACGCAAGCCAGCGGCAGATCCTGGATACGGCCGCAGAGTTTCGCACCCGCAAGATTCCAGTCGATGTCATCGTTCAGGATTGGCAGTATTGGGGAAAGTATGGCTGGAATGCGATGCGCTTCGATGAACAGTATTATCCTGAGCCCGCGCAGCTGATGACCCAACTGCACAAAGAGGATATTCACCTCGTGGCTTCAGTGTGGGCGAAGTTTGGAACCGAGACCAACGTCGATCAGGATATGAAGAAAGCACATCTGCTCCTGGCGTCAGCTGATGGCGCTCGGGAGCCCGGAGAGGCGCCAGCAAAAGAGGATTGGGCCGACCTGTTTAATCCGAAGGCACAGGAGATGTTCTGGTCTGAGCTGAATCGCGGCCTGTTTCAGGACGGACTGGACGGGTGGTGGCTTGACGCTTCGGAACCAGAGGGCGATCCGCTCAAAGGAGTGCCAACTTTTCTCGGTCCAGGAGAACTGGTGCGCAATGCGTATCCGTTGTATGAAACGACGGCGGTATATAAGGGACAGCGCGCTGCCGATGACCAGAAGCGCGTCGTGATTCTCACGCGGTCTGCGTTTACCGGCCAGCAACGCAATGGAACGATCTCCTGGTCGGGTGATGTCTCGGCAAACTGGGACACACTTCGCAGGCAGATCCCTGCAGGGTTGAGCTTCAGCATGTCGGGGCTTCCCTACTGGACGACGGACATTGGAGGGTTTTTTCGTCCCAACGATCAGTACTCTTCAGACGCCTATCACGAGCTGCTGATTCGCTGGTTTGAGTTCGGCACTTTCTGCCCGATCTTTCGCATTCACGGCTATCGATCCGAAACCGAAATGTGGAAATATGGTCCGGAGGTGGAGCAGGATCTTCGGCAGTTTGACACGCTTCGTTATCGGCTCCTGCCCTATATCTACTCACAGGCATGGGATGTTACCGACAAAGGTGGCACCATGATGCGCGCACTGCCATTGGAATATCCGAGCGACGCGAAAGTTCGCGATATCCAGGACCAGTTCCTGTTCGGGCCGTCACTCCTGATAAGCCCGGTCGTGGATAAAGGCGCCAGGGAGCGTGATCTATGGTTACCGGCGGCCGATAGTTGGGTTGACTTCTGGACAGGGCAGCAGCATCAGGGAGGAGAGATGGTAAAGGTGGATGCGCCACTTTCGCAGATTCCAATCCATGTGAAGGAAGGCAGCATTGTGGTTCTCGGGCCCAACGTACAATCGGCGGCAGACTCCGAGGATCCCCTGGAAATCCGAATCTACCCTGGAGGCGACGCGGATTTCACTTTCTATCAGGATCAGGGAGACGGTTACTCCTACGAGAGCGGATACCGCGCAATGATTCCGATGCATTGGGACGATCATCGCCAGATGTTATTTGTCGGGGCAGCGAATGGAAGCTTTCCCGCAATGCCTAAGCAGCACACCCTACGGATCGTAAAGGTTCATCCCGGCCACGGCGTGGGCGTTGCCCCTGAACAGAACGCCGACCGTGTAGTGACATACATGGGACAGCGCATTGCTGTGGAACTTCACGATTCAAGCGGGGCTTGAACTTCCGCTGCACCCACTCAGTGATGTTGGATGAGGATTCAAAACAGAGCATTCCGTAGCCGCATAGGCGACAGACATTCCATCGGAGAGATGCAGGCAATGAACCGCAGGAAATTCCTGACCAGTGGGCTATCGGCGATCGCATTGTCGCGCATGGCGAAGGCAATCGGACCTCAAACGCTTGAGCCGGCCGCCGAGCTCATAGGCGGGGCGACGAAGATTGCCGATCACGAAGCGTCCGCCGGTTATCTGGTTAGTTTGACCGGACCCGGTCAGGGTGTCGCGTTTTTCGGCGCGCGTGCGGGCAGCAAATTGGCGATTCGCTATGCCTCAATGTCTGTGGGCACCATCAGTGTCGCAGTCAATGACGCGCCAGCCGTCAAAGTCAATGTTCATTCTTCGGGCGCACTCACACGTTCTTATATCGACGCCATCATGGATCAGCCGATACCTGCCAATGCAACGGTGACCATCAGTCTGGCGTCCAACGACGTCGGAGTGAATATCGATCGGATCATTGTCGGTGAACTGGACTTGTCGCCCGACATCTGGAATCTGCCACCGTTGCCGGTTGCGGCCGGTCCCTATTCTGCCGAGTGGAAAGCCCTTGGCCGTGCGTATACGGCTCCGGAATGGTGGCGCGAAGCCAAGTTCGGCGCATGGTCGCACTGGGACCCGCAGTCCAAGCCTGAGCAGGGAGATTGGTATGCGCGCGGAATGTATATGGAGGGCAGTCCGCAGTATGAATTCCACCTCAAACATTTCGGCAATCCGTCGGAATACGGTTACAAGGATATATGCCACAACTGGGTAATCGACCGGTGGAACCCTGAAGGGTTGATGGATTTGTATGTTGAGATGGGTGCCCGGTACTTTATGGCGATGGGCTGTCATCATGACAACTTCGATTGCTTCGATTCAAAATTTCAACCATGGAATTCGGTGCATGTCGGCCCCAAAACGGACATCGTCGGCACGTGGGAGAAAGTTGCGCGGAAGCACGGGATGCGTTTCGGCATCGGTTTTCATGACACTCCAGCCCGCACCTGGGGCCAGTTTATGCCGGTGCGTTACACCAGCGACAAGACAGGCCCCATGAATGGCGTGCCCTACGATGCCCTTCAAACCGTTCGAGATGGAAAGGGAAAATGGTGGGAGGGCATGGATCCTGTCGATCTCTATGGCCCGGTTCACAATTCGCAGGCCCCCCTGAACTCGCCCTACGCCAACCAATTCATGTGGCGAGTGGATGACGCTATCACCAAGTACCATCCCGATGTGATCTATTTTGATGAGCACGCGGGCGATTCGCAAGTGGATTTGGGAGTGCATATGGGGCTTGGTTTTCTCGCCCCGCGGCTGATCGCGAATTACTACAACAAATCGCTGCAGTGGAACCATGGGAGGATGGAAGCGGTCGTCAATCTCAAAGGTGTGGGCGGGCATTACAACAGCTTCCAGAACACCCCCGAATTACTTCCCGACGTTGACCGTTCTCTGGTAAAGAGCACCGAAGCAATCATCGAACCTGAGATCATGGCCTATCCGTTCCAGACCGAAACCAGTATCTCGGATTGGCATTATAAGACGGGGCAGAAATACCTGGATGCCCAGAAGATCATCAATCTGCTGATGCAGAACGTATGCCGCAATGGAACCATGCTGCTCAATCTAACTCAGCACGGTCGTGGCGATCTTGATCCCGAAGTTGTTCGCACGGCCAAAGACGTCGGTGCGTGGTTGAAGCTGAATGGTGAAGCTGTCTACGGCTCACGGCCGTTTGAGGTCTATGGCGAAAGCAGTGTTTGCTATACACGCAACAAAGGCAATGTTTATGCCACACTCCTAGATTGGAGCGGCGGTCCGGTCACTCTCAAAGCTCTCCGCGCCGGAGGAGCCACCCTGGGCAGGATCTCCAAAGTCGAACTGCTTGATTCCAACATTCCGCTCGCCTTCGTCCAAGATGATATCGGGTTGACGGTCACCCCAGGCGCAAACCCGCAACCGCTTCCAGGAATTACCAGCGAATCGCTGGCAACATCGTGCCGGGTCTTTCGTATCAGTCACGACAAAGGTTGGATCAACGATGACGATCTCCGCGTGGTGGCTCACGGATGGCTGCGACGCTGCAACCTGGGAACCGGCGACTACAACAACGACCTCACCACCAGCGACACACCCGGCGATGTTTGGAGTTGCTCATTTACCGGAAGCAGCGTCTCGGTCATCGCGCCGAAAGAAGCAGGAGCCGGAGAGATCGAGATTCAGATTGACGGTCATACCCGCGCCACGGTGAACCTGTCAACGGCAAGTGCGCGTCAAGCCCAGCAACGAGTTTGTGAAGTGACGGGTCTGATTCCCGGCAAACACTCCATCACCATTATCAACAGGGGGCCTGGGCGAGTCGCCGTGGATGCCCTGGTTGTGCAATGACCACGCCAATTCATGAGCACGAACGCGCTTGTAGTTCCTTCTATAGTCGAAGTTGTAACCACTTGGTCATCTTCTAACTCTACCCGGCCAGAAAACCTACAAGTGCGATCCGCGAAAGGGAAATATCGATGCACTTGAAGATGGCGGATCATCCTGTAGTAGCGTTGAATCGTCTGTAATGGATGTGGAGCGGAGCGCCGTGACAAGCCGGTGCTTTTCAGTGGGGGATAGTCCCACCCGGGAACTGGTTCGTTTCACCCGGTAACAACCGAAGCAGTGGTAGAGGTAACGAAACTGCTGAAGCCTTCGGTGCAAAGGGTCGTTTTAGCGGCTCTGTGAGGATGCAGGTTGCAATTTAAGTGAACGTCGAGCAGGCCTCGAAACACATAACGCAGAAGCCGACCCGCCCGCTCTTCGGGGAAGGCCGCCGCTGATGGAAGGGTATGAGCGAACAGCTCCATCAGACCTGCCGGGGTATTGACGGCGACATGCATTCATAGGAAAGCACAGGGAACACGGGAAACCCCATCAGTGGGACTGGAAATTCAGAACCAACCGGCAACTCGTGAGAGCCAGGCTGGGCTGATTGGGGTGACGGTGAGGTTCGTAGTACCGATGAAGCCGGGTAATGCCGGGGGAGGGAAGGAGCCTTAGTTGGAAACCAACGCAAGAAGTGACAAAGACGGAGGGATTGGCGATGAGTCTAACCACCCCAGAAAGCGTTCAGAAGTTACAGACAGCGTTACACGACAAAGCGAAGAAATCGCCTGACTTTCGCTTCTATGCGCTGTACGACAAGGTGTTCCGGAAGGATGTGTTGACGTTTGCCTACGAATGCTGCAAAGCCAACGGTGGAGCAACAGGAGTAGACGGTCAGACCTTCGAGGATATCGAGGCGTATGGAACAGAGCGATGGTTGAGCGAACTGACGCAAAAGCTGAAAAGCCGAACCTATCAACCACTTCCGGTGCGACGGGTTTACATCCCGAAGCCCGGAGGGCAACAGCGCCCGTTAGGCGTGCTCGCTATTTGCGATCGTACGGTCATGATGGCGGCGGTTTTGGTGCTCGACCCCATTTTCGAGGCCGATCTACAACCGGAACAGTACGCCTATCGGCGAGGCCGCAGTGCATTGGACGCAGTCAGACGCGTCCACAAGCTGATTAACAACGGACATGCCGAGATCGTTGATGCAGATCTTGCTGGGTATTTTGATTCTCTTCCGCATTCTGAGCTTCTAAAGTCGGTAGCTCGCCGGGTCGTTGACGGCGGCATGCTCCATCTGATCAAGATGTGGCTAAAAGCGCCGGTGGAGGAAACGGATGATCGTGGAAAGAAGCATCGTAGTACGCGCAATCGGGACGAAGGTCGAGGGAGCCCTCAGGGTTCTCCGATCAGCCCACTGCTCAGTAATCTTTACATGCGCCGGTTCGTGCTCGGATGGAAGAAGTTGGGGCACGAAAAGCGCCTTGGAGCATACATAGTCAACTACGCCGATGATCTCGTGATCTGCTGTCGAGGCAGAGCGGAAGAAGCACTGGCCATAATGCGGGTCATGATGACAACGCTGAAGCTGACTGTGAACGAAACCAAGACGCGTGTCTCGAAACTGCCGGAAGAGAAGTTCGACTTTCTGGGTTACACGTTTGGTCGTTGCTACTCGCAGAAGACAGGACGCGCCTATCTGGGCACGGTTCCTGCCAAGAAGCGAGTGATCCGCATCTGTCAGGCGATCAGCGTCGAAACCGGACACAACAGAACCCAACTGGATCATAAGACAGTGGTGACGAAACTCAATCAAATGATGAACGGTTGGGCCAACTACTTCTGTCTCGGGCCGGTCAGCAAAGCCTATCAGGCAGTGGACCAACATACCTGTAAGAGGCTGCGTCAGTGGTTGCGCGGCAAACACAAAGAGGCAAGGATGACGACTCGGAAATACTCGGACGCCACCCTGCACAATAGGTTTGGTTTAGTCCGGCTAACCGAGCGGACCCGCAACTTTTCGTGGGCGAAATCGTGATGTTTCCTCCGAGAGCTGGATGCGTTAAATGCGCCTGTCCAGTTCGACGAGCGGGATGTGGAAACGGGGCACGGTTCGGATAGTGAGGCACCGGCAAACGAAAGAACCGGTAACAGATAGGCCAAACCTAAACCACCGCGCCACATCTCGACTCTACAAGGGGCCCTACTGTTTGCAACGGTTCCAACAAAACGGGAGGCAAGGGTGGATGACAAATACACCTATTAGCTTGCAGGACCTGAGGAGGAACATATACGTCAAGGCGAAGGCTGAACCGTCCTGGCGTTTCTGGGGTTTGTACGTTCATGTCTGCAAGATGGAAACGTTGCGCGAAGCGTATACGCTGGCCAGGAAGAACAACGGCGCTCCAGGAGTTGACGGGGTGACGTTCGCGGCCATCGAGGCGCAAGGCGTGGAGAACTTTCTTGAGCAGATAAAGGGCGAACTGATTGATCGTACTTATGTGCCACTTCGAGCACGGCGGCGTGAGATAGTCCAACTGATTAATCCGATACTGCGGGGTTGGGTGAACTACTTCGCCATCGGACACTCCAGCGAGTGCTTCAGCTTCATCGAAGACTGGGTAGAAAAGAAAATCCGGCGCCACATGGGGCGATCCCGGAATCGACGCGGCTTCGGCTGGAAGAGGTGGAGTAGGCGCTGGCTATACGAGGAGCTGAAACTGTTCAATGGCTATCGGATTCGTCGTGTATCTGTGCCGAAAGCGCTCCCAGCTTGATAGGTCCCATAACCCATGACATGAAGCAAACAGGAAAGCGCAGTGCGGGAAAACCGCACGCTGCGTTTGACGTGGCGGGAACTGGAAACGTGACTATGGTCGCCGGACTGCGGTCCTTCGCGAAAGCGATGGAATCACCACCGGAGCCTAACGGGCACGCGCCTGTTCCCGACCCTACCCGTGAGGGCCTCGGGGTGAAATTCCCCGGGGCTACTCGACCAGGAGTGTCGTTCAATTGCTCGAGAGTTCCATCTCGATTCGGCTTGATCCTGAGTTAAATCAGAGTTGTGATTCCTTCAATCGGCGACACTCCGAATTTCAGCTCATTCGCCGCGCCTCTACTGGGCCTCCCGGTGAGTAGGGTCTGGCAGGGTTATGGTTCTGCCATCTTTCTAGAGTTTGGCAGGCTCCACTCCACGCGAATGCGCGGCGGTCAACCGGGTTCGCCTCATGGTGAATGGTCCTTGCTGATTGAATGGAGTTGGCGCATTGAAGGGAAGCGTCGCATTTGGTGTGGTAGTTGGAGCGACGGAGAGCGGTGGCCCAGAGCGTTTGCTCGTCTCCAGAATCAAAACGTCAAAACTGTGACATTGTTTGGCAGGCTGTCGGAGATAGACGTCGGACCGGCCAATGGTCTACATCTCGTTTTGATGATGACGGCGGAAGGCGATCCAACCTGGGCATTGACCAAGCGCGTTGATGAGGCATCGCTCTCCATGGCTGTACGCGCTGGGCGGCTTTATTGCGAAGGAGATTTGGCAGACCGAACCTCTTGATGTCGTTTCGAAGCCTCTAAGTTTGGACAATCGGGTTGTGAGAGGATTGTCGCAAATAACTGGCCAATAAGCCCGCACCCATCCTCGGAGACGATAGGTAAGAAGTTATATTTCTTTCAGTTGGATTTTCTTCAGGAGGCGGGGTCCCGCTTCCAGCGATGATCTTTGGCGGGTCTGAACCGGAAGCGGAACCCCTGAGAGGCACGATCCTCTTCGTCTCAGTTTCCGTCCTGCCGGACAAGCTTGCAACCGACTGGGCCGAACACTGCGACGAGATCATCATACGCCGATGCCCGTTCTGTGAACGAGATTCTATTGTGGGTCACGGCCGTCGCCGGAAGCAGGCTCACGATGAGGATCACGACTGGATTTGGATTCATCGTGGACGCTGCGTCAGGTGCGGGATGACATTCACCTTCCTCCCTCTGTTTTCTCTCCCTTACACGCATTACAGTCTGCTGGCCCGCAGCCAGGCATTGCAGCGGCGCTTTACAGAGCACTGCAGCTGGGAGAAGGCATTGCCCAGGCTGAAGGATCCTGACCGCTTGCCCGATCCATCAACCGTCCGGCGCTGGTCAAGCGGTCTTGATTGTCTTCAGCCAGCACTTTCTTTTCTCAACCGGACTGTTGCCCGCGTCGCTCACTGGATGACTCGCGGACATCAGTCTGTTGACCAGGTGGGCCCGCCGTCGTGGATGACACCGACGCTCGAGGTTCTCTGGCCCCTCCGTCTTTAGAAAAAACTCTTTCACCCACCATCCTTGCCTTGGACTGCCGTCCTTCCGCTTCTACGCTGAGCTCCGGAGGCGAAAAGGGCGCCGTGGGCGAAGACGTCGTAACACTCAAGCGGCGGATGCCGCTTCTGGACTATCTGCGGCAGCATAACTGGACTGGTCATCCTGCGGGCCGATCCGAGATCGTTGGACTCTGTCCATTGCACGAGGAGACCCGGCCCTCGTTTTATGTCAACACGCGCAAGGACGTTTTCTACTGCCACGGCTGCGGCCGGGGCGGCGATCTGATTCGCTTTGTGCAGTTGTCACGCCGGCTGTCGTTCCGCCAGAGCCTTGCCTGCCTCGAGTCCAAGACCACTCCGGAGAGCGGCTCAGCCGGCGTGCTCGAACAGACTGCGGCCTTCTATCAGCAGCAACTCGATCAGTACCCCGAAGCGATGCTCTATCTCAACAAGCGCGGACTGCATGATCCCGCCCTGATCAGGGAACTGGAGATCGGTTACGCTCCCGGCGGGATTCTCCGCCGCCATCTCACTGCACAGGGTTATTCCTTCGATCTGCTGCGGCAGTCCGGACTGCTCAACGCGAACGGCTCCGACGCTCTCTGTCAGCGCATCGTCTTCCCGTTGCGAGAAGGCGAACAGATCATCAACCTCTACGGCCGCAGCATCGGCTCTGCTTTCGCTCATCGCTTTCTTCCCGGCACCAAGGGTGGCTTATACGCATGGGAGAAGGTCCGGCACTGCTCCGAGGTGATTCTTGTCGAGGGACTGTTCGACTACGCCGTGCTGCGCCAGGCGGGCTTCGATAACGTGACCTGTTCGCTGGGAACCCATCTCAACGCGGAACAGTTTGTTCAGCTTTGCGACGGACCGCGCACCGTCTATCTCACCTTCGATGTCGATGCCAACTTGAGTGGTCAGCAAGCCGCACAGCAACTGGCCGATCGTCTTCACACGCATGGTATCGCTTCTCGCCGCGTCCAGCTGCCCGAAGGCCACGATCCCAACTCATTCTTTGTCCAGGGCGGCGACGCGCGTGAGTTTCAGGTTCTTCTCGAGGACGCCCGATGATGAACTTCCACGTCATCTTCCTCAACACCGCGGTGAACGGACACAGCCCGATTCAGGTGGTCGAGCAGACCACCGGCAGCGGAGTCGGCTGGATCAACCGTTACCTGGATCGCGAGTATGTCCGCCGCCTGGCCAACAAGAGTCTGCGCATCTACGCTTACAACCTGCTGCACTTCGTGCGCTGGTGGGAGAGCGTTCATCACACCGGCGATATCACCGAGGCCGATCTCACCGAGTCGACGCTGCTCGATTACCTGCGCTTTCAGTCGAGCCAGCAACCACAGCCTTCCGCTTCCACTATCAACAACCGTATCGCGGACGCAGATCGTGCCATCCGCAACGAGTTTCCCGACGCTCCCTGCCAGATCGCTCGCGGCTTTCATCAGTCTTTCCTGCAACGCAAGCCGATGGGCCTCGACCGTCCGCGCGTGGCCATGAGCAGGCTGCGAGTCAGGGAACCCAAGCTCAACATCGTGCCCCTCTCGGTCGATGAGGTGGCGCGCTTCTGGCGAAGCTTCCACAACGCACGCGACCTGGCCATCGTCGGCCTGATGCTCATGCACGGACTTCGTGCCGCCGAGGTGCTGGCTTTGAACCCCGAGGACGTGTTGCTGTCAGAAGCCCAGCTCCGCGTGCACGGCAAGGGCGGCAAGATGCGCTTCATGCCCCTGGCTCCGGAAACGACTCAACTGGTCGATCACTACCTGCGCCTGGAACGGCCCAACCCATGTTCAGCCGCGTTGTTCGTCGTCATGAAAGGGCCCGCACGTGGCATACGCATGACCTACGCGGGACTGCGTTCCCTGTTCCGACATCATCGCAGCAGCACCGGCGTCCAGCTGGCCAACCCCCACCGATTCAGACACACATTTGCTTCCGACATGGTGCGCGCCGGCATGAGCCTGCCTGCGCTTATGCAGCTGATGGGACATGCCAACATCGAGACCACTCTGCGCTACGTACAGGTCACGGCGCAGGACGTCTACCTCGAGTATGCCCGCGCCGTGGCGCAGTGTGTTCGTCCGGTTCCCCGGGGTGCCTCGTGAGCGTGCCGCGCCATCCTCCACTTCAGCATCCGCTGGTTCCCGTCTTCGAGCGGGCCGTCGATTCACTCGGCGCTGCGCTCAACCCCGAGACGACGCGGCATTACCGCGGCACGGCGCGCAGCTTCCTTTCTTATCTCGCTGCCGATCACCCCGGCGTCACGCGTCTCGATCAACTGCGCCGCGATCCTCACATCCTCGGATGGATGTCGAGACTGCGCGCGCAAACGCCACCCCTGGTCACCGCGTCCTACATCAACCGGCTCGTTGCCCTGCGCTCCATCTGCAGCGATCTGGCATGGACCGCACAGCAGCCTGAACTCGCGCATCTGATCCGGCGCGAAGACATCCCACGCGCCCCGCAGAGACTGCCAAGGCCGCTCACCGAAGAGCAGGATCAACTCCTTCAACAGGAGTTCATGCGCCGCAACGATCTCGGCGGAAATGCCTTTCTGCTGATTCGCCATACTGGCATGCGCATCGGCGAGTGCGCCGATCTCGCCTTCGATTGCCTGCGCGCCACAGCAAAAAATCAATGGGCCATTCATGTCCCGCTCGGCAAGCTCAAGACAGAACGTATGGTCCCCGTCGATGCCTCGGTGTCCACCCTCGTCCAGCGCCTGCGATTCTTTCGCTCGCTCGATCCACTGCCCGCCGACGGGTTTCTGCTGGCACGCCCCGAAGGTAAAAATGCACTGGTTCGTCAGCTGCGCGATTACCTGCATCTGGTCTGCCATGCAATCAACCTCCCCACATGCATCGTTCCGCATCAACTCAGGCACACCTACGCAACGGAAATGCTTCGCGCCGGCATCAGTTTCCCCATCCTGATGAAGTTGCTTGGCCACTCACAGCCAGTGATGACCATGCGCTATGTCGACGTTGCGCTCACCGATCTCCAGCGCGAGTTTCAACAAGCACGTGCCCACCCGAAATATCTGGTTCCACAGCCCAAGGCATCATCACCACAGCTCCGCGCAGGACTCGATGGCGTCATCGGATCACTTCTCGACGCTCAGCATGTCCTCGAGATGTTCCGTCGACCCCTCACCAAAGGCTACTCGCGATCATGCCTCGACCGAATCTCCAACCGGCTATCAAAGATCCTTGCTGAAGTCCGAAAACTGAGCAGCGAATGAAGGGATCAAAACGGGCAGAGATTGGCCAGTTACGTCGCCCACCGTAAGTTATGTTTCAGTAAACAACTCAACCGCCAAAAATCGATCCCTCCGCATTTGATCAATTCGCAAAGCGTCGGCAAGGATCTGAGTATTTCGTGATGCCTTTGTGCCTGAATTGTGCCCAGGAATGTCGGTTGTGTCGATTTGAGCAATTTTGTCGATTGTCGAATCAATAACTTACGTGTTTACAACGCGGGCTAAGGTTCGACCCCCCCTCCCGGCACTAAGCTAACTAAATCAAACTCAGCAAGTTATGAAATGGCAAAATTCTTTCCGCCCAAAATTGTGCCTAGACTGTGCCCAATTTGCCCGCATATCCGTCGTGTCACAAAGCAGTCACAAGTCTGCGTCAGCCCGTCTTAGCCCTGGAATTGCGAACATGAACGGAGCGTCTCCGCTGTGGACGTGCTGCGAGGTTCCCGGCGCGAACCGGTAAACGCTGCCTGTGAAGGGTCCCCTCACGATGATCGCCTGCGCTCCCCCGTATGTCAGCCGAATCGGCACGCCGTCGTTTCCGCCTCCACCATAATTTGCCGACAATTCCGCTCTTTGTCTCCCGCAACAATTCATGATTCCACTCCTCTCGAAGTTCGTTCTTCCGATCCCTCATGCCACACCGTCCACGCCGCATTCTGCTGCGGCCGCATCGTGGCGCGCTCCAGCAGGATTGCAGCGCCTGAAAGAGCCGGCCACAACAAAACCCGCTCCTTCGACGCCGCGCTCATCGCCAGAGCAACCGGTAATGCCACCCAAACACTGACGCAATAGAAACAGTCAAGCATTCTTCCAACCGCGCCGTTGCCGGCCAGTTTGCGCAACCGCGCCAGAACGTCCCAGGGTCCATCTTCTGCGTGAAGTAAGTGAGAAATGCGCCACACGGCAGCCGCACCCACCACCAACTCCGCAACACCGATTTCCATCTCACACCTCGCCTGCGGCTTTTAAACCGCCAGCCCACTGCGCGAGCAATGGGCTGGCGGTTGGTTGAGCCACAGTTGTGTTGCTGTACCTAGCTGATGGTGGGAGCCACCAGGCAGAAACCAACAGCTTCCTGACCTTCGTGTCCGCTGCAGGTTGTGTTGACCAGGGCCCGGTCCCATGCGGTGAGCTGGATTGTGTAACCGCATGGCGGCAGCGGGGTCTGATTGGGTTGCTTGTTGTTCTTGGGATCCTTGTTCGGATCGTAGTTGCCGGTGTAAATGGTGAACGTTCCACTCGTCCCGAACGTGTTGGTCCCGTCGTACACCACCGCATCCGGACCGGAATTGGCGCCTGACAGGTAAACCGTGGGCATGGCGATCGGCGTTCCACCCAGGCTCAGCGGTGTCAAGGCTACAGTCACGATGCCGAAGAACTCGTCGGCCACACTGTAGTCGCCCGTAATGATGTCGCCAACTGTGATGTTTCCGCAGTCTGCCGCCGAGAGCAGGCCCAGTGTGGGCTGGGGAGCGTTGCCACCCGGCACATATCCGTTGTACACGTAGAAGGTTTTGCTCACCGGGGCCATCGGCTGGTACAGCGCACCATCCCACGCATAGCCATCGATTTCGATGGTGTAGTTGCCCTCAGGCAGCCCACCGGCCGCGAACCATGCCACCACGCGCGGATTTGCCAGTTGACCATCGGCGCTCTCGTAGTACGTGTAGTAGAGCGCTCCGGGCAGGCCGCCGCTGACTGGTCCATAGGGAAGCAGCGCCTGTTGCGTGATGACGACTTCGGGGTTCGTGATGGGCGCACTCACCGGGAACACGCCGATCCCGAAGTTGTTCAACAGCTGGAATCTGGGCCCGACCGGTGGCGTAATGTACGCCTGGTAGATAACCGGATGCGCTCCCGCGAGTACGTTTCCAGTGACTGGATTGAATGTGCCCGCCGGGTTCAGCGTAAAGGCGCCTTCAATTCCGATGGTTCCACCAAAGGGGCTGTCGTCTGCGTTGTTGCAGTCTTCAGCAACTCCTGTCGGATTCGCCAGGTAGTCGCCAAACAATGCGAAGTTCACGCTGCTCTGGATACCGATGACGCCCACGTCGCCAACACGCAGCAGGCGTGCGCCCTCGCCCTCAGTTACAGCGTTGATCTGTGGCTGCACATGCGTGTCATATACGTTGCCCCAGATCGGGATGAAGCCCGGTCCTGTAGGTACCGTCTGCCAGGACAGAATCGCGCGCAAGGGAACGGCGGTGAGTGTTTCGCAGATCTCTGACGTCAGATTCGAAAGGCGAATCACCGCATAGTTCACGGGATTGCCCGGCGTGATCGAACTGAGGTCGTGCACATTAACCTGCGCGGTGCCGAGAGCATTCCATACGCCGCCAAAGTAGGCGAAGAAGCTTACGTACTCATAGCTGCCGGCCGTGCAAAGGCCGCCTGAGAAGCCCGAATTCAACTTGATTGAGATGACGGCTTCCAAGGTCCGTGTCTGCGGGTTGTAACCTGCACAGGTCAGTTGCTCGAAGGTCGTGTCGCCTTCAGTCTCTTCAATTGCACCGAGAATGGCGGCCAGGTCGGCCCCGATCATGAGATTCGTCGAGGATGCCTTGAGGCCTTTGACGGCGTCCGCAGCAGCGACTCCCTTTTCAAGTGAGGCCGATGAAATCTGCGTTGCTTCAAGAAAACCATAGCGGTGCGCGGGCACGTTGCTGTTCGCGTACATCGCTTTCAGGTCAGTGAACGACAGCGGCTGCACGGCCTTGGCCGGGAGCGTTTTTGTCAGGTCAAGGGACGGCTCGACGGCTGGATCGATCTTCACCAAACCGCTGCCCACAAGCGAAGCAATCGCCACTTCTTCAAACAGGGCGGGCGCAATCTGCACACGAGCGTTGATGGCGTTGCCCCATACAGGAATGAAGTTGGGCTGATTCGCCGGCGGCTCAAATTCCCATGAAAGGATGGCTCTCACGTTGAGCACATTTTCTACCGTGCAGAACTTCTTGAGATGAGGTAGGTCGACGGATACGGCGTAGCTGACGGGGAAAGTCGATCCCGCAAGGTTGTACACCGAGACCCCGGCCGTGCCGAGATCGGTCCAGGTGGTTCCGTCCTCGACATAAAAGCGTACCCATTCCGTGGAGCCCTCGCCGCACGGCCCGGAATCGTAGCCATTCGGCAGCTTGATCTGAATCACGGCCTCGAGCGTACCTTCAGCGCCGAATCCCGTTCCCGGGTTGAGGCCCAGGCATGCGAGCTCCTCATAGGTCGTGTTGTAGTTGATCTTCTTCACCACTTTCCCGAGTCCGGGAAATGTGCCAAAGTAATTCGGGTTCTTCAGCAGGTTGATTTTGAAGTTGGTTCGTTCTTCATGGAAGACAGAGCTTCCGGCGGAGGGCAGATTCACTTCTTCGTTTGCCATGGATTTTTCCTTTCGGATGAATTCAGGGGGATGGCGTGCAACGAGTAGTGAGACAGCCGCGAGAAACGTTTCATGTTGCAACGGGCGAATACGCATCATCACACCAGAGTGACAGGACTCGAACGCCCCGCGGCCTTTGTTCATGCGCATTTGCGAAGACAGTACTTTAGTACCTAAGCAAATTCGAGTAAGACTCCCAGCGTTATCGCTGTTCGTTTCTTCTTCGAGCGAACAGTCACCAAAGTAAGCAACTGTCGAAGGAATTCATTGAAACGATTTCCGTGCGAGTTTCACAATTCAGAACACAAGGTCTGAAGGCATCCTCCCCCGATGAATGCCTCTCACCAATCTGAAATTGCGATTCGACGCCTGCCCGATCCGCACCGTGCGGAAGCGTCGATGAAGAGGAGAACATTATGCCAAGTTGGAAATCACTCACCGGCGTTCCCGGTTTCACTCCGGACACGATGCTCCTGATGACGGATGCAACGATTCTGGTTCACGACAGCTACGGAAAAGATTGGTATCGGCTCCAACCCGACAGCAGCGGTAAGTATGAAACGGCAGGCGCATCCTGGTCGGGCCCTTTTTCGATGCTCAACTCAAGGCAGTTCTTTGCCTCGGGCGTCCTGGCGGATGGCCGGGTGTTCGTGGTTGGAGGCGAGTACTTCAACGGTTCTTCGACGCCCAACGACACGCCCCTTGGCGAAATTTTTGACCCTCAAACGAACACGTGGTCCGCTCTCAATAAGCCCGCTACGTTCAACTTCGTCAACGGCGATGCATCCGCGTGCATCCTTCAGGACGGCCGTGTGCTGTTCGGTTCTCTGGGAACCACCCAGACGGCAATCTATGATCCGGCTCTCGATACGTGGACTGCGGCCGGAACTGCATTCGGCACGGTTGCGCCCACCAAGTCTTCCGGGTGCGACGAAGAGACCTGGACACTGCTTCCGGATGGCACGGTTCTGACCGCAAACATCGCGTCGTCGCAGACCGCCGAGAAGTACATTCCGTCGTCCGATACCTGGGTGTCAGCCGCAAGCGCAGGTTCTCCGCCCGACCAATTGGCGTTGCTCAGTCTCAACGACACAACGGTCCACCCGCCGGTGCCTGTCAATATCGGTGAGATTGGCCCTTCCATCGTTTTGCCTGACGGGCGCCTCTTCTTCATCGGCGCAACCGGTCACACCGCGCTCTACACGCCGCCAGCGAATCCTACGAACACCGGAACATGGGCCGCAGGACATGACCTGCCGGCGGACACAAGTGGCAAGAATTTCAATAGTTCCAATGGAAACATTCAAACTGCGATTGACGCTCCTGCAGTTTTATTGCGGGACGGCAAGATTCTTCTGATTGGCGGGCAGACTGTCCGCGAAGTGAGCAACGGCCAAGCCGAATTCTGGTCCAATCCTTCGACGGCGTTCCTCTACGACCCAACCGCGAACACCATGACCAAGCTGAGTTCGCAGCCACCGTCGAACGGCGTCGACACATGGCAATCGCGCTTGTTGCTGTTGCCGACCGGCCAGGTTCTGATGACAACGCAGCAGAGCCAGACGGTTGCCATTCTCATCGACCCAGCGATCATCGGGATACCTAATCCTACATGGAAGCCGGTGATCACTTCCTTCACGTCCGTCATGGCGGTCGGGCATCACTACAAAATTTCCGGCCGCCAGATCAACGGTCTATCGCAGGCCAACAGCTACGGGGATGACGCCCAGATGGCGACAAACTATCCGATTGCGATGTTTTCCAACGCGGCGGGAGTTTCCTTCTTCCGCACGTTCGACTTCTCCACCATGGCCATCGCCACGGGAAACGCCATTCACGACACGCTCGTTGCCATCCCCACATCGGCTACACCTGGGAACTACAAGCTCCAGGTGATCGCCAATGGCATTGCTTCAGATCCGGTGAACGTCAAAATTGTTCCCGCGACTCCGGCGATTGCAGTCAATCTGCAGGATGATCTGCTTTTTGGAACCGTATGCAGCGAGCCGCAATTCCTCACGATCGAGGTATTCAATGTGGGCGGCGCGGACCTGATTGTCGATAGCGTCTCACGGCTTTCCGGCTCGATCGACTTCAGCGTCCTCCCAAATCCTGCGACGCCATTCACCATCGCGCCGGGCGATCATGTCGATTTCACGGTGCGCTTCGAACCGACGGTGCATGGCGTCCTTGAGACTGCGGTGATTCGCATTGTCTCCAATGATCCCGTGCATCCGAATTTCGACATGAACACAAGTGGAACTCTCGGATCAGGCAAGCTCGAAGTTGTCGTTGCCGACAATAGAAACGTTGGAGATGTCTGCGTGGGCAACTTCAAGGATGCGGAATTGGTCCTGAATAACAACGGCCCCTGCAAGTTGACGATCTTCAACATCGTTTCAAACTCACCTGACTTTGAGGTTCCTTCAGTAATTTCGTATCCCCTGATTGTCAGCGCAGGGGTTTCCATCGAGGTGCCGATCCGGTTCCAGCCCACATCCATAGGTCCAAAGGCAGGCCAGATCAAGATCATCAGCGATGACCCTGCAAGCCCAAAGGTCATCAATCTCACGGGCAACACGCCGGCGCCACGCTTGGTCACCATCACGGTTGACTCCGGCAACTTTGGGAATGTGTGCCTGGATTCGTTTGAAGATGAGACGATCACGCTGACCAACGCGGGAAAATGCCCCCTCGTAATCACCAACATAACCTCGTCCTCAACCGAATTTCTGGCCCCCAGCGTTTTTGCGTTTCCATTCAGTGTTGGAGCGGGCGATGCGATTGAAATACCAATCCGTTTTCAACCCAGTCAACGAGGGGCACAGGCAGCCACCATCACCATCGTCAGCAACGACCCCGTCGGCCCGCATTTCGTCTCTGTGTCGGGGTTTGTCCCTTCTGGAAAGCTCGCAGTTTGCGGGTCCACTTATTTTGGCGAAGTCGACTGCGGTATCGCCCAGAAGACGGTCTCCGTCTGCAACGTCGGCGATTGCAAGCTATTCGTTTCAGAGGTTGCTTTCAGCCGCAAGCGCCGCCATTTCCGGCTAATCAACAATCCCTTCCCTGCGCCGCTCCACCCGGGGTCATGCCTCGGCGTGGTGATTCAATACGAAGCCAGCTGCGAGCCGGAATGCTGTGAACTGGTGATCCGCAGCGACGACCCGCACGAATCGGTCAAAGTGTTGGATGTGGTCGCCTTCACACGTTGCGAGAAAAAGTGCTGCTGTGAAGAAAAACCATACGGCTGTAACTGCGGAGACGATGACCGGCACCAGGAAGACTGTTAGATCCATGTCTCTTCGCATGGAGCGACCGTAGCGATCGCATCCATATAGGGGCTCCAGCATAGGGGCTCTAGCCCTCTGGCAGCCAGCCGCCTCTGAACCGAGAGGCGGTGGCCGCCCGGGGGGCAATTTGCTCGGAACTATATTGATAGGGCCTTTTCCACTGCCCCTTCACCGATTTTTTAGCTTTCCCAAAAATAATTCGAAATTAGTTGAAACGCTTTCGCGGATTCTGGCACTACATGAGTGCGCCTGCTTCCCCCCGGGCAAACAATACTCCGGAAAAGCGCAGGCGGATCGGATACCAATCAAAGGAGAAGTGCCATGTCCTGCAGCCATGAGGAACAAAATCTGGAAATGAACAGCACCCGGGAATACTCTGCTGTCTATATCCATTACGTCGGCAGTCTGCCGGCGGAGGTATATGGGCCTGTAACTGGGACTTTCTACAGATTTTCGTCCCATCAACCGGTGCAGCCAGTAGACCCCAGAGACGCAATTGATTTCCTGGTCAGCTGCCACTTCAGGTTGGCTCGATGAGTGCTTCAGCGCCCAGGCCCGCTCTCAGAGATGGCTCTCGAAAGCGATGTGTTGCCAGGGTTGGCGCTCATGGCCCAACTTCTCATCATTCGGCTCCGCCCGCAATGCTATACTTGCGTCCACTCTGGTCCGCGGAGCCGGTTTTGCATTTTCATGCGTTCGATGCAGCTTACATCGAGAGTTTGTGTGCTGGAGAACAGCGGACGCAAGAGCATTTTGTTAGCTACTTCACTGCGCTTCTCCACCTGAAACTTCGCTCTCGCCTCCAGTCACCGCAAGCGAGAGAAGACGTGCGCCAGGAGACCTTTTCGCGGGTCTTTGCCGCGTTGCGCAAAGACGGCGGCCTGCGTGAGCCGGATCGCCTGGGCGCGTTCGTCAATACAGTTTGCAACCACGTACTCTTCGAGCATTACCGGTCCTCAAAGACAACCGAGTCGCTTGATGAGGAAGGTCGGCCCGAACTGCCCTCCAGGAGTGCTAACGCGTTCGACATGGTGGCAACCAGGCAAATCAAGGACAAGGTCCGTGAGATACTTCTCGACCTGCCCTTCCGCGAGCGCTCGCTTCTAAAAGCCGTCTTCCTTGACGAGCGGGATCGCGACGAAGTTTGCACAGCGTTTGGCGTGGACCGCGAATATTTGCGGGTTCTGCTTCACAGAGCGAAACAGGAATTCAAGACTGTGTACGAAAAGCGGATTGGAAATCAGGCGGGCTTTGACGCGTATTCCCAAAAAAGCTGAAACGATTTGACTGGGCGCGAGCACGATTAGACAAGAACGGCAGCGCCGAGGAATGAACAATGGATCATAGCCAGGCAGTACAACAGATGGCCGCAGAGCGATACCTCCTTGATGAGCTGACACCCGAAGAACGCGATGCGTTCGAAGCGCACTTTTTCGATTGTCCCGATTGCGCACTCGATCTTCGCGCGGGTGTTGCCTTTGTAGACGAAGCCAGGATTCAATTGCCGGCGCTAGCCGCGCACTCTCCGGCGCCCCATGGAGCGGATACCAGAAAGCCAAAGGTGAATACGAATCGTCGGTTCGGTTGGTGGCGGCCGGCGTTCGCCGCCGCCGCATTCGCCAGTCTGCTCGCGGTAGTCAGTTACCAGAATCTGGTTACATATCCCGCCCTGCGCGGTGCGGCCGATCAGCCGCGCATTCTGCCCCTGGTTCCGATGCATGGAGACATGCGTGGCGGGCATCTGACAATCACTACCGACCGCAAGCACGGTATTTCTCTACCGCTGGATCTCTCTGGCTCAACAAACGCTGCTTCGTACGCTTCGTACTCTCTTGACTTGCTTGACCCCGACGGGAAGCTTCAATGGACCAGTTCCGTCCCTGCATCTGGTGAGTACGAAAGTACTGTTCAGTTGTATTCGCTCGCAATTCCGGGGGCGACTCTAAGGAACGGCCTTTATACTATTGTGGTTTCCGGTGTTGAACCTCACGGCGAGCGAACCATGATCGACCGGTATGTCATCGAAATTCACCTGACGGATTGAATCATCTTCAAGATCCGCGCAAACTGGTCCCAGAGTGATAGCCCTCCCCTTGCGCAGAAGCCCGGCGATCACGCTTTGTCATCAAGGCGACTTTTGCCCATCAGGGAGCCGTGATTTTGACGGGCAGACAGCAACGTTGTTTTTCTTCAAGCAGCAAAATATGCGCACCCTAAAAAGGGAGGAAGAGATTCTCAATGGCAAAACCGAACGGGAGAATGCATCGTTACTACGCCGAGGCGACTGTACTTGAAGGCCAACTGCAGCGACCCCTTGCTCAGGAAATCAAACCTCAGGCCTTTCTAAAGCTGCCGGACCACGGCGGGTATTTGGCCCAACACGCCTCAGACTACCGGCTCGAGGGGGTTATCTCTTTCCGGTCTGCCTATACACAAGTTGCAGGCAACCCGGACCTCAAGCCCGGCCATGGCTACACCACCCTATCGACATCTGTCGTTGAGGGGCTCAATGTGTTGGATGTTGTTACGGCGGATCGCGTGGTAGGCCAGGTTGCCACCGAACATCCTCTCGACGGGTTCGTGCCTCAGGTGACGTTTCTGGGAACGCGGTTCGAGAATTTGCGCATTGCCGGTTACCCCGTCAAACTCGACCTCGACCTGGACATTCTCGGCCCCAAGCCGGACAAAGATGCGCCGTACTCAAAGGCGCCCGGCTTCCTGGATCGCGTCGCCAAACAACACGCTGGTGTGTCCGCACATCCGACCCTGCTGGATGAACTGGTTGGACGCTACACCGGCGGTCCATCGATTCCTGAATACCCTGAGGCCGTTGACTGTTCCCTAGTCAACAGCGTTGACGGTACCTTCCCTGGGCGACGATTTGGACACGTGATCGATATTCCTAACTTTGGTACGATCGTGCTGGCGGCCCTACGGCTTGAACAGTCGGAGTTCGACAATAACACCAAAATTCCCCGTTTGACCACCATCCGCCTGACCATGATCGAACTCAAGATGGGCTGCATAGGACACGGTAACGTAAATATTGTCGTCAACGTCAACAACGGTGGAGACAGCCCGGGATAGCCCGACCCGCCTCTCCCGGATATTCCTGTTACTCTGGCGGAGAGGTCAGAGCCGATTGAAAACTCCCCAGGACCGTTGGGCTCCATCAAAGCTCGATACCATTCCGTATGCCTTGCTTTGGCTGGAACTTCCGTCCAGTTCAAGGCGATTGTGTTTGAAATAGAAGCTACAAGGGCGGTGCGCCTTGAAAGTCTAACGGGAACCAAAACCCCGTCTGCGCCCTCGAATGCTTCTACGAGGTGCGGCTTTGATGTGCCCGGCATCGTTAACCTGTGGATCGGCTGAACTCAAGTACAACCGCGAAGGCAGGCGTCGTGATCTTTGCTGGCAACTTCTGGCCCTGGCGTTTCCAAATCGCATGGGTGCTCGCGTTGTTGCTCCTGATTCCCCTGCGAGACACACGCGGCCTCGGCGCCCAGGCAGCTTATGCCCGCGCCCACATGCTTTTTTTGCACGGCGCGCTGAAAGAAAGTCAATCGGAATCGGAACAGGGATACAAGCGGTTCCTCGGCTCGAGCCCTGAATGGGCCGCGAAATTTCAATTGCTTGAAGCCCGGGCGATGGTCGGTCGCGGCATGGACGACGATGCTTTGCGCGTTCTCTCAGTGCAGCCAACGGTGCTGAATACCCGCGAGGAAATCATTGAAAAATTCACGCTTGAGGGAGTGGCCTTTGCCTACCTGCACCAGTTCGCCCTTGCGGGCCAAAGGCTCGACGAAGCGCAGAACCTGTGCGCAAGCGCGTATTTTGCTGCATGTGACGGAGTTCCGATCAGGCGCGGCATTCTCGCCAACCGGCAAAGACAACCTGCTGAGGCGCGGCAGTACTTTCTCGAAGGCCTCCATCTTGCCAGGGCGCATCAGGACCCCTGGCAGGAGACGACTGCGCTTTTGAATCTGGGATATGTCTCTCTTCAAACCGAGCATTATGACCAAGCAGTGGAATGGTCCCGGTCCGCATATCGTTCTGCGATGGCGTTGGACGCCCAGGACCAGGCGCAGAACGCTCTGGGCAACCTCGGATGGGCATACTTCAAGCTTGGAGATAAAGAGAGGGCGCTCCAATTGTTTCTTGAGGCGCAGAATCGCGCTGAAAAAATCGGCGATGTCCGTCTCGATCTCAAATGGGTTTCGAATGCCGGCTACGTTTATCAGGATTCGGGCGACCTGACTCGCGCCATTCAGGCATACGGGCAGTCACTCCAGCTGGCCAGACAGATCAACAGCAATGACGACATCGTTAACGCGCTCGAAGATCTTGCACATGCTTCGATCGACGCGGGAAAGCTGGACGAAGCAAGTGCCTATATCGGCCAGGTAAATCCCCTTGTGTCCTCAAGTGGAAATCATCTCGACGCGCTCGATGTGATGCTGGCACAAGCCAGGATTGTAGCCGCTCGGCGGCAGGACCAGCAAGCTGAAGCCATCTTTCGCGCCGTTGCGAGTGACCCTGCCAGCCAGATATCCATGCGCCTGGGCTCTGAGCATCAGTTGGCCAGACTGTTAGAGCTGGAAGGAAAAACAGACCTCGCGGGTCGCATGTACAAGACCGCTCTGTCGACCTTTGAATCGGCGCGAGCCGACCTTCAAAACGAGAATTCAAAGCTTCCGTTTCTGGCCAACGCTACCAGTATCTACGACGACTATATTCATTTTCTTGTAACTCAAGGAAGGCCAGAGGAGGCACTGTTGGCAGCGGACCAAAGCCGTGCGCGCACGCTCGCGCAAGGACTTGGCCTGGTCACCAGCAAGCAGGCTTTCCGCTCTCCCCCTTTTTCCCCGCGCGCCGTGGCACAAAAGGCCGGCGCTGTTTTGCTGTTTTATTGGTTGGGCGAACGGCAGTCTTATCTCTGGACCGTCACACCGGAACGGATTGCACTTTCTGCTCTCCCCGCTCAAAAGGAGATTGCCCCGCTTGTCGAGCGTTACAGTGATACTTTGCTCGGACCAGAGGATCCAATTCAGCCAGGCGATGAAGCAGGTCAAACTCTCTTTCGGGTGCTGGTCGCTCCCGCACTGAAGTTAGTCCGGACCGGTACCCCGGTCGCAATTCTTGCGGATGGAGCACTTACTCGATTGAATTTTGAGACGCTGCTCGCTCCGGGGTCGGGCCCTGCTCCGCTGCAGGTACAAAATGCCGGACACGCGCCGATCATTCATTATTGGATCGACGATGTGACTCTGTTCTCGGCGCCATCCCTGTCCACACTTGCCGCGGCGCAATCCGTTCATCCAATTGCGCAGAACCTTCTTCTCATTGGTGATCCTGTTTCGCCGAACAGCGATTTCCCAACGCTTCCTCTATTCGGATTCGAGATGAAGCAGATTGCAAAGACCTTCTCTGCTCAGAAAGCAGTTGTATTTTCCGGTCAACAAGCAAGTCCTGCGGCTTATCTCTCAAGCAATCCGGGGCGGTATTCCTATATCCATTTTGTTGCTCATGCCACAGCCAGCCGCACCGACCCTCTGGACTCCGCGATTATCCTTTCCTCAACTTCAGCAGGTGAAGACTCATTCAAGCTCTATGCCCGCGAAATCATGCAGCATCCCATTGACGCCCGTCTCGTCACCATCTCAGCCTGCTACGGGTCCGGCACACGCTTCTACGCGGGGGAGGGATTGGTGGGCCTTTCCTGGGCCTTTCTTCGTGCGGGAGCGCATAGCGTAGTCGGCGCTCTGTGGGAAGTGAGCGACGAGTCAACACCGCGCTTGATGGAGTCACTTTACCAAGGCATCAAGCAAGGTCAGTCTCCTGCGGTCGCTCTCCACGATGCCAAGATCGCCCTGCTTCATTCGCAAAGCAAGTTCCGCTCCCCGTTTTATTGGGCCCCGTTTCAGCTTTACTCCAGGTTCTAGAGTCGGCAGGTCTTCGCGACGAACCAGACTACTTTTGTCGGATTGTTTGTTCCAGCTCTGAGAACGCATTCGCATTGACAGTCGAACCGTATCCTGCTTTGACCGTGGATAACAGAGTCCGTATCAATCGGGCCAGATTCCGGTTGACTCGGCCCAATTGCGCTATCCTTATCCATACTCGCTCGCCGGCCCTCATCCGGCGCGGAGCCTGCACATGCGCGAGTTTGTCCTCCATATCAACGGCTCTCATGTCAGCGTGACCGCCTCGCCTGAAGAATCATTGCTCTCGGTCCTGCGCGACCATCTCAAGCTCACCGGCACTCACTACGGCTGCGGCGAGGGCCAGTGCGGCGCCTGCACCGTCCTGCTCGACGGCGTGGCGACGCGCTCTTGCCTCACGCCGGTTGGCGGGGTCGGCGACACTCAGATCGTCACCATCGAGGGCCTCGAGCAGAACGGCCGGCTCAGCCCCGTCCAACAGGCCTTTCTCGACGAGGGCGCCTTCCAGTGCGGCTATTGCACGTCCGGCATGATCCTCAACGCGGTTTCGCTCCTCCGCAAGACGCCTCATCCTACCGACCAGCAGATTGTCGCCTCGATGAATGGCAACATCTGCCGTTGCGGAACCTATCCCCGCATCGTCGCCGCAATCCGCCGCGCCGCCGACGGAGCGGCCCAATGAGCGGCCGCGTGGATTCCGAGCTGGAACCCTTCCAGGAAGAACGCTGGCGCCTGCTTGCCCTGCCTCTCGACCGCCGCGACTTTCTTCGCTTCTTCGGCGGCGGCCTGTTAGTCTGCTTTGTTCACCCGGCTGTCGCGGCGCAGGAGTCTGGCCGCTCCTTCGGTGGCCATCCGCTACCCCGCGACATCGCCGCCTGGCTACACATCGATGCCGCCAGTCAGGTCCGCGTTTTCACCGGCAAGGTTGAAGTCGGTCAGAATATTCGCACCTCCCTGGCCCAGCTCGTCGCGGAGGAACTGCGGGTTCCCTTTGAAACCGTCACCATGGTCATGGGCGATACCGCCCTCACACCTTACGACATGGGTACATTCGGCAGCCGCAGCACTCCCACAATGGGCCCACAGCTCCGCACCATGTCCGCCGCTGCCCGCAAGATGCTTCTTGAAGCCGCAGCCGCGCGTTGGAGGATCGAGCCGGCGTCGCTCAAAGCTGAAGCTGGTAAGGTCATTGACCCGCGCACCGCCCGCTCCTTCACCTACGGCGAACTAACAGGCGGACAGGATCTGGTCCACGTCGTTTCAGATTCAGAAATTCTCGCCTCCGCTGCGGACTGGAAGATCGCCGGAACATCCCTCCCCAAGGCCGATGGCCGTGACTTCGTTACCGGTCGCCATCAATATCCCTCTGACATCGTCCGCGAAAACATGCTCTTTGGCGCGGTGCTGCGCCCGACCGGCTACGACGCCACGCTTGTTTCTCTCGACTCGAGCGCAGTGGAGAAACTCCCCGGCGTCCAGGTGGTCCACGAGGGCGATTTCGTCGGCGTCGTCGCGCCCGATGGATTCACTGCTCAGCGCGCAGTCTCCTTACTCCGTGCACAGTGGAAGGTTCCTGCGCAGCCCTCCAACCGCGAGCTTTTTGCGCTTCTCAAAGACAGCTCCGATCCGGGAGACGGCCCGCAGTCTGCTTCCGGGGCCGTTGAGCAGGCGCTGGCTGCCGCACCTATTCGTGTTGACCAGCAATACACCGTCCAGTACATCGCCCACGCGCCGCTTGAGCCCCGCGCCGCAGTCGCGGAGTGGAACGGCTCCAACGTCACCGTCTGGACCGGAACTCAACGTCCGTTCGGTGTCCGCGACGAGCTCGCCCAGGCCTTTCATCTCGCTGCCGATCAGGTCCACGTCATCCAGCCTGACATGGGCAGCGGCTACGGCGGCAAGCACACCGGCGAAACGGCCATTGAGGCAGCTCGCCTCGCCCGCGCCGCCGGTAAGCCCGTCAAGCTCGTATGGACGCGCAGCGAGGAGTTCACGTGGGCCTACTTCCGTCCTGCCGGCGTCATTGAGATTCGCGCTGCCGCGCAGTCTGACGGCAAGCTCGTGGCATGGGAGCACCACAACCACAACTCGGGCTCAGCCGCCATCGGCACGCCCTACGTTGTTCCCGCCCAGCTGGTCCACTATCACCCGGCTCGCTCGCCGCTGCGGCAGGGTTCTTATCGCTCGCTCGCTGCTGCTGCCAACGTATTCGCTCGCGAGTCCCATATGGATGCGCTGGCACACGCCGCCCACCTCGATCCCCTCGACTTCCGTCTCAAAAATCTCGCCGATGCCCGTCTTCGTGCCGTCCTTCAGGCTGCGGCCGAAGCCTTCGGCTGGGGCCGCGAGAAATCCACGCCGGCACGCGGATTCGGCATTGCCGGCGGCACAGACAAGGGTGGCTACACCGCCGCTTGCGCCGAGGTTGCCATCGATCCCGCCGCTCACACTGTCCGCATCGTCCGCGTTGTCCAGGCCTGGGAGTCCGGCGCCATCGTCAACCCTGACGGCCTACGCAACCAAATTGCCGGCGCCATTGTTCAAGGAATCGGCGGCGCGCTCTTTGAGCAGGTCCTGTTCGCAGATGGCCGCGTCCTCAATCCCCGATTCGCTCAGTACCGCGTGCCCCGCTTCAGCGATGTCCCGCAAATCGAGGTCGTTCTTCTCGACCGCAAGGACCTGCCCTCGGCCGGAGCCGGCGAAACCGGGATCGTGGTTCTCGCGCCCGCGGTCGCCAACGCTCTGTTCGCCGCCGGGGTCCACGCTCCCACGTTGCCCATGGCGCCGCGCACGCCCGCTCCCGGCGCGTCCGCGCCACCGCTCTGGAGTTGATTGATCTGTGAACCCCGCCCAACTGCCGCCGGATGGTGAGCACAGCGCCCTCCGCATCCCCTTCTCGCTGAGTTCATCGAAAACTGGGATAAGCGCATCCCTCTTCAGCCACCGACAGCCGAACGGAGGGTCAATTTCGCCATTGAGAAATGTCGGAAAGAATTTCGGAAGCTTGGTGTAATCAGTACAGACTCTTGCGCAGTGGTCTTTCGGCTATCGCTGCATCCTCACATCGGCTCCGTAAAGAGTGACCAACGGGTGCTTCACGACGGAATGAAATTCGTAGAATCCCGGCGGGAGGTGTTCCAGAGAATATGAGAACTGGCCGGTATGGGTGACAGACTGCAATGGTGAGGCAATCCACGGTTCAGTCCGCGCATGAACATCTTCTCCACTGATGGCGCGGTACTCGAATCCGACATCGAGCGATGAAGAACCAGCCATATCTATCAGATCGCCTGTGAGTAGTTCCGCATGACTTACCGGGTTCAGCGAGGAGCGTACGGTTCTTACCCCGGGCGGCGAAAAGGCAGGTTTGACATTGGTAATGCGCAACACCACGGGGTTTTCCCATTTATGGTTATCCTGCAACCGCTGAGCGAGCATCGCGCGGATGTGCAGGCCGTCGCTCTTCATCTCCCAGGTTGGCTTGGGATTGACGGAAGGCTGATATTCGAGCACTTTTCCGTTTTCGCCGAGCACTGAGACCTCGGTCTGATCGCTGGCCTTTACAGAATGCAGGACAAGGTCGTTCCACTTCCCATACTCCCAAGGCTTATCAGAATCGACCATTGCGTAAAGGGTGTCCTCGTTCTTCTTCTTTGTAAACCACACGTCTCCTTCATTGGTGATGACCCAGGGGCGCACACTATAGATCGCTTCTGAGTTGACAAACATCCAGAGCGCAATTTCGCGAAGCCTGTCCTCTTCCTGGATGGGCAACTCTCCGTTTGGCTTTGGCCCGACATCAAGGAGCAGGTTGCCGCCCTTGGCCCGGGTTTGGATGAGAATGCGTATAAGTTGCCTCCCCGATTTATAGGGGTCGTTCTGCGGCTGATACTGCCACGCATCTCCCATCGTGAGGTTCGCTTCCCAGGCGCCTTTCAAGGGCATGCCGGGGACATACTGTTCGGGTGTCTGCAGAGCGCCGCGAGTAACCACAATGTCCGGTTGCAGCTTCCATGCGAGATCGCGAAGGCCAGTGGCTCGACCGTCAAAAAAGATCAGGCTGATAGGGCCGTAGTTGGTTAGAAGCTCCCTCACCTGCGCCAGGTCATAGTCCATCAGGCCGGGATTATTCTCCGGCTGAACCTCCGGCACATTGCGCTGGATCAGTTCGCCGTTTTGGTGCAGCCAGTAAAAATCGTCCGGAGAGAAATATACGCCCGGCGCGATGCCCACATCCCGAAAAGCCTTGAACAACTCCGCCGTGATATCGCGATGAAACGGGGTATTCATCACGCCGAATGACGTCGTCGCAGTGTCGTACATGGCAAATCCAGAGTGGTGTTTGGTGGTGAACATAACATAGCGCACACCGGCAAGCTTGGCGAGCCGAGCCCAGTCTTGAGGGTCGAATTGCTTGGGATCAAATGTTTTGGGCAGTTCGTTGAAGAAGCCGTCGGCGTAGTTGTCGGATGCGCCCACCAGCGAATGGCTGATGCCGACACCAAGCTGTGCGTCGACGCTCCAGTGGATGAAGAGACCAAATCCCTGATCCCGGAACCACTCAATCCGATCAGGCTTGTTGAGTGATCCTATCTCAGGATTCGGATCGAGCTGGGCAATGGCCTGCGGTTGACCACCGACAAGCAGCGTGCAAAAGAAAAGTGCAGCAAAAAGAGATCCCTTGCCCAAATGCAACCTCATCGTCCTGATCCGCCTTTCCCTGGAAACCCGTTGTCGCCGAGGCCAATGTTGACTCTCGTGCAGCCATGCAGTCTGCCGAATTCAAGTCAAGCCAACCGGGAGGGAACCGCAACCTTTGCCGCGTCTAACCCGGTTCGGATTGCACGCAGCATGGGAAACTCGGCGCCGTCATAGTGGCCAAGGGTAATGCCTACCATGCCGCACTCGCTGGCGATCTTGACACCCTCTTCAATCAACTCTGGCGTTGCCTTAGGTCGAACAGCCACCGCTGAGAGAACAGGAAACTCGAGGCCAAGAGCCTGGCGCTCTGACATCAACCACTCTCGCTTCTGCGGCATCAGCGCGGCGTTGCCTTTCTGCTCTGTGTAGTCGCACACGCGAACTGAATCCAGGTGAGGCGCGAGCTTTCCCAGCCCTAATCCCCATTTCGGCGCGCTGGCAAAACAGTCGTTGAAGCGAAGGTCGGCCCGCGGGCGAATGGCGTGAATGCCATCGTGCATGATCTTGTAATAGCGAGCCATGGAGTCTTCACGGAATAGTTGCCACTGGTTCAATTCGACTTCGGCCTGAGAGTTCGCAAGCAGTATCTTCCTGATCCTTGCCAGATCAATTCCACGATCGCTAGCCGCCTTTATGCATGAATCGCAGAAGCATCCACCCGTATCCGCTCCTCCCGGCATGAACGGAAGGGTGCACGTTTGAAGATAGTCGACATCGTAGTTCGCCGTCAGATCCGAAAAAAGTGCGAGTACATATTGCTGAACATCGGGATTGTTCGGACAGAGTGGATAAGCGCGTCCATAGATCTTCCGCGGTGCGCCATGAATGTCGCGCTGCACGCAGTCGCTGAACTCGCTCTGTTCTCTGTCAAGATCGACCAGGGTGTGAGAAAGTTCCACTCCTGTGCGCAAACCGCGCTTGCGGGCAGCCTTTGTCAGGACGGGCAGCCAATCAGTCTGGTTGAGCCAGTCGAAGTCCGACAGCCGAGGCTTGATGCGGCCGTAACGCTTCGTATCGGGATGCCAATAGGCTCGCGAGTCCTCTGCCTGCCATGTCTTGCGCACCGGATTATGCGGAAAAGCCGGGCTGGTCAATGGACGGATCTCGTAGTGCATTATCCCAAGAAGGTACACGGAGTTCACGGCGGACATTTGCTGGAGGTTATCGAGAATGTGCTCAATCCCCTCATCGTGCAAATCCCATGGATATAGGCTCGCGGAGACCTCGAATGGCCAGGGCCTTACTGGCGCAGCGCCAAGTTGCCTCGAAAGTGCCAGGGATGCTGCGCCCGCGCCGGCGATAGCCAGAAACTGCCGGCGGGTGGTGGTTTGATCAATCGAAGGTCTCATCAACTCGCTCATTCTTAAAGTCCTCAAAAGTACTTTCGTTGTACAAAGACATCAAGACCGAACGATTTTCAAGGCCCTGCCCCTGGTTCGGTTCTGGTGATCCAATGTAGTTGCCGGCGACTGCACGCTCCGCCTTATCGACGGGTTTACGTTATTGCCGGTCAACCGCCCGGAATGAAAGACTCCGATTCATGGAGCGATTGCGCTCGCACGAAATGAAATCGAAGAGAATATTTCACACAGGTGATTGCGAACCTTTGGTCCTCGCGGAGCTTGGCGGTTCAGGGCCTGCAGGCGCCGGGATATCAGAGCCCGGGGTCTGCGTACTCGTATCAAGCTTGTCCATCAGCATCGTTCCCAGGCTTTCGAGAACCCCTTGGTTGTTTCCGCCGCCAACTACCAGAATCCTCGGCATGAAGGCGCTGTTGCCGACTGCGAGCGCCTTGATGGCATTTACGAGAGCTGTGGGTCCCTTGCCCAGAGCTTCCACCTGTCGCTGATAGGCCTCGGCGTTTGCCAATCCAACCGCGCGAACTTCGGCTCCCTTCGCGGTACCGGTCTGCTCGATGAAGGTGGCCTCGCCCTGGGCTTCCTTCATTCTGGCCTCGGTCTTGTTGGTCTGGATGTCCACTCCGACCTTTGCCTTGGCAAGATCCACCTGCATATCGGCAGTGCCGCGAGCCTTTTCCGTTTCGATGCGCTGGTCCTGGGCCTGTCTCTGCATCTTGAATGTTTCCACTTCCTGATGCGCAACCTCACGCTGGGTGAGAACAGCAACCAGTTGCTCGGGGTAAACCACATCCTGGATATAAACTCCCCGGGTTTCAATTTCGTACTCGGCTAGTTTGCTCTGAATGTAGTTGAATGCCTGCTCCTGGACCATTTGGCGCGTCTGGATGAACGTAATCGCTTCCATACCGCCGATTTTGTCACGAAAGAGATTGCCGACGGCGGCTTGCAGAACTTCGTTCACCAGGTTTTCCATGGAGCCAACCATCGAGATGACGCGTGGAGCTTTTGTGTCCGGAACATGAATGAGTACCTGCAGGTCGATGCTGAACACGAAGCCCTCGTTGCTTTTGGCGATGATGGGCTCAAGGCGCGCATCAAGCCCATGGGCTCCTGTCACATCCTTCGCCCAATCGAGCTTGAGAATCGCGGTGAGAACGAGCTTGGCGTCGTAAATACGAGGATTGATGGGATATTTTCCGGTCCGCAATGCCTCCTGCCAGATACCTTGGTGGCCGGGGCGCACCAGGCTGCCAAACTTAAAGTTTGCGCCTGACGTGTCCTGTGTAGGCAGTCCCACGTAGGCCTTGATCACGGCAACCTGCCCCTGTTCCACAACCAGCATCGGTACTTGCTCTACTCGCACCAGGAATGGGTTCAGGTTGTAAGCGCCGTAGAGCAGAGGGTCGTGCTGGAGGCCGATCTTGCCGCCGGCCTCAAGGAACTTCTGGAAATCCTGATAGTTGTTGTGCTGATCGTTCTTGCTGCCGAGGATCAACGCCATCAGCTCGAAGTCAGTGATTCCGGCTTTGCCTTCAACTTCACTGACGTCCTGGAATCCGCCCAGCCTGCTGGCAATGGCGCCGGCCGGCAACGGTTCGCCGTCCAATGAAGTAACTACTCCGATCATGTCCACGACTTTGCCGCCTTCGCCGGTTGGCTTGGGCGCAATGCGCGTTACATTGAGCTGCCACTCTTCAAGGCCGAAGGCCTGAAAGCTCAGCTTGTTGGCGCGGGCGAGGTAACTGTATTCGTCCGACACCGGTACGCCGAAGACCTGGGGCTTGGTGATGACGAGGAAGGCCACGGGGTGAATAGGCGCCAGTGTACCCGGAGAAAGAACTGGTCTTTGAACGCCCTTCTCTCCGCCCTTTTCGACAAAGAGTCGAAAATCAGTAAAGTTGCCGAAAGCGGCGTCGTACCTGCCTGACTTGGCTCCGATGGGCGTGGGCTTGCCAACTTGCGCGATGACGACGCCGATCTGTCCGGCCGGCACCTGCACCCAGGGGTGCTTGGTGACAGTGAACATCGGCTTGAATTTGAAGCGGACGCCTGGCATGAGAAGGTCGGCCTGATAACCGGCCTCTCCCTCGAAGGCTACGGGGTTGTTGCCGGGCAGCTTCTTGCCAAATCTTTTTCGTACCAGCCCGATCTGCGTTGGGCCAATGCTGTAGAACGAGGCGAATACGGTGCCAAACCCGAGAAAGATCACGAGGACCAGGAAAAAAGCAGTAAGCAAACCGGCACTCTCAAACATGGTGCGTCTCCTTATTCAGGACAGAGTCGCTTGAATTGTACCGCCGCCGGGTTGATCGAGATGGAGACACTGCGCTGCCATGTCAAAATGCCAGACCGGCGCCTGCCAACATGTCCAAACTCCAAGGTCTGTCTCAAGCTGCAAAGACCCTCAAGTCTGGTCGCGGACGTGTGGCCCACCGTTACCCAACTCGGTTTTGCACCAAATTTGGGTCATTGACGTGTGGGCGGCGATCCAACCGGAGCTACGCGTAGACCATGAAAACGTTTGAGATCCTACTCTTCCATATCTATTGCTTGGGGAAAAGTGCGTTGTCGATTTCATTATCAAAGAATCATCTCGGGATAAGTCGAGCCTGCAGGATGCCGCGGTGCGCAGGCTATTGGGGACTCCCCGGCTTTGTGCCGGCGCTCGCCCCCGCTGGCGCACGGGGCATACCGAAAGCTGTCTGATTTCGCCCTCGGTCCTTTGCCAGATACAAAGCGGAATCTACAATCGAAAGGACCTCGATGGCCGATTCGGCGTCGGGCAAAAGCACCGTTGCTCCGATACTGATCGTAACCACCATCTCGACGCCGTCTGCCCATACTGTTTGTTCGCAGATCCCCAAGCGAATTCTCTCGGCACTCTCCAAGGTCTGGCTGTTGTCGCAACCTGGGAGAACGACCAGAAACTCTTCTCCGCCGTAGCGGCCGACGGAATCATAGGCACGAACCACCTGGCTGATGCGACGCACAACCTGTTTCAGGACAACGTCGCCCACCGGGTGTCCGTGGGTATCGTTGATTTTCTTGAAGTGGTCAACATCGATCATCAAAAGACCGGTGGTGGTATGGGAGCGGGCCGACCGCTCAAGTTCGCGGTTCAATTGATCGAGGATTGCGCCCCTGTTCCAGAGCCCCGTAAGCGAGTCGTGATTTGCTTGAAAGTGCAGTTCATCGCGAGCGCGAATCGCTTCGTCTCTCGCCTCCTCAAGATATTCTTCTGTCCGTTTGCGCATCAGGATCTCGTTCTGCAACTCGGCAGTCCGCTGATCGATAAGAAGACTCAACTCCTGCTGACGCACCTTCAAGCGCATCAATCGGACGCGCAACACCGCGACCCCGAGCGCCAACACAATCAGACTGCACAGCACGTAGAACCAGTAGGTGCGATAGAAGTGCGGCTTCAGAACCAGGCTGAACGCAACGGCATCGCTCCAGTGCCCATGCTCATCGCCCGCCCGCACGCGAAAGCGGTATTTCCCCGCCGGAATATTGGTGTAGTGCGCGACCCGGGAACCGATCGCCTCAACGAAGTCGCGGTCATAACCTTCCAGTTGATACTGGAACCTGATTTTCTGCGGGCTGACGAAGCTGGGGGCAGTGAATTGAAACTCGAGGTCTCCTCGACCGGGCGGACTCACAAAAGGGGCATCCAGCGGGACGCGCCTGCTATCAACGGTTACGCTCTCGATGACGGATGAGGGGAGAGTAACATCGGTTTTGAGGTGCTTCGGATCGATGATGGCTATGCCCTTCATGGTCGGAAATACAAGCCGGCCTTCCCGGGTAATCCAGCCGGCCGGTTGGAAGCCGCCGTTGCACTCCTTGCTCTTCATGCCGTCATCAGTGCCAAAAACCACGGAGTTGAACGTGCTGATTTTTCCGTCGGCGAAATCGTCGAGCTGCTGCTTCTTCACATAGAAGATTCCCCGATCAGAACTCATCCAGAGATTTCCGTCTCCCGGATCGAGAAATTGCAGAACCATGTCGTCAAACAAGCCCTGCGCTGTGTTGTAGGCAGTGAACTTCCCATTCCTCAGGCGACTTAGCCCTGCTCCATTGGTGCCAATCCAGAGGCTGCCTTGAGGATCTTTGTAGAGGCTGAGCACATAGTCATTCGTGAGATTATTGCTCTTCGGCATGGGGGATTCGAGCCGCCCATCAGTGAACCGCCTTAACCCCGCATCGGTGCCTACCCACAATCCACCTTCCCCGTCCTCGGCGATCGATGTGACAAGAAGGCTCGACTTGCCTTCCTCTGCTCTATAAGCGATGAATCGTCCATTCTTGAATTGGCTGAGCCCATCGCGGCCTCCGGCCCATAGCGTGCCATTTCGATCGACAAGGGTTGCAACAATGGTGTCGCCAGCCAATCCATCCCGGGTCGTATACGATCGAAATCGGCCATCCTTGAATCGGTTGAGTCCCTTCCGTGTGCCAATCCAAAGATTGTGGTCGAAGTCTTCGGTGACAGAAAAAATGGTGTTACTCGACAGGCCCTGATCGGTGCTGTAGTTCGTAAACTTCCCATCGTGAAACCTGCTGAGTCCCCGATCCGATGTCCCTATCCACATATCGTCTTTTCGATCTTGAAAGGTGGCGAGGATCACGTTGCCGGGCAAGCCGTCGTTCGTCGTGTAGGTCTCCACATTTCCCTGGCTGAACCGGTTCAGCCCGCCCGTACTTGTGCCAACCCAGAGATTGCCTGTTTCGTCCCCTAAGATTGATACGACGTCTGTCCCCGACAGCCCATCCTTCTCCGAATAACCATCAACCTTGCCATCTTTGAGCCGGATCAATCCGACACCACTCAAGGTGCCGATCCAGAGGGCCTGGTTGCGATCTTCATAGAGCGCCCGGATGATGTCGACGGACAATTCCGACCCCTTGTCAAATCGGCTGAATGTCCCATTTCGAAAGAGGCCCAGACCTTTGCGCGTGCCAATCCAAATGCCCCCTTTGCGGGCGGCGCAGAGAGCTCGAATATCGTCGTTAGGCAGTCCATCCTGCGTCGTATAAGAAGCGAGTTTTCCCTCTTTCCACCGGTTGAGTCCGCCATGGGTGCCAAGCCATACACTGCCGTCGGCATCTCCACTCATAGCGAAGACGGTGTTACTTGCGAGGCCGTTCTGCGCGTTGTAGGCGGTGAATTGACCGTTCAGTAAACGGCCCACACCTCCGCCGTCCGTCGCCACCCAAAGCGCGCCCTGCCGATCCAGGTAGAGGGATGTAACATATTTGCCCGATAGCCCTTGCGGCTCTGGATAGGCGGCGATCACTCCGCGAGTCATTCGGAACAACCCGCCCAGTGTTCCAATCCAGAGGTTCCCCTCTCTATCTTCCAGGAGAGTGGTTACACTATCGTTCCTCAGTCCTGGGCTGTTCCTTTGGTCGAAAACAACGAATCGGGCGCCGTCGAACCTGGCCAATCCTTCTTCGGTTCCCAGCCAAAGATAGCCGTCGCGCGTGCGTGTGATGGCGAGAACGTTGTTTTGCGGAAGCCCCTGGTCGTCTTGCCAAACCTGATGGATGTACCGGGATATCGGCTGGTTTGGATCGGGGTTCGCCCGGGCGTAAGAAACCAGGGAAACAAGGGCGGCTGACAAAAGGACAAGTCGCCATCCTTCATTGATACTCGTTGAATGACCGCCATTGATTCCTGCGACGGACTTCGACGAATTGCAAACAGTCGACACAACTTTCCCCCTCTGTCTCTATCGGCAGAAGCCACCCGCAGTTCAATGGCTATCGTGAGGCCCGAGTTGGCATCATAAAAAGGAGTGTTCGGACTATGTTCTCATCTTTTGCATGCAAGTATTCGTTGTGCAACCCATGCCACGGATATTTTGCTTGCCTGAGACGAGCAAATGTGCGATGGCGATGGGATTTGGCATCACCTTGCCCGAAAGACCGGGTGCGCGGTCTCGAAAAACGCCGCTGTGGTCAGAATTAAGGTTCGGTCGATTAGTCGGCAAGTTGGATCACGAAAGGAGCCCACAATTCGTCTGGCAACCGATCAGAAAGAACCATGTGAGTCAATGACTCACTGTTACGTTCACTGTTCCCAGCGTCCTCGTCAAACTAGTTGTGGGCACTGAGGCAGTCACAGTCACTGAGTAGCTGTTCGATTCGCCTCCGCCACCAATTCCACCGCCTCCGCCCGAGCCGCCCCCAGAACCGCAGGAACCCAAAGGTAACAGCAGAACAAACCCCGCAACGAACAGAAGAAGAGTCGCCCACCGCCGCCGCCGCAAACAAATCCCAAGCGGCAACAACCCCGCAAACGCAATCAGCTCCCCATTGAAGAACAAGGTTGGCGGCACTGGCGCCGAAGCCGTAGACCCCGCCGACATTGTCACATTCACCGTTTGCGGTGTGCCCGCTGTTAGTTGCACAGTCACCGGGCTGAATGAACAAGTCACCTGTTCGGTCCCGCTGCAGGCGAGCGCCACCTGGTCAGAAAAATCCGTCGTTGCGCTTAGCGTGGCGGTAATTGTCGTGTTCGCGCTTCTCGTCAGCGATGCCGTCGAACCGCTCAGCGTGCCGCTGAAATCGGCAACATAAAACGGAAGCGCAAAGCTCTGCGTAATGGTCTCGTAGGTTGTAGTCACCGTCAGCACGTGTTGTCCCGCAGTAGCGCTCGATGGAACCAGGACAGCCAGGCTCACATTCTGCGGTGTCGGGCTTACGGCAACGTAGTCTCCGCTGCAGACGCCACCCACATCCAGCGAGCACGATACCAGCATGTTCCCGCTCGCCGCCAGGTTGGCGCTCGCCGTGATTGGGACGCTCTGTTGGCCGCCGGGAAGCGCCCAGTCACTGCTCGCCGGCGGGCCCTGCACGTTGAAAGCCATCAATTGCAAGGCAGTAGTCACGCTTGTCGATACCTGTCCGCTAGTCAACGTCACCGTTACCGGATAACTTCCGAGCGCGACCCCTGAGGGAACGTTGATCATCAACGTCACGGCTGAAGTCGAGGGATAGGGAAGCTGCGAGCCCGGGGTGGAGCAAGTAGCGCCCGCCGGCAGCCCGGAACAGCTGAGCGCGAATGGCGGAATGCCAAATATGGAAACCTGCGCTGACACGCTCCCCGGAGAGGTTGCAACCATCTGCGCCGGCAGGTTTATCAGGTTCAAGGACGACACGCCCACAGTCTCCGTCTGCCTGTGGATCACGTTGCCGTCGTCCACCACCACCGTAAACGGATGGCTGTTACCATTGGCAGCGGCATTCGCCGCCGTTACAAACTGCACCGTCGCCGTGGCCGGCCCGACCGGAGTGATGTTGATCGTGCTGGCTGAAAACTGGCAACTGTCGCCGACGGCCATTCCCTCGCAATAGAGCTTTGCTGTTGAGCTGTAGCCTTGCGACGATGTCACCGTCACCGTAACCGGATTCGTGCTCTGCCCCCCGTACATCACCGTCGGCGTTTCTGCCGAAAGTCCCACGCTGAATCCGAACGTATAGCTTTCGGTCGCGTACGCGGTGGCCGTGTCGCCATTCAGCTGCGCTTTGACGTCGAACACCTGCTGCCAGTTGAAATTTGAAGCCAGGGTGTAACAGAACTGTGCGCTCGTCGCGTTCGCAGCAACGGTGACCGAGGCCGGCAGCACCACACCGGAAATCGACGATGCCAGCGCCACCGTTGTCGATGAGCTCGAAGCAACGTTTGGGAACACCCAGCCACAGCTCGCGTTTCCCTTTACAACAGGATCATTCAGCTCAATTTGCAGCGCGGGCGCCGCTGCCCCCTTGTAGACCTGCAATGACGCAGTGGTGTACACCACCTGCACCATGTCTGCCTTTCCGTCGCCATCCAGGTCGTAAGCGTACAACGGATACACATACTGGTAAAACGGGAATACATCGTACGTCGGCGTAAACGTTCCATCGCCGTTTCCCATCAGGAATTGGACATAGTTCTCGCCGTTCTGCGATTGCAATGCGGCTTCATCCATCTTTCCATCGCCGCTGTAATCGGCGGCCAGAGACGATGCCGCGGGGTCGCCATTGTAATCAAATGCGTAAGTGTCCTTCGGAAGGCCAACGTAAGGCGCGTAGGAACTGCTTTGCTGAAAACTCCCATCGGCCTGGCCAAGGTAGTTGTTGAACTGCGCGGTTGAGTTGCCCCATGTCGAATAGAACTGCGCAAGATCCGGGTGCCCGTCGTTATTCAGGTCGGCCAGCACGAAAGGCTGAAAGTTGGCAAACAGTTGGCGCCCCGCCTGGAACGTCCCATCGCCGTTGCCGTCGAACTCCCACAAATCCGGAACATTTATCGGATACACATTGCCCCACATAAAAACCAGAACGTCCAGCTTCCCGTCCCGGTTAAAGTCCCCTGTGTACGCCCGGTACGGCCAATTAGCACCGTCGGTGAAACTTGTTGGCTTACCGGCCGTGAACGTCCCATCCCCGTTTCCCAGAAACGCAGTAAGCGCGCCGTCGCCGACAGCCACAAAGTCCAGCTTCCCGTCGTGATTGAAGTCACCGGTTGTCAGCATTCCCACCGCTCCTGGAGTGGTCACCGGCGTTCCCTTGGCAAACGTTCCATCGCCGTTGCCCTTAAGGAAAAGAATATAGTCAACGCTCCCGCCCACGGCGACCATGTCCTGATGACCGGTATTCCTGAAGTCGCCCAAGCGATAGTCTTCCGGAGTGGTATCCAGGCCACTGGTATTCCAGCCCGCCAATCCCACGGCGGACGCGATTGCTCCGTTGAAGCGACCGGTTCCGTCGTTCAGGAATGAAGTCGCGAAGGTTTCCCCGCCGCCTCTTTCCAGCAGAAAGGCATCCATCTTCCCGTCGCCGTTCAAATCGGAGAATGAGAGTGGACTCGTCGGAGTGTCAGGTGGCATCTGTCCCAGCACCCCCGCATAAACGCCTTGCGGAAATCCGAATCCACCGCTGCCGTCGTTCTGGTACACCGTCACCGTGTCCGAGTCGTTGTTGGCAGTCACAAAATCCGGCTTGCCGTCGCCGTTGAAATCCGCCACTGCGAGCGAATAGGCCTGGCTTTTGCCAATGTAATTTCGCGCCAGACCGAAATTCCCCTTGCCGTCGCCAAACGCCACCGAAAGCGTGTTGCCTGCCACAGAACCATAGGCCGGATTGATGTCCGGAAGCGAGGACGTCACAATGTCCAGGTGTCCATCCCCATTCACGTCCACCAGACGCACCGCGGCATTGCTGTCCCCCATATAAACCGGCTTTGGACTCGCGAAGTTCCCCGAGCAATCGCCCGTCGCCACCCACACGACCGAATTTCCGTCTGCGACGACGGCATCCAGGCAGCCGTCTCCATCGATATCCACTAGCCGCCCGTCGAGAAGCGCGTCTGCAATGCTATTTTCTTGAATTATCTGGCCGGCTCTGAACGTGCCGTCACCATTGTTCAGGTAGATCTGCGAGTTCTCCAGCCCCGGACCCGTGATCAGCACATCGGGTAGCCCATCGCCGTTCACGTCGCCCGAAGCGATGTTCCAGGCGGTGCTAAAAAAGCCCCAATTTTCCGAGGTCACCGGCGTGTTGAAGTTTCCCGTGCCGTCACCTGTCAGCAATGCGAGGTCAGACACTCCCTGAGTGGTCGGGTCGATCGTGGTTTGCATCACCGCGGCAATGTCCGGTTTGCCGTCGTGATTAAAGTCGTCGATCACCACCGCCGACGGCGGCTGTGGCAGCGTGTAAATCTGTTCGTATCCAAACGTGCCGTCGCCGTTCCCCAGCAGGACCCCGACGCTCTGGCTGTCGGTCTCCGCCAACACCAGGTCAAGCTTGCCATTGCCGCGCAGATCACCGGTAACCAAGTACACGGGTGCAACGCCTTTGCTCAAGGCGATCACGCGGGGAAGCCGAAATGTTCCGTCTCCGTTTCCCAGGTAGAGCCATAAATCGTTGTCCGCTCCATTGGCAACGATAAAGTCCATATGGCCATCCTGGTTGAAGTCGCCCGTCGCCACCGATGTAGGCACCCCACCCGCCGGCAGTGTCGGCCGCTGCTGGATACCCGGCATTACAGCGCTGCTCTCCGCTGCTTCAGGATGACCGCCAAGGCCGGCTTGCGCTCGACTCGCAAGTTTCACAGCCCGCATCCGCCTCAGGTCTAGCAGGCGTTGCCCGGGCACCGCTCCATCGAACTGAGGGCGGGGATTTGGTTGGGTCGATTCAAAGCGCCGTTCGATTGCTTCCTTGCGATCGACATGCGGCTGGCGTGCAGTCGAGACTTGGTTCAATCGCAAAGGCAGGCGTTGCGCGTTGCCGATCGATAGCGGCATCAACGTCGCCACCACCAGTCCGACAAGCGAACTTCGCTGCAGATCCATACTCTAGGCGCAACCTCGGTAGCTGTTCCGTTCCAATACTTTGTTGCAGGCTTTTGTGATGGACAGTATAGACCGGATTCAGGCCCGAAGGATGTGGCATAAATCGCAGAAGGGAGCACACGGCAGCAACCGCGATCGGTTAATGCTGGCAGGGCGAGAAGTCACGGCGGATGAGTACAATTCGCCAACCCACTGTATCGGTGTGGACAGACGCCGCAATGCCTGGAAATGGGGTTGCGATTGAGCGGTCGCCCATCGTTCCCTAACTCGGTTTTGCACCAAATTTGGGTCATTGGCGGATTGCCGGTGACACACTCTGACCTTCGGAGGTTCGCTCTGCATATCTTCCGCGATGTCGGATCACCCTCTAGTTAAACTCGATGGAATGCCAAAGCCCATGCGCTGGATACACATCTCGCTCGAAGTGATCGGCGGTCTTACCGTTGTTGCCGGCTTGGGATGGCCGGTTCTCTGGCTAGTGTTTTACCCTTTTAGGAATTTCTCGGGCGGCAATTGTGACGATTCGGAACAGCAGGTCATCGCGTCCCCGGATGGCCGTCACAAGATCAAGAGCTTCCACCGTGTTTGTGGAGCAGGCGAAGCACGTCCATATTCATTTTTCGATGTTTACATAAGCACAGGGAACCCAAATAAAGACTACGAGTATGCGCCGATAGTCATGCTGCGAGATATCGCACCGCATCAAGCATCCATTAACTGGGAAAGCTCAACGCAACTTTCTGTCTATTTTCCTGACACAGCGGGCGTCGATGATGCGTATGCGAGGACTTTCGGAGTGAACATCGTCCTACATCCCGTGATTACCAACAAGGCAAAATAGGGTCAACTACCATTGGCATCGGCTCTGCCATCCCCGATTTTGGCATCGCGAGCGGATTGTCGCCCAACAGGACTTACCAAAAATGGTGCAAAGTCCGGGCGGTCAATCACTCGGGTAGGCTGCACATGAAAGAAGTGCGACATACCTTGGATCGTTATTCATGGCGTCCATCTCGCTCCTGTGCGAAAAACTGTATCTCAGGCGCGACCGGTCGGATGTTTGGAACCAACAGTGTAAGGCGGGGTGGCTGCCGGCTTCCCATCCTGTAATGGCCGCCCTCGCTGACCTTCACCAAAGGCACCGTACGGATAGCCTCCAGGCTGGGGCGCACTCACCTTCTCAAGAGCGTCGGTTGCCTCCTTGTCAAGCGACAGGTTCGCTGCCGCGAGGTTGTTGCGAAGATGCTCGACCGTGCGAGCACCGACAATCGGCGCGATCACGCTGGGGCGATCTGCGATCCAGCTCAGTGCGACTTGCGCAGGTGTCGCACCGATTTCCCCCGCGATGCGAACAACCGCATCGATGGTCGCCCAATTGCGATCAGAGTTGGCATACTCTTCTGAAATCCACTGATAGATTGGCTTCGCGGAACCTGCGCGTGTGTCGGAAGGTGCGGCTGCGCCACGCTGATATTTTCCCGTGAGAAAGCCACCCGCGAGTGGCGACCAGGGCAGCAGGCCAATGCCGTTGTAAAGTGCGGCCGGGATAATCTCCCACTCGATTTCACGGGATAGCAAGCTGTATTGCGGCTGAAGCGTGACAGGAACCTGTACGCCCATTGCCTTGGCCGTTGAGATTATGAGTTGAAGCTGCCAACCAGTGAAGTTCGACAGGCCGAGGTAGTGAATTTTCCCGGCCTTTACCGCCTCATCGAGAAACGCCAGCGTTTCCTCCACAGGCGTGTGCATATCGGAAGCATGCAGCTGATAGAGGTCGATCGTCTCAACGCCCAGGCGGCCGAGGGATGCGTTCAGAGCGCGATGGAGGTGGCGCCGCGACAATCCAACCGCATTGACATCCGGGCTGCCGCCGAAGCGCCCCTTGCTGGCGAGGACGACCTGGTCGGTGATGTTTTTCGGCCGTGCTGCGAACCAGCGACCGATAATCTGCTCCGAGAGACCGCCGACATACACATCGGCTGTGTCTACCAGATTGCCGCCAGCCTCGACGAACGTGTCGAGGATCGCGAAAGCATCTGTCTCGGAGGTCTCTGAGCCGAAGTACATGGTTCCCAGAGCAATTTTGGATACAGCGATCCCAGTATTCCCGAGCTTGCGATGCAGCATGGCGATTAACCCTCTCCACTCGAGTCTAAAGCGAAATGGTTAATGCAACAATCTCTGTTCCATGGCCAAGCGTCATTAGAAGATGCAGCGCCCACAAGTGCTCTCGTGCCCGGTTGGTCGCAAATAACTGGCCAATAAGCCCGCACCCATCCTCGGAGACGATAGGTAAGAAGTTATATTTCTTTCAGTTGGATTTTCTTCAGGAGGCGGGGTCCCGCTTCCAGCGATGATCTTTGGCGGGTCTGAACCGGAAGCGGAACCCCTGAGAGGCACGATCCTCTTCGTCTCAGTTTCCGTCCTGCCGGACAAGCTTGCAACCGACTGGGCCGAACACTGCGACGAGATCATCATACGCCGATGCCCGTTCTGTGAACGAGATTCTATTGTGGGTCACGGCCGTCGCCGGAAGCAGGCTCACGATGAGGATCACGACTGGATTTGGATTCATCGTGGACGCTGCGTCAGGTGCGGGATGACATTCACCTTCCTCCCTCTGTTTTCTCTCCCTTACACGCATTACAGTCTGCTGGCCCGCAGCCAGGCATTGCAGCGGCGCTTTACAGAGCACTGCAGCTGGGAGAAGGCATTGCCCAGGCTGAAGGATCCTGACCGCTTGCCCGATCCATCAACCGTCCGGCGCTGGTCAAGCGGTCTTGATTGTCTTCAGCCAGCACTTTCTTTTCTCAACCGGACTGTTGCCCGCGTCGCTCACTGGATGACTCGCGGACATCAGTCTGTTGACCAGGTGGGCCCGCCGTCGTGGATGACACCGACGCTCGAGGTTCTCTGGCCCCTCCGTCTTTAGAAAAAACTCTTTCACCCACCATCCTTGCCTTGGACTGCCGTCCTTCCGCTTCTACGCTGAGCTCCGGAGGCGAAAAGGGCGCCGTGGGCGAAGACGTCGTAACACTCAAGCGGCGGATGCCGCTTCTGGACTATCTGCGGCAGCATAACTGGACTGGTCATCCTGCGGGCCGATCCGAGATCGTTGGACTCTGTCCATTGCACGAGGAGACCCGGCCCTCGTTTTATGTCAACACGCGCAAGGACGTTTTCTACTGCCACGGCTGCGGCCGGGGCGGCGATCTGATTCGCTTTGTGCAGTTGTCACGCCGGCTGTCGTTCCGCCAGAGCCTTGCCTGCCTCGAGTCCAAGACCACTCCGGAGAGCGGCTCAGCCGGCGTGCTCGAACAGACTGCGGCCTTCTATCAGCAGCAACTCGATCAGTACCCCGAAGCGATGCTCTATCTCAACAAGCGCGGACTGCATGATCCCGCCCTGATCAGGGAACTGGAGATCGGTTACGCTCCCGGCGGGATTCTCCGCCGCCATCTCACTGCACAGGGTTATTCCTTCGATCTGCTGCGGCAGTCCGGACTGCTCAACGCGAACGGCTCCGACGCTCTCTGTCAGCGCATCGTCTTCCCGTTGCGAGAAGGCGAACAGATCATCAACCTCTACGGCCGCAGCATCGGCTCTGCTTTCGCTCATCGCTTTCTTCCCGGCACCAAGGGTGGCTTATACGCATGGGAGAAGGTCCGGCACTGCTCCGAGGTGATTCTTGTCGAGGGACTGTTCGACTACGCCGTGCTGCGCCAGGCGGGCTTCGATAACGTGACCTGTTCGCTGGGAACCCATCTCAACGCGGAACAGTTTGTTCAGCTTTGCGACGGACCGCGCACCGTCTATCTCACCTTCGATGTCGATGCCAACTTGAGTGGTCAGCAAGCCGCACAGCAACTGGCCGATCGTCTTCACACGCATGGTATCGCTTCTCGCCGCGTCCAGCTGCCCGAAGGCCACGATCCCAACTCATTCTTTGTCCAGGGCGGCGACGCGCGTGAGTTTCAGGTTCTTCTCGAGGACGCCCGATGATGAACTTCCACGTCATCTTCCTCAACACCGCGGTGAACGGACACAGCCCGATTCAGGTGGTCGAGCAGACCACCGGCAGCGGAGTCGGCTGGATCAACCGTTACCTGGATCGCGAGTATGTCCGCCGCCTGGCCAACAAGAGTCTGCGCATCTACGCTTACAACCTGCTGCACTTCGTGCGCTGGTGGGAGAGCGTTCATCACACCGGCGATATCACCGAGGCCGATCTCACCGAGTCGACGCTGCTCGATTACCTGCGCTTTCAGTCGAGCCAGCAACCACAGCCTTCCGCTTCCACTATCAACAACCGTATCGCGGACGCAGATCGTGCCATCCGCAACGAGTTTCCCGACGCTCCCTGCCAGATCGCTCGCGGCTTTCATCAGTCTTTCCTGCAACGCAAGCCGATGGGCCTCGACCGTCCGCGCGTGGCCATGAGCAGGCTGCGAGTCAGGGAACCCAAGCTCAACATCGTGCCCCTCTCGGTCGATGAGGTGGCGCGCTTCTGGCGAAGCTTCCACAACGCACGCGACCTGGCCATCGTCGGCCTGATGCTCATGCACGGACTTCGTGCCGCCGAGGTGCTGGCTTTGAACCCCGAGGACGTGTTGCTGTCAGAAGCCCAGCTCCGCGTGCACGGCAAGGGCGGCAAGATGCGCTTCATGCCCCTGGCTCCGGAAACGACTCAACTGGTCGATCACTACCTGCGCCTGGAACGGCCCAACCCATGTTCAGCCGCGTTGTTCGTCGTCATGAAAGGGCCCGCACGTGGCATACGCATGACCTACGCGGGACTGCGTTCCCTGTTCCGACATCATCGCAGCAGCACCGGCGTCCAGCTGGCCAACCCCCACCGATTCAGACACACATTTGCTTCCGACATGGTGCGCGCCGGCATGAGCCTGCCTGCGCTTATGCAGCTGATGGGACATGCCAACATCGAGACCACTCTGCGCTACGTACAGGTCACGGCGCAGGACGTCTACCTCGAGTATGCCCGCGCCGTGGCGCAGTGTGTTCGTCCGGTTCCCCGGGGTGCCTCGTGAGCGTGCCGCGCCATCCTCCACTTCAGCATCCGCTGGTTCCCGTCTTCGAGCGGGCCGTCGATTCACTCGGCGCTGCGCTCAACCCCGAGACGACGCGGCATTACCGCGGCACGGCGCGCAGCTTCCTTTCTTATCTCGCTGCCGATCACCCCGGCGTCACGCGTCTCGATCAACTGCGCCGCGATCCTCACATCCTCGGATGGATGTCGAGACTGCGCGCGCAAACGCCACCCCTGGTCACCGCGTCCTACATCAACCGGCTCGTTGCCCTGCGCTCCATCTGCAGCGATCTGGCATGGACCGCACAGCAGCCTGAACTCGCGCATCTGATCCGGCGCGAAGACATCCCACGCGCCCCGCAGAGACTGCCAAGGCCGCTCACCGAAGAGCAGGATCAACTCCTTCAACAGGAGTTCATGCGCCGCAACGATCTCGGCGGAAATGCCTTTCTGCTGATTCGCCATACTGGCATGCGCATCGGCGAGTGCGCCGATCTCGCCTTCGATTGCCTGCGCGCCACAGCAAAAAATCAATGGGCCATTCATGTCCCGCTCGGCAAGCTCAAGACAGAACGTATGGTCCCCGTCGATGCCTCGGTGTCCACCCTCGTCCAGCGCCTGCGATTCTTTCGCTCGCTCGATCCACTGCCCGCCGACGGGTTTCTGCTGGCACGCCCCGAAGGTAAAAATGCACTGGTTCGTCAGCTGCGCGATTACCTGCATCTGGTCTGCCATGCAATCAACCTCCCCACATGCATCGTTCCGCATCAACTCAGGCACACCTACGCAACGGAAATGCTTCGCGCCGGCATCAGTTTCCCCATCCTGATGAAGTTGCTTGGCCACTCACAGCCAGTGATGACCATGCGCTATGTCGACGTTGCGCTCACCGATCTCCAGCGCGAGTTTCAACAAGCACGTGCCCACCCGAAATATCTGGTTCCACAGCCCAAGGCATCATCACCACAGCTCCGCGCAGGACTCGATGGCGTCATCGGATCACTTCTCGACGCTCAGCATGTCCTCGAGATGTTCCGTCGACCCCTCACCAAAGGCTACTCGCGATCATGCCTCGACCGAATCTCCAACCGGCTATCAAAGATCCTTGCTGAAGTCCGAAAACTGAGCAGCGAATGAAGGGATCAAAACGGGCAGAGATTGGCCAGTTACGTCGCCAACTCGGAAGTTCGAGTAAACAGTTGGATGACCAAAGCCGGGATGTGAGTGCTCTACCGATGGGTTCTGTCAGTCATATTCCTGACCATCGAATCCACAGCCCCTCGTGTCATAGGCATCAATGCCTGTCATCGAGACTCTTGAGGTCAATGCCCAACTGCTGGCACTTCTTATAGAGGTGGCTTCTTTCTAACCCCAGAGCTTTTGCCGTCTGCGAAACGTTCCCGGCGTGCAGTCCCAATTCTTTTAGGACCTCCGTCCGTTCAAAACTGAGGACACGTTCAGCGAGAGCACCGCTGCTCTCCGACGAAAAAAGGCTGCCAGCGACAGCTTTCGGATGCAGCGAGGCAGTCGGGAGCGCGAGTTGAACTGCATCCGCGTCAACAGCGGCGTCAGCCAAGAGGAGAAGCCGCTCGACCACATTGCGCAGTTCACGGATGTTGCCCGGCCATGTGTAATGTTTGAGAGCATCGATGCCGGCTTCGGAGAAGGGAACTGGCTTCCATCCGTTCTGGGCGCTCACCTGGCGGGCAAAATGCTCGACGAGTGCTGGCAAGTCTTCGGGCCGGTTGCGCAGCGGGGGCAACTGCACCGGGAACACCACAACGCGATGGTACAGATCGCGCCGGAAGCCGCCGGACTCAACCAACTGCTCCAGATGTCGGTGAGTGGCCACCACGACTCGCACATCTACCGAGATGGGTTTGTCAGCGCCGATGCGTTCAACCTCACCCTCTTCAAGCACGCGGAGCAGCTTGGCCTGCATAGCCTGAGGCATGTCGCCAATTTCATCAAGAAAGAGCGTCCCGCGATGAGCCTGCTCAAACTTGCCGGTGTGCCTTTGCGCCGCGCCGGTAAATGAGCCCTTCTCGTGTCCGAACAGCTCGCTCTCAATCAGTTCGGCAGGAACTGCGGCGCAATTGAGGGTGATAAAGGGTCCCGCGGAGCGAGGGCTTTTTTCATGCAGGGTGCGAGCCACCAGTTCCTTGCCTGTACCGGTCTCGCCATAGATGCATATGCGGGTTTCGCTGGCGGCAACTCGATCGATCTGGGTCATGACGCGGCGCATGGTTTCGCCGGTGAATACTAGGGTGTGCTTGCCAACACGCGTACGCAAGTCCAGGTTTTCCGTCTCAAGCCGAGTGAGCTTAAGCGCATTCTCAACCGTGACGAGCAGCTTTTCGGTGGTGAGCGGTTTCTCAAGAAAATCGAGCGCGCCCAGGCGAGTGGCTCGAACGGCCATCTCAATGTGCGCCTGGCCGCTCATCATGACAATTGGGGACGTAACGCCTGCGTTTTTCAGATCCTCGAGCAGGGTCAGGCCGTCGCGGCGAGGCATGACTACATCGCTGAGGATGAGGTCGAAGGGTTGGGTGCGGGCGAGTTCAAGAGCGCGTACCGCGTTGTCGCAGACCACGGCTTCATGGCCTCCGAGGCGAAACGCGCGGGACAACGATGCCAGGGTATTAGCTTCGTCGTCGACAATGAGGATCTTTGCCTTCGTCGTCACGATGTTACCTCGCACGCTCCTGGAAGTGTAATGACAAATGCCGCACCGCCGCCTGGCGGGCTCTCAACGGCGATTGTGCCGGCGTGGTCGGCTACTACCGATTGAACGATGGCCAAACCAAGTCCGGTGCCATGCTCCTTGGTTGTGTAGTAGGGAGTGAACAGGCGCTCGCATTCTTCCGGCGTCATGCCAGCGCCCGTATCCGCAACACGAATCTCCACCCGGTCGCCACGGGGCTTTGCGGAAAGGTTTAATGTGCCGCCGTTGGGCATTGCGTCCATGGCATTCAGCACCAGATTGCTCAGAGCGCGATGCAGCAATTCCGTATCTGCGTCAACGGTCAGGGGAATTTGGGAGAGGTCGACCTTGAATTGAATCGGTGCGCCGCTTTGTCCGGTAGCAGCCGCAGTTTCGTAAAGAGCGCGCACGCGCTCAACCGCGTCCCGGGCGTCGATGCGTTCCAACTGCGGTTTGGGCATCTTGCTGAAGTCGCTGAAGCGGCCAATGATGGTTTTGAGGTTGGCAATTTCCATGCCAAGCGTGCTGGTACTCTCGCGGAAGATCTCGTCGAATTCCTGGGCAGGCAATTCGCGAGCGCGCACTAGATTCTCAACTGTCAATTGGAGTGGAAAGAGAGGGTTCTTGAGTTCGTGGGCCAGACGCCGCGCGAGTTCCCGCCATGCGGCTACCCGCTCGGTCTGAACCAAGCGTTCGCGCTGGCTCACGAGCTGACCCGTCATGTGATTGAAGCTGCGCGCGAGCACGCCGATTTCGTCGCGGCCGCGCTCGTTTACCCGCGTCTCCCAATGGCCCGCGGCAACCTGCTCGGCAGCGCTGGCCAACTGCTCAATGGGCCTCGATACGCGTGCAGCAATCCACAGACTGCAAAGGATCGCAAGCAGAATGCCTCCAGACGCAACGACGTAGGCGATGGCGCGAATGTGTTGTTGCGCCTCAACCATGCCTGCCCGCGAGATTGCTACCATGAGCACCGCAAGCACCGCACCTTTGTCGCTCTTCAATGGGATCGCCGTGGCGCTCACGCTGTCTTCGCGGTTGCTAGTGAGGTAGAGTACGCCACTTGTCTGTTGCCCGGAATTGATGGCGGATACGATCAATGATTCATAACGGGCGGCGTTGGGTACTGCGCCCGACACACTGAGGAGACGGTGGGGATCGAAGAGTTCGACGTCCGGACCGAGGTTTAGTTGGCCGCCTGGGGCCTGGTCGGCAGTTCGATAGAGAGAAATCTGCATTCCGGGTGCGACGGGTAGATCGGCGAGGAACGACTTGTCAAGCCGCTTACCTCCGAGGAGACGAACAGGCAATGCGGCAGCCTGGTCCGAGCGGCTAACAGCACGATAGGCGAAGAGCCCGAGTGCCGAAGTCCCATCGGGCAAATCCTGGGTCTCCAGGAAAGTCGGCAGATCGTCCCAGGCAATGGGCTCAACGTAACCGAAACGCGCCGGCCACTGCGCAGAGCTGACGATTTTTCCATCCGGACCGATGATTTCAAGAAAGTCGAGTTGTGCATCCTGAGCCAATGTCTGCGCCTCGGTCAGGTAGGGAGACGGATCGCCGGATTGCACCAGTTCAAAGGCCATGGTGCGCATCCGCTCACTGGCGGCAATGCTTGCGACGGCCGCGGCCACCTCGGCCGATTGATGCTGGAACTCACGCTGAAATTGGCTGATGACAAGAGCCGTCTCTTCGCGGTCGCGCTGCTCGAATACACTCCGCACGCGCACCAGCACTGTCCACGTCACCGCGGCTACGGCAGCCGCCACAGTAAGCGAGAACAACAGCAACAGCTTTTGGCGCAGGCTCATCGCGTCTTCCTCATGGCGTGTCCTCGAGCGAAACATCTGCGAGGAGCGGAACGCCATCCGGGCTGAGACGCAGATCGCGTACTCGGCCGCCGGCTGCATAGGCGCGGGGAAGATAGAGCAGGGGAATCAGTGTGTGCGTGTTGAGAAAATCGTTCTCGACGCGGAAGAGTCCGGAAGGAGTATCTTCTGAAACTGCGGCAGTCACGCCAACGCTTCGCAACAGTGATTCCAGCGCTGCCTGCGGTTGGTTCGATCGAAGCGTCAACCGGAGCAGGATCAAGTCAGTGCGCTGCGCACCGCCAGCTCCGGCGACTTGGACATTGAAACCAGCTTCCCGCAGGTTGAGGGCAATACGCTGAGCGGCCAATTGCATCACCGGATCATTTTCAGTTGAGAGCGTGAGTGTTTGGGTGTTAAGTCCTCCGCGCAGTTCGTGCGCTTTGTTGAGGTCGCGATTGGCCGTAAACAAGAATCCGTAGCCAGTAAGTCCCGAGGGAAGAAGGCCCGCCGTGATCTCACCTTGTTTTTGAAAGATGACGTTTGAGAGAGCGCTGCGATCAACAGCTTGCGCGATCGCCGCACGCAGATTGGGATTGGCGAGAGTGCCGCCATCGGCAACCGCGAGCGCGAGCAGCGAGTTCGGCGGCGAGGCCACCACAGTGAGTCGCCGTTCGCGGGCCTTGCGCAACTGTTCTGAGGGAATATCAACCACGTCAGCGCGACCCACCTCGAGATCAAGCCACTGGTCCCGAACCGCCCGATGTCCGTCAATCTCGATCTTGTCGAGAAAGGGGCGACCCTGCCAGCAGGAGTCGTTTGCCGCCAGGCGGAGAATACCGTTCTTGAATTCGATGGGTTGGAAAGGGCCCGTGCCAATGAAAGGACCTGACAGCGAAGACGAAGCTGAAGTAACCACGTCAGAATTGCCAGCGCCTGGGGTCGCTGCACCGAACGATCCTGAGCGGACGATCAGGAAATCGTCGCCGGCCAGCAATGAGGGCAAATTCGGCATTGGAGCGTCGGCGGTAAAGATCACTTCCGATCCCACGGCATGAAGCGCAGTCCAGGGACAAGCCGCGCCGCAGACGCCGGTAAGCGCAGCCTCCACCGTGGCAGCGGTCAACGGCGCACCGTCTTGAAAGTGCACGCCCGGCCGCAGCCAGAACTGCCAGCGGTGATCGTTGTCCTCTGATGCCCATCGCACTGACAGTGATGGCCGCACCGCACCGTCTGCATCAATGCGCGTAAGCCCGTCAAACACGAGGCGCCTCGCCAATTCGCTGTGCTGACCCCAGGAATCACCCTGGACTTCAACGACGAGCGAGCCGCCATAACGCGGCCGCGTGCGTGCCGCGGCCGGCAGCGCAAACGCCACCACAAGACAGCTAATTGCAAAGAGCCGTAACACGGTCCACCTCATATCGATCATCTGTTCCGCGCACCACAGCGAAAAGGCTCTTGTCGTCGGGCGCGGTCCACAACGCCGTCACCGTTCCATCCATTGCCAGCGGTGCGCTGGCGGGCACGGCCTCCAGCGCGGGGATTTCGAAGGCCCGCAGACTGTCGGCGGTCGCAGCCCCGGAGCCAGAGGCCACAATTTGCGTTCCCGCTCCGCAGCCTGAGCGCAGAGCAGCAAATTCACTTCCCCAATCGCGCGAACCGGCTACCGGCTTGAGAGCGCCATTCTCAACAATCTGCACCCTGCCGTCGATGCCATCAATCAGCCAACCGAATCCGTTTTGGCGGGGAACCGTGGCGGCTGAATAAAAGGGCGGAAGTTCCGCACCCACTGCGGGCACTACCATGCCGGTGAAGTAATTACGCGAGGCATTGTAGAAGGCCTTGAGTGAAGAGGCGTTGCCGGCGGACGCGGGGCCCGCGATTGGCCATGGGTCGTCGTTCTCCATGCAGTGCACCGTCCAATCTCCGGCTGATTGCGCAGGCTGGTAGCTGCCGTCGCACACAGTCCCTGGAAGGAAGGCCGTAAACACTTCTCTGTTCGCCGAAGGAATAATGATCCCGCGTGGGTCGCGTGCCAGCGGCCGCTTCTGACCGATGCCGATCCGTTTTTGCTGCCAGTCCGCCCCCGCACGATTGAAAATGACAATCTCTTCCGGTTCCAGCGCTACGAAACCGTTTGGAGTTTCGAGCAGTGCGAGTACGTCATCCGCGGTGATGAGGAGCGTCCGTTTGCGCAGGGTGAGCCCGCCCGCTGGTTCCAACTGCCTGGCTGCACCCGCCTCCAAACTCACCATCGCAACTCGCGCCTGGTCCCCTTCCATCACTTCTGCGACCCAAAGGCGCTCACGCGCATTTTCGCTTAGAGTTACGCGGATCGAGTTGGCGCTTTCGGCGCCGGAAGCGACGACGCCATGCGTCTTGAGATCCTGTTCCAGCAGGAGGCGTATTTCGGGGATTTGCTCGGTTGGGATGCTGGACATGTTGAGGATTGTGAGCCGCGCCTGACCGGGGCCCAGTATCTCAGCGACCTGTTCGGCTAAGTTCGCGGCGGGCTGCTCCCAGGGGCTGGGTGTTGCGCTTGCAGTGAGCCCCATGAGAGCAATCGCGGCGATCGGAATCAGCCATCCCAGCTTCATATCAATCAGTGTTCCTTGAATGTTTCGTTTGGGCGGATTATATCGCTCTGGACCTGAAGGCCTCGGCGGGATGAGAGATCTCATCCCGCCAATGTCAGCATTCAATGCGCGCCCCCCGCTGTGGGTGATGATTCACTGTCCATCTCCTGCTTCATGACCGGGCTGGCGGCCATGCTTTTGAAGACATCGTTGGCAAAGAAAAATTTGCCATCCGAAGGAACCATAACGACCTGGATCTTGTCCGAGAGCCGTTCAGCGATAATCTTGTTGATAAGTAGAGGCGACTTGTTCAGCAGAGCAGCCTCGCTGGTCATGCGCTCCGCGTCGGCGGAGGCCATCAGCCGGACGCGGCTTGCTTCGGCGTCTGCCATCATGTTGCGCCGCGCCAACTCGGCTTTGCTGTCAATCACCTTGGCCTGGGCCTCTGCGTCTGCATTCTCGATGGTCGCTTCCTTGCGCGCCTCTGCTTCCAGCTTGCTCTGCTCAATCTGCTTCTGCTTCAACGGCAGCGTGTATTGCATGGCATCGGCCTCGCCTTTGGCCTCCACCACACGCGACTGAGCCTCACCCTCCGCTGCCTTCACCTTCTGCACGGCTTCGGCTTCGGCCTGCAACTCCGCGATCTTCACTTGTTTCTGTTGGATGTCGGTCACCACGCCAAGCTGATCGTCCTCCTGCTCTTTCAGCAGTAAGCCTTCCAACCCCTTGGCGTATTCGTCGGGCAACTGAATGTCGGAGAGCATCACTTCTTCCACCACGATGCCGTCCTCACCCAGCTTGTGCGTAATGATGTTTGCCGCTTTTGAGCGAACTTCTTCGCGTTTGGTCGAGAAGATTTCGCGCACCGTGTACTGTGGCGCCAGTTCACGCCATGCGCTGGCCACGACGGGAGGCACCAGCTCCTTGTCAACGGGCTGAGGCATGTGCGCCTCCACGCTGGCCAGCTTGTTCGGATCGAGCCGGTAACGAACTGTGACTGCGAGGCCGATGTTGAGCCCTTCGAGCGATTGCACGCTCAGCTGGTTCTTGGCTGCTCCAGTCTTGCCGCCTTCTTCCAGGATGCCTGCTGTGAAGAGGTGATCGCGCAGATCGAAGGTCTGGACGCTGTCGATCATCGGCGTAACGTAGTGGACGCCGGGATAGAGTGTGCCCGGCAGCGTACCCCGAACCTGGCTTACGCGAACGCCGCCCATGCCGCTAGGTACCACGACGATGCTGCCAGCAATCAGAATTGGCACGCAGGCTATCGCCACCAATGTCAACGGACGCCGCCAGTTCATCGGCTTCGGCTCAGCCTCTGTTTCGTTGTTGGCCGATTCACCTGACTCGGCTTTCCGGCGCGCCTTTTGGATGCGCTCCCAAAGCTCATGTAGCGGAATCTCAACTGCGGAGGCCAGCAACAGCACGCCCGCAACCATCAGCAATATTCTCAATGCGATCATTTCACTTCTCCCGTTCGGTTGGTGTGCTCCCTTTGTTCACCGGCTTCCGGCCGCGGAGCCAGCAGCAGTCGGACCAGTCCTCCATACGTCAGCTCTTCCAGGAGCAGTACCGACGCCAGCGGCAGCAGCACTACTTCAAGACCCGAAAGCGCATGCGCCAGCAGATTCATTGCCGTTCTCCCTTACATCGACCCCGCGACCAAGTCAGCGGCATTGACACTGTCTGCAATCAAAAGGCTCTCGACCTTGGGCATCTCAGCTGCAGGTGCTGCTTTCGGCTCCGTCTTTGCGGACTCCACCGGGTGCGCAGCTGCAGGCGAAGCTGGGTTTGGGCCGTTGCCGAACAACTGCGCCGTCTCCTGGTTGCGTTGGCCCACGAGTTCGACCGTGTCGCCCACTGAAACCAACTCATAGAACTCTTCAAGGTCGGCTTTGCCCATGCGGATGCATCCATGCGAGGCAGCTTTGCCGATGGAGTTGGGTTCGTTGGTTCCGTGAATGCCGTAACCGCGAATGCTCAACCCCATCCAACGCGTGCCCACCGGATTGCCCGGCCCCGGTGGAACGACGCGGCCGTTGTGCGCATACGTCGGATTGACCACGCGGCGGCCGATGGTGAACCTTCCAACCGGGCTCGGCGTCGATGGCTTGCCGACTGCGACCGGGTAAACCTTCTTCACTTGTCCGTCTTCAATAAGAGCCAGCTTGTGGTCTTCAAGGCTGACGACAATCACGCGCTTCGGAGCTGTATGCGCTGCTGTCTGTTCCTGAACCTGTGGGCTCTGTGCCGCTGAGATTGCCGCTGCCATTACTGTTACCACTGTCACGATTGCGAGTTGGTTGAGTTTAAATCCTGTCATCGAATCCCCCAGATTTGTGAATCATTTGCCTGCGCCCTGACACAATGCAACCGTGTTGCCGTTCGCGCGCAATTGAAAACAATAGGGTTATCGATGAGGCAAAGAGGGCGGGCAGTGTCAGGGCACACACGCCGTGTATGCGCTGACACACTTGAAACGAAAAGGAGGGGTGTTTTCAGGCTGACGGCTAAACGATCGACGGCGCGAGAAGGCGATTCGCTGCACGTTTGACCTCGATGGATTCGACCGGAGCATCTAGTCGAGTCGTAAGCCTCAGAGTGGGAGCTTGAACCGACGTTTGCAAAAGAGGAGCCAATCGACTTTTATCGGCTCTTTTCTCCAGCATTAGGCTCGACCTGAAGAGGCAAGAGGGATCCGTTCAACGGCAAATTGTCGTCAGCAATAATCTCGTTCGCCTGTGCGATGCGTTCTGAAGGGAGCGGACGAGTGCGGGAGTTGCCTCCCAAACCTTCGATTGCGACCTGGCTCAATTCTTCCGTCGGCGCATCGGCGTGCAAGACATAGGCGCCATCCAATCGTGCAGATTTTGAAAGCAGATCGAGCGCACCCTGTGCTGAGTAACCGGCACGCGCGGCGACAGTCAGATTAAATGAAAGCGGGTCTGAGACCGGTTTGGCATAGGGGCCACGTCTCGACCCGACGTGCCCAGATTGTGCCTGAAGATGTCGGTTGTGTCGATTGTCGAATCAATAACTTACGTGTTCTCAACGCCGGTTAAGGTTCCCTCCCCCTCCCGGCACCAACAAAACAAATAGGTTAAACAAGGTCAGTAAGCTGAAACAAAATCCTCAAATTCTCACAAGGTGCCGTTTGTGTTCGCCCAATCCAGGCTGCTTTTTGAGGCGTGCAAACGTAGAATCATCGAGGGTCGATAGACCTCCATGCGAGCTGTTGAGTTCTTGGAAACCACAATTCCCGCGGCAATGCCGCGCCAACTCAGGGTGATGCCGGCCCATCGGGCTTAACGATTGACAGCATTGTAATGGGATTATATTGTTGGACGCTGAGAATCAACCTCGATGAGGAGGTCCACCCGCTCCCGGGGGGATTCATCGGGTGAATGAATCTCAGCCAGGTACTTCAAGGCTTTAGTTACTGCAAGAAACAATCCCCAAGCTGCTTCGATCCTCGGCATCCAACCGAGCGGAGGGCCGATGTTGACCGAGATGTCGCATGCGGAAAGGACCGCGATAGAGGACCAGGTCGAACGGGTCCTGCAGAGCGATGCGCTGCACGGTTCCGAAGTTCTGCGAAGGCTTCTCAAGTTCCTGGCCGACAAGTCAGTCGCTGGAGAGACGAATAATCTAAAGGAATATAGCATCGCAACTGACGGGCTTGGCAAGCACTTCAGCTACGATCCATGCCATAATTCGGCCGTTCGTCTCCAGGTGCGAAGGCTCCGGGAAAAGCTTGCGGAATACTACCGTGAAGAGGGTCTGAACGATCCGTTTGTCATAGACCTGCCGAAGGGAAGATTCAAGCTTCGATTTGAGCGGCGGCCATGCGCCGTAACTGAGCCCGCTCCACTTTCAACGCCAACGCAGCCAGTTCCAGCCGCCGAGATGGAGACGGCCCTGTCAAGGCCGCAGGGCCGATTGGGCGGTCTATTCGGACGTCTGCCGCGCTTCGTCGTCTCCCTTTGCGCAGTACTCGCCGTTGCGCTTGCAATCGGAGGGTATGAGCAATTCAAGACTGCGAATGCAAAAGGGGCAAGCATTTCCTATCCACCGGGATGGGATGCGGATATGGAAGACCTTTGGCGGCCGTTTATCACGTCCGACCGGCCATTAATCATTGCGATCGAGGATCCACTTTTTGTCGAGTTCAATGGGAACACCGGTATCTACTATCGAGACAAGACACTCAATACCTGGAAAGACGTTAAGTCTTCGCATATGGTTGGGTCCCTCAGCAATGTATTGAAGACTGCTCATATCCAACCGAGCCGGTATTACACCTCATTTGGCGAAGTCGACTCAACCTTCCTGATCGAGAAACTCCTTGGACCGCGCGAGCAGGACGTCTCAGTCGTCAAGACAAGTGATCTTTCGTTTCGACAACTGGCAAATGACAACGTACTGTTTGTCGGGGTTCAGAATCTCTTCTTCGACGAACAAGCAAACGCCATGCCGACAGAAGCCCAGTTGCAGCCCGTGAAGGAGGGGATCCGCAACATCCATCCGGGCCCCAACGAACCTGATTTGTTTGTCGATAAGTACTCAACGGCTCCCTCTGAAGAGGGAGTGGCCTATGCTCTGGTGACGCATTTCCCCGGACCGCTGGGAGGGAACGATGTGGAAAGTTTCACCAGCAGCAGGGCCGCCGGCTATGTGGCTGCTGTCAAGACCTTCACGAATCCGGTGTGTGTACGGGAGCTTGTAGGAAACTTGAGGAAGTCAAATGGCGGACATGTCCCGCGCTATTTTCAGGTTCTGCTTAAGGTCAATTTCAAGGATGAAGTACCGACTGAAGTTACGTACGTCCTGGGGAGAGAGCTTAAGACAGGTCGATAGCACGGACTGTTGAAAGGTCACCTTATTTCCCAAGACAGTGAATCTGGTCCCATCGTCCAATCAGCTTGCCATGTTGCTTAGCCCCTAAATGCAGGCGATTGATTTTCGACTTGTGTTTCCAGTCTTGCCGGTACTTTCCTGTGCCGAGGGGCCTTTCAACCGACCAGCAGCAGGATCACAGGTGAAACAAAGAGGAGATATCCGAGGATATCCCCGAGATTCGTTCCGCACGGAACTGTTAGCTGCCAGCGACATACCTGTTTCTAACTGGTTTGTGCTTTGCAAATAGAATCCGACCGTTATTCTCAACGGAGCTAATGGACTTGCGTGAGGTATTCTGCAAGTTTTCATTAGCCGCGCTTCCCTGATCACAGGCTTCCCAGATTCCAACCTGTAGGTGGCGCATCCTATCTGAGGTGCGGCTATGCTTGACGCGGAATCAGCGTCGATACAACTGGTTGATGTGCGCGGGGAAAGCGAGCCCCGCGGGACAATGAGCCTTCCGCCAGCAGTAATCGCAGGATTTTCCGGCTGGCTTTTGGACGCATTCGACTTTTTTCTAGTCACCTTATGCCTCACAGCGATTGCGCGTGACTTCCACAAGTCAGATGCCCAAATTGCTCTCGTCATTACCATGACACTGGCTTTTCGGCCGGTAGGGGGCTTCATTTTTGGGGTGATGGCTGACCGCTATGGGCGCCGCTTGCCGCTCATGATCAACATAGGATTATTCGCGGTTGCGGAGGTTCTAACCGGCTTCGCAGTCAACTATACGATGTTGTTGATTGTACGCGGGATGTTTGGCATCGCAATGGGGGGTAACTGGGGTGTTGGCGCATCCCTGGTGATGGAGGGCGCGCCCGTCGGCAAGCGTGGAGTGATCTCCGGAATGCTTCAGGAAGGCTATGCCGCCGGCAATGTGCTTTCATCTCTCAGTTATTTCTGCCTTTTTAATCGATTCGGTTGGCGGCCACTCTTCTTCCTTGGGAGCCTCCCAGCCATCGCATTGGTCCTGTTCATCCGGTACCGAGTTAAGGAGTCGGATGTCTGGCAGAAGACTGCCGTCGCATCCCAAACATGGACGGAACATCGCCGTGAGATTTTTTCCCATTGGCGGCTCTTCCTTTACCTTCTGCTGTTTATGAGCATGATGCTGTTCGCGTCGCACGGGACCCAGGATATGTATCCGACCTTCCTGCAGCGTCAGTGGCACTACACTCCGACGCACCGCGCAGCGATCACGGCCTTCTCGGGCATCGGAGCAATCCTGGGAGGAATCCTTTTCGGCCACCTTTCAGACAAATGGGGGCGGCGGAGAGCAATCATTTCGGCATTCATTTTGGGAGCAATGGTCATTCCAGTGTGGGCGTACGCACCGAACCAATTCCTGCTGGTGGTGGGTGCATTCATGATGCAGTTTATGGTTCAGGGAGCCTGGGGGGTGATTCCAGCGCACCTGGCAGAGCTCTCACCCAATTCGGTGCGGGCGCTGCTTCCCGGATTTGCTTACCAATGTGCCGGTTTGATCGCCAGCTCTGTGGTGTATATCGAGGCGGTCTACGCACAGAAGACGAGTTATGCCACAGCCATGGCATTAACGGCGATCAGCGTTTTCACATTAGCGTCGATTATGGCGGCTCTCGGCCGGGAACGCCACGGCCATACATTTGGTTTCTGATGTTGATGGGAGGACGTTTCGTGTCTGATTTGGTTGCAGGTAGCCCAATTTGGGGTGTAACAAGCACGAAACAACTGTGTAGCTTGTTAAAGCTTGCCATCTTGATCGAAGGGGGCATAGTGTTCCGGTGACGAGAAGACCTCATTCCTGGCGAGTACTGCAATCATTGCGACGCCATCACCGAACGGGCGGCGAAAGGCAGCTGCCATATTGACCGTATCTGAATGATTTTGAAAAGCTTAAGGAGAAACGATCCGATGCGACTTCGCGGGATAATGCTTGGTTTGACTTTACTTACCGGTGTAGCGGCTGCACAAACCGGCAAATGCAACCTGGACAACTACAAGCTCGCCGCCGGAATGTCGGCAGAGCAAAACGGGGATTCCATAATTCTGACCTGGCCTGGGGAGTCGAATGAGCAGCTTCAAAGCAAGCAGGTGCAGCCCTCGGCTTTGCCGGGGGTTGCATAATCGCTTAATCGCGGTATAGGTCTTTCAATCGTGGCATAACACTCTTTGGAGATTTCTTATGAAGAATCATAGACTTGTCTTTGTATTTGCTCTGTTCACCGGCATCGCAGCCGCACAGTCGCTTACTTGCACGACCGCAGCTGGCTATAGGCCAGCCGAAGGCATGAAGGCCGAAACAAAAGGGGGGATGGTTACGCTCACCTGGCCGGGTTAAGACGGGGCCACACTACGCGCGTCCTTCGACATTGAGAACGGTACTCCGATGGTGAAAGAACTTGCGGCACGCCAGGGCGGCGGATGGACGGTGCTAGGCAAGGATCTGACGCCGGAATTTCAGGTGACGACCGGCAAGCGCCGCATCTCGTCGGCCCAGCGCGCCGAATTGAAGTCGCTGGGTATTGACACGCCGGAAGAAGAGGACCGGCGCAAGTGGAACACCTTCTGGGACGCGCCACTGACGGTTCCCGGCGCTATCGGCCAAGGCCAGGCTGTCGAGCTGCGTTCTGAGTCGGATATTACCCACGGTTCTTCCAGTTTCCAAACGCGCGCCTGCACGCTGGGAACAGATGGAAACCAGTTGATGGTCACCTTCGATGGGTTGAAGCTGGGCATCTTCTCCGGCGATCTCCGTTTCATCGCCTACAAGGGAACGAACCTGCTGCGGCAGGAAGCAGTGGCTTCTACTCAGGAGCCTTCGGTGGCCTACATCTACAAGGCCGGCCTGAAGGGCTTCTCCATCACCGCGGACACCAAGCTGGCGTGGCGCGACAACGCACAGCACCAGCAGTACGAGTACTTCGGCGGACACGTCAACCAGGGGCCGGTGAACCTACGCGCGCGCGACAGCATGGAGATTCTGGATGTGGGTTCGGGTTCCCTGAGCGTTTTCCCCACGCCGCACAAGTTCTTCTTCTCGCGCGAGGTTGAAACCAACCTTGGCTTTGTGTATTACCGCAAAGACACCGGGAATTCGTTCGCGCTGGGGGTCATGTGGCCCGAGCACAACGAGGGATACCATCCCTGGGGCCAGACCGACGCAGAATGGAACAGACGGGTTGGCACCTCTCACGGCGATGTCTACAACATGGCCCTGTTCAACGCGCCTCCCGGCACCAAGCAGCGCATGTCGGTGTACTACTACCTGAGCGCCCGCAGCGATGAGGCCACGCGCAATGCGCTGATGGCTTACACCCACAACGATGCATTCAAGCCGTTGCCCGGCTACAAGACCATGGAAGGCCACTTCCACCTGGATTTCAACGAGCAGCTCCGCGAGCGCAACGACCTCGATTACCAGCCGCCGTGGGTCGCTGTCTTCCGTTCCCTGGGCATCAACATTATCTATCTGGGCGACTTCCACGACGATTCCGATCCCCAGGATCCGGGCCCCAAACGCTTCATGGAACAGAAGGTCTATTTCGAGGGCTCCGAGCGCGTCTCGGACAAGGATTTCCTGGTGATGCCCGGCGAAGAGGCCAATGCCTTCACCGGCGGCCACATGTGGATTCTGACGTCCAAGCCGGTCTACTACTCGCACAGTCGTTACGGCGACAGAACGGGGGGAATAACAAAGGGCGAACTCCGTCCACCAGGCGTACCGTTTGAAGAGAATCTGCCCGAATACGGTAACGTATACCACCTCGGCTCGACGGCGGACGTCCTCAGGTTCCTCAACGAGACGAACTCCGTCGCCTGGACCACGCATCCCAATACCAAGAGCTCCGAAGGCTATCCTGATGCGTACAAGGACAAAGACTTCTTCCTGAGCGACCGCTGGGTTGGCGCTTCCTGGGAATCGCTGCCCGGCGATCTGTCGTGGACGGAAGAGTGCCAAACGCGCTGCTTCGAAACAGAAGACAACATGAACAACTGGTCTCCTAAACCGAAGAACCTGATCACCGAGGGCGATACCTACACCAAGTGGCCGGACGACGAGTCCTATTCGACGCTGGCCGTCAACTACGTCAAGCTCGATAGGGTGCCCTCCTACAACGAAGACTGGTCACCGATCATAGACGCCTTGCGGAATAACCAGCTCTTCGGCACCAACGGCGAAGTGCTTTTCCATAACTGGGGGGTTCAGGGTAGTGGCGCCAGCGCCGTCTATACCGCCAGCATCGAATACACCTACCCGCTTCAGTTCGCCGATCTTGCGTGGGGCGATGGAACCAAGACCTACCACAAAATCGTCAGCCTGTCGGATACCCTGCCGTTCGGAACCAAAGAGCTGAAGATTCCCTTCGACGCGACCGGCGCCAAGTGGGCTCGGCTTTCGGTATGGGACACCATGGAGAGCGGCGCGTGGGATAACCCCGTGGTGATCAAATAAGTGCTGAAAAACTCAGCGCGACCGAAAATGGTCGGTCGGCCCTTCCTGTCTTGAGGAAGGGCCGGTCATACGGAGTATGTGACAGCAAGAACGAGAAACAGTGGTATGTAACTAGCCTTGTCCGTTTAGGACTCGACCTGAGATGGTGCTTATGTTCAGCCCCTTCAACTTAACCGATGATCGAACCCGCTGTTGAGGTTGATGCGCTTCAACTCCGCGCAAACAAGTCGAAAGAGATGAGCGGCGTTGCATGAACGAACAGGCTTAATTTGAGTGCCTATCCCCGGTAACAAAACCAGGATGTCTTTGGAGGTTATCGTGAATTGTACAGTCAAGAGCTTCATCGCTGTCACAACGCTAATCTTGGCGAGTCTTGGACTTGTCCCGTCAAAGCTTCTTGCACAGATAGCGTCGAATGGCAGCATCATTGGCAGGGTAACTGATAGTTCAGGAGCCGTCTTGCACGGCGTTCTGGTGACTGCCACCGGCCCCAGCTACAGGTGTCGAAGGTGACGACAACCTCCGATGCGAATGGTAACTACAAGATATTGGACCTGCCCGCTCCCGGCGTTTATCAAGTGAAATTTGCAGCACAGGGCTTTGAGGCTGGCGTGCGTAGGAAGGAATTCTGGTCAAGGTAACAACAAAGATCCCCAATTCTGGAGGCGGATAAATGAGCGGAAAAAAACTTGCGGGGCGAGTGTACTCGATTTCCCTAGCTATTGTGCTTGTAACCTCAGCGACGTTCGCCTGTGCACAGGAACAAAGTGCTGGCATCATCGGAGTAGTGACGGATGCAAACGGCAGTGTAATTCCCGGGGCTACGATATCGATCACCAGTTCAGCGCTGCAGGTGACCGAATTGACCACGACCTCGGACGCACAGGGCAACTATAAGTTTGTGCAGCTTCCCGCTCCCGGCAGCTATAACATGACGTTCAATGCGAAGGGGTTCTCAAAGCAGGTTCGTTCAGCGATCAACCTTGGCGTGGGATTTACGGCCAAGATCGACGCTGTGCTGAGCATTGGATCCGTTACGCAAGTCGTCGAGGTCGAGGCCGCGGGCCCGGTGGTGGACACTGTATCCTCGGCAGCCACGGCAACATTGCAGTTGGAGGAGATCAAGGACACGCCCAAGGGGCTCGGTATGCAGGAGCTTCTGCCAATGGCCGCCGGTGTAAGCCTGCAGGGAGCACCGGACGTGGGAGATAGCAATCTTGCCAATCGGCAACCGATTGTGACTTATGGCGTCGTGCTTACGCCTTATCTGCTTCTTGAGGGAATCAATAGCTCGACTGCCAAGGACTCTGACTCCTCGGTCTATTTGGACTCGCTGGCCATGGCCGAAGTCGAGTTCAAAACCAGTGGCAATAACGCCGATGTCCCTTTCGCCGGAGTAGAGCAGATTGCGGTGATGAAATCCGGCGGCAACAGTTTTCACGGCGACGTGCAGGGCGATTATGAAAACCCCACGTTCCAGGGCAATAACATAACTGCCGCACTTGCCGCGCCTCCCAACAACCTCATATTTGGTAATCCACTCGAAGGCTCCGGCTACTACGACTATGCGGCCGACATTGGTGGCAAGATCATCAAAGACAAGCTTTGGTTTTATGGTGGCTATAGCAAGCAGGCTGTAAACCAAGGTTCGCCAAGTTTCGTTGGCGCCCCGGGAGCGAGCGGATCGGGAGGCTCAAACTGCTGGCTTGCCTCATCCTGTACAGGTACAAAGGCGGCCAGCATCGTATCGTCGCTGCAGGAGTACAACTACAAGGTCTCCTATCAGATGATCCCAAGCACCAAATTGATCTTCACCGAATTGTGGGGTCAGAAGTTTCTCTCTGCAAATAGCGCATCGCCACTCGTACCTCTGGCCTCGTCGCAGTATGAAATCCAGCCGGGATATTCATGGCACGGCGAGTTTCAAACCGTCATCGGCGCCCGGTTTGTGCTCGATGGCATGTTTGGTTACGGCGGATATCACGTGAACTACACGTCGGAGCCGGCGAGTGAGATCGGACAATTTGGTTTTACGAAGGGCAGCGATTTCGCCGGATCTCCGAGCGAGGAAGAACTGAGCACCAAGAACTTTACGGGGCCGTATCCCCAGGCTCAGAATAAGCCGCAGAACCGATATGAAATGAAGATCACAGCAAGCTACCTCCCAACGAGGCGCTTTTTGGGGGGCAGCCACGACATCAGTTTTGGCACTCTGATTGATTGGGAAGCGGCTGGAACTACAGTGCTCAAGGATAAGCCGAGCGGCGATTATCTTCTCGAATTTCAGAATGGAGCGCCCAACAAGATTGTTGTTTATAACTATCCTTTTCCAACTTCGATCAACGACTTGCACAGTCAGGCGTTCTATGGAACCGACACGATATCGCTCAAGCGGCTGGTCCTCAATTTAGGTGTTCGCTTCGACAGGTTCGACTCCTTCTATCCCCAGCAGAGCAAGCCGGCGGGCCAATTCAGCGTGTTATTTCCAGCGCAAACGTTTCAACAGCGGGAAATTGTTACCTGGACTGACGTGGTGCCCCGCGTCGGGGCGGCATGGGACATAACAGGAAGCGGAAAAACGGTAGTGAAGGGGTCCTTTGGTCTCTTTGGCGACACGATGGGCGATACGTTCGCGGCCACCTTCAATCCGAATGCGGCGCAGACGGAAACTTTCAACTGGAGCGGCCCCTGCGGTCCGACCGATCCTGTCGCTCCCGTCGAGTATGCTTGCGACGCCACTCCGGCATTCCTTGCTACTTTGCCGACTTTGACACCGACTGCGCAAACAGGCGGAACGAGCCAGATACTCAATACTGGGCTGAAGCAGGACCGCACCCACGAGTACACGGTGAAGGTTGAGCGTCAGTTGGTTCCAAATGTGGCCATCAATGCCGGCTACGTTCGCCACTCAGTCTTTAACATGTACGACAGCGCGACAAATGCCGGTGTGCAGAATCCTACCGCCACATACGTCGGCAACGGCATTGACGTTGGTCATACCTACAATGTGCCGGTCGTTTTCTCCGACACGTTCAATGGAGTCACCACGCCAGTGACGGTCTATACCTATGTGAAGGGCTCCGGAACTCTCACCAATGAAGTGGTCAACAATCCTTCGGATCGCCCGGACGTATACAACAGCTTTGAAGTGGCGGTGACCAAGCGGTATTCAAAACGGTGGGATGGTTTCGCTTCCTACTGGATGACGAAGGACCATCGGTGGCTTCAGGGGACGTCGGGTATCTCCGGCAGTCCTAACGACGACTCGTTTCCCATCGACGATACCTGGAACTGGGAACTCCGTGGCGACGGTGTTTACCATCTGCCATGGGACTTCCAACTTTCTGCCTTTTACCGCGCGCAATCCGGGAGTGCGGGACAACGGGTGTCTGTGTTCAACAGCTCGGCGCTTCAACAGGGAGCAACCACGGTCCGCATGGGACCCTTCGGACAATATAGAGGGCCGATGATCAGTACGATGAACGTCAGGGCCGCAAAGGAATTCAAGTTCAAGGACAGATTCCACGTGGAAGCGAATTTTCAGATCTACAACATCCTGAACACGAGTGCTTCAGTGAAGACGAACTACCAAACCGGCGCCAGCACTTTCGGTGTTGTGAGCACCATCATTTCCCCTCGTGTGGCAAGGATCGGAGGCACGTTTACCTTCTGAGCGTGAAAAGTCCGGAATTCGGCTTTTCGGCTCCAGATGCCTGGACGCCGCTCGGAACAATTAACTGAAAGCGGGTACATCTGCCGGAGTTGTGAAATTCCAGGCAACGTTGCAGGGGCAGGCCATGATTCGAAGCCTTGCGAATGGTGGCAGCCTGCCCCTGCGAGCTCCATCGTCATCGACACAACGCATATGAATTTGAAGTAGATTAACTTTCCCCGGTTTCCATCCATATTTAGCAGGTTGCGCGCCTGGGAGAACATTGGTTTGCCGATTCCAGCTGCGATGAACGTCTCAGACGTGGACAGGAATTTTGGTTCGAGATAAGATTTCTCTCCGATGGCCAAAAGACCCCGTAAATCGATTCCCAAAACGCCCGCGGCCTTCGAGCCGTCTCCAAAACACGAATCTCCCGCAGGTCTGCTCTTCTGTCTTTTCTTGTCGGGAGTTGCGGCGCTGATCTACCAGGTTCTCTGGACCAAAGCGCTCGGATTGACTCTAGGGCATACAGCATACGCCCTCGCCACGGTACTTGCCGTGTTTATGGGCGGACTTGCCACCGGCAGCGTATGGCTCGGTCGTTGGAGTGACAGCCGGTCGCGCCCCCTGGCAACTTACGGATGGCTTGAACTTGCCGTGGCTGGCAGTGGAGCGGCGTCCCTGTCCGGCATCGCGGGCGTACGCATCGTTTACCACCTGCTCGCTTCTGATCAGTCTTCGGAAATGTGGCTTTTGGCTGTTCGATTCTTGGGCGCTTGCTCTGTCCTGTTTGTACCCACGTTCTTCATGGGTGGCACTTTGCCCATGCTCGTCCGGGCATTGGAATTGCGCTCTGCTGAACTTGGGAGGCGCTTCGCCCGCCTTTATTGGGTGAATACAACGGGAGCCGTCGTGGGCACGCTCGCGGCCGGCTTCATCTTTCTACCCCTGCTGGGAATGCGCATCACTCTGGGCATCGCAGTGATTCTGAATGTCTGTGCTGGTCTGATCGCCCTTCGTTTGGCACGCAAGGAGTCAGCAGAGACACTGATCCAAAAGGCGGAGAAGCAAGACCAAAATCGTAAAATTGCCCCGGGCCCTCCTTCCGCCGGCCAGCGAGACCCCGCATCGGCTAAGCGGGAACGTTCAACAGCCCACCACGTGCTACCCCAACGTATTCTGTTGATCTGTTTTGCGGCTGTTGGCGCAACCGCGATGGCCTATGAAATTGGTTGGACCCGTTTGCTCGCCACCCAACTCGGCAGCTCCACCTACGCATTCACGATCATGCTCGCAACATTCCTGACCGGCATTGGTTTAGGCAGCGCTCTGTTCGAGCGGTGGGGCACGGGTGCCGGCACCCAAATGATGTTTGCATGGACGCAAGTCATGACGGCGCTGATGTCTCTCGCTGCCCTCATCGGCTTCAACCGCCTTCCCTGTGTTTTGGCCTCCATTCTGAGCACCAACGGCGAGTCCTTTCATACGGTATTGCTGGCTCAATTCGCAGTGAGCTCACTCGCACTGCTGCCCACGGCCGTGGCCTTTGGTTTTAATTTCCCTGTGGTCACGCTGCTGACTGCAAAAGGTGGCAAGAGGCCAAATCAATCACTTAACCGGGCGGAGAAAACAAACGCGCGCGGAGAGAGCGCATTAGTTGGACGCGCTTATGCATGGAATACCATGGGTGCAATCGTTGGTGCGATTGCCGCCGGCTTCTGGCTGTTGCCTCTATTGGGAAGTTATCGATTGCTGGTCGCAACTGCGACGTTGAACGTAAGCCTCGCTGCACTGCTTTCGGCCGCTGGAATCTTTTCAGGAAGTTCCTCGAACGTGCGAGCCCGCGGCACGGCATTCGCCGGACTTGGTTGCAGCCTCTTTTTGCTGGTGGTCCTCGGCGCTGTCGGGTTGACGCATCGTTTCTACGATCCCGCGGTAGCAACGTTTAATACGTTGTTGTATTGGAATAGCGGAACAAAATCCGATCCGCTGCCGATCGAGCTAAAGGCCCACATGATTGACGTGACCTATTGGGCCGATGGGCTGAATGCGACAATTTCAGTAGGGCAGACAGATGACATTCTTGTGCTTCGAACGAACGGCAAGACAGACGCATCCAGTAACGACCTTGACACTCAACTCATGCTGGGTCACATTGGCGCCGTTGTGCACGCAGCACCACGCCGGGTTCTGGTCATAGGTTTCGGCGCAGGCATGACGCTTTCCGCGCTTGCCCGCTATCCTGGAATTCAAAGCCTGGACTGCGTTGAAATCGAGCCGGCCGTCCTAGGGGCCGCACCCTATTTGAGATCATTGAACCGTGACGTATTGAAGGACAAGCGCGTGCACATCATTTACGATGACGGCCGCAATTTCCTCTTTACCACTCACAACCGTTACGACCTGATCGTTTCAGAGCCGTCGAATCCGTGGGTTGAGGGAGTTGCCTCGCTGTTCACGCGTGAATTTTACCGGGCCGCACAGGACCGATTGGCTCCCGGCGGAGTTTTCGTTCAATGGTTACAGTCCTATTCGCTCTACCCCGACGATCTGCGTTCGGTGTCCGCGACGTTCTTATCTCAATTTCGTGATGCCTCATTGTGGCACGGAGTCAAATCGGATTTGATACTGGTAGCTCCGACTCCTCCGCAACCTGTGATCCTGGATCGGATGCAAACGCTATGGTCAAATACCGGTCTTCGCGACGATTTTGAGCGGATGGGCATGGAGCGGCCGGAGGGCCTGTTCGGATTCTATTTGCTCGACGATACTGCTCTGCGAAAGTTTGCCGCCGCGGGCCGAATTGACAGCGACGATCGCACATCGCTCGAATACAGCGCTCCGCGCTCTTTGCTAGTGCAAGGCCTCGATGATAAGAATTTGCTTGAGCTGCACGAGACGCAGCCCAAGGTTGAACTGGACGGCTTCTCCAGCGATCGACGCAACTCTGTACTGGCAGCCAGTACCGTAACCGCATTGAACGCGGGGGACGTTGCCGACGCTGATCGTTTTGTGAGCGCATTCAATTCCGACTCACCCACGCCGGACAATGAGATTGCCCGAGGCCGCGACGCCATTGCTCACGACGACTACAGCTCTGCGGCTCGGGCATTCGGTATTGCGCTCGTCGCGGATCCCAACTCGCTTACGGCCGCCTGGGGGCTCGCAGAGGTGAATCGACTCGCCGGCAACCGGGACCTTGCGAGTCAGCAATTTCTGCATGTTCTGGAAAGAAACCCAGATGATCTAAGAACGCTCGGTTCGCTTGAGCAACTGTACAGCGACACTTCTCGCCCTTCCGAGGCCGCAGAGACTCAACGCCGCCTGATCAAGGCCGACCCGCACGCAGATGCCGATGCCTACGCCGAGCTTGGAGAGATGCTGAAGCGCGCTGGAAAACTGGACGAAGCCGTTGCTGCCATGAACGAGTGTCTAGCGCGAGACCCGTACAGTTTCGAGACGCACCTCAACCTAGGCCAGATTTTTGACTTTCAGAAAAAGTACTCCGCCTCACGAGAAAACCTGGAGTTCGTGCAAAGATTCTTCCCGGACGCCGACTCTCAACCCTATTTCCTGCTTTACGAGGTCGATAATGCGTTGGGGGATCCAAGAGCTGCTTCGGAGGCTGTGCGCTTTGGAATCCAGTTGTTCCCCAACGATCCGGCCCTTTGGAAGCTACACGGGTCTCTTTAGTCTCCTCCGGGATCACGCTGTGCCCAAGTTCCGAACGAAATCAAAACAATCGCTTCCCGCTGTTCGCAGAGTCCAGAAATATCAGGCTGCATCGCTCGTTGACGACGCCGTAGCCTGCTGGTTGCTGATCGTCGGGTATGTTTCAGGAGATGAAGTACTGGCGAGAAGGGGATTTCCTCTGCGCGTCAAGTCAGCGAGGCATCCATAGGGACCCGAGTGTGCCGTGGACGTCTTTGTGCCTGGGTTGTGCCGAAGAAGGTCGCTTTTGGCGATTTGAGCGATTCTCGAATCAAAACAACCGCTTAGCCATTGCACGCAAGCTGCGTCTTTGCCAGCGTCCCGAGTCCGTCGGCGACATCCTGGTAATCGGATTCTTGCTCATGTGTGCGAAACGCTCTTTGCGGATGTATCCGATTGATACTGTGGTATTGGTCGATACCTTCGTCCAATAGACCCGCCGTCGCACTCCTGCGAATCTCGCCTTGAACGGTCGCTCGTTCTGACATGGAACGGACGCTGCTTCAGGAGGAGAATGATATGGGATCAAAAGGAAAAGTCTTAGTGCTGGTTTCGAGCGGAAACGGCTTACCGTTGAAAAATGGCGGGTGTTATCGCGGCGCCGGCTATTACCTGAACGAGCTGACGGTTCCGACTCGCGCCCTGATGGAGGAAGGGTATGAGATCACTTTCGCCAACCCCAATGGCAACACGCCGCAACTGGATCTCCATTCCGCAGTTCCCGATTTCTTCGGCGGGGATGAGGCCAGGCTCCACGACTATTTCAATTTCCGCGATAGCCTGACTGGCCTCAGGAATCCAACGCGCATTTCGGATGTCGTTGCATCAGGCCTGGATCAGTATGACGCCGTTTTCGTCCCCGGCGGCCATGGTCCCATGATCGATCTTCTCGATGATCCCAACGCGGGCATCGTGATGAGACATTTCCATGAAACTTCGAAGCCTACGGCGGTGCTCTGCCATGGCCCGATTTCACTTCTCTCGGCTCTTCCGAATTCGACCGAGTTCGTAGCAGCGCTGGCAGCGGGCGATACCGAGGGAGCGCGGGCAAAGGCCAAGGGATGGATCTATGCCGGATACAAGATGACCATCTTTTCGACGGCGGAAGAGCAGCAGCGGGAGCCGCTCGAGATTCATGGCAAAGTTCTCTTCTATCCGGACTTCGCCTTGAGTACGGCCGGCGGTAACGTCAGTGTGCTCGGCCCATGGAAGAGCTACGTCATTCAGGATCGCGAGTTGATTTCAGGGCAGAACCCGTTCTCGGACCAGGCGCTTGTGGAACGTCTACTCCCGGCGCTCGAAGCGAAGAAGAAACACGAAGTTGCAGTGACCCGGTAAAAGGGCCTGCCGCATCCTGCCTTGGATCGAGTCTGCGGTACCAACCAGCAAGGTTACCCCACTCATCTTGGGTTCGATGGGTGAAGGGACAGAGCTGATCCTCCCTTCGGAAAGCGCCCGTCCAAGCTGCATTGTTGGCGTTGACAGCCGCTTCGGAGCGTGCCCATCTGCCTGCCGAGGGGAGATGAGCGATCATGCTGTGCTAGTTGCGGTTGATCGCCACCACTACCAAGATATTGGTCGATACGTTGGTCCAATGGATTCGTGTCCATTCGTCTGCTTGAATCGCAACACTGCACGTTTTGAATCAATCGGACGTGCGCTTCGAACAACTCGTCAGAAAGGAATTGGCTATGACTGAACTTGCAAGAGTTGAGAACCGCTCCTCCGGATTCCGTGAATTCGCAACTGCCATAGCGCGCGTAACACTCCGGTCGCGCGCCGGCCTGGCGCGTGCGATGGCTTTCGGCTATGTTCTTATTTCTGCCCTGGGGTACTGCCAGAGCGTTCCCGCTGATCATTCACAGGTGAGTGTCGTCCTCGTCCATGGCGCATTTGCTGACGGGTCGAGCTGGGCCAAGGTTATTCCACTGCTTGAAGCGAAAGGGTTGCATGTTGTGGCCGTACAGAACCCACTTTCGTCGTTGGCAGATGACGTGGCTGCAACAAAGCGGGCGATCGACGACCAGGATGGGCCGGTGATTCTGGTGGGGCACTCATGGGCGGGGATGGTCATCAGCGAGGCCGGCAACGACTCAAAGGTCGCGGGGCTCGTTTATATATCGGGACTGGTGCCTGATCCGGGCCAGTCAACGAACGACATACTCAAGCCTTACCCCGCGAGTCCGGGGAATGCGAATACAAACAAGGATGCCGCGGGTTTTCTCTCGATGAGCCGTAAAGGAATCGATGAAGACTTCGTCCCGGAACTTCCTCCCTCGGAAAGAGACATTGTCTACGCAACCCAGGGTCCGTGGAATTCGACCTGCGTCAACGATAGGGTCATGGCTCCGGCCTGGACCACGAAGCCGTCCTGGTTTATAGCCGTTCACGATCGGATGCTTCCGCCTGAGTATGAACAGGCGATTGCAAAACACATCCATGCGACGACGACGACGTTAAGCTCCGGTCATGTTCCCATGCTCTCCATGCCAAATGAGGTGGCCGCCGTGATCGTCGATGCTGCCAACAGGGCCCGCCAGCGTTGATTCCGCTGTCCGGGCCAATCTCCGTAATCACCGCGCAGGGCCGCTCAGCGAAGGATCGCTTCAGGGCCCTGCGCACGGATCAGTCGTCTTAACGATCGGCGGGAAGTCCGGTAGCGAGAGCCGCAGGCGCAGGCTTGTCAGGGATGCTCCGAGTCGTCCTCCTCCAGGTCCTCGTCGAGCTGCGGGTCAATGTTGCCGCTCAGAATTGCGTCCGAGTCGTCATCGGCGTCCGAATGAGAGTGGCGCCGACGCAGCACCGCGCTGGTGTCGTCGCGGCCCGGCGCAACGCTCTCCCCGCCACGATCATCCGCCATCGGGCCCACTTCAGTGAACGCGGCGATCTGCTCTTCGGCCACATCGTCGTCCACCCGGCCCGAGCCATCGCGCGCGTCGAGCCGATCGCCGTCCTGCACCAGATCCAGCTTCAGTGCATCCAGCTCTTCTTCGGTGCCGGCATCCAGCGCGTCAAACTGACGCCTCAGCTTGCGTTCGAGGACAATCGACCCCTCGTCATCGCCGCCGGTGAATGCCTCCAGACGATCAATCTGATCCGCGGTGACCACGTCGTCGCTATCCAATTCCGTCTGCTCGTCGCCATACACCGAGCTTTCGCTCAGGTCCACATCTGGTTTTTCGCTGCTGCCCTGATTGCCATGATTCGCCATCTTGATTCCTCTCGGAGTCTGCTTTGATCTGTCCCGCTTCAAGTTGCCAACTCCAATCTTTGATGCGACAACGCTTCAGGCGGGCCCGCGTTCATGCCCACCGCTCAGTATCCATCGACGTCGATCACGGCTTGGGCAAGCGCTTGTGGAGCCTCCTGAGGCAGGTTGTGCCCGATGCCGCCGCTTATGATCCGGCTTGCATACTTGCCGGTGAATCTCTGACGATAAGCTGATGGGTCGGGAGGGTGTGGTGCACCGTTGGCATCGCCTTCGAGGGTGATGGTCGGCACGGTGACAGGTGGAAACTGTGCAAGTTGCATTTCAAATTTGTCATATTGCGGTTCCCCTTCAGCCAATCCCATCCGAAACCGATAGTTGTGAATCACGATGGCGACGTGATCCGGATTGTCGAAGGACGCGGCTGTGCGATCGAAGGTAGGATCGTCGAAATTCCATTTGGGCGAAGCAGTCTGCCAAATGAGTTTCGCGAAATCGTGACGGTATTTGTCGTAGCCGGCGCGGCCGCGCTCGGTGGCGAAATAGAATTGGTACCACCACTGGAGTTCGGCCTTTGGCGGCAACGGCTCTTTGTTTGCTTCGGCGCTGGAGATCAGGTAGCCACTCACGGAGACGAGCGCCTTGCAACGCTCGGGCCAGAGAATCGCCATGATATCCGCCGTCCTTCCTCCCCAATCAAAACCGGCGAGGACCGCCCTTTCGATCTTGAGTACGTCCATGAGATTGATGATGTCGAGGGCTATCACGTAGGGCTGGCCGTTGCGAAAAGTTTCATGGGAAAGAAAGCGCGTAGATCCGTAGCCGCGCAGATACGGGACGATGACCCTGTAGCCTTTCGCCGCCAACAACGGAACAACATCGACATAGCTATAGATGTCGTAGGGCCAGCCCTGCAGCAGAATCACGGCAGGGCCATCTGCCGGACCATCCTCCGCGTATCCAACACTCAGAAGACCAGCGTCAATCTGCTTCAGCGAGCGGAACGAGGTATTTGCGCCAGGCTTATTCACGGGCGATTCCGCGGCGTCTTCCGCGCTCGAAGCTGGAGGAACACCTTCCGCGAGAATTGCCGGAGGCGTCAGCAAGGAGGCTCCGGCCGACAGCCCGGCCAATGTAAATCTACGACGCGAAATTCGCATTGTTTCCGAATTCTTCATGGATGACCTCCGTCGATCAATTGTTTGCCCGTGCGTCCAGCTACTTCTGTGACTTCATAAACCCGCGAACAAGCGAGGCAATCTCATTTGCTTTCGTATCGAGGGCGAAGTGCCCCGCATCGAGCACGTGGACTTGTGCGCCCGGCACGTCCTTCCGGTAGCGTTCCGGCTCGCCCAAATCGAACGACAAATCGTGCTTGCCCCACAAGACCAGGAGCCTTGGCTGCGCCTTCTGCATCCACGCCTGCCACTTGGGGTAGGCGTCGACATTCGTGCGGTAGTCATAAAAGAGGTCGCTTTGAATCTGCGCTTGCCCTGGAGCATTGAGAAACGCATATTCATCTGACCAAAGATCCGGGTCGTAGAGTTCGGTCCTGGGGTCGTCTCCAATGTGGCGCGTCTTTGTAGCTTCAAGCGACAGCAAATTACTGCGCAGCTTCTCTTCGTTGGAGGGCCGATCAGCCCAGAAAGCGCGTCGCGTGGTCCAATTCACACCAAGGCCCTCGTTGTGCGCGACTGCGTCCTGGACGATGAGCGCATCGACTCGTTCAGGATGCGCCAATACCATGCGGAATCCGACAGGCCCGCCGTAATCCTGCATGTAGAGTGTGTAATGTGACAGCCCAAGCGCCTCCGTGAATCCTTGCATCACTTTGACAATGTGGTCGAAGGTGTAATCGAATTCCTTCGGGTTGGGCCAATCGCTATGCCCAAAGCCCGGATAATCTGGTGCAACCAGATGGTAGCTGTCTGCAAGCCGCGTCAGCAGCGGTTGAAACATCCGCGATGACGAAGGGAGGCCTTGCAGCAGGAGTATGACGGGAGCATCTTTCGGCCCCGCTTCCCGATAGAAGATGGAGAGCCCATCGACCTTCACTGTGCGATAAAATACTTGTTGCTCCATGGACGTGCTCCTTCCTTCTGCGGCGGCGGGCGATTGGAACCACGCGACGACCGCACAAACCAACAACGCCAGGCACAGACCCTGCGCGCGCCTTCCGCGGCTGACGTAATCAGCGCGAAAGCGCCGTCCACATTCCGCGCCCGTCGCCTTTGCTCCCGAAATTCCCGTTACACTTCGCGAGCGTCGGCGCACTCCAGCCTCCTTCGCGTCAGTGGGTCGCTTCGAAGATGAAATCGAGCTCGATCGGCTTCGAAGACCAGCCTTTGACTTTATGCCGAGGCCGATGCAACACCCAATCAGGTCCTGCCGGGCGGGCTCAATCTTGTTCGCAGGCGCGGCTCAACGCATTTCGTACGGGTGGAAGATGTAATCCTTCGCCTTCACGGCCGTATGGCATGCGTTTCCGCAGTCTGACAGGCTCTTGGGATCAGCGGAGAACTTGTTTGATGTTGGGTCGTAATTGAACACCGCGTATCCCCACCCACCGGTGTTCGGAAATCTCTTGCTGTCCTTTTCCATCACAAATGCCTGGGAAAAGGTGTCCGGAACATCCACGGCGAATTGCGCCTCCGTGCTCTTCTTCTGCTTCCACTGCAGCTTCACGATCATGGAGCCCTCGGGGAAAGGCTGGCCATTGCCCGGAACGCCTGCCTTGTACGCCGCGATCATTTTCGGATTAGCGACGATCACCTTGAGTATCTCGTCTTGCCGGGCGGAAGAGGCGACAGGCCAGTCCTCGTATCCCCTGAAGTCAGAGAACGCGATCCCGCTCGGCGATATCAGCGAGTACTTGTCCTGCGCGTTCGGCGAGCCGCCGTCCTGCGCATATACGGCTACGGCGACGAGGACGGCGAGCACCGTTACGACTACCACAAAAATCGTAAGGCCGGCGAGACGTTTCACCTCAGCCCGCGTCTCCAGCTTCTCTGTTTCCTGTTCTTGTGTGGCGGACTCGTTCGCTCGGTCGGACATGTTGTACTCTCCTTTGCAAAAAGCGTTGAAGGCGTGGTCGGCCTAAATACCGAATTGTCAGGATTAGGCCAGACTCCAGAGGAGTGGAGCAATTGGACGAAGGTATCGGCTACACCTTCGTATCGGGTGTGCGGCGGTGTGGGAGAATCTTCGATTGGCTCAAGGGGATTTCAAGAACTAACTGAACAGCAATACGTAAGTATGGGCAATACTATCGTCCAATTGCATGGCTCACCTTCGTCGGGCTGAATGGTGAAAGGACGATGTTGCTGGATGTCGAACTCCAGTTCGGGCCGGATGGGTGCACCGCGTTGTCTATTTCGATGTGATTTCGATTGAGGGAATTCATGAGACGAGAGATCAAGTGCACCTGTCTGGGCGTCGTGTTGACGCTGGCGGCCTCCGTCTCCGGCGTGCAAATATCCGCCGCGGACCACGCGGACGCCAAGTCAGGTGTGGACCGCCTCTATGTGATCGACTGCGGCGACGGAAGTGGCCAGGATGAATCGCGTTGGACACCTGGAGCTAACGTTGGAACGCCCGTGGGTTTTCCGGGGCACTGCTACTTGATCCACCACACCCAGGGGTGGTTCCTATGGGATACGGGCGTGGATGACGCTGTGGCCCGACTGCCGAATCACGAAAAGGTGTTACACGAATGGGGGCCCGGTACCGGCCCGATCTGGCGCAAACCCGTAACCCTTGCGGCTCAACTTGAACAGATACACGTCAGGCCATCGGACATCAAGCTGATGGCCGTGTCCCATTGTCACCCGGACCACGCGGGCAATGTCGAGATGTTTCCCAACACGCTGATGCTGGTGCAGAGGGTGGAATACGAGTGGGCTGGGAGCCGGCAAGACACTGTCGCCTTCAACAAGAAGCATCCGGTAAAGCTCATCGACGGCGACTACGACATCTTCGGAGATGGAAGCCTCGTGCTGCTCTCCACTCCAGGACACACGCCAGGCCACCAATCTTTGCTCGTTAGGCTGCCTGTAACTGGACCGGTGATTCTCAGCGGCGATGTTGTGCATTTCCAAACGAGCTTCGACCATCGCTACGTTCCCGGTAATAACTGGAACGAGCAGGCCTCGCGTCAATCAATGGACAAGATAGCCGCAATTATGGCGAAGGAACACGCGCAGCTCTGGATTAATCACGATCAGGCCCAAAGCGACCGCCAAAAGAAATTGCCTCAGTATTACCAGTAATGGCCCTGCTATTACGTGCCTGAACCGACCTATCGGTGCAGATGTTGCCGCATTAACAATCGTGCATCTGTCGATGGCAGCCCGGGGGTTGCCGAAGCTGTCTGACCCTTTTGGAGGAAACCATGCCGAGCAACGTAACAGAAATCGTAAACGGGGCAGCAACGACGCCGAATCCGCTTGATGTGATCCCAGGCGAAATACCATTCGATGTGCCTTATGGTCCTCCGATATCACTGGCGCAAGCCCAGACGGTTATCGAGGCCGCTGTGGCAGAGGCCAGGAAACGGAATTGGAAAATGAATGTCGCCGTAACCGATTCCGGGGGCAACCTGGTTGCCTTCCAACGAATGGACGGCGCGATGCTTGCCTCCATTCAAATTGCAGAACACAAGGCTCGGGCAGCCGTGACCTTTCGACGCCCGACGAAGGTCTTCGAAGATGGCATCCAGCTTTTGCATCTAAACTATCTGCTGGCATTCGATGGAATGATCGCGTCACGAGGCGGCATTCCATTGATCGACCAGGGAGTGATCATCGGCGCGATCGGCAGTTCGGGAGGCACGGATTCCCAGGACGAAGTCGTGAGCGAGGCAGGGGCTGACCTGATGAACAATCTCGCGACTGGAATCAAGTGATACAAGTAATAATCGAAGCTGGATCGGCAGTTGGTAAAAAGGGAAGCAAAGGACCGAGTGAATGGAGCCACCGATCAATACGCCGGACTCGCAGGCCCAGGCGTTCCCCGTCCTGACTCCGGAACAGATCGATCGCATCCGGCCGTATGGCATTGAGCGAAAAGTCAAGGCGGGAGAGGTTCTTTACGAGCCAGGCCAGCGGGGGATCGCTTGCTTTGTTGTGCTCTCAGGCAAGCTCGAGATTGTGATGACGCGGCTCCTCGGCGAACACGTATTTGTGACGCTTGGTGTGGGAGGTTTCTCCGGAGAGATGGTCCTGATTTCCGGAGCTCGCTCTCTCTCGCGCGGGGCTGTTGCCGAGCCAGGAGAACTGCTTGAGGTGAGCGCAGAAGCTTTGCACACGCTCATTGCGAGAGACGCGGAGCTGAGCGATATCTTCATGCGCGCCTTTATCCAGCGTCGCCTTCGGCTGATTAACGAAGGCATGGGCAACGCGACGGTCCTGGGATCACGCTATTCAGCGGACACGCTGCGCATACGTGAATTTCTTACCCGAAACGGACAACCGCACGGATATGTGGATCTTGACACTGACACGAATGCTCAAGAGCTGCTTGATCGTTTTAGCTTGAAGATCGATGAGATCCCGGTGGTGATTTGCAGCACGAAGGCCGTACTGCGGAATCCCACGACGCAGCGGTTGGCAGAATGCCTGGGGTTTTCGGGTGCCGTCGATGAATCGCGCATTCGTGATGTCGTCATCGTAGGCGCTGGCCCGGCCGGGCTGGCGGCGGCGGTTTACGCCGCTTCTGAGGGCTTGGACACCGTCGTGATCGAATCCGACTTTCCCGGTGGGCAGGCTGGCTCGAGCTCCAAGATAGAAAACTACATCGGTTTCCCCACAGGTATCTCGGGCCTGGAACTCGCGGGACGCGCCGTTTTCCAGGCAGAAAAATTCGGCGCTCAAATGATGGTGGGGCAACGCGTAGACAAATTCCACTGCGACCGGCGACCGTATAAGCTCTCGCTCGAGAATGGCGCCGTTCTGCAGGCTCGCAGCATCGTCATTGCCGCTGGGGCGCAGTACAACCGGCCGAACATCGCGAACCTGAAGCAATTCGAAGGAAACGGAGTTTATTACGCGGCCACATTTATGGAATCGCAACTCTGCGGTGGTGATGAGGTCATCGTCATCGGTGGCGCCAATTCGGCTGGCCAGGCTGCAGTCTTCCTGGCAGAGACTGCTCACAAGGTCTACATGCTGGTTCGCGGAAAGACCCTTTCCGAGACGATGTCGCGCTACCTGACGCAGAGAATTACCGAGCATCCGAAGATCGAGCTGCACCTGGACACGGAACTGCAGTCATTGGAGGGCGATTCGCATCTGGAACGAGTGACCTGGCTCGATCGGTCGTCAGGGCAGAGAACGACGCGCGAGATACGGCACGTTTTCGTGATGGCGGGTGCGTCTCCGCGCAGCGAGTGGTTGCGTGGCTGTGTGGCCCTCGATCAGCAGGGCTTCATTCTTACGGGACGGGACCTGGATCCGGTTCTGGCAGATGCGCCGCAAAAATGGCCTCTGGGCAGACCGCCGCAAATGCTTGAGACGAGCCTGCCCGCGGTTTTCGCAGTCGGCGACATCCGCTCAGGAAACGTGAAGCGGGTTGCATCGGCAGTTGGCGAAGGTGCGATCTCGATTCATCTCGTACATCGCGCCCTGGCTGAGATATAGGATCGCCGAACAGCTTGCCAAATCAACCCCGGCAAGGATTACCAACGAGCGGGTGCAGAACAAAGTCCGCCAATCGTATCCGGTTGCTTCGCTCCTCGCGGGGCTTCAAGAAAGGCAGCAAATGGGACTTGTGCGGACCCTGATTGATTGTGACGAGGCCTACGCTGAATCAGCGCTCCCGCAGAAATTGAGGGAACTGTACGACGGGGATCTGCACTTTCGCACATCACCTGCTGTGCGCCCGTTTGTCATTGCGAATTTTGTTTCCACTCTTGACGGAGTCGTCAGCTACGAAATCAAGGGTAAGTCCGGTGGCTCAACGATCAGTGGTTCAGATCCTGCGGACCGGTTCATCATGGGCCTGTTACGGGCCTCTGCAGATGCCATCGTGGTCGGAGCTGGAACCCTGCGCGACGTAAGCGCGAAAAGCCTTTGGACTCCTGAATACGTCTATCCAGACGCGAAGGATTTATATGCGGAGTACAGAGTCAGCGCGAAGAGTAGATCAGAGTATCCCCTGCTCGTGATTGTTAGCGGTAGCGGTCAACTGGAATTGAATCGAGCGATTTTCCGAACGCCCGCTGTGCGGACCGTGGTGATCACCACCGCGGCTGGCAGCGATGAGCTCACGCGCCGGAGTGCTTCCACTCCAGGCTCCATCGAGATACATGCTTTGGATTCGAGTAGCGGTAACATCGCGCCGAGGGCGATCCTGGAGTTGCTGCATTCGCAATTTGCGGTAAAGACTCTTCTGCACGAGGGCGGCCCTACATTGTTCGGACAATTTCTGGCGGCAGAAGCTGTAGACGAATTCTTTCTTACGCTGTCACCCCAAGTCGCCGGCCGTAAGGGCGATACAACTCGACCGGCATTCCTGCAAGGAGTGGAGTTTGCTCCGGATTCTGCGCCATGGTTTCAAATGGTCAGCGCCAAGCAAAACGCTGCGTATCTTTACCTGCGCTACCGGCGTCGGAGTAGCTGAATCCTTCCCAAAATAGGTACTGCTACGGGTTTTCGATCTCGAGGACAATCTTGCCGGGCTTGTGGGGTGCACCCGCGAGCATGTACTGCGCTTGGCGCGCGTCGGAAAGCGGCAGGACTGAGCCCACGCGTGTTCTGATTCTGCCTGTGTCAAACAGTGTTGTGATCGCCTTCAGACGCGCGGTAGTCACCTCAGCATAGAAGAAAACCGCCCCTGCCGGCAGCGGCTCGGTGGCGACCGTAGTGACAAGTTTGCCTTCGGGTTTCAATGCAGCTACGCAACGTTGAAACGTACTGCCCCCGACTGTGTCCAGGATCGCATCCACCTGCGGGAGGTCCTTCTCGAATTCGGGCCTACCCGAGTCGATGATGGATTTCACGCCCATTGAACGAAGCAGGGTATCATCGTCGGGGTGGGCGATGGCAACGACGTGGATCCCCGCGTCGACGGCCATTTGGACGGCGTAGGCCCCGACGTTCCCGGCGGCTCCGACGACCATGACCGTCTGTCCGTGCATTGCCTGTGCATACTGGAAGAGCATTTGCCAGGCGGTCACCGCTATCACGGGAGCCGACGCCGCTTCAACGTAATTCAGCGATTGCGGTTTGCGGGCGACCATCGCGGCCACGGCCACCGCGAACTCGGCCTGGGCGCCACAGAACTGCGGGTTGGTGACGCCATAGACTTCGTCGGCCGGCACGAAGCCGGTAACGCCGGGGCCGATCTTGGCAACGACACCGGAGAAGTCAGAACCGAGGGTGAGCGGAGGTTGCGGGCTGACCTTGCTTTTGCCCTCGCGGATGATCGCGTCCCAGGGAGCGACTCCTGCCGCCATCACTCGCACCAAAATTTCGCCGGGACCTGGCGATGGCATGGGCACTTCCTCGACCACTACGACATCGGGCGGCCCGAAGCCATGAATTCTGACTGCTTTCACTTCCGATTCCTTCTCACTTTGAGGTTGCTGGACGCACTCATTCACAAACCCAACTTCGAAAAGCAGAGTTCGTTATCTCCGAGGCGGGATTCGCATCAGCCGTTGGTGGGAGTCATACTCCCGGGAATCCAAACATCAGCCACGATTGATTGGCCACCCAATGCGGGTACAACGCGGTCATCTGATCGAACAGGTCCTGGTCAGACGTTGCGGTCTTCTGCAACCGATCGAAGTCCTCAAGGTAACGCCTGGTGTCCTGGATCGCTGAGGGAGAGTCGGGCGCGCCGGGCTTCTTGTGGCCGGCAACCACAATCGTCGGGTTCAGCGCCGCGAGCCGGTCCAGGTCTGCGATCCAATTCTTTCGACTCTCGGGTGTGGTGTCGCCGACATACATGCGGCATTGGTTGTATACAACGTCGCCGGCGACGATCAAGCCGATCGATGGAACGTAGAGTGATGTCGAATCGGGACTATCGGTGCGGCCCTGCTCGATGATGCGTATTTCGTTGCCCTCAAGAGTGAACGTGCTGCCCTCGAAGGGCTCAGGCGAAACCAGCCTGGTAGGCACCTGTCCTGGAAAAAGCCGGCGCGCCAACCGCTCGACTGGAGGAGTAAAAGACATCTGCATTGCGTTTACCGTTTTTGGCGTTGCGATCGCTCGAGCGCCCGGAAAACGGTCGAGCAAAATGCTCAGACCGTAGAAGTGGTCGAAATGCGCGTGCGTAATATAGATGGTCTCCAGGTTGCGGTTGTGAAGAGCGACCCAATCCGCGAGAGCCTCGGCTTCAGCCACTGTTCCCATTGCGTCCACCAGGACCGCGTCGTATTCGCCGAAGATTAAAGTTGACGTGATCGGGTCGAATCCGAAGGCTTCGCCGAAAGGCCTTGGCCGCTCGCCGACCATGGTCTTCCCCGGGGCCATAAAAACGTTGACACTCAGCGTACTCAACTTTGTAGGCGCGCTCACGCGGGTTTTCTCTTTCAGTCCAATTGTGCTGGCCATCTGATACCCCTTTTCGATGTCAAAGCGAATGACCGCTTAACGCAACGCTCGCAGAAGCACAACGACGAATCCATTGGACGAACGTATCGTTCAAGACCAAAGTACCGGTTGGACACTGCGGCCCGGAAGGCTGCGGGAGAACATCCGCATCCGATTGAACCCGAGCCCCATCCGGAGCCGGGCGCTAACCGTACTTGAGATCGGTGCTCTGTCCGACTTCGATAATGTAGCCGTCAGGATCGCGGATATAGCAGCGGATCTCGCCGTATTTGGGTATCGGCGGCGTGATGAATTCGGCTCCCCGGCTTTTCCATAATTCATAACACGCTTGAATATCCGCAACGCGGAAATTCAGAAAGCTGTTGATGTGATTCGGGTCGGGGGTGCTGAGCGTTACGGTTGGCTTGTCGGGAGTTGGCCCTCCACCAACATTCAAGATCATCCAGATATTCGCAAGCTGAAGGTAGGGTGGCGCGTTGCCGTCACCCATGCTCAAAATGCGAGCGCCGAAGACCTTTTCATAGTAGTGAGCGGACCGCTCGAGGTCGGCTACGGTGAGAAAATGGGCAACGCTGAGCCCCTCGCGCGGGGGCATCTCATAGCTCTTCTGTTCCACTTCTATTGCGCTCATTCTTGGCTCCTTTCGATGCGGTGCCTACTAAAAAACGGTGCCCCGAATCCCGCTCCCATTCACGAAAAATCGATCGACGCCAGCTAGTTCAGCAGTGATTCCCAATTGGCTGGAACTCTCTTTGCCGGTCCTGGCACTGGCTGATCCTCGGGATGCGCGTGTGGCGGAAGCAACGCGACACCGCGAATCATTGCCTGCTTTTCGTAATCGAAGAACCAATCTTCACCCGGCTCGAAGCTGGCGATGATCGGATGCCCGGTCTCTGCCGCATGTCTGGACGCATGCTGGCTAGGAGAACTGTCACAGCATCCAATGTGCCCGCATTCCGCACACCGGCGCAGATGAAACCACCAGCCATTCGGCGATGCCAGACACTCCACGCACCCATTGCCACTCGGCTTCGAAAAGGGATTGATTCCGCGCATGTTTTTCTTCATGTCGACTCTTCTTTCAGATGCTGCATGTCCGGTGAAGCGTTCAAGGCACCAGCAAGATCTTCCCGATCCCGCCCTTCTCTGCCATCGCCTGAGCCTTGGCCGCTTCACTTAGCGGCATTCTTGGGCCAATCGGGATGGTCAGCTTGCCATCCCGAACGGCTTCAGCCATGAACTGAAGCGTATCCCTGTCAAAGTGTGAGAAGACCGGCACCGCCTTCACAGCCGGGTATTTCGCGGCGTTCTGCGGCGCCCCAACAACCGAAGCAAACACCCCTCCCGCTTTGACCTTGGCGATCAGCTTCTCAGCGAGTTTCCCGCCGACGGTATCTGCAACCGCATCAAGCGAGGGAAGATTTGCAATCGCGTTGTCGTCGTCGGTTGCCACCAGCTGATCTGCGCCGACCGTCTTCGCCTCATCCATCTGCCTTTTCAAGACCCCTGCAATCACGGTCGCTCCGAGATGCTTTGCAGTGAACACCGCGGAACGCCCGACATTACCTACAGCGCCCACGACCACAATCGTCTGGCCGGCTTTCACTCCCGTAGCTGTAGCCAGCTGGTTGCCGGTCGTCGTCACCAGCGGCAGCGCGGCTGCTTCCACCAAATCGAGACCCTCAGGAATATCCGCCAGAACATCCGCTTTCACCACGCAGAGCTCGGCATATGTGTTGTCCGCCATTGCGAACACTCGGTTGCCGTCAGAAAAGTCTTCAACTCCGGGCCCAACCTTCACCACGGTCCCCGACATGTCGACCCCTATCAGGCCCGGGAACTGCATGGGGTAAAAATCCTTTGTCAATCCAGCACGTCGCTTGTAGTCGATCGGATTCACACTGGCGGCGGCGACCCGCACCAGCACTTCGCCCCGGCCGGGAATTGGGTCCGGGTACTCCTCATACTTGAGCACTTCAGGACCACCATACTCGTGGACAACAATCGCTTTCATGACTTATCTCCAAGTTGCCGAGGCAAAAGTTGGTTCCTTCCGCAAGTTCCACTGGAAAGAGGACACACACCCCATTGCCCGCCGTGAGCCGGAAGCCCCATCCCTGCACTCCCGTTCTTCGCTATTAGGCCAGATGCGGAGTGAAGAATCTATTGGACGATGGTATCGGTCGATCTCCCCTGAGTAGATGCGGCTGAAGGCAGCGAAGAATCCGAAATTCATATGCTTTTTTGTGAGCTCACTGCATCTTACGGCTATGCTGCAAAGCATACCGTCCTGCCGGATGACGAAGTCTAGAGGTATCGGAGAACAAAATGGCTGGCACAACCGAAGTCTCTGCTGACATCCCCGCGCCACTTACCCCCGACGAGCTGCGAAAGATCGATGCTTACTGGCTTGCCTGCAACTATTTAGCAGCAGGGATGATCTATCTTCGCGCGAATCCACTGCTTCGCGAGCCGTTGAGACCGGAGCACATCAAGCATCGGCTTCTTGGTCATTGGGGGTCTGATCCAGGGCAGTCTTTGATTTGGGTTCACCTGAATCGCCTCATCAAGAAATACGATCTCAACGTCATGTACATTGCAGGCCCAGGTCACGGTGCCCCGGCGACGCTCGCCAATTGCTACCTTGAAGGCTACTATTCCGAGATCTATCCCGATAAAAGCCGTGATGAGGCAGGCCTGCTCAAGTTCTTCAAGCAGTTTTCGTTTCCTGGAGGAATCGGCTCGCACTGCACGCCGGAAACTCCCGGTTCGATTCACGAAGGCGGCGAGCTGGGTTACTCCATTTCTCATGCGTATGGAGCTGCCTTCGACAATCCGGACCTCATCGTTGCCGTCGCCGTAGGGGACGGTGAGGCCGAAACAGGCCCGTTGGCCACCTCCTGGCATTCGAATAAGTTCCTGAATCCCATTCGCGATGGCGCTGTCCTGCCGGTGTTACACCTCAACGGTTACAAGATAGCGAACCCCACGGTCCTCGCGCGCATTCCGCACGATGAACTCGAGGCGTTGCTGATCGGATACGGCCACAAACCTTATTTCGTCGAGGGTCATGATCCGTCTGCGATGCATCAGCAAATGGCTGCGGTCATGGAGCGATGCGTTTTGGAAATTCGAGAGATCCAGCAGCACGCCCGCTCAACAGGCGATGTCACGCGCCCACGCTGGCCCATGATCGTGCTTCGTTCCCCAAAGGGCTGGACAGGACCGAAAGTCGTGGATGGTCACAAAGTGGAGGGTTCATGGCGGGCTCACCAGATTCCGATTTCCGAACCGGCAACGAATGAGGAACATCTGAAACTTGTCGAGGACTGGCTGCGCAGCAACAAGCCGCAGGAACTATTCGACGCCAGTGGAACCCTCATTGCAGAACTCCAGGATCTTGCCCCCTCCGGTTCGCGCCGAATCTCCGCCAACCCTCACGCGAACGGCGGAGTTCTTAGAAAAGAGCTAGAATTGCCTGACTTTCGAGACTATGCCGTTGAGATCAAGGCGCCGGGTGCAGTCTACGCGCCGCCCACCGACGTGCTCGCTCAACATTTCCATCACGCGCCCATCGACAGCCAGTTCGCCGCCGTCCGCATCATCCGGCATG
>Ga0364873_10017_pt1 | contig 110469 bp, 111 predicted proteins | sample ExccelAu500001D3_2_FD_206928 | JGI IMG/M metagenome (GOLD analysis project Ga0364873, IMG submission 206928) | Enriched cells from Trout Bog Lake Hypolimnion, Wisconsin, USA - BchlTB.Aug07.5000.01.D3 | ecosystem: Environmental > Aquatic > Freshwater > Lake > Hypolimnion/Profundal zone | place... | reverse complement strand
CTTTCTATAGCAACCGTGATTGCAGGTGCCGTTGCTTACATTAATATTCCTGTTGCAGCCCTACCAAGCTTTAACTCCCCCGTTATTTCTGTAAGCGGTAGTTTGCCTGGCGCATCGCCAGAAAACATGGCTGCCTCGGTTGCCCTTCCTTTAGAAAAGGAATTCTCAACCATCGATGGTATTAAGGTCATTAGCTCGAGTAACTTTTTGGGTACAACCAATATCACGCTGGAATTTAATAACGATAGAGATATTGATAAGGCTGCTGTAGACGTACAAGCTGCACTATTGCGCGCACAAAAACGTTTACCAATCGAAATGACCATCCCACCGTCATATCGAAAAATTAATCCCGCAGATACGCCAGTGCTAGTGGTGCGGATGAGTTCCCCTTCAATGAATCTCTCCGACCTCAATGACTTTGCCGAAAACTTGCTCTCCCCTAATCTTTCTACGATTAGTGGTGTTGCGCAGGTTCTCGTCTATGGCGCCAAAAGATATGCAGTTCGTGTCCGCGCCCATCCTGATGCCTTGGCCAATCGCAACCTCACCATGGATGACGTCGCAATTGCCATCAATAAAGCCAATGCAAACAGCCCAGTTGGTGTTTTAGATGGTCCGCGTCAATCGATCACTATTTATGCCAATGCGCAATTAGTCAAACCCGAAGAGTTTGCAAATCTGGTGATTAGCCAGAAGAATGGTCTGCCGGTTTACTTGAAGGATGTAGCTGACGTTACTCAAAGCTATGAGGATGTAAAAACATGGGCAACAGCAGGTGGGGAACGCTCTATTGCAATTGCTATTTTGCGCCAACCAAGCGCCAATACTGTTCAGGTAGTTAATTCTGTTAAAGCCTTGATTCCCCAGTTGCAAAAACAAATGCCTGCATCAATCAAGCTGCAACTTCTAAATGACCGCTCGCTCTCGATTATTGAATCGATTCATGACGTCAACCTGACGCTAGCTTTAACGGTGCTATTAGTTGTCTTGGTCATCTTTTACTAAGATCTTGGTGACTGTATTGGTAATCATTGGGCGAATATCAACAATATTGTTCGAGACAATGGTGCCAGTAGCTTCCAGAATGAGAGGGATATCTTTTTTCTCAACTACTACTGTAGTAACGGTCACTGGGCCACCAGCTTTGTCAGTTGCCGGGAAGAAATAGTCGTATGCCTTAGAAAGGGCGTATAGCGCAATGATGATTGCGAGAATGCGCCATTTGTATTTCAGGGTGAATGTCTTTACTTTGGCAAAATCCAATTGCTTGAGCTGGGGTGAGTATTTTTTCCACAGGGCACAAAGCTGAGCCAAGGCCCAATTTTTGAGTGTGAGTAACTTGCTGAATAGCTTATTGGCTAAAGTTTCAATTTTTGACACGGTCTCGACGTTTTTTCTTTTGATTTATATGGATTTAGCAGAATTTACAGCATCTCCGCCTATCGGCACATTCTCTCATAAGCCACTCAAAAACGCGCTTCTGACGCTAGGGCAGGAATTCTTCCACACCGCGGTTTGCCAACATGTCTGCCAGCTCGTTCCCAGGGTGGCCGTTATGGCCTCGGACCCAGTGCCAAGAGATCTTGTGGTCTGGTAGTAGGGCATCTAATTCTTGCCATAAATCGGCGTTTTTAACGGGAGCCTTGCTGGCCGTCTTCCAACCCCGTTTTTTCCAGCCTTCCAGCCATTCTGTTACCCCTTTTTGGACGTATTGGGAGTCGGTCCAGAGCTCAACCGAGCTGGTTTGCTTGAGGGCTTTTAGCGCATGAATGACGGCACTAATTTCCATTCGGTTGTTGGTGGTGAGCTCTGCGCCACCATGAATGTGTTTCTCATGGCCCCCAGAGCGTAAAACTGCCCCCCAGCCACCAGGGCCAGGATTGCCTTTGCAGGCACCATCGGTATAGATGATGATGTGGGGAAGTGTTTTGGTATGGGGCATATTGATACTGTAATCAGTCTTTAATTTGCTTCAGTTTATTGCGCTCGGCCGCTGGACTGAGTTGTGGGATGGTCGGGATGCGTTTAGCTTGTGCTTGGCCGACAAGGCGCATACCTTGCTGGCGTTTGATCGCTGAAACTAAAAATATCGCCCCAAATATTGGCCACCATCGGTTACCCATCGGCTCCAGAAAATCCATCCTAGCCATGCCAGACTGACCTTGGAGTGGGAGCTTATAGCATCCAAAATGGCCGCGATCGAGGGTAAAGTTGAGGAGTTGTAGCCAGTCCTTGACTCGGATCAGGCTGATAAATTGACCATCTCTTGGCAGATAGGGGCTGCCAATTAGGCGACTGAGGTATTGGCGGACACCCCAAAGGCTGGCGGGATTAAACCCGGAGATCACTAGCCTGCCTTCTGGACGCAGCACGCGTTCAGCCTCTCTCAAGATTTGATGGGGGTCGGCTGCGAATTCTAGAACATGTGGGAGCACTAATAGGTCAATGCTCTCACTCGCAAAAGGCAGCTCATTGGGATTGCCTTCAATCGGATGCCAAGAAAATTGCGCAGCTTGCGCGAGACTATCGTTTGATTGCAGTAATAGCACCTGTAAAGGCATGCGATTTTCGGCTAAGGCATTCATTTGGGGCATGCCGACCTGTACAGCGTAAAAACCAAAAACATCCGTCACGATTTGGCCAAAACACTTTTGTTCCCAGGCCAGTACATACTTTCCGGGCGGAGATTGCAGCCATTTCTCCCAGGAGCTCCATGGAGGTGCTGGCGACTGTGAGGGTGGGGTTGGGGTTGGTATCATCGGTCTATGGTGAAGAATACTTTATTGCAAGTTTGGCCCATACCGGCCTTTGATGACAACTACATCTGGTGTATCCATGATGGCGAATCCGCTTTAGTGGTCGACCCGGGAGATTCTGCGCCGGTGCTGCGGTATTTGGAAGAGCACAAATTGACCTTAACGGGGATTTTGATCACCCACCACCATGCCGATCATACGGGTGGCATCTTGCAAATATTGCAGACGCTCAAGGAGCCGATTCCCGTATATGGCCCAGCAAGCATTGATATTCCTGGGCGGACACAAGCCATGATGGAGGGCGACAAAATTGAAATCGCCGCCCCCAGAATGAGTCTCAAAGTATTTGAGGTGCCAGGTCACACCTTGAGTCACATAGCCTACTTTGCCAATATGCAGGCCAACATCGTTGAGCCAATGCTGTTTTGTGGTGATACTTTATTTGCATCTGGTTGCGGACGTTTGTTTGAAGGCACGCCAACTCAGATGAGCGAGTCCTTGGCAAAGTTTGCGGCACTACCAAAAAATACCTTGGTCTTTTGCACGCATGAGTACACTTTGTCGAACATCCGCTTTGCTTTAGCAGTCGAACCGAATAATGCGAACTTGCTATCTTGGGCCGAACGCGCTCAAGAGATGCGCGCAAAACATTTACCAACCTTGCCAACCACGATTGGCCAAGAGCTGCAGGTTAATCCATTTATGCGTTGTGATACTAAAGAAGTTCTGGAATCCGCTTTAAGTATCTCTGGTGAAACTTCTTTGCCAACACCCGCGCACGTACTTGCAGTCATTCGTGCGTGGAAAGATCGATTCTGATGTTGTGGAAATATGCGGCAATCATCATGATTGCTGTGTTGTCTGGATGCGCTAGCACTGGGGATTGGTCATCTGATACTCCGACTAAAACAAATGCCCGTGCCAGCAAGGCGCCACGCGTTAACTTAAACAATCAGTCTGTCAGCAAGGTTTACGCGCCATCCAGTAATTTATGGCTTCGGATTCGGGATGGCTACCAGATGGAGCCCATGAACTCACAGCTGGAGATAGAGCAGGTCCGCTGGCTTAGCTCTAAGCCCGATTATGTGAATCGCTCGATGACACGTTCCTCGCGCTACCTCTTCTATATTGTGCAAGAGGTCAATGCCCGCAATATGCCAACTGAAATTGCTTTACTGCCTTTTGTTGAGAGCGCCTTTGTGCCTCAAGCAAAGTCAGGCGCTAAAGCCATGGGACTCTGGCAGTTCATGCCAGCTACCGGTAAAGATTTCAAGTTAACGCAGAATGTTTTTAGAGATGAGCGACGCGATGTATTGCAGTCCACAGATGCAGCGCTAGATTATTTGCAGCGACTGAATAACCAGTTCGGCAGTTGGGAACTTGCATTGGCTGCTTACAACTGGGGTGCCGGCAATATTGCCAAAGCTCAGAAAAAAAATCTCGCAGCAGGCTTACCAACAGATTACGAGAGTCTCACATTGCCGAAGGAAACGCGTAACTACGTTCCTAAGTTAATGGCCTATCGTCAGATAGTTTTAGATCCCGATGCGTACGGTATTGTTCTACCAGATCTTGAGAATCACCCGTACTTTGTGGCGATTGATGTGAACAACGATATCGACGTTGCGTTAGTAACCAAGTTGGCAGAGATTCCCACAGAAGAATTTCAGGTGCTCAACCCATCATTTAATAAGCCGGTGATCTTAGCTGCCGCTAATCAACAGATCTTGTTGCCATTTGGTCATGCGGAAGTGTTTCAAGAAAATCTAAAAACCTACACCAAGCCTCTGTCATCATGGACTGCAGTGCAGGTGAGTAAGACAGAGATGGTGGATCAAGCTGCAAAAACCTTGGGTGTGGATGTTGATACTTTAAGGAGTGTGAATGGCATACCAAAAGGGATGCGTATCCGGGCAGGATCAACCGTGATTATTCCGAAGACAGCTCGCCGCCCTGGAGATGTATCGATGGCTCTTGCTGACAATGCCAGTTTGAGTCTGGATAAGCCACCACCACCTCCTTCACCTAAAAAGTGCAAAAAAGGCACTAAATGCCCCCCTGTGAAGTCTGCTAAGGGGGAGACTAAGGGTAATTCTTCTCCAAAAAATGCTGCATCTCAGCATAAATCCGCATCGACAGGACTTGCAAAATCTGCGAAAAATGGTTCTGTTAACACCACTAGCAGTAAAGGGGTGAGCAAAATCCAGTAAATCCACTTCATTATTTAGGTTGATCATGTCCTATAAATCAGAACACGAACGCTCCATTAAAGACCCAGACGGCTTCTGGGGCGAGCAGGCAAAGCTAATCCATTGGGAAAAGCCCTTCGATAAAGTCTTGAGTTATGACAATCCTCCTTTTGCGAAGTGGTTTGAGGGTGGTTTAACGAATCTTTGCTACAACGCGGTGGATCGCCATCTTAAAGATCGCCCAGATCAACTTGCTTTGGTTGCCGTTTCAACCGAAACCAATGTAGAAAAAGCATACACATTTAAAGAGCTCTACGAAGAAGTCAATCGTATGGCGGCAATCTATCAAGCCAACGGCGTTCAAAAGGGCGATCGCGTTCTCATTTACATGCCGATGATCGCAGAAGCTTGCTTTGCCATGCTGGCCTGTGCGCGCATTGGTGCAATTCACTCTGTGGTGTTTGGTGGCTTTGCTTCGCATAGCTTGGCTTCACGCATTGATGATGCACAACCAAAAATGATTGTGACGGCGGAGGCAGGTGCTCGTGGCGGTAAAGCCGTTCCATATAAACCTTTGTTGGATGAAGCTATTACCTTAGCGAGCTACAAGCCAGAAAAAGTATTGATTGTGAATCGCGGTTTAACGGAGTTCACAACGGTTGCTGGGCGTGATTTGGATTACGCCACAGAGCGCCAAAAACATTTGAACGATATTGTTCCGGTGGAGTGGGTTGATGCAACACATACTTCATACATCCTTTACACATCCGGTACGACTGGAAAGCCTAAAGGCGTGCAACGCGATACTGGTGGATATGCCGTAGCCTTGGCCGCAACCATGAACCACATCTTCTGTGGCAAGCCAGGCGAAACCATGTTTTGTACTTCAGATATTGGCTGGGTGGTTGGTCATAGCTACATCATTTATGCGCCATTGCTCAACGGTATGGCAACCATCATGTACGAAGGTACGCCATTGCGTCCCGATGCTGGTATCTGGTGGCAGTTGGTTGAAAAATACAAAGTTTCAGTGATGTTCTCTGCACCAACTGCGGTGCGCGTTCTCAAAAAACAAGACCCTGCATTCCTGACCAAATACGATCTTTCTAGTTTGAAAGCCTTGTTCTTGGCTGGCGAACCATTGGATGAACCAACAGCGACCTGGATTCATGGGGCGATCAATAAGCCCATCGTGGATAACTACTGGCAGACAGAAACCGGCTGGCCAATGTTGGCTATTCAGCGTGGTGTTGAAGTGATGCCCCATAAGTTTGGTTCACCAGGTGTGCCATCGTTTGGCTACAACATGAAGCTCTTGGATGACGCGACCACAGAAGAATTGGGTCCAGACCAGAAGGGTGTGATTGCAATTGAAGGCCCATTGCCTCCAGGTTGTATGCAAACCGTTTGGGGTGATGACAAGCGCTTTGTCAGCACCTACTGGGAAACCATTCCTGGGAAGATCATCTACTCCACGTTTGACTGGGGTATTAAGGACAAAGATGGCTACTTCTTTATCTTGGGTCGTACCGATGACGTGATTAACGTTGCAGGTCACCGCTTAGGCACTCGTGAAATTGAAGAGAGCATCTCTGGCCATCCAAATGTTTCTGAAGTGGCCGTGGTTGGTATTGAAGACAAGCTAAAAGGACAGGCTGCGATAGCGTTTGTGATTCCGAAGGATGCTACTAATACCGCTACCTTGGAAGCTGAATGCATGAAGACCGTTGACACTACCTTAGGTGCGATCGCGCGTCCTGGCCGTGTATACGTGGTAACCGCTTTGCCGAAGACCCGTTCAGGCAAGATCGTGCGTCGCTCCTTGCAAGCTGTTGCTGAAGGGCGCGATCCTGGGGACATTAGCACCATGGAAGATCAAACCGTCTTAGCTCAAATTAAGACCATCATTGAGCAGAGTGCTAAGTCCTAAGTAATCTGCTAATACACTCCCTTGGCCCTAGGGTTGGGGGAGGCATCTTCCTCCAGAGGCGCATTGGCTGGGAACCCAAGGGTTTACGAGACAAAACTGGTATCATTGCTAGGTTCGAAACTTAATAAATACCCTAGCGCTTAAAGACACTCACCTCCCGCAAAAACAGCCTCGGGTTAGTCTATTTGAGGGTTTTGAGCGTCGGATGGAGCAGGGACTGGAGATGGTTTGTCACCCTTGCTTCCTTCTTTTCCCCCCGCCGTGTTGGCTCTAGCCGACGGCACTATATTTCCTGGTTTTAGCATTGGCGCCCCTGGCGAAACTGCTGGCGAAGTTGTTTTCAATACTGCGCTTACTGGCTATCAAGAGATCATCACTGATCCAAGTTATTCCCGCCAAATTGTCACTTTGACCTATCCCCACATTGGTAACGTCGGTGTGAATGCACAAGATGCCGAATCAGGGCAAATTCATGCTGCTGGCTTGGTGATCAAAGATCTGCCACGCCGTGTATCGAACTTTCGCTCCGAAGCCAGTCTTGAGGACTATCTAAGCAAGGCAGGAGTAGTCGGGATTTCGGGGATTGATACCCGCAAGCTCACCCGCATCTTGCGTGATAAAGGCGCTCAGTCTGGCGCAGTAGTCGCCGGCAAACTGGGCGACGATATCGAACCCTTGGCTAAAAAGGCCTTAGAGCTAGCAAAAGCCTTCCCTGGCATGGCTGGTTTAGATCTGGCTAAGGTCGTTACGACCAAGACTCCCTATGAGTGGCGTGAAGCTGAATGGGAATTGCATGGCGCTGATGACAAGCCTGCCTACAAAACATTAGATACCAGTAAACCTCTGAAAAAAGTCGTTGCCTATGACTTTGGTGTGAAGCGCAATATTTTGCGCATGCTCACAGAACGTGGCTGCCAATTAACCGTAGTGCCGGCACAAACGAGTGCTGCTGAAGTGCTGGCCATGAATCCTGATGGCGTATTTTTCTCAAACGGCCCTGGAGATCCTGGTCCTTGCGATTACGCGATTGCTGCTGCAAAAGAAATCATTGAAAAAGGCGTACCAACTTTTGGCATTTGCCTCGGCCATCAAATCATGGGCTTGGCTGCTGGCGCCAAAACCTTGAAGATGAAGTTTGGTCATCATGGCGCAAACCATCCAGTTAAGGATCTCGATACTGGGCGCGTAGCCATTACCTCTCAGAATCACGGCTTTGCTGTGGATGCGAATACTCTGCCAGACAATATTCGTGTCACACATGTTTCATTGTTTGATGGATCTTTGCAAGGCCTTGCCTGGAAAGATAAACCTGCATTGTGTTTCCAAGGTCATCCGGAAGCTTCACCTGGTCCGCATGACATTGCTTATTTATTTGATCGTTTTGTGCTGCTAATGAATGCTAGCAAGAAGGGGGGCAAATAATGCCTAAGCGTAGCGACATTAAGAGCATCTTAATTATTGGTGCTGGTCCGATTGTGATTGGGCAAGCTTGTGAGTTTGACTACTCTGGTGCGCAGGCTTGTAAAGCTTTGCGTGATGAAGGTTACAAAGTGATTTTGGTGAACAGCAATCCTGCCACCATCATGACCGATCCTGAGATGGCTGATGTGACGTACATCGAGCCGATTACCTGGGAAGTAGTTGAGCGCATTATTGCCACTGAAAAACCGGATGCCATTTTGCCAACGATGGGTGGTCAGACCGCCTTGAACTGTGCACTCGACTTGCATCGTCACGGTATTTTAGAAAAGTACGGTTGTGAATTGATCGGCGCTTCACCAGAAGCCATTGATAAAGCAGAAGATCGGCAGAAGTTTAAAGATGCGATGACCAAGATTGGTCTGGGTTCTGCGAAGTCGGGTATTGCGCATTCGATGGAAGAAGCACATGAAGTGCAACAACGTATTCAGGTAGAGACCGGTAGCTTAGGTTTCCCAGTAGTGATACGTCCTTCATTCACCATGGGTGGATCCGGCGGCGGTATTGCTTACAACCGTGAAGAGTTTGAAGAGATTTGCAAACGCGGTTTGGATTTATCTCCAACACGCGAGCTCTTGATTGAAGAATCTCTCCTTGGTTGGAAAGAATTCGAGATGGAAGTGGTGCGTGACCGTGCTGATAACTGCATCATTGTTTGCTCAATTGAAAACTTAGATCCAATGGGTGTTCATACTGGTGACTCGATTACCGTTGCCCCAGCCCAAACATTGACTGACAAAGAATATCAATTGATGCGTAATGCATCGATCGCAGTATTGCGTGAAATTGGTGTGGATACGGGTGGTTCAAACGTACAGTTCTCGATTAATCCAGAAGATGGCCGTATGGTCGTGATTGAGATGAACCCACGGGTTTCTCGTTCGTCTGCCTTGGCTTCTAAAGCAACGGGTTTCCCGATTGCCAAGATTGCGGCGAAGCTCGCCGTAGGTTACACCTTAGATGAATTGAAGAATGACATCACCGGTGGCGCAACCCCAGCATCTTTTGAGCCATCCATCGATTACGTCGTGACAAAGATTCCACGATTTGCTTTTGAGAAATTCCCACAAGCAGACTCTCGTTTAACGACGCAGATGAAATCTGTTGGCGAGGTAATGGCGATTGGCCGTACCTTCCAGGAATCCTTTCAAAAAGCTTTACGCGGCTTAGAAGTTGGCGTTGACGGTTTAGATGAGTTCTCGACCGATCTGGATGACATCATTCAAGAAATTGGTGAGCCTGGCCCAGACCGTATTTGGTATTTGGGTGATGCCTTCCGCATGGGTATGGACCTTGATGAGGTTTATGCTGAGACTAAGGTTGATCCATGGTTCTTAGAGCAAATTCAGGAGCTAGTGTCGATTGAAAATGAATTAAAACTGCGCAAGATTGATGCTTTGTCTGCTGCTGAGTTACGCTTTGTGAAACAAAAAGGTTTCTCTGATCGCCGCTTAGCTAAACTATTGGGTGTTGATGCATCCTCTGTACGCGCTGCACGCCATCGCTTGAAGGTAGTGCCTGTCTATAAACGCGTAGATACTTGCGCTGCAGAGTTCTCAACCAATACTGCTTATTTGTATTCCACTTATGAAGCAGAGCATGGTGAGTGTGAATCAGAGCCAACGAATCGTGACAAGATCATGGTGCTTGGCGGTGGCCCAAACCGCATCGGTCAAGGTATTGAGTTTGACTACTGCTGTGTACATGCTGCTTTAGCCATGCGTGAAGATGGTTATGAAACCATCATGGTCAACTGCAACCCAGAAACTGTGTCTACCGATTACGACACTTCCGATCGCTTGTACTTTGAGCCATTAACGCTTGAAGATGTATTGGAAATTGTTGCCAAAGAGAAGCCTAAGGGTGTGATCGTGCAGTACGGCGGCCAGACTCCTTTGAAATTGGCTTTAGATCTTGAGGCCAATGGTGTTCCGATCATCGGCACATCTCCAGATATGATTGATGCTGCTGAAGACCGTGAGCGTTTCCAGAAATTACTTCAGGATTTGAATCTGCGTCAGCCACCAAATCGTACGGCTCGTGCTGAAGATGAAGCACTTGTGCTTGCTGAAGAAATTGGCTACCCATTGGTTGTTCGCCCATCCTACGTCTTGGGCGGTCGCGCTATGGAAATCGTTCATGATGGCCGTGACCTCGAGCGTTATATGCGCGAGGCTGTGAAGGTCTCGCATGATTCACCGGTATTACTAGATCGCTTCTTAAATGATGCGATTGAGTGCGATGTCGACTGTATTAGCGATGGCCAACAGGTCTTTATTGGCGGTGTGATGGAGCATATCGAGCAGGCTGGTGTTCACTCTGGTGACTCCGCATGCTCATTGCCACCATATTCACTTTCGGATGAGACCGTGGCTGAGATTAAGCGTCAGACCGCAGCCATGGCCAAAGGCTTAAACGTCATTGGCTTGATGAACGTGCAGTTTGCGATTCAGAATGTGGATGGCAAAGATGTGATCTTTGTTCTCGAAGTAAACCCACGCGCATCTCGTACTGTGCCGTTTGTGTCTAAAGCAACTGGCTTGCAACTAGCTAAGATTGCGGCGCGCTGTATGGTTGGGCAGACTTTAGAGCAGCAGGGCATCAAGACTGAGGTCAAGCCACCGTACTTCTCAGTGAAGGAGGCGGTATTCCCGTTCAATAAGTTCCCAGGCATCGATCCAATCCTTGGACCAGAGATGCGTTCTACCGGCGAGGTCATGGGTGTTGGTAAGACCTTTGGTGAGGCGCTCTTTAAATCCCAGCTAGGTGCTGGCATTAAGCTGCCTAAGAGCGGCACAGTGGTCTTAACTGTCAAAGACAGCGATAAGCCGAAAGCGGTTGAAGTGGCTAAGCTCTTGCATCAGTTGGGCTTCCCTATGGTTGCTACCAAAGGAACGGCAGCAGCGATTGAGGCTGCAGGCTTACCAGTTCGCGTTGTCAATAAAGTGAAGGATGGACGTCCTCATATTGTTGACTTGATCAAGAATGGGGAAATCTCTTTAGTCTTTACGACTGTGGATGAAACCCGTACTGCGATTGCTGACTCGCGCTCGATCCGTACTAGTGCACAAGCAAATAATGTGACCTATTACACAACGATCAGTGCTGCACGTGCCGTGATGGATGGATTGATGGCGTCTCAAGACGGTAGCAAAGACTCGCTTGAGGTCTATTCCTTACAAAATTTACATCGGACGCTCAATTAATCTAAAATCGAGTTTTCAACGCGCGATCTTGCGCATGAATCGTTATTTAGGTTAGGTTAGTAGTATGAGCTCAGTCCCGATTACCAAGCGCGGTGCAGAACTTCTGAAGGAAGAGCTGCACCGTCTTAAACACGTTGAACGTCCATCCGTCATCATTGCCATTTCTGAAGCACGCGCACAGGGCGATCTTTCTGAGAACGCTGAGTACGATGCCGCCAAAGAAAAGCAAGGCTTTATCGAGGGCCGTATTCAAGATCTAGAAGGCAAGCTGTCTGCTGCCCAAATTATTGATCCTGCATCTTTGGATGTAGAGGGCCGCATCGTTTTTGGCGCCACTGTCGAGCTTGAGGATTTAGAAGACGGCACTAAATTTACCTACCAAATTGTTGGTGATGATGAAGCTGATATTGCTGTTAGTAAGATTTCGATTAGCTCTCCGATTGCTCGCGCTTTAATTGGCAAGGAAGAGGGCGATGTAGTAGCTGTTCAAGCCCCAGGTGGTAATCGTGAAGTAGAAATTCTTGCGGTGCGTTACATCTAATGCAACATCAGGGCTTGCAACGCATCTTCACTATTGTTGCTGGTCTTTGGGTTGGTGGATTTGTCACTGTTGCTTACTTGGTCACCCCCATTCTGTTCTCCACTTTAGGTGATCGCCAAGTTGCCGGCATTGTTGCTGGCAATATCTTTCGGGTTGAGGCCTATTTCAGCATTGCGCTCAGCCTTGTTCTCATGGTGACCGCCAACTTCTTAGTGTCTAAAGGTGAAAACGCATATCGGTTAATACGCTGGCTCTTACTGGCCATGCTCGCTTGTGCCATTAGCGCAGGCCTTGTGTTGATTCCCTGGATGAGTTCTTTAAGAGATCAGGCTAATGCTGACAGCATCTCTGTCATGGCTTCTTCCTCGGCAGCCTTGTTCTCACGCTTACATGGCGTATCGAGTAGTCTATTTGTGATTCAGAGTGTGTTGGGTATTGCTTTACTGTGGCGACTCACTAAGAAGTAATTCAAAAAAGTCATTCAACAAAGCATTAAAGAAGTAAGCAATCAACAAAACAAAAGCGCCTCGAGAGGCGCTTTTTAGTTGACTAAAACCATTTCTAGTTAAGAGCCAAGCAATTTCTTTTTGGTGCTACTCATGCGCACTTTACGTTTCTTGACAGGTGCTGGAGCAGCTGCAGCTTTTCTATAACCGGGTGATGACCAGCCAATCTTTGATTCAGCAGCGTCTGCACGCAGAACCCTTTTCTTGGGCGCGGCTGTTGATGTTGTCTTGACTGCTGCGGCTCTAGCAAATGGAGATTTAGTGGCAGCAGAGCGGCGATCAGATCTTTCTGAAGTGCTGGTGCGAATACCATTTTTTGCCGACTCACGATTTGGTTGGCGTTTAGTGCGCGGTGCTTGCAAAGTTTTTTTAGTTTGCTTGCTAGATCTACCGAGTTTTGTGGATTCCACTTCAAGCTCATCCTTCGGTCTCCAGATGACAAGTAATTTGCCGATATGTTGAACGGGGGCGGCGTCGAGCTTGTCACAAAGTTCTTCGTAGATCGCAACGCGTGCTTCGCGATCATCACCAAAAACTCTGATCTTGATCAGACCATGATGGCTAATAGCGAGTTTGGCTTCTTTAATAACAGCTGGTGTCAGACCATCGTTACCAATCATGACAACTGGATTGAGGTCGTGGGCATCGCCTTTAAGGGTTTTGCGTTGTGTGGGAGTGATAGTAAGTGCGGTCATGGGCTCGATGATAGAGCATTGGAGTAGCTAAATTCCGGCTTTACGGGCAACTTAGTGCGGTATTTACTGGCTTTTGAGTCGATTCCTTTTGCCTTACGAGGCGGAAACAGGGAAAATAGGCGGCGAAAGTGGGTAAGTTGTGGCAAAGAATAAATTCAATAAAAGTTGGTTACAGGATCATTTACAGGATCCCTATGTGAAGATGGCTCAAAAAGAGGGCTATCGCGCTAGGGCAGTCTATAAGCTCAGCGAGATTGATGAGGAAGATCACCTCATCAAGGTGGGCATGACCATCGTGGATCTGGGCAGCGCTCCAGGGAGTTGGTCTCAGTACGCTCGCAATCGTTTAACGGAGCTCGGCAAAAGCAATCCCAAGATCGAATCTGGCAAGCCTGATGGCACCATTATTGCGATCGATATCTTGCCGATGGAAGATATCGCTGATGTGAGCTTTATCCAGGGTGACTTTCGTGAAGACGAGGGCTTGAAGGCGCTTGAGGCGCTTTTGCCGGTTGGCGCCAATGGTAAGGTTGATTTAGTGTTATCGGATATGGCCCCCAATCTCTCAGGAGTAGGCGTAGCAGATGCTGCACGGATGGCCTTTTTGGCCGAGATAGCGCTCGATTTTGCACTTGCGCATCTCAAGCCTGAAGGGGCTCTATTGATTAAGTGCTTTAACGGTAGTGGCTACAGTCAGATCGTCGAATCCTTCAAGAAGGTCTTTAAGAATGTTGCCTCTAAAAAGCCCAAAGCTTCCAGGGCACGCTCTTCCGAAATCTTTTTGCTGGGCAGAAACCTAAAGTCACCCAAATAAGCGCCCAATAAGCTTCAATACCCACCTAAAACCTAGGGTTTATCAAATAAATATGCGATTAGGTCTTGAAAAAGCCTAGTAGTAGAATCAAATACTTAGGTATAGCGATTCGCTTTAACTCCCGGACCAATCCGGCAAAGGACTCAATTTGAACAGCAATATGTTCCAAAAAATCGGTGTATGGCTCATTGTGGGCCTCGTGCTGTTTACTGTTTTTAAGCAGTTTGATAAGCCCAAGGACCAGACTCAGGTCACCTATTCTCAATTCATGGACGATGCCAAAGCTGGCAAAGTCAAGCGTGTGGATGTGCAAGGTCGCACCCTACAAGTTACCCCAGCTGATGGCAATAAATATTCCATCATCTCCCCAGGAGATATTTGGATGGTTGGTGACTTGATGAAGTTTGGCGTTCAGGTCACTGGTAAAGCAGAAGACGAACCAAACATGTTGGTATCTGCTTTGTATTACCTCGGACCAACCTTATTGATTATTGGTTTCTGGTTCTTCATGATGCGTCAGATGCAAGGCGGCGGAAAAGGCGGGGCATTCTCCTTTGGTAAATCTAAAGCGCGCTTGATTGATGAAAATAGTAATACCATTACTTTTGCTGACGTTGCAGGTTGCGATGAAGCTAAAGAAGAAGTCTTTGAGTTAGTCGAGTTCTTAAAGGATCCACAGAAATTTCAGAAGCTTGGTGGACGCATTCCACACGGCGTATTACTCGTAGGCCCTCCAGGTACCGGTAAGACTTTGATTGCCAAGGCGATTGCTGGCGAAGCTAAAGTGCCTTTCTTCTCAATCTCCGGTTCTGATTTCGTAGAAATGTTTGTTGGTGTCGGTGCATCTCGCGTACGCGATATGTTTGAGAACGCCAAGAAAAATTCACCTTGCATCATCTTTATTGATGAGATCGATGCAGTCGGTCGTCATCGTGGCGCAGGTATGGGCGGCGGTAATGATGAGCGCGAACAAACTCTGAATCAAATGTTGGTGGAGATGGATGGTTTTGAAAGCAATAGCGGCGTCATCGTTGTTGCTGCAACCAACCGTTCAGATGTCTTAGATAAAGCCTTGTTACGCCCAGGTCGTTTTGACCGCCAAGTACACGTAGGTTTGCCAGACATTCGTGGTCGTGAGCAGATTCTGCAAGTGCATATGCGCAAAGTGCCTATTGATCCTGATGTAGATGCAGCAGTGCTGGCACGCGGTACTCCAGGTTTCTCGGGCGCTGACTTAGCTAACCTCGTTAATGAATCCGCTTTGTTTGCTGCTCGTCGCAATAAACGCGCAGTCGATATGAAAGACTTTGAAGACGCAAAAGACAAGATCTATATGGGTCCTGAGCGTAAGTCTGCAGTGATGCGTGAAGAAGAGCGTCGTAATACGGCGTATCACGAGTCTGGCCATGCGGTTGTGGCAAAGGTCTTACCTAAAGCCGATCCCGTTCATAAAGTGACCATCATGCCGCGCGGTATGGCATTGGGCGTTACTTGGCAGCTTCCAGAATTTGATCGCGTGAACCTCTACAAAGATCGCATGTTGGAAGAGTTGGCTATTTTGTTTGGTGGTCGTGCCGCTGAGGAGTTGTTCTTGCATTCCATGAGTACTGGCGCATCCAATGACTTTGAGCGTGCTACAAAAATGGCTCGTGACATGGTGACGCGTTACGGTATGAGTGATAGTTTGGGAACGATGGTCTATGTTGATACCGAATCAGAAAGTATCTTCGGTCGCAACAGCACTAAGACTGTTTCTGAGTTGACTCAGCAAAAAGTAGATGCAGAGATTCGTTCGTTGATTGATAGTCAGTACGCTTTGGCTAGATCTATCCTTGAACAGAATCGTGACAAGGTTGAAGCCATGGTGGCCGCTTTACTGGAATGGGAAACCATTGATGCAGGGCAGATCACCGACATCATGGAAGGTCGCCCGCCACGCATACCACCACCACCGCCTGCAACGCAGTTTGGTAACTCTGCCGGCACCCCAGGTCCAGCGGCAGGTAGTGCTCCAGCGACTGCCTAAACCCAGTCTCTTGGTATGGTGAATACAAATCTGCCCGCAACATGGCGTTGCGGGCGTTTTCTTTTTGATTTTAGTAAACGCAAGCGCCCATTAGTGATGGGTATTCTTAATGCCACACCAGATTCATTTTCTGATGGCGGTAAATTCAGAACAGCAACAGATGCAATCGCTCAAGCAGAATTGATGATCAAGAGCGGTGCCGACATAATTGATATTGGTGGTGAATCAACGCGGCCCGGAGCAACACCCGTTGCCCTGCAAGAAGAGTTAGATCGGGTGTTGCCAGTGATTGAAGCGCTCAAACATTGCGGAGTGGCTTTATCCATCGATACCTATAAAGCAGAGACAATGCGTCAAGCTTTAAGAGCTAGTGTTGATTGCGTCAATGATATTTGGGCACTGCGCCAAGAGGGTGCCATCAACTCAGTTTTAGAAAGTAGTGATTGCGGTATCGTTCTCATGCATATGCAACGTGATCCCGTGACAATGCAATTTAATCCTGAATACAAAGATGTCGTGACTGAAGTGATTGCCTTTTTGCAAGAGCGAACCGACAGTCTGATGGATGCGGGTATAGATAAAGATCGTATTGCGATCGATCCTGGTTTTGGGTTTGGTAAAAGTCTCGAACATAACCTGCAAATGCTCGCCCATTTTGACTTATTCTTAAAACTCAACTATCCAGTCTTGGCGGGGGTTTCTAGAAAGTCGATGTTGGGCAAAGTCACCGGAAAAGAAACCAATGAGCGTGTTGCTGCCAGTATTGCGGCTGCCGTGATGGCGGCCGATCGTGGCGCCAAGATTGTCAGAGCGCATGACGTGTCTGAGACAGTAGATGCCTTAAAGCTCTGGGAAGCGATTCAGTTTTAAGAGTCAAAACCAACATCGCCAACTAAATACTCACAAGTTTTATAATTAACCCATGAAAAAACAATACTTTGGCACTGATGGTATCCGCGGGGAAGTAGGGCAGTTTCCGATTGTTCCGGAGTTCATGACCCGTCTTGGTTATGCTGCTGGAAAAGTATTAACGCGTGACGCGAAACCTGGTGAGCGTTGCAAGATTCTGATTGGCAAAGATACTCGTGTTTCAGGATATTTATTGGAGGCTGCCTTAGAGGCTGGCTTTGCTGCTGCTGGTGTAGATGTCATGCTGTGCGGCCCGATTCCAACGCCAGGTGTTGCATATCTCACGAAGGCTTTACGTTTATCTGCTGGCTTGGTGATTTCAGCTTCGCACAATCCTTATCAAGATAACGGTATCAAGTTTTTCTCAGCCAATGGTGATAAGTTATCGGATGATTTTGAGTTAGCCATTGAAGCTGAACTAGAAAAGCCGATGGGTTGCGTGAGCTCAAAAGAGTTGGGTAAGGCGTTTCGTCTGGATGATGCGGCTGGTCGCTATATTGAGTTTTGTAAATCCACTTTTCCTGGAGATCTCAATCTTAAAGGTTTGAAGTTGGTAGTCGACTGTGCCAATGGTGCCGCGTATCACACTGCGCCTCCGGTATTTCATGAGTTGGGTGCCGAAGTGATTTCCATTGGGGTGAGCCCAGACGGTCGCAATATTAACGATGGCTGCGGCGCTACTGCACCTGCTGCGCTGATTGCTAAAGTCAAAGAAGTTGGCGCTGATCTTGGCATTGCCTTAGATGGTGATGCTGATCGCCTGCAAATGGTAGATGCCACTGGCAGATTATTTAATGGTGATGAGCTCCTCTATGTTCTCGCCAAGGACCGCATTGCTCGGGGTCAAGCATTGGGTGGAGTGGTTGGCACCCTGATGACAAATTTAGCGGTTGAGAACGCCATTAAGGGCTTGGGTATCGGATTTGAGCGTGCCAAGGTGGGTGACCGTTATGTTTTGGAAGCGCTCAAGCAAAGGGGTTGGATTATTGGTGGCGAAGGTTCTGGGCACTTATTGTTTTTAGATCAACATTCGACGGGCGACGGTACCATTGCGGCCCTGCAAGTTTTAGCTGCCATGAGTCAAAACAAGCAAAGTCTGGCTCAACTCCTCAACACAGTAAAAATCTTCCCTCAAGTACTGCTTAATATCAAATTCAAGCCTGGTTATGACTGGAAATCTGATGAGGCTCTCAAACAGCAGATCGCGAAAGTGGAGAGTGAGCTTAAGGACATTGGTAGGGTACTCATCCGAGCCTCTGGTACTGAGCCCGTTTTGAGGGTGATGGTTGAGACTCGCGACCCCGATGTAGCGATGAATGCCGCTAAAAGTATTGCGGATTTAGTCCCTACGGCACGCTAAAAATAATTCCTAAGTTATTGAATATGCTGAATTTAATAAACTTTAACTAGATTGTCATAAAAGAGTCACACAGGAATCGTATTGTCTCGATATCGCGTTTATTTGGCATATCTACAAGGACTCTTATATGAAACTCGTAATCAAACAAGTTTTACTCGCTAGTGCAGTGGCGGTATCGTTCTCAACAGCCGCCATGGCAACGGAGATGACAGGTGCTGGCTCATCATTTATTTATCCAGTTCTGGCCAAATGGGCTGAGGCATACAAGGCGAAATCCGGCAATAGTCTGAACTATCAGTCCATTGGTTCTGGTGGTGGTATCAAACAAATTAAAGCTAAGACAGTCGACTTTGGTGCAACAGATGCGCCTTTGACTTTTGAAGAATTAGAAGCTGGCGGCATGGTTCAATTTCCAGCAATTATTGGTGGTGTTGTTACAGTAGTCAATATTGATGGAATTAAGCCAGGCCAGTTGAAATTATCTAGCGACGTGTTGTCGGATATTTTCCAAGGCACTTTGACTAACTGGAATGACAAGCGTATTGCATTGTTGAATCCAGGTTTACAGATTCCTGCAGGCGACATTACCGTGGTAACGCGTGCTGATGGCTCTGGTACAACAGCCATCTTTACTAACTACCTTTCCAAAGTAAATAAGAGCTGGAAAGATGCAGTAGGTTTTGGTGCTGCTGTTAAATGGCCGGCTGCCTCTACTGTTAGTGGCAAAGGTAATGAAGGCGTTTCAGCAAACGTAACTCGCATCAAGAATTCGATTGGTTATGTGGAATATGCATACGCTAAGAAAAATAATATGAGCTACACCATGATGAAGAATGCTGAAGACAAGTTTGTTGAGCCATCAGCCGCTTCATTTGCTGCTGCTTCTGCTGGTACAGATTGGTCTAAGTTCCCAGGTATGAATACTTTCATTACCAATGCTCCTGGTGCTGGTGCTTGGCCTATCACTGGCGCTACATTTGTTGTCGTTTATAAAAATCCAGAAAACAAAGCAAGTGCTGCTGAAGTTTTAAAGTTCTTTGATTATGGTTTCAAGGATGGCAAAAAAATGGCTGCGGATTTAGATTACGTTCCAATGCCTGATAAAACTACTGATTTCATTCGTAAGAGTGTTTGGTCACAAGTGCAGGCTAAGTAATTCCAGACTCTTCAAAGCTGGCCCCAATCTTTTTGGGGCCTTTTTTCTTAATTTCTCGTAAAAGTGAATATGAATTCTTCAGAGTCTCTGAACCTTTCAAGTGCTAAGGCAATCAGAATTGCTCGCAAGCAACGTATTCAAGATTTTCTGTTTCATGCGGTTACGCAATTCTTCTCACTGTTGGTTCTCTTCGCTCTAATGGGAATCATTGTTTCATTGTTTATTAATGCTGGTCCTGCTCTCAAGGAGTTTGGCATTGGATTTTTCTTTGACAATGAATGGGATATTATTAATGGCAAGTTTGGCGGGCTGATTGCGATCTATGGAACCTTGCTTTCCTCTGTAATTGCATTAGCCATAGCAGTCCCTCTTAGTTTTGGCATTGCAGTATTTCTCACGGAGATTTGCCCAGGATATTTAAAGCGCCCCTTGGGCACAGCGATTGAATTATTAGCTGCTGTGCCATCCATCATTTATGGCATGTTTGGCCTTTTTGTTTTCGCCCCCATTTTCGGTGACTATATCGAGCCAGCCCTTCAGGCAACTTTAGGAAAAATTCCATTTTTAGGGATTTTATTTTCTGGTCCCACTAATGGTATTGGCATGTTGTGCGCCGGATTAATTCTGGCAATGATGATTTTGCCCTTTATCGCCTCTGTAATGCGTGACGTATTTGAGATTGTTCCTCCCGTTCTGAAAGAGTCAGCCTATGGCATCGGCTGCACTACTTGGGAGGTAGTTAGTAATATTGTTTTGCCATATACCAAGACTGGTGTTATCGGTGGCGTGATGCTCGGGTTGGGTAGGGCCTTAGGTGAAACCATGGCCGTAACTTTTGTGATCGGCAACGCCAGCAGAATCTCACCATCCTTATTTGCCCCTGGCAGTTCAATTGCCTCAACTTTGGCCAATCAATTTGGTGAGGCTGAAGTTGGCCTCCACTTCTCCTCATTATTTGCCTTAGGCTTGGCACTATTTTTTATTACATTTGTTGTTTTGGCTTTAGCAAAATGGATGCTGATTCGGATGGAGAAGAATCAGGGGGTTAAGTCATGAGTCAGGTAGTTAATATTGATCAAGCAGTGTTTGCTAAACGTAAACGCACCAATAAAATTGGTCTCATCCTATCAATGCTGGCAATGGTCTTGGGGATGATTTTTCTGATTTGGATTCTGTCAGTACTATTTATTAAAGGCTTCTCAGCCATTAATCTCAATATGTTTACGCAAAGCACTCCTGCACCAGGCACAGAGGGCGGTGGTTTAGCAAATGCAATAGTTGGTAGCCTAATGTTGATTGTTAGTTGTACATTAATTAGTACTCCAGTTGGAGTTTTGGCTGGTTTATATCTATCAGAGTACGGCGATAGAAGTCGGATAGCTGGAGTCACACGATTTGTGACCGATATTATGTTGTCTGCACCTTCTATTGTGATTGGCTTATTTGTTTATGCGCTTTTTGTTGCGCAAGTAAAGCATTTTTCAGGTTGGGCAGGAACTATTGCCTTGGCTTTAATTGCCGTGCCTGTAGTGGTTCGCACTACTGAAAATATGCTACGGCTGGTGCCGGGTAGTTTACGGGAGGCGGCTTATGCCTTAGGTGCCCCAAAATGGAAGGTGGCATTTATGATCACATTGAGGGCGGCGCAGAGCGGCATCATGACCGGTATTTTATTGGCACTCGCACGTGTGAGTGGCGAGACTGCCCCATTACTATTTACTGCGCTTAATAATCAATTTTTCTCAACCAATATGAACGCACCAATGGCGAATCTGCCAGTCACCATATTCCAGTTTGCGATGAGTCCTTACGATAACTGGGTAAGTTTGGCTTGGGGCGCTTCATTGTTGATTACTTTTGCTGTATTGGGCTTGAATATTTTTGCTCGTGTGGTGTTCCGTGAGAAAGTGCAAGGATGATGTCCAATATGAAAACAATGTTTGACTTAAATCAGATCGATAGTCAAGGGGGTAGTGTGAACGTCGCAACTAATGGGCAGCCGATAGCTGCTAAGAACGCAATTGAGGTGCGTGACTTAAACTTTTTCTACGGTTCCTTCCAGGGCCTAAAAAATATTAACTTGGATATCGAAGAGGGTAAGGTCACTGCGTTTATCGGACCTTCAGGATGTGGCAAGTCGACCTTATTGCGTACTTTGAATCGTATGTATGACCTCTATCCTGGTCAGCGTGCAGAAGGTGAAATTAATTTTTATGGCCAAAATATTTTGGAGCCAGGACAGGATTTAAACTTGCTTCGCTCACGAATTGGCATGGTTTTTCAGAAGCCAACACCGTTCCCTATGTCAATTTACGAGAACATTGCGTTTGGTGTTCGTTTATATGAAAAGCTTTCTCGCTCTGAAATGGATGAGCGGGTAGAGTGGGCTTTGAATAAAGCTGCCTTGTGGAATGAAGCAAAAGATAAACTCAACCAAAGTGGTTTATCCCTCTCAGGCGGACAGCAACAACGTCTTTGTATCGCTCGCGGAGTTGCAGTCAAGCCCTCTGTTATTTTGTTGGATGAACCAACTTCTGCTCTTGACCCAATTTCAACAGGGAAAATTGAAGAGTTGATTAACGAGTTAAAACATGAATATACGATTGCCATTGTGACGCACAATATGCAACAAGCTGCCCGTGTATCCGATTACACTGCGTATATGTATCTTGGTAGCTTGATTGAGTATGGCAAAACAGATGAAATTTTCATTAAGCCTAAGCGTAAAGAAACTGAAGATTACATTACCGGCCGCTTCGGTTAATTGGAGATAACAATGCCAGATAAACACCTATCATCACAATTTGATGCCGATTTAAATTCTCTTTCTAGCCGCTTGCTAGAAATGGGTGGCTTAGTTGAATCGCAGATTTCTACTGCTATGCGCGCTTTCACGCAAATGGACTTAGAAACTTGTAATGTCGTTATTCAAAACGAAAAGCTAGTGAACGATCTTGAAGTTCAAATTGATTCAGCTTGTACTGAATTGATCGCGCGTCGTCAACCTACCGCAAGAGATTTGCGTTTGGTAATGGCAGTGTCTAAAGCAATCACCAATCTTGAGAGGGCGGGCGATGAGGCAGAACGCGTTGCTAAAAGAACGAAGCGTTTGATTGAGGCTGGCGCTCCACACAACATCAATGTAGCAGAGATCCGATTGTCTGGCCAAATGGCTATTTCACTTCTACGTCGCAGTCTTGACGCCTTTGCTAGATTGGACACAATTGCTGCGGCAGCAGTGGTTGAGGAAGATCGCCAAATTGATGAAGAGTTCCGTGCTTTCGTTCGTAAATTGATTTCCTACATGATGGAAGATCCGCACACCATCACCACTGGATTGGATATGTTGACCATTGCCAAAGCGATTGAGCGCATTGGCGATCATGCAAAAAACATTGCAGAGTTTGTGATCTACATTGCCAAGGGATCTGATGTTCGACATATCCCCCATGAGGATTTAGTTCGTGAGGCAAATAAGTGATTATTGGGGCTTAAACATGACCCATCGCATATTGGTTGTTGAAGATGAGCCTTCGATCGCAGAATTAATCGCCATTAATCTTACTCATGCTGGATTTGAGGTTGAGAAGGCAATGCAAACAGATGTTGCGCTGAATATGATGCGCGATGAGCTTCCAAATTTATTGATTTTGGATTGGATGCTTCCAGGTAAGTCTGGCGTGCAGTTTGCCAAAGAGCTGCGTGCCAACGAGCGCACACGGTTTTTACCCATCCTGATGCTCACAGCTAAAAGTGAAGAGTCCGATAAAGTTCTGGGGTTGGATTCGGGGGCTGATGATTACGTCACCAAACCTTTTTCCCCTAAAGAGTTGGTTGCTAGAGTAAAGGCTTTATTACGCCGACAAACGCCCGTAGAGGAAACCGGTCCTCTTGCTATCGGCCCATTACAGCTAGACCCTGTCTCGCATCGTGTATTGGCCGTTTGGCCGAATGTGGAGCCCAAACCAATTCCCCTTGGCCCCACTGAATATCGGATCTTGCAATTTTTCATGGCAAATCCAGAACGCGTTCATTCCCGGGCCAATCTCTTGGATAAGATTTGGGGCAATGAGGTCTATATTGAAGAGCGCACTGTTGACGTTCATATCAAGCGATTGAGGGCTGCCTTAGCCCCCATGGATTGCGATCGCTACATTGAGACAGTTCGCGGGAGTGGTTATCGTATTACCAAGACCCCCACGCAGACCTAAGCTCTTTTTGAGCTTTTTCCATTTAAACCCCAAATGCTCTAAGATTGCGGCATGCTATCCGCTTTAAGTAGATTCATCTTCATTGTTTGCCTGGCATTTATTGTCGCCTACGTCGCCCTGATCAACTGGGGTGAAAATATCGCCATTGCTGCTGGAATTGCTGTTTTGGCCATTCCACTGGTTTACTCCTACATTAATTTGGCCCGCTTACGCAAGTACGTGCTAGCAGACACCGTCGAGTCGATGCCGCTGCCTAGTGGATTTTGGGAAGAGGTGTTTTTTAGATTGCAGCGCCTGGTGCGCAATCTGAAGCAGCAAATTAGAGTCACCGAACAACAGCACGATCGATTTATCGAAGCTTTTCAAGCTTCACCAAACGGCATCGTCATGCTAGACGATCAAGATCAAATCGAATGGTGCAATGCCATTGCTGAACGCTTTTTTGGCTTGAACTTTAAGCGCGATGCCATGCAAAGAATTAATTTTTTAATTCGTCGCCCTGAGTTTGTGCAGTATTTAAACAAACGCCAATTTGAAGATCCTTTGTTGCTCGAAAGAATGGGTTCGGATTCGAATTTAAGCCTGATGATCCAGGCTTTTCCTTTTGGCGATAAGCGTCACCTGTTATTAGTGCAAGATGTCACCGATTTACAAAAAGCAGATGCCATGCGGCGTGACTTCGTGGCAAATGTTTCTCACGAAATGAGAACGCCAATTACAGTATTGATGGGTTTTTTAGAAACCGTCCAGTCTCTTGAGTTAGAAAAGTCACAGAGAGATCAGTATTTCGACATGATGATGTCGCAAGCCCAGCGTATGAAAAGCTTAGTTGAGGACCTGCTAACCCTAGCAAATCTAGAGTCTAATACCTTGCCGGCGCCTATGCAGGTCGTGCAAATCCCCACGATGATGGCTTTATTAAAAAATGATGCTGAAGCTTTGTCGCACGGAAGACATGCGCTCAATTTTGAAACCACCACTCCTTGTAAAGTAATGGGCGATGAGCGTGAACTCTTATCGGCCTTTAGCAACCTAGTATCCAATGCCATCCGGTATACACCGGATGTTGGATCGATCAGCGCCAAGTGGAGCGTGAACCCACAGGGACAGGGAGAGTTTTCTGTAGCTGATACGGGGCCAGGCATTTCTTCAGAGCATTTGCCGCGCTTGACGGAAAGATTTTATAGAGTAGACAGAAGCCGCTCTAGGGATACTGGTGGCACTGGACTTGGTTTGGCGATTGTCAAACATATTGCCAATCGTCATCAAGCTCAACTTGTCATTGAAAGTACGGCTGGAAAGGGTAGCACCTTTACTCTGCGCTTCCCTAAAGAGCGGATTAGCGAATAAGCATTAGCCGCAGCGCTTTACCCTCAATCTTTTTTCTTTTTCTTTTTCTTTTTAGATTCTTTAGGCAGCTTGTCTGCTTTGCCGTTTGCGTAGAGACACCAGACTTTGATTTCTTCTAAAAGTTCATTCAAATCTTCATAGGAAAGATTTTTAAAGTCTTGCAAGCCAATACTCCCAGAATCCTGGAGTTGCTTAACGGCGTCTTCGTACTGATATTTGCTCATGACTTTATCTATTGAGATTGCTGATTTTGGGAATGCTACCAAACTAATATGACAAAAGTACTTTTTGCCCGCATCCTGGGTTTACTGGTCTTGATCTGTTGAAACCTCGGATTCCTGCTTAATCCCAGTGAGTTTGGAGGCCAGCCGCTCTAGAGGCCCCCCAATCACTAGGGTGAGCAAGATAGTCGCCAGTGCTAAGCCGCCAAGGACAAACTGCCCACCTCCAAATGCCGCCCCGATCAATGCGCATGACCAGAGGCTGGCGGCAGTGGTTAAACCATGTATCTTTTGGGAGCTTCGCTCCCGAATAATGACCCCAGCACCTAGAAATCCAAGCCCAGTAATTAGTCCCTGCAATACCCGACTAACCGCTTGAGCATCGTCTTTTACAAAGTCGCTGATCAGCATAATGGCTGTGGCTGAACCAATGGCAACAAGGCTATGCGTTCGGATCCCAGCAGATTTATGGTGGAGCCATCGGTTAAGGCCAAGGATGGTTCCCACTAAGAGGGCTAGGGCCAGCCGAATGGCGATATTGAAATACAAATCCCATTGTTCCATTTCAAATCCTTATGCATGGCGTTAATTCTGCCGTATTTACTTATCTTAACAACATACTTCCGGACTTTGTTAACGCAACCGCAGATCGCATCGGGGTAACATAAGATATTCCCCCAATAAGAGTCATCATGTCTTCTGTTAAAAAAATCATTCAATCTCCGGTTGCAAAGGTTTCCAGGCTAAATCCACCAGAGCCCTTTATGGCTGATCAGTCCAGCATTAAAAAACGGGTTGCCGCTGGTAAGGCCTTGCGTAAAAAAGTAACCTTTCTAGAGCAGGGCACTTACGCTCCACCTAAACACCGCACTAATCCCATTGAAGTGCTTCAGAAGCAGGCCAAGAGTCGTAATGAAGCCTTGATGCCCATTCGCTACGAGCGCATGCTGCAATCTCCCTTTGCCTTCTACCGTGGCGGTGCTGCCATCATGGCACAGGATCTTGCTAATCAAGCAACTACTGATATTACGGTTCAATTGTGTGGTGATATGCACGTTTCCAACTTCGGATTGTTTGGTACTGCAGAGCATCGCCTGGTTTTTGGCATCAATGATTTTGATGAGACATTACCTGGAAGCTGGGAGTGGGACATCAAGCGATTGGTTGCCAGCGCCGTGATTGCCTGTGAAAGCATGGGGGGCAGTGAGGCCCTCGGCAAAAAGCTGGTACATCACATTAGCTCTGAATATCAGAAGCGAATGGCCCAATATGCGCAAATGCCATACCTTAATTTGGCTCAGCAATTTATTGGTGAGAAAGATATTCGTAAGCATTTTAGTAAGACCCACCAAAAAACATTGGACACTTACTTAAAGGAAACGAAAGGGCAGGGCAATATTCAAGTATTGGCCAAGCTCACAACCCTGGTTGGAAAGAATCGCAAAATCATTAATAGACCCCCCTTAATTGAGCATCTTAAGAAAGGCCTTCACGGAGTCGCATTTAAGAAGCTAGCGTCTCAAGCGGTGTCAAGTTATGTGCACTCATTGTTGGCTGATAGGCAGGTTTTGTTTGGCCGCTATTCGCTTAAGGATTTCGCTAGAAAAATAGTCGGAGTAGGTTCTGTCGGAACGACCTGCATGGTTTTATATTTCGAAGGTAATGGTGAAAATGACCCTTTATTTTTGCAATATAAAGAAGCTCAAAAATCAGTCCTAACTCCCTATCTTGGGGAGTCGGTGCATCCCAATATGGGTCACCGCGTGGTTGCGGGTCAAAGACTGTTACAAGGAGCGCCAGATATCTTTTTAGGCTTTGGGGCTGTTAATAATCACGCTGGGGATACTCAGGACTTTTATTTAAGACAATTGCGCGATATGAAGGGCGGTATTGCCGTTGGTTCTGGCGGTGTCACTTTAGAAACCTTTCCTGACTATGCGAAGTTATTTGGGTGGGCTTTAGCCTTAGGTCATGCCCGCTCTGGGGACCCTGCCATGATCGCCGGCTATTGTGGTCAATCCAAGGAGTTGGATAAGGCCTTATATGGATTTGCTAAGGCCTATTCAAAACAGAATCAGGCTGACTATGCCGTATTTTGTGAAGCAGTCAAGTCTGGAAAACTCAAGGTCGCCAAGAAAAATACTCTCTAGTGGGGTTCTAGCAGTGTCATAGATTTGTCATGAAGTGCGCACATAGTGGATATTGAACTATCCCACCCACTATTTTTCTTAAGACTATGTATATCTCTCGCCTGCTTCAAATTTGCAGTTCTGCACTTCTCGTACTCATTTCCTCCCAAATTCATGCAGCGGCAATTTATCCGATCAATGATGCTGCCATCTTGGCTGGATCAAAATTTGATATCAAAGTTGAACTTAATAGTGTTGTAAGTGCCACTGATTTACAGATCCAAATGAATGGGGCTTCAGTCAGCAAGTTCATTAGTGCTAAACCCGAGTTCATTGCTAATGAGAATGGCAAGGGCAGCTCCATGATTTTTCGTGACGTGCAGCTTGCTAAGGCCGGTAAATATAGTTTGACTGCTATAGCACCCCAAGAGCGTTTGCAAGTTAGTTGGGATGTTTATGCAAGCGGCCCAAGAAGGGTGAAGAATGTCATTCTCTTTATTGGCGATGGCATGACGATTGCTAATCGCACGGCAGCCCGCGTTCTGTCAAAAGGAATTACGGAGGGAAAATATCAGGGTAAGCTGACATTTGATGACATGTCCAATATTGCTTTGATTGGCACTTCGGGATCTGATTCTTTAATTACGGATTCTGCTAATTCGATGAGCGCCTATACGACTGGTCACAAGACTGCAGTCAATGCCATGGGTGTATATGTTTCGCGTGCAACTGATAACTTATCTCATCCCAAAGTAGAAACCATTGCAGAACTCATTAAACGCAATACCAAAATGTCTGTCGGTATTGTTTCTGATGCCGAGTTAGAAGATGCAACTCCAGGCGCAGTTGTTTCACACACACGCCGCCGCGCCGACAAGCAGTACATTGCAGATCAATTGCTCGCTAGTGGCGCCGAAGTGATCTTAGGCGGCGGTTCTGCCTATTTCTACCCTCAATCGACCAAAGGGTCTAAGCGTAAAGACGATAAGGATTTAGTTTCTGCATTTAAGTCTGACGGTTATCAAACTGTTTTTACAAAACAAGAACTTTTGAAAGCTTCAGAAGATAAGAGCACTAAAAAGTTATTTGGCGTATTTCATCCGGACAATATGGATGGATCTCTTGATCGCCTATTTCTCAAGAAAAATACGGTTGCAGAATTTCCCAATCAACCAGACTTAACTGAGATGACACAGTCTGCTATTAATGTCCTATCAAAAAATCCCAACGGCTTTTTCTTGATGGTGGAGGCGGCGCTGATTGATAAATTCAACCACCCCTTAGATTGGGAGAGGGCAGCCTTTGATACGATCATGCTGAGCAATGCTGTGCAGATCGCCAAGGATTTTGCCAAAACCCATCCCGACACCTTGATTATTGTGACGCCAGACCATACGCATAGCGGCTCCATTAGCGGTGTGGTGAACGATGCAAAACCTGGACCCTTAAGAGAAAAGGTTGGCACCTATGCTGATGCGGGTTATCCAAACTATCCCAAAGCAAATATAGAGGGCTATCCAAACCAAATAGATGTTTCAAAGCGTTTGGCCTTCTTCTACGGCGCCTACCCCGACCACTACGAGACCATGCATCCAAAATTAGACGGCACCTTTGTACCTGCCATTAAAGGCGAAGGTGGCGTTTTTGTGGCCAACCCCAAATATGTCCAACTGCAGGAAGATGCCATTCATGTGGGCGGCAATCTACCATCGCATCAAGATACTGGGGTGCATACTGCAGATGACGCAGTATTAAGCGCCATGGGTCCTGGATCAGAGAAGTTCCACGGGTTTATGGACAATACTGAAGTATTTAAAGTAATGGTTCAAACCTTGGGCTTGGGACAAAAGTAAGACCCTAGTTTGAGCATTTGACTAGGAAGGCGCCATGGAGTCTCTTGAAACAATCAATCTAGTATCCCTTGCCGATACAGGAGTTAGTCTGACGGCTGCATTTATATTTGGCGGGCTGATTGGTTTAGAGCGCCAGTATCGTCAGCGCACGGCAGGCTTAAGAACGAATATTTTGGTTGCCATTGGCGCAGCCATTTTTGTCGATGCAGGTAATCGTCTGACTGGTCACGACGGGGCGGTACATGTGATGGCTTATGTGGTCTCTGGAATCGGATTTTTGGGTGCCGGTGTGATCATGCGAGAAGAGGGCAATGTGCGCGGGATTAATACGGCTGCCACCCTGTGGGCGTCTGGTGCTGTTGGAGCTTGCGCTGGTGCAGATTTAATTCTTGAGGCTGGACTCGCTACATTATTTGTTCTGGCTGCCAATACCTTGCTGCGCCCAGTAGTCACCCTGATCAACAGACAGCCTTTGGATACAGAGTCTGTTGAGGTTACGAATTCTGTTTACATCATCACCCCCAAGCATTCCCAAAAGATCGCTCTAAAGCAATTTATAGCCACCTTAGAGGCTGCGGGATACCAGACCCAGGATATTGAGGTTCACCAATTTGGCAGTGATGAGGTCGAGATCCAGGCTGTTCTGACGGATTCAGCCGTAGATGGCGATCAGATGGATGTCTTGATTCAGGAAATTGCCAATCTCGAGTATGTCAATCAGGCTTTCTGGAGTCCTAGTACTACCGACTAGATGGCTTGTTGGGGCCTTGTCTTATTCCTGAAATATTTGCAGTTCACTATCTGCCTGTGAATATCCCAATATTGAACTCCGTTATTACTTGTCCCCACTGCAAAGCTACCGAGGCTCTTGAGATTCCAGAAGGCTCATCTCAGCAGTTTTATCGTTGCCCATCTTGTAGCGGCATTCTGAAAACCAAGTCAGGCGATTGTTGCATTTTCTGTAGCTATGGCAATGTAGATTGTTCAAGTTCCGAGCAAAATTTAGCCGCCTAAACCCTTTCCCCAGTAGACTACGCAGTAATTTCATGAATTTGTCATGCTTCTTACATAAAATAGACATATTCAATTAAGCGTATCTTTCCACAGGGAATATTTTGGCAGCCAATCCAGTCGATCTTCGGTCTAATGATTCAGATCTTGTTGCAGCAGTGGATCTTGGCTCGAATAGCTTTCGGATGCTGGTGGCGCAAGTGGTCAATACACCTTCAGGCACTCAGATACGTCCGATCGACACTTTGCGTGAAACGGTGCGTATTGCCGCAGGTCTCACAGACAACAAGTTATTAGGTAATGACGCTTATCAGCGTGGATTAACAGCCATACGCCGCTTTGGTGAGCGCATTCGGGGGTTTGATCCCACGAGGGTGCGCGCAGTTGCTACCAACACATTACGGGTGGCTAAAAATGCGCCGCAGTTTATTAAGGATGCGGAAGAGGCTTTAGGCTTTCCGATTGAGATTATTGCTGGGGTAGAAGAGGCTCGCTTAATTTACATTGGCGCAGCGCATGAGGTGCCCGCTGTTCACGGTAACCGTTTGGTGGTGGATATTGGCGGCGGCTCTACTGAACTGATTATTGGTAAGAGTTACGAGCCTAGGCTGATGGAGAGTCTTTATATTGGCTGCGTTTCTCATAGCATGCGCTTCTTTCCGAAGGGCAATATTGATGCCCATGCTTTTAAAGAAGCTGAGTTAGCCGCTCGTAGAGAAATTCAGGTGATCTCCGGAGCTTATCTCAAGAGTGGCTGGAAACAAGTCATTGGATCATCGGGTACAGCTAGAGCATTGGCCGATCTCATTGCGGAAAATAATTTTAACCCCGAGAGTCGGGCAAATGGCACAGGTGGCTTGATCACGCGGGATGGCTTACGAGCCATGAAAAAGCACCTGCTTAAATACGAACATGTGAATCAGGTTGAGTTGCCAGGTCTGAAGGACGAACGAAGGGCAGTTTGGCCCGGCGGCTTAGCAATCATGATTGCCGTATTTGATGAGCTAGGCATTGAGTCCATGGAGGTGACGGACGCCGCTTTGCGTATTGGCGTCTTGTATGACTTACTAGGCAGGTCGCAACACCATGACATGCGCTATGTCACTGTTGAGCAATTTATGCAGCGCTACGACGTTGATCGCGAGCAGGCGCATCGTGTGGGCAATCTTGCTGGTGAATTTTTAGCGCAACTACCTAAATCTGAATTCGAGAGCCGTTCAGACAATATTGCTTTATTGCAATGGGCTGCAAATCTGCATGAGATTGGATTATCGATTTCTCATAATGGCTATCACAAGCACTCTGCTTATATTGCTGGCAATGCGGATATGCCGGGATTCTCAAAAAATGATCAAGCACGCTTGGCGGCATTACTCATTGGACATGCTGGCAAACTCGGAAAGTTGGCAAACAATGCCAGCTTTCATGACTGGCGCATGCTATTTTGTTTGCGACTAGCTCAAGTCTTATGCCGTGGCAGAAGTGATGGCGATCTTCCTAAGGTCAAGATCTCGGAACACGATGGTTCGTATGCGGTGAGCTTATCGAAAGATTGGGCTAATGAACACCCATTAACAGAATTTAGTCTACAAAAAGAAGCGGCCGAATGGGAACGCATCGGCCGCTCTTACAAAGTGGGCTTGAAATAAGCCCTTTCTTTATTGTCCTAAGAAGTGCTTGGCATAGCGTGGATTGATATCTGACAAGCGCATCATCGTTAACAAATCTGCGGTATTGAAATCAGGATCCCAAGCAGGAGCACTACAAATCTTGGCGCCTATCTTGAGATAACCTTTGATGAGTGGAGGAAGATCTACTTGAAGGCCACCATTAAGCTTGTCTAGCGGCAATGGCAACTTTGGAAACGCATGGTTTTCTACTGGCGCCATTTGATCGTTGCTTAAGGAGTTATAGAGGCTAGCTGCAAAGTGACCACCATCGCCCATCGGAATACTTGCGCAACCGAGCATGATTTCATATTCGTGCTTTTGCATGTACTGGGCAAGACCGCTCCAGAGGGCCATGATGACCGCGCCAGAACGATAGTCTGCGTGAACACAAGATCTACCCAGCTCAACCATTTTTGGCCTGAGGTGATTTAAGCGGGTTAAATCAAATTCAGAATCTGAGTACAGGCGACCAATTTCTTGCGCTTTATGTGGAGGCAGAACGCGATAGGTTCCAACAACCTTTAACGTTTCTTGATCACGAATGAGTAGGTGATCACAGTAGGCATCAAACTCATCTACATCTAGACCTTCAGAGCTGGCGGCTAAATTAGCACCCATTTCTTCAGCAAATACCTTGTAGCGTAAGCGCTGTGCTTCTTTAATTTCACTGGAATTACTAGCCCAAGTAATTTGGAAGCCAGGCTTCTTAGCTTTGACAATGGCAACGGTTGGTGCAACTTCTTCAACTGAAATGAGTTGATTACGAGTCTTAGTGGCAAACTTTTTGCCGAATAGTTTCTTTGCCAGTTTTTTAGGCAAGAGCTTCTTGAAGGGGCTTAATTTACTGTTCTTCGGCTTGTCTTTTAAGCGCGGGCCAAACATATCAAGCGCTGCGAATGGGTTTGGAATATCGGACATGGTTAACCTTATTTATATATAGCTAATCGTAGCGAGCATTTATTACAAATTAAAGACAAGGGGGATGCAGACGGTGAGCCAAAGCAATGCGGAGATCAGTAATGCCAGCATGACAGCGGCAGAGCCAAAATCTTTAGCTCTTTTGGATAGATCATGATGATCAAAAGAAATGCGATCAATTGCAGCCTCAACACTGGAATTTAATAACTCAACCACTAGCACCAAGATCAGAGATGAAATCAGAATCGCTTTGACTAGATGGCTTACTGGTAAGAATAGGGCGGTCGGCACAAGGATGACTAGAAGTGTGAGCTCTTGCCTGAAAGCGCTTTCTTCATTAAAGGCATAGACCATTCCACACCAAGAGTTTTTTGCTGCATGCCATGCGCGGGTGAGCCCGCGGTTCCCTTTGTGGGGGTTGTCGCTAATGTTATAAGGTGCTGTCAAAATGGATAAGCCTATGCAAGTGCTGCAATATGAACTTCAGTCGAAGGTACCGGCTTAAGATGATTGGCAAACTGCTCAGAGGCAGCGCGCCAAGAGAACTTCTCTGCATGGGCACGGGCAACGTCACGCGGAATCTTGAGGGCCTGGAGGCAGGCCTCACGCAAGTCCTCATTCATCGCACCGGCAGCCGAGTTACCGAGTACATCAATCGGGCCTGTAACCGGATAGGCGGCTACTGGGGTGCCACAAGCCATGGCCTCCAAAAGAACTAGGCCAAAAGTATCCGTTTTGCTTGGGAAAACAAACACATCTGCTGCTGCATAGACTTTAGCTAATTCATGTTGCTGTAATACGCCCAGATAATTCACTTCAGGGTATTTTTCTTTAATGCTGGCCATTGCTGGGCCATCACCAACCACCCATTTGGAACCAGGTAGATCAATTTCTAAGAAAGCGTTGATGTTCTTTTCCACGGCGACACGGCCTACATACAGAAAGATTGGGTGAGCAGTATTCAGTCTTTTGGACTCTTGCATCTTAAAGATGTCCAGATCAACACCCCTAGACCAAAGGACAACATTGGTCAGGCCAAATTTCTCAAGGTCATCCTTCACAACAATCGTGGGCGCCATTACTGCCATAGATGGTCCATGGAACCAGCGTATAAAGGCATAGGTAATGGCTAAAGGCATACCAATTCTGGCCTTAACGTATTCTGGAAAACGGGTGTGATAAGCAGTAGAGAACGGCAATTTATTTTTTACTGCATACGAGCGTGCAGAAAGTCCCAAAGGACCTTCAGTGGCGATATGCATCGCATCAGGTGCAAATTCTTTAATTCTTCGAGAAACTTCCTTCCCAGGAAAGAGGGAGAGGGCAATATCTGGGTAGGTTGGGCAAGGGATAGATTTAAATCCACTTGGCGTAATCATTTCCACCTCGTGACCCATGCCAATGAGCTCTTCACGGGTTTGCTTAAGGGTCCTAACAACGCCATTAACCTGTGGATCCCATGCATCGGTGATGATCATAATTTTCATAGTGCAGCCTCTTTGATGAGTACTTCAATAGCAGGTTGGAAGGTAATTTCTGGAGTTGCGTTTACTGGTTCGCCTCTGATTTGGGTCCAGTAAATAATTTTGAGTTCGCCTTGCATGGTTTCGACAAGAGCAGAAAGGCTTTCTACCCAGTCACCATCATTGCAATAGAGCAGGCCATCAATTTCACGGATTTCAGCTTTGTGAATGTGACCACAAACCACGCCATCACAACCCTTTAAGCGAGCCTCTCGGGCCATGATGTGTTCGAAGTCTGCGATATAGCTGACTGCATTCTTGACTTGGTGTTTTAAGTATTGGGATAAAGACCAGTACTGCAAACCCATTCGCATGCGGATCATGTTGAAGTAGCGGTTGATATAGAGAATGAAGGTATACAAGGTATCGCCAACATAGGCTAACCATTTGGCATATTGCATGACGCCATCGAACAGATCGCCATGGGTTACCCAGAGTTTTCTGCCATCAAGCGTTGTATGAATTACTTCCTCAACTACTTTGACATCGCCAAAGGACATGCCAAAGAATTGTCGTGCACTCTCGTCGTGGTTTCCGGGTACGTAGATTACTTCTGTACCTTTACGTGCTTTACGCAAGAGTTTTTGAACTACGTCATTGTGGGCTTGGGGCCAGTAGAATGATTTTTTAAGTCTCCACCCGTCAATGATGTCTCCTACCAAGTAAAACTTATCGGCTTCATTGTGTTTCAGAAAATCGAGGAGGTAGTTTGCCTGACACCCTGATGTTCCTAGGTGTACGTCTGAAATCCAGATAGCTCTGTAATGCATCATGAGTAAGCATTAAGCCTGCCGTCTATGTAATCCTCATGACACTTTCAAGACAGTTTTATGACTTGATTTATATTGATAGAACTTTATGAATATCCAAACACGAACAACCGAGTCTAAAGCGCCGTTTCTAACGCGCTTCGGGGTGTGGGCGCTGATTTTTCTGCATGTAATGCGTGGAGTCTTGACCCTATCTTTCTTTTTTCCCTTTATTGACGATCAAAAAAAACAAGAGCATATCCAACGCTGGTCTAAAAAATTGCTCACCATCTTTAAGATTGAACTCAAGATTCGAGGTGCGGAGCTCTTGCCAAATTCTCCTTATTTATTGGCTTCAAATCATATTTCTTGGCTTGATATCCATGTGATCAATGCTTTTCGACCGGTTCGATTCGTAGCCAAGTCTGAAGTAGCTAGCTGGCCAGTGTTTGGCTGGATGGCTAAGCAGTTACGAACCGTGTTTATTCGGCGAGATAGTTCTAGACATGCAAGGCTGGTTGTCGGGCAGGTGGCAGGGGTTTTGAAAACGGAATCGATTTGCATATTTCCGGAAGGCACCTCTACTGTCGGAGATGAGGTGTTGCCATTTAAGCCAAACTTATTTGAGTCTGCTTTAGAGGCTGGCGTCCCTGCCTTTCCTTTAGCTATCCAGTATTTTTCCACCATCACCGGGAAAAGGAGCTATTCCACAGCATTTATTGGGGATATGGGCCTGATCGAGTCTATGGCAAACATTATTCAAAACCGACATTTAGGGGTGGAGCTCCGCTTTTTGCCATTCATAGAGCCGTTAATCGATGTCCAATTTGATCGCAAGTTGCTCGCTCTTTATGCCCAAGAGGCCATTGCTAAAAGCCTTCAAGCCTCATAGATGTAATAAAAGTGTCATCAAGATCCAGTAAAAATGGATAATCTAGTTGTGAACGCAAAGATGACATCAAAACATAAAGACATGGACGAATGGTATCGCCGTGCTCGAGAAGAGATTCTGGATAGCATGGACGAAGAGCTCGAAATGGAGCTGGATGATGATCGTCTTTCACAAGATGGCGACAGCGGGTCTTCCATACCGCGCCAACTGTATTTTAAGGAGTTGTTTCGTCTTCAGGGTGAATTGGTCAAACTGCAGGATTGGGTTGTCGAAAACAAGCTAAAAGTAGCTGTCTTGTTCGAAGGTCGTGATTCTGCAGGTAAGGGTGGCGCAATTAAGCGGATTACTCAGCGCCTTAATCCTCGCGTATGTAAAGTGGTCGCACTCCCGGCGCCCAACGATCGCGAAAAGACCCAGTGGTATTTCCAAAGATATATTCAACATCTGCCAGCTGGCGGAGAAATCGTTCTGTTTGACCGCAGTTGGTATAACCGTGCCGGCGTCGAGAGAGTAATGGGTTTTTGTACCGATTACGAGTATGAAGAGTTCTTAAGAACAGTGCCAGATCTTGAGCGCATGATGATTAGTTCGGGCGTTATTTTGATCAAGTACTGGTTCTCAATCTCTGATGATGAGCAGTACAACCGCTTCATGATGCGCATACATGATCCGCTAAAGCAGTGGAAACTGAGCCCCATGGATTTAGAGGCTCGTCGTTTATGGGAGGCCTATACCAAGGCCAAAGAAACCATGCTCGAACGAACTCATATTCCTGAGGCGCCATGGTGGGTTGTGGCAGCCAATGATAAAAAGAAGGCACGCCTTAATTGCATCACCCATTTACTAGATCAAATTCCCTACAAAGAGACCGACCACCCAATCATTACATTGCCAAGCCGGGTTCATAACCCTGACTACCTCCGTGATCCGGTCCCTCCTGAAATGTACGTCCCAGAAGTCTATTAAGATTTTCTAGATGGTGATAACCTCTTGGTAACAAGGGGGTATTTAGATGAAGTTGCATCCATCCGTCACAAATCGAGAATTTAAATTACTCATTAAGCCCAAGGGTTTAGATCGACGTAGTCGCATTACTGCGCTGAGTGATCAAATACTGAAATTCTGTAAAAAGAACAAAGTAGAGTTTTTCCACTTAGATAACGCTACAACAGGCTTACGGAATATTTATTTTTACGATACGCCTGGCGAAGACTTTCGACGTAATAACGTAATTTTGCGCGTGCGAGAATCTCGTCAGAATGTTTGGGTAGATGATTTTTGTGAGGTAACTCTCAAATGTCGCACGCACGATATCGGCGAGTCAGCAAAATTTAATCCCACCCCCAAGAAGAGCATTAAATCTCGCATCCGCTTTAAGGAAGAGATCTTGCGTGGGGATGAGCTTGGATCTAAGCGCAGCATTTACTCTAACAATGCCATTTTAGATGCCATTCCAATTGATAATATCTTTGATAGAACGCTTAGCAGTGTTGCTAAGTTCTTTCCAGGTGTTGCCAACCTAGGGATTGATAAAAAATCTCCAATGCGTATCGTCGGTGGTAATACCAATAAAATTTTAGAGGCTTGCTTACCCTTAGGAAACTTGGTATTTGGTGACGGCGTGCAAGCCCATTGCGAGATAGCGATTTGGATGAAGAGTGTTGGGGACCCTATTGTTGGTGAGCTGGCTTTTTCTTACCGTGTGAATGATGAAAATAGTGGGCAAGCAAAAGCACATAAGCGAGCCGATAAATTTTTTAAGCAACTACAAATTGAATTGGCCGATTGGCTGGAGATCGGCAGTACCAAAACGGCCTTAATTTATGGAAAGCCTGAGTGAGCTCTGAATTACAGGAAGTATCCCCTCAATTAAATCCCCCGGGCTTGCATGACATATTCATGCAGTTTTTCATCATCGGGGCGATTAGTTTTGGCGGGGGGATTATTGCCTATGAGCGCATATTGCTGGTAGAGAAACGCAAGTGGTTATCTTCCGATGCATTCATGGGTTATCTGGCTATTAGTCAGACCATGCCTGGGCTCAATTCTGTTAATTTAGCCGTTCTGGCTGGTGATCACCTACGAGGAGTGCGCGGCGCCATTAGTGCTGCCCTCGGTTTGATTCTTCCTGGCTCTCTATTTGTTTTAGCCATTGGCATAGCCTATGCCAAAAATACCGACCACCCCTTAGCCAATCTCATTTTGGCTGGCATAGCTGCTGCTGCCTGCGGATTGTTGGCTGCCATTACCTATCGCATTGGCGAGGATCACTGGCGGCATTTGAAGTCTCTGGTCATTATTGTCACCACCTTTTGCTTGATGAGTATTGTCAAGCTGTCACTGCCATTGGTTTTACTCATCATGGCCCCAGTATGTCTTTATCTTTATCGTCCGAGCGCTAAGTCATGAGTCTGTATGTTCAATTAGCACTTAACTTTGCACTCTTATCAATTTTGGCGGTAGGGGGCGGTACAGCAGTCTTGCCAGAAATGCAGACCTTATTAGCCCATCAGTTTGGTATTAGCCATACGCAATTCGTGCATATTTATAGTATGGGTCAAGTTGCCCCTGGCCCAAATATGCTGATGGTCTTGGTGATTGGATTTCAGGTTGCAGGACTTGTTGGCGCAGGAGTGGTTTTACTGTCATTTTTTTTGCCATCCAGCATTTTGTGTTTTTATGTGGGGCGAGTATGGAATCGTTTTGGCGATAGCCCTTGGCGTCGCTCTATTCAGAATGCTTTGGAGCCCATCTCTATTGGCCTGATGGCTTCTGGTGTGTATGCGGTAGCTAAGGCATCGATCGTTAGCCCCATCACGCTCGCTTTAGCTCTTGTTACGCTTTATCTCATTCTGAGAACCAAAATTAATCCAGTCTTTGTCATCCTGGGATCCGGAATGATTGGGGCGATCCTCATTAAATATCTTGGATAAGCAGCAGATTTAAAACGCAGCTCTGACACCAACCATCAAACTTCTGCCAGGTTGCGGTGCATAGAGCCTGACGGCCATCGGTGAAGTGGCATACCGAATCTCTTCATTGAGTAGATTTTTCAACATCACATAGCCGGTCCAATTAATCTTGCCTACTCTTTCTGTGTAAGACAGGTTGGCATTGACTAAGTTATAGCTGGGGGTTGGCCCAACTTCCCAAGTGGCCAATCTGTTTTGTTGGTAGCTATAAATATAAGTTGCACTCGTTAACCAACCATCGCGTTGATAGGCCAGTTCACTGCCAAGTCGTGGGGCAGGCTGCAAGGGTAGATTGCCGCCAGCGTTAAAAGATCCTTGAGAGATATCACCAAAGACTCTGCCACCAACACCATTTTGATTCCAGTTGTAAGTGAGCTCTCCTTCAGCGCCTTTAATGTTTGCGCTGGCTTGAGATGCTTGCACAACCGAGAAGTTATTGACTGTACTGTAAGCCCCCGTGTAAAAGCCATAGATGTAGTTACTAAATTGATTGCGGTACAGGCTTGCCTTACTACGAAATAGCCCTAGTGTTTTTTGGAAGCTGAGCTCCACGTTATGTGAAGTCTCGGTAGCCAAGTTAGCGTTACCAATATCAAACGTCGCCGTCGAATCATGTGGCCCATAAGAGTAGAGCTCTTGTGGTGTTGGTGCTCTTTGCGAAACCGTGTAACTCAAACCTAAGCCATAGCCACGAGCAACATCGAGCATGCCACCCGCTGAATACGACATTAAATTAAATTGACGGTTTTGCAGTGTCGGCGGCCCATAAGAAGATGGCACTCCTTGACTGCTTGGGCTGGGAAACTGTGTCGCCAAGTTGGGATTTTGACCAGCATAGCTATAGCGTGCGCCTAAACTTGTTTTGACTGGACCATAGCGACCCTCCTCAACCCAGAAGAGCGCGGAGGAATTGGACTTCGTTTGCGGAACAATGGCGTAATTATTGCTAGACAGATCTGTAGCATTTAATGTGGCACCATTTACTTGTGCACCAATTACACCCTTGGAGCCCAGAAACTCTTTATGCATCATTTCTACACGGGCTTCAGTAGCAGTGTTATTCCATTGGGTGGCTGCAACCCCAGTGTTGGTAAATTCGGTATGTTGATAGTTGGTATTGGCAGCACTGACTTTGATGGATGAGAAGCCATCAAAAGGATCATTGGTTTGATGGCTAAAGTCGTAACGATTTTGTGATTGCTGAATAAAGCCACCGTCATAAGTGGGGATGCCGTAGTTATGGTTCATGCGCTCGAGAGAAACGCCGGTATAGCCGTCTGTTCGAATGTAAGTAGCGCCCAAGCCAAGACTATTCTGATTGCTATAGGAGAAGGGTAGTTTGCCGCTATAGGGAACGTTGACCGGTTGATTAGGATTAATTGACCAATTAGCGTTTGGACCGCCTTGTTCGGCATACCCCGGTATTTGATAGTTATTACTATTGCTCACTGCAGAATCAAAGTGAAGCGCTAGCGGCCCAGCCGGTGCATCTACTTCAATGTTGGCAGTCTTGCCCTGGTTGACGGTTTCATAGCTAGTATTAATTGCACCAGACACCATATCGGGCATAGAAGTCACAATGCGGTCATTGACGACGTTGACTAAGCCGCCACTAGAGCCGGAGCCATATACCAAAGCACTAGCACCCCGTAGGATCTCAATTTGGTGGGCGTTCTGAATGGGGTTGGCTACTGCATGATCTGCAGAGATACTCGATACATCGCCAACTGATAAACCATTTTGCAAAATCTGTACGCGCGCACCTTCAAGTCCGCGCATCACTGGTCTGGATGCACCGGCACCATAACCGGTGGCAGATACTCCTAATTCATTTGCGAGGGTGGCACCAAGGGTGCCGGCCAATTTATTTTGTAACTCATCGCCAGCGAGTATTTTATTGGGGCTTAATAGCCCTTGTTCATTAACGCCACTAACATCGAGTTGCGGCAATGCCTCAGCTTGGGTTTGAGACCAAGTGTTATTCATTAGAAGTAATCCAATGAGACAAAAAACTCTACAGAGGTAGAAAGCAAAGAGGCGTTTCATATTTCATCCAGGCAAACCACTAAAAAGGTGGTTGTTCAAAACAAGGGAGCGCTAGCGCATCCCCAAGCAGTTTTAAAGGATGAGGCGAGGAGGGGCTTGAGACTGGTAGGGTGATTCAGCCGTTTGATAGTCAGCCGTTTTGGCAAAAGAAGAATTTATCTCTATATAGGCAGACAACGCAATCAAGACCAAACTATCTGTCGATACAAAACTCGCTAAAGTTAAAGCATCAAATAAATGGCAGCTTGCTGAGCTATGGGTAATCGCAGCGTTTTCATCACAGCTTTGACTGCCTGCACCCAAGATTTGGGATGAGGTCCCTAGACCGCTATGAGAAATGCCATGAGAGAACCCCAGCCAGTGAGTTCCGAGCAGGCAAACCAGCAGCAATCCAACGACGAAAACACTTCGTAATTGCTGGCGTATCTGACGGTGGAAAAAGGCTCTCATTGGGCAGGATCTTACAGGATTTGCCTTAAAAGGGCATTGCAGTGTAGAATATCGGTTCCGTCGGAGTGTAGCGCAGCCTGGTAGCGCACCTGCTTTGGGAGCAGGGGGTCCAAGGTTCGAATCCTTGTACTCCGACCACCAACTCTATTTAGTTCTAGATAGTAGCTTCAAATCCAGCATTTATCTGCCCATAGCTCAGCTGGATAGAGCAACGCCCTTCTAAGGCGTAGGTCGCACGTTCGAATCGTGCTGGGCAGGCCAAAGGCCCATCTAGGCTTAGCCAAAGCAGGTATTTATCAAATTCCTTGACCGCCTTCTTGTCCAGGACTACGATTTATTTCTGCTATTTCATTAAGAAAGGGCATCAAGATGAGCGCATTAAATGAGACTGTCGAAAAATTGAAACAGACAGGATCGATTAGGCTGGAAGACTTCAGAAATCTTCAGATGAAAGATGTTGAAGTTCTCACCGAGGAAACAAAGCAGTGGTGTCTTTATGGCAACGGCAAGCCTGAAAAATTAGGCCTAAAACACAAAGAGCACTAAGCTTAATCCTCCAAATCCTCGCTGCTGTCATCTACCCGATATTCCACTTGAATTTTCTTCAAGATCGGATGCAAAAGCGCCTTCTTATCATCGGTAGATGGGTCTGTTAAATGACAATAGCCGTAAAAGGGAATGGGTTCTTTTTCAACGAGCTCGCGATCTTCAGTAGTGAAGGTAGTCATGAGTACTCTCCTTTAATGAATCAGTCATGGTTACCTATGGGCTGTTAGAACAAACTAAGTGCAACCAGTAGCAGTCAGAATTAATCCACATATCCCATAAGTAGATTGCATTCTTGGGCATTAAATATGACATGTCTATCGTTTATTAAAAATGTTTTGATAAATTTTAAGAGGTGAAATTGTCACATTTGCGCTTGATATATCGGTCTCAAATATGACAAAGCGAGCAGAAAAATTCATAGAAATGTCATATGAAAAGCGGAGCATCCCATTCAAGTTCAATCTCAAATTGAAAGGGATAAAAATGCCAAATCAAAATCTTAGCGATAATGTGATCGATCTTCGCAGAAGGTCTGCTGAGTATTATCAAAAAGCAGCCTGGAATCAGCTATTAGCCCTAGATAACTATAGAGAGAATAATTTCGTAGCAGCCGAACGATTTGCACAGCTGTCATTTGAAGATCAGATGAATGCTATGGAATTTGCAGAATTGGCAGATGCTGAAGCGAGTTTACATCTCGAGTTAGAGCAAGAAGAGTCGCCTTGAGTATTGTTAGCAAGCGCTTATTAGTTCACGCTTTATCTGGGCTAATTGCAACTATAGCTGTTTCATCACAAGCTATAGCACTTAATGTTGCAAAGAGCGATATCTTATTGCATATCGTCTCCCAGTGCGTTGATCCAACCACAGTGAATTACTGTTCTAATTGCATGTTACCGAGAGTCGATGCAAAGTGTAGTGATATCTCAGAATGCAAGAAAACGAATGAGGTCTGGGCGCTTAGCACTCGTTATGCTGCAATCCGAGACATTAAGATGTGCGGTTGCCCCACGGAGTTCATTCACGGTCTAGCGATGCCCAGGAAGGTTGTTACTGGAGTTGAGGATCCCAATCGGGAAGAGGATATTTGGCAATTTGCATGGGATGTAGGAATAGAGCGAATCGAGGCCGAATCACTTGCATTGGTTGTGAATCCTCCGTCCCAGCGCACGCAAAACCAGCTGCATGTACACATGCTGAAACTAGATCAAAATGCTAGGACTCGTTTTGATCAATACAGCACTACTTATGTTGATAACTTGCAAAGTGTATGGTTTGTTGCTGAAAATCTCGCCAAGACAAAAGGTATGAATGACTATGGTGTTCTTGTTGCTAAGGCTCTAGATGGAAAATATCTTGTGCTAGTAAGTCTATATAGCCCTGAAGCTGCTTTTACTATTTGGAAATGTAATTGAATGATTAAATGGTTTGCTTGTCTATTACTGTCTTTAAGTGCAATCCAAATTCATGCTCACGAATATTCGAATCCATATAATGTTCAAGTCAGTGTAATTTCAGAGGATAGACACTTCAGAATTCAAGCTAGTTATGAGGTGCCAATTGACATCTGTGCTGCCTATGCTTTTATTACTGACTATGAAGGGGCTAAGAATATTCCAGGAATTCTTGAGTCAAAAGTAATATCGAGAGTACAAAATAAGGTACGTGTTCAAAGATCAATTAAAGAAGAAATACTCTTTTTTCCGATTGTCATGAATGCGCTTGTGGAGTATACGGAAGCCTCGAATAGACTGCTCACTTTTAACCAGATTAGTGGTGATAACAAATTTTATCGAGGGTCTTGGAGGCTTAGCGAGATGGGAGATAAGACACTTTTTAGGTATGAATCTGTTTTTGAGCCAGACTCTGTTGTTCCATCATGGGTAATTCAATATTTTATGAGAAATAGTATTCGCGGTAGATTTGAAGTGATGGCACAAAGAGCGGCACAAACCAAATTTGCCGAAACATTTTCTTGTAACTAATTTGTCGGTTTACCCGACAAATTAGACATCCAACCACCTGTGAATACCAAGTCCGATCCAAGTGATTCCAATACAGCCCAAGGTTCTCGGTGCCGATTGAACGCCAGATCTAGCTAGGCTTATGCTATTGTTTAAGTTATTGTTCTAGCTCATTTTTTCAGCTTCTAAGGCGTAGGTCGCACGTTCGAATCGTGCTGGGCAGGCCAAAAGCCTGACTGGCCCATGAGACTGCCACGTATCGGTGAATAGGGAGGGTGGCAATTTGCCACTTTTGCCTCATAATCTACCGCAATCAATTGATTACTCGATTTAGGAATATTGAGTTCATTTACCAATGGGAGCCGGAATGGCTGAAAAGAATCAAGAAACTTCGACTGATAAAGCTGCCACTATTGGTGTGGTGTCTACACCTCAGACGAAACATAAACTCAGTGTAGGTTTAGTGATCAGCTTGGTCTTGGGCTCCGCACTCATTTCTATTTTTTATGCAACCTCATCATATAAAACACAGACTGAGAATGTTGTCGAGCTAGCAGACGGCCGCTCTAAACAATTTGAGGTGGTATTCACAGAGCTTAAGCAAGCCAGGTTTCGGGCGATGGGCATTGGTGCGGACACCTTATTGCGTAGCAGAGTTACTATCGATCCCTTCATCAAAAGAGATAGATCTGCTTTGTCGGCACAGATAGATCCATTCTTTGCTTTCTTAAAAGAGAAGCATGAAGTCGCTCAATTGAACTTTTGGATACCACCATCTACGATGTTTTATAGAGCAGGTGCCCCAGAGCTAGGACAGTTTGATGGCTCTAAATTCCGTGCATCTGTTGTAGCTGCCAATGCCAGACAAGAACGCATCATGGCTGTCGAGACTGGGCAGGGCGGTGTTATTGGTATTCGTGGCATTGTGCCCGTCATCTGGGAAGATAAGTTCTACGGAGTTCTTGAGTTTGTGAGCGACTTTTCAATTCCATTAAACGGCGCATCAGCAGATTCGCATTTCAAATGGGCGGCGAGTATTACCAAAGAACGCTTTGCTCAAGTAGAGCGCGCACGAAATGAAAAAGAAGATGCCGAAAAAGGTGAAGATATTTACATCTACTATTCTGATCCTGCGACACGCGATATTATTAAAGCAATTGATTTTGATCCTAGAAGTAAAGAACACAAGATTGTTGACAATAATGGTCAAAAAATTTATGTCAAAGCGTTTCCGATATACAACTTTGTAGGAAAACCAACGATCACCATTGCTATGGTGGATGATTTGACAGACCAATTTAATGCTGCTTTTAAATCTGCAGTCATTAAGGGTGGTATTTTATTTTTGTTACTGGCCGCTGCATTGGTTGCTGGCTATTCAAAATTAGATCACTTGCGTACCGGTATGTTGGGTTCAATTGGTGCCGAAAGAAGAGCACTTAAGGATCGCTTGGCACGGGGTGATGCTGCCATTGAGAAGCTCAAAGATCTGGAAACTCTTAAACGACGCTATTTCTCTAATTTGATGGCGGCCATTAATAGTCCTTTGCTAGCTGTCTCAGGTCAAATCTCCGGTATCAAGCACGCGTTAGAGGCGGGTAGTGCCTCAAATAAAGGTGATATCGACAATAGAGTTGACTTTTCGATTCAAGAAATTGATAGCCTTCGGCATCTTGTGGCCGACTATGAGCAGATCGAGTTATTTCGTCAAACCTTAGTCAGAGCGGAAGCTAAGCTGCTTTCTGTTCCAGCCGTTTTGGAAGATGTCTTGAAGAGCCTAGACCTTTCGAGACGCTTGCCAAACTTGCAAGTGAATATCGATATTCTAGATGACATGCCATCTACCTATGGGGATAGCCGATTACTAGCTGGTGCCATTTCTAGATTAATCACGCATACGACACATGCATCTGGTTCTGGACAACTCAACATCGCTTTGCGCTCAAATGGAGAGGATTCATTGATTCTGAACTTTTCAGGATCAGCTTATGCAGGATCCCTGGCACCTACTGCCGCTTTGCTCGATGAGGCTCGTCAATTTATGGCTGAGTTATCTACTGGATTCATCTCTGATGGAAAACGTGAAAAGTTGATTGGTATTATTTTGGCTAAGGCGGTGATCGAGCATTTTGGAGGCACCTTAGAGGCTGGTTCAACTGATGCCCCTGGTTTCCTAGTTCGCTTCCCAACAGCAGCCTAAGATTCAATAACAGGAATTCTTTCAATGAAAAAAGGTTATCGATTCTTAGCTGTCTTAACAATCGCCTTGGGCTTTTTAAGTCTGATGCGGGACAGTTTTATTGGGCCTATAGCGCTAGTTACCGGATTTCCGGATGAGATGGTATGGCAATGGGTAGTAGGCGCTTTTAGTGCTTCGCTCACATTCTTAGCCGCACGCATCTTTAATCAAGAATTTATTCATGGATACATCGAGCGTGCTTGGAACGTCAAGGTACCCAACTTAATCGGTGATATTTGCTCTGGCATTGTCATCTTTATTGGCGGCTGCCTCATTCTGTCATTGGTCTTTAAGCAAAATATTTCAGCACTGATTGTGACTGGTGCTGGATCTGCAGCAATTCTAGGTTTTGCATTAAAAGACTTTGCTGTTGCTTTAGCTACCGGCATCATGCTGAACTTTGAGGACACCTTCAAGGTTGGCGACAAGGTCAAGATCGGTGAGTATGTTGGTAGAGTCCATCAGATTACTTGGCGTAATACGGTTTTACTAACAGATTCACTTGAAGCAATCTATATCCCAAACGTCAAAATTTCTGATGCGGTGGTTATTAATCAAGATTTGCCGAATGCGAACACCAAACAGAGCCTTAGCTTCAGTATTGATTACGATGTTTCGGTTGAAAGTGCTGAGCGTATTTTGTATGCTGCAACCCTTGGCGCCATTGGAGTGAAATTTGTCTCTCCGCCATATGTATATGCCCGAGAATTAACCGATTCAGGCGTTAAGTATGAAATTCAATATGTCATCACAGACTATCGCGATCGAAAGCCTGCGGAGCATGCCATTATTAAGAGCGTTTTAGAGTGCATGCGAGTAGCAAATATCACAATCTCTTCTGGTGTAGATGTTGAGGATAGGATCAAAATTGCTAATCGTTCTTTAGATCTGTATCACCTAGTCCAGCAGGTTAGGTTGTTTCATCAATGTTCTAAAGAGGTATGGGTCAGCATCGGTAATGAGTTGGTTCCCCGCCGCTTTAAACCTGGAGATATCATTGTTCACGCTGGACAGCGTAATGATGCCATCTTTATTATTGCTGAAGGAATGGCATCACGCATGATGGTTAATGCGAACGATTCATTAGTAAAGCAACGCTTTATTGCTACAGAGTTTTTTGGGCGACAGGCTTTATTCGCGCTCATGCCACATATTGCAACGGTTACTGCTGAAGCAGATGCGCTAATTTATGAGCTCAGTAAAGAATCGCTGCAAAAATTACTCAGGCTACACCCTGAATTAATCGAGATATTTGCTTCGACCTTGGCTGAGTTAAATCTTGAGGAAGAGCGCGTCATATCTGCTGATGGAGCTATCAAGTCTGGAGAAGTTAGCCATGTCAAAAATCTCTATATTGGCCAGCTAGAGGCGAACTACGGTAGAGAAACTCACGCAAGCAGCATTTAGTAGTTAAAGAAATTCTGATGCGCTTCATGTTGCGTCTGCATTCCATATTTGTCGGTTAACCCGACAAATTCGATGTCCGACCATCCAACCGCCTGCGGACGCCTGTCAACTTCCACCCAATTCCACCCGACACCAAGGTTCTCGGTGTGTATGCCACACCAATAGCCAACACCTTGATCCCATTGTTTTTAGTGTTGTTTAACCTCATTTTTCCAGCTTCTAAGGCGTAGGTCGCACGTTCGAATCGTGCTGGGCAGGCCAAACAACCGACTGGCCGATGAGAGTACTCAAAAAATCCAACTCTATAACTGTCAGTTGACCCCGCTCGAGCATCTTATGAAGCGCCTAAGCAGGGCGTGGTTTTATCACGCACAGTCATTGTGTTGGCAATAATGCACTGATTAAGACCTTGATTCGAACTATATAAAACTTTTATAACAAAAAGTATCTTTTCTAAGACTTAAAGAGTATCTTGACCCTAGTTCAAGGCTGATAACTGTTATGGCACTTGAATTATTCAACCACACGTAACAGTCGTCCTCTCTAGCGAATTAGAGTAGGTCTCAATTTCCCAAGAAATTTCTATTTATGTTTAAAAAACTTGCATTGGCAAGTTTGACTGTGCTCGTATTTCGCATCTCTTTTGGTCAAGTTTCCGTTAGCACTGATGGAGGCACTACTGGCGGAGCAGTAACAAGCACGCCTATTTCAAATTCTGTTTCTACTACAGGCGCCTCTACATCGCAGGGTGGTGCTGGTGGTTCTGTTGGTACTTTATCCACAGGCGCTTCTACATCAGCAGGGGGATCGGTAGGAAACCTTAGCACGGGGGCCTCTACATCTCAGGGTGGTGCTGGTGGTTCTGTTGGTACTTTATCCACAGGCGCTTCTACATCAGCAGGGGGATCGGTAGGAAACCTTAGCACGGGGGCCTCTACATCTCAGGGTGGTGCTGGTGGTTCTGTTGGTACTTTATCCACAGGCGCTTCAACATCTGCAGGCGGGACGTCTAATGCAACCGGTGGGAAATCAGCCTCAAGTGGAAACACATCCGGTAACACCACTATCACATCAAACTATACTGCTCCAAAAATCCCAGTAGCTACTGCAGTAGCTCCATCTAACTTTCCAACAGCACCTTGCATGGGATCATCATCAATTGGTGGCTCCGCTGTTTTATTTGGATTTAGTGCAGGATCCTCATGGGAAGCAACAGAATGTATGACATTTGAAGCCGCACGATCATTTGATCAGGCCGGTATGCATGATGATGCACTTGCTATCAAATGTACAAGCAAGTATTCAGCTGCCGCACCCAGTTGTATCAAACTCAAGCAGCAAGAGCAACAAGCTCAAATACCAGTAGTTCAGCAGATTCAATTTGATCAACCAAAATCAAGATACGAAAATCTGATCAAGGGTATTTACAGTGAGACTATTGATCCAATAACTGGCTTTATAACCATCATTGATACTAGAGAAACTCGTGGTCGTATCGCGATAGCTCGGTAATAGGATTTGTCGGTTTACCCGACAAATTTCACACTTAACCATTCGACCACCTGGCGATGCCAAGCAATATCCACCCAATTTCATCTAATACCAAGATTCTCGGTGTGTATGTCACACCAAAAGCCAACAGATTGATCCCATTGTTTTTAGTGTTGTTTACCCTCATTTTTACAGCTTCTAAAGGCGTAGGTCGCACGTTCGAATCGTGCTGGGCAGACCAAAAACTTCAACTAGTACCCCTGTTTGCAGCATATCTGTTGCTCAGAGATCTATTTCTTAGCATAATTGCATATTATGAATAGAGCCATGATTGACCTAGCCACCCAAAATGCAGCTCACGCATTTATGGAAAAAATTGCTCATCAATACGATGTCAGCAAGGTTTTTTTGTTTGGTAGTCGAGCTCGCAATACTCATCAAAGCGAAAGTGATGCTGATATTGCTATTCTATTGCGAGGCAAGGTTGGTCGTTTTATGGCTACTAAGTTTGCCATGGATGATTTGGCCTATGACGTTCTTCTAGATTCTGGCATTCGGATTCAACCCCTACCTATTTGGCAGGACGAGTGGGATCACCCAGAAAATTACTCCAATCCTGGTCTTTTAAGGAATATTCAAAATGAAGGTATTGTTCTTTGAAGGCGAAAGAACTTTTTACTAAAGCTCAAACTGCAGCAACTTCAGCTCGAATTTTGTTAAATGCTGGGGATGTTGATGGTGCTTGAAACCGCGCTTATTATGCGATGTTTGATGCTGCTAGGGCAGCCCTTTTAGCATCTGGTGTCGATGAGTCAACAGTCAATACAAAGACCCACAGTGGTCTTATATCAAAATTCAGTCTTGATCTTGTTAAATCTGGTCAGGTTTCAGTGGAGCTAGGTAAGTCCTTAAACAAGGTTGAAGATCTTCGTTTGATGGCAGACTACAAGGGTGATGCCGTTTTGAAAGAAGATGCCACTTGGGCGGTCAATCAGGCAGAAATATTTGTTGAAGCTTTATTCGCTGCTTTTAGCTAAGGCGTAGGTCGCACGTTCGAATCGTGCTGGGCAGACCAAACTCCTCTAAAACACCTATTTCACTCTAGTTCTTTGGTCCAGCTGGTTGATCTATATCAAACCAGCGATAAATTTAAGAATTAATTGATTGTTTTCTCATTATTTAGACCTTAAGATCGCTCGAATGGGCTAATTGAGTTTTATTCAAATCACCTCATGATGTTATTTAAATTCTTTTAAAGCATAGGGGTGTATATGAGTACATACAAGATAGTTGAAACACCGCTGGAGTCTAAGGCCTATTCAAAAGTTTTATGGCGTTTAGTTCCATTTTTATTCTTATGTTACGTGGTGGCGTATTTAGATCGGGTCAATGTCGGTTTTGCAAAATTGCAAATGCTTGCCGATTTGAAGTTTAGCGATACGGTTTATGGATTTGGGGCTGGAATATTCTTCATTGGGTATTTCATTTTTGAAGTCCCAAGCAATATCATTTTGTCTAAAACAGGTGCTCGCATTTGGATTGCAAGAATCATGATTACTTGGGGAATTATTTCTTCAGCCATGCTTTTTGTGACTACTCCTGAATCATTCTACGTGCTTCGTTTTTTATTAGGTGTTTCTGAAGCTGGGTTCTTCCCAGGAATTATTTTGTACCTCACATATTGGTTTCCTTCTGAGCGGCGTGCAAGAGTAGTTGCGCTCTTTATGACTGCCATTGCTTTATCGGGTGTCATTGGCGGACCATTGTCTGGCTGGATTATGCAAGCATTTGCTGGGGTAAATAATTTAGCTGGTTGGCAGTGGTTATTTTTGCTTGAGGGTATTCCTTCAATATTGGTTGGTATCGCAGTCATTTTTTACTTGGATGACTCTATTGAAGGTGCTAAATGGTTAAGCCAAGAAGAGAAAAAGGTTTTAGCTGATCGAATCCACAATGATCAGAAGGGCATTGTTGATCATGGAATTGCCCATACGTTTACGAGTGTGAAAGTTTGGTTGATGGCGCTCATTTATTTTAGTTTTATTATGGGGCTCTATGGCATCAGCTTCTGGCTTCCTCAGTTGATTAAATCAACAGGCGTTAAGGATGTCCTGAATATTGGATTATTGACTGCGATTCCATATGGCTTTGCAGCAGTCGTCATGATTCTGGTTGGTCGCAGCTCAGACCGTACTGGTGAGCGACGTTGGCATACAGCTTTAGGCGCAATTTTTGGCGGCATCGCTTTAATTTTTGCTGGTCTATATAGTGATTCAACAGTATTTGGGATGATTGCCTTGTCTGTTGCTACTGCAGGTATCTTGACTTCATTGCCATTGTTTTGGACTATCCCCACTGCATTTTTGGGTGGGACAGCAGCGGCAGCAGGTATCGCGATCATTAATTCAATTGGCAACTTAGCTGGATTTGTAAGTCCATTTATGGTCGGCTATATAAAAGATGAAACCGGTAGCCCAACCCTTGGCTTATATGTAATAGCTGCAAGTTTATTTATCGGGGCATTGCTTGTACTTGGTTTAGTGAAAAAGCCTCAATCAATTTAAATGAAAGATTGGTTTGGTATTGAATTTCAGAATTAAGTCTTGGTAGGTCTACTGGAAAAGCAAACCCTCATCAGCAATGGTGGGGGTTTTGTCTTTTGAGTGCTACTTAAATTAACGCTTAGCTCTCAATGTATTTAGTAGCCTAAAATGAGGTATGACTGAGATTATCCAAGCCCCTAAGGTTTGCCCGAGTTGCCGTGTTCTAACCCCCATTGATCAAATGAAAAAGATAGTGTCTCGGAGCGGCGGCAAGAATACCAACTCATGGCGTTGTTTTGCTTGCATTAAAAGAAAAGTTCAAGCTGTACAGGCTGCTAAAGAAAGAGCCAAATAAAGTCCAAACTGCATACATAGTTTATGACATGGCACCATTTATACGCTGTAACCTATTGGAATCATTTGGTATTAAACCAACAATGAATTCATCTAGCCTTGGGTCGCACGTTCGAATCGTGCTGGGCAGCTTGTAGTTTCTTTTTATACCCTGCATGTAATAAATATTTAATAAATCAATACTAGTATGGGTTCTTATCTTCCTTAGGGGCTTAGATGGCTACATACAGCATCTATTACGCGGGTATATCTTTAAATACCCACCAAAAATTTACCCTAGCACAGGCAATTACTAGGGTTCATGCGAATGTGACAGGTGCCGAGGCTTATTTTGCTCAAACCATCTTCAAAGAGCTTGATCTTCATGACTGTTTTATAGGTGGCGTTTTACTGGATCAGCCCCATATCTTTTTAAGCGGTCAGATTCGACTAGGGCGAAGTGAACAGGTCAAAAAACAACTACTAGTTGAGATTGAAATTGCGATTCAGATGACTACTAAGCTTGCTAGTCATCAAATATGGGCGTATCTCGATGAGCTCGCACCATCTCTCATGATTGAGTACGGACAAATTTTGCCACCCGTGGGTAACGATAAAGTATGGTTTTCAACCCTGCCTGATTCTGTGCAAAAAAAGTTAACCCGGCTTAACTCCTAGCCTAAGGATGTAAGGCTAGTGACCGTGGATGTAGTGGTTGCCATTGCCTCATAGTGGTATTTACCATACTCGTGCATTAGCTCGAGACCAGCGATGCGATAAATACTGATAGTCTCCCTTAAATGCTTCCTCGGCGTATTGATCAAGTAGCGATCCAGCCTCCATATGCATTAGCTCTTTCGAGAATGGTTGGGCGACCCCGTTTTCATCTCTTTTCATGATGTATTCGGGATTCAATTCAGAGGGATGTTGGATTCCAGCGGCAGTCAGAATCTCAGTTAAGGCATGGATCGTATTTTTATGAAACTCAAAGACGCGGGTTGCTTTATCCACCGGGTCTAAAGCCCTTTGTCTCAGGTGATTTTGAGTGGCAACACCAGTAGGGCACATATCTGTATTGCAAGTTCGGGATTGAATGCAGCCAATGGCAAACATAAAGCCGCGTGCTGAATTGCACCAATCCGCTCCAATTGAACAGACACGCACAATATCAAAAGCTGAAATAATTTTTCCTGCAGCGCCTATTCGAATATGAGAGCGAAGATTTGCGCCAATCAATGTCGTATGAATTAAGCGCAAGCTATCACGCATCGGCATGCCAATATGGTCTATGAACTCTACAGGAGCTGCGCCAGTTCCTCCTTCGCTACCATCAACAACAATAAAATCAGGTGTTAATTTAGTCTCAATCATGGCTTTTAATATGGCAAACCAGTCCTCCGGCTTGCCGATGCACATCTTAAAACCTACAGGTTTGCCGTTGGATTTTTCTCTCAAAAGAGAAATAAACTCCAACATTTCAATCGGCGTATTAAATGCAGTGTGCTGGCTAGGCGAGATGCAATCCTCACCCATTGGCACACCTCTAGTCATGGCAATCTCAGGTGTGATTTTGGCTGCAGGCAGAATGCCGCCGTGCCCTGGTTTTGCTCCTTGAGAGAGCTTAATTTCAATCATTTTAATTTGAGAATCTTCAGCAACTTTGATGTACTTATCCATATCAAATAAGCCATTTTCAAATCTACATCCAAAATAACCCGATCCAATTTCCCAAATGAGATCGCCACCATGCACTTTATGATACGGCGATACAGAGCCTTCTCCTGTATCTTGTGCAAAGCCGCCTAATTGAGCGCCTTTATTGAGAGCAAGGATTGCATTAGCCGATAAGGATCCGAAACTCATTGCGGAAATATTAAAAATAGATATTGAATAAGGTTGAGAGCAATTGTGTTCGCCAATGGTCACGCGCAACTGATTTCCAGGAATTGGGGTCGGCGATGGGGCATTTGAGTAGCTTAACCACTCATATCCATTTTGATAAACGTTCTCGATTGTTCCGAATGGACGTTGATCAGATAAGTTTTTTGAGCGCTGATAAACCAAGGCGCGTTGATTACGCGAGAAAGGTAATTTTTCATTATCGGATTCAATAAAGTATTGACGAATCTCAGGGCGGATAAATTCAAGCCAAAACCTTAAATGCCCGATAACGGGGTAGTTTCGTAAAATCGCATGTTTAGTTTGCAGTTGGTCTCCAAGGCCCACCATGCTTAGAGCAAAAAAAGCAATGAAGGCTGACCAGAGATGTAAAGAAGATTGATCGACTGATAGTAAATAAGCGAAGTAGATGCAAAGTCCAATAGAGACCTGCCAAGCAAAGTAACGCGTCATATTTTTCATCACCTTTTGAGAGGGTCAATGAATTAGAGTAAACGGTAATTGTGACTAAATCTGATGTTATGTCGTTCCCATGGTTTTGGTTGAAAGTAGCCCATCAAGCCCCAATCTAGGATAGAAGCCAAAATTTTCACTAATATGTCATAAATGCAGAAGGATGTTGATTTAGATCATAAAAATTCTGTTTATAGAGAATAGGGTTGGCATTCTAAGTAAAGGTAAAAAATGACTTTCTCAACTGAATTAAAGGCCTTAGCAGTGCTGCCAGAGCCAAATCAACCCCCTCATCTTGAATTTCTAGTAGTTGATCATCAAGGTCATTATTCTTACCCAGAAGCCATTGCACAATTAAAGGACTGTGGGTATATGAGCCTAGTGGATATGCAAGAACTATCCCATACAGATCTGAATAACGTATTTGAGGAAATCAAATGCTGGTGTATTTACGGGAATCACGATCCCAGGAAGTTAAGGGCAATATTGAATAGCCCCAATGCATCAGCCTGAAGTGCCAAGGTAAACTTCATCAAATTGCTATATAAAAACAACGCTAACAATATGATTTGAATGAGATTATGAGTTTATATAACGATATTCTGAAAAAGCTCAGAAAAACAGGCATGCTTGATCTAATGGAGTATAGAAAATTATCCAGAAAAGAACTGGATAACTTAGGTGATGAAATTAGATACTGGTGCACCTATGGAAATGGGAAATTGGAAAAATTAGGTAAAGAAAAAAAAGACTAATCAATCGTGGCTACAAAATCTTTATTCCTCTTGCGCCATGCCAAGGCAATTAACGGGGGAGTATTGATTCCGGATCAAGATCGTCCATTATCTGATAGTGGTGTTAAGGACGCTAAAAGATTGGGCAGTTACCTATCAAAAAAGTCCTTTGATTTTGATTTGATCTTATCGAGTCCAGCAATACGCGCTATTACGACTGCGCAAATTGTGGCAAATAAATTGGGTTATAAACAAAAGCATTTGGCAGTTGAAAAGTGCTTGTACGAGGCTGATGTTGAAGCCATGCTGAAATTGATATCGTCTGTTCCTAAAAAAGTAGACACCTTAATGATAGTTGGCCACAATCCTAGTATTTATGCGCTGGCCTCCTCCTTAAGTGGAGAGCCCATCTCCATGTCAACTTGTGCATTAATTGAGCTGACTCTAGAGATAAAACACTGGGATCAAGTGCCAACCATTAAGGCGAGCAAGTTTAGTGTATTGAATTAATTAGGTTCATATGTACGCATCAAAATGTAATGACTACCATGCCAAATAGCAGCAGCGAATTTGAAATTAAACTCCTTTTTCCGTCGAGCAAGTTAGCGGCAATAGAGAAATTGATTATCTCTAAAGGGGGTATTCGTCGCCAGCATCTAGAGGCAGCATACATAGATACCCCTGATTTTTTGTTAACACAGTCTGGCATTGCCTTTCGTATTAGAAAGGAAGGGCGTCAATGGGTTCAGACTTTAAAGTTATCCACCTCAAATACCCTAGAGAGAATTGAGCACAATGTCTTCCTAGAAAGTCGTGGAGGAGCGATTCCGCATTGGTCCATTGACTATCATCGCGACCATCAAGCAGGGATGCTATTACGTCAAGCGCTACCCAATTTGCCAATAGAAGACTTAGGGATTCGATATCAAACTGATATTTGGCGACGTAAAGCTTTGGTCAAAACACGTACAGGGGTCTTAGAGTACGCCTTAGATGAAGGCAGTATTTATGTAAATACAGACGGTGTTGTGCGAAGCAAGCCTGTTCAGGAGCTGGAAATCGAATTAAAAGAAGGTCAATTAATAGACGTATTTCGTCATGCACAAAGCATGATCAAACGTTTTAAGGCCTACCTAGATACCTGCAGTAAATCAGAGCGGGGATATTTGCTTGCATGTGGACATGAGGTGAGCCCGCCCACAAGAGCTAGTGCCATTGGTTTAAATAGGGCCTCCACTACGAGTGAAATCATCAACTTGATGATTCATTCCTGCGCAGGACAAATATTACCGAACCAAAGCGTTTTGAATGCTGAATATGCCGGTTATGCTGAGCACCTTCATCAATTAAGGGTGGGTTTAAGAAGATTAAAAACAATTTTAAAATATCTTTCTCGTTATCACATTGTCCTTAGCGATGCTGGAAAAAATTCTTTAGACGAAGTATTTAAAAAATTAGGCGAGTATCGAGATGACAATTTTATTTCTGGGGTGCTAAATCCACTGCTCATATCCCATAATGGATCGCCAGTAGACATTAAAGCTGCGCAGACCTTGCCTCATCCCAAATTCCTGATTCAAAGTAACGCATTTCAGCTTTTATTAATAGAAATAATGTCATTAAGTTTAGGCTCTGCAAGTCAATCTTTGGATGACATAAAAATTGAAGAGAATATATCTGCGGTAAAAAAACAGATGCTCAAGGTGCTCAATAAATCTTTTCAGTATTCTGCCTTTCAAGCTACTAAGCTAGATGGACTCGAAGATTCAGCTATTCATATTTTACGTAAAAAGTTGAAGTTTTTAAGATATTCCTTAGAATTTTTTAAGGATTTTTGTGAGCGAAAAAAATATCAACCTTTTTTTAAAATTCTTTCAAGCTCATTAGATCACCTGGGAGACTATAACGACATCCATGTTGCAATAGAGCGGATAGAGAGCATGGCTCCGATCAATCCCAGTTTGCTTTTTGCTTTAGGCTGGCTTAAGGCTGAGCGCTTACGGGTAAGGGGCTTATGTGAGAAAAGTATTAAAAAACTTTTTCTGCAAAAGACAGCCTGGTAATTTTCTAAAGAGACCAGCAAATACATTTTAGTATTTCTGTCATGAAATCTCTATACAGTAGACACCTTAGGGCTGATAAGTCTGCGTATTGGTATTGATAATGGGCAAGCATTTTAATGAAAAGAAAGATTTTTGATCTATTGATGGAAGTAAAAACTGAGGTTCTCAAATCACTAAAACATTCTGGGGCAGACATTATTCCTCGTGAAGTGCAAGCCACCCCAAACCCCCAAGCACCGATAGTTGATGATGTCGTATTTGTGGCCATTCAAGAGGAGCAGCCAAAAGCGATATCGTTCGACAGCAAGAGAAAAAGCATTACCCCTGAGACAAGGTATTTTCAAATTCAGGATGGTGATTGTTCTCGAAAAATTGCCTATACAGTCTCTGGTGACATGGATGCGGATAATCTCCTCCTCTGTTTACCGGGCTTGCTTGAAACCAAAGCCTCATTTTTGGTGATCCATGCCTACTTTTTAAAATTTGATAATTGCAAAGTGATTAGCATTGATTTTTCTGGCAGAGGGGAGTCTGACTACGTCGATGAGCATGGCGCTTATAAGATGTCGCTTTACTTGTCAGATATTAGCCAATTAGTGCAAGGCACTATTTTGGTTGATGGAAAGATTTCGCAGAAGTTGACCATTCTCGGAACCAGCATGGGTGGTGTATTGGCTATGTACCTTACTCAAATATTTGGCAGCAGAATTTATGAAATCATCTTGAATGACATCGCTCTGACAGTCAACTGGACCTCTTTATATGCTTTATATAAATCAATGAAAAATGATCTGGGTTTTAAGGAGGTCAGAGAGCTTGCTGAAGATTTAAGCGTAGATCACAAGGCGATTTCTGATGTGCAACTCCCAGGCCATTTCGACCTTTCTTATCAAGCAGATGTTTGGGGCATGAATTTTCACGAGGCCTTGGAGGGTTATAAAGGCAGAGTGGGGCTAATCCATGGCAGTGAATCGAAGATCTGCACTAAGCAGCGGGTTGCAGAGGCAAAAAGCTTTATTCCAAATATACAAACCCTAGAGGTAGCTAATGCAGGGCATCCGGCCCCGTTTAATCTCGCTGTGTGCGACTTTATTCAGGCCGAGATGGGGGTGTAGCCAAACTGTTCCTTGCTGGGTTTAATCTTCAGGAAGATGATCCATTTGGTAGACGCCATTTTTTAATTCCGCTACCGTTTTACCTAGCTCAGAAAGCATTCTTCTTTGCTTTTTCTCAATTACCAACTTCTTAGCCTTTAATTCTTCACTGCATTCAAATTCAGGGCTTGCTGCTTGATCATCTTTTGTCAATTTCATAGATATGGATCCTAAAAAAATCCCAGCCTGGGCTGGGATAAGTCGTCGTGACAAGGAGCGTTTCTTATGGAAAGCATGTTCATCATGCAAGTCAAATATGGCAATTTGATGAAATAGTCATGAAATTTTGAGGTGTTTAGCAGTGTCACAAATTAAGCGCTTGGGATAGCTCTTAGAGGGCGAGCAGTCAATTACTTGTATGACAAAACATGATCATGGATCTCTTTAACTTCAAGTTCGCCAAAAATAAAAGATTCTGAGCGCACTAATTTCCACTCCAAGTCTTGAAAGATATCTTGATACGTACCCGAAAATTTTCTAGAAATTCCGTAAAAGATATCCGTCAACTCGTCTTCCAATGCCTCGGGAACGGTCTGTGAAAAGTAAATGACCTTTTCAGCATTGTAGGTCTCACTAATGCTTGCTCCTTTGATATCTGCAATACAAATACCCACATCTGGCTGATAGGTTTTTAAAAATGTGGGCTTGTACTCTGTAAGTACTGATCCCAGCTTCCAAACTAAACCGCATTTGATCTCCATATTGTCTCTTTGGAAGACTTCCCGATCAACAATGGATCCAATTTCAAGTGGAATGATTTGATATTGCATTTGGCTTACTCCTGTATTGGTTGGAGTTTGATACTATGAAATTATTTCACTGCATTATGACAATTGGATGATGCTTAAAGCACTTCATGTCATACAGGCATGTTAAATTGCACGGCGATTAGCAAACATAATAGGACTTCAGTATGAATAAAGCAGAGTTAATTGATCATATTTCAGTAGGTGCTGACATTTCAAAGCTTGCAGCCGAACAAGTGATTCATTCATTCATTAAACATATTATTACTACTGTTTCTGCTAATGAAGTAGTGCAGTTGATTGGCTTTGGTTCTTTTTGCCAAAGAGAGCGAAGTGCGCGAAATGGACGCAATCCAGTAACTGGTGAAACCGTTCACATACCTGCCGCTAAATCGATCAAATTTAAGGCCGGTACTGCGTTTAAAGATGCCGTCAATCAACATAAAAAATAAGCTGATTGCTCACATGTTGTCAGGTGATCCCTTGAAGAAGGGGCTTATTGTATTGCTCTTGTTTTTGGTGGGGCCTTTATGCCTTGCGCAAGAGAATGGGGGTCCATACGACCTTCAGGTCTCCGCCTTACGAACAAGTGGCAGATTTAATATTAAGGCAAGCTTTCTTGCGCCAACCTCAATGTGTGAGGCCTATGCGTATTTGACCGATTACGAAGGGGCAAAGAATATTCCCGGAATCGTTGAGTCAAAAGTCATTAAAAGGGATGGCAATAAGATCACTGTAGAGCGCCTAATAGAAGAGCGAATTTTGTTTTTTCCAGTTCGTTTACATTCCACGGTGGAATATACGGAGCTACCTAACCTAGGCTTAAATTTTATTCAGATTAAAGGTGATAACAACTCATATGCAGGGACATGGCGTCTGCAAGCTACTGAGAAAGGGGTGCAAATGAGATATGAAAGCATCGTAGAGCCCAACTCGGTTATACCTGGCGTAGTCATCGAGTACTTTATTCAAAATAATATCTGGCGTCGCTTTGAAATCATGGCAGAACGCATGGACAGAAATCGAGACGTTCTCAATTTGGCCTGTAGGTAGCCACCTTAATGTTATCTATTTCACCAAGTGAGATTGTGATGATTCATGAATGGTTTGACTTAAGACTGTAACTAAATAAGCTCAAAATTAACTTTGTCTATGAGGGTATCCGAGGGTGATCTTTACTGGTTGTGAGGCCGCCGAGTTTGCCTTCATAGGCAACCATATGCCAGATCTCAAAAGGACCTGGATTTTAAATTGACCTTTTATCCAAAGGACGAGAAATGAAAAGATTCAAGAAACACCTACTCAATATCTGGCAAGCGTGGTACGAGGCTAGATTGGCTTACGCAAAACGATATTCACATCATCTAATGGGTAGCTAGTCTATAAGGCTCGCTAAGCCTTGGTATGAATGTGGTTTAGTTCTTGCTTAAGGCTTAAGTGATCTAGCGTTTCAATAGGCAGGTCTAGTAGTAACTCAATGCGGTTGCGTAGCCCGATTTCTACTTGATGAAATGCATGATGAATTTCCTCATCATTACCCTGGGCGGAAGCTGGATCAGGAAATCCCCAGTGCGCCGTGGCAGGGTGTCCCGGCCAGATTGGACATACTTCTCCAGCTGCATCATCGCAGACGGTAATAATAAAATCCATTTGAGGTGCATCGGCTTTTGAAAATTCATCCCAACTTTTACTACGCAGTTTTTCTGGCGGGTAATCCAACTGCTTTGCTAGCTCTAGCGCAATTGGATGCGGATGAGGTCTTGGTTGTGAGCCTGCAGAGTAACCAATAAATCTGCCTTGGCTTAGCGATGTTGCTAACATCTCTCCAATAATGGATCGCGCTGAATTGCCGGTACATAAAAAAAGAATGTTATAGGTTTTCATGATGTCCTTTTGGTTGGATAATGTGCTAACTACTTCTTCTTTTTCTTAAGCTTCTTCTTATCTCCGTTGGAGTAAATGCACCATGTGCGAAGTTCATCTAAAAATTCTTCAAGGTCTTTGAGCGATAACTTCTTAAGATCTTCAAGAGAAACTGAGCCAGTTTCCTCGCTGATTTTGAGTAATGCTTCGCAATCTAATTTACTCATGATTCAAACCTTTTTTGTAGTAATTAACGACTGGTACTCTAACAAAATATTATGACAACAACCCTTTTGAGTTAGAAGCGCCATGTAACACCAAGTTCAGTTCGGGTGGCATTGGGACCATTCGCAGATATCACCGTTCCATAGTTAGAAGCACTTCTCATTGCTGAGATACCAATATCTATATCTTCAGTTGGCGAGAGAATGAGTGCAGCCAATGCGTAATTGGTAAGACATTGCTCTGGCATTGGTGGGTTGGTGGTTGCGCCAATATCCAAGGCAACCCTAATGCCGGGGAGGATCGTCAAAACTGGCGCTATAGAGACAAAGATAAGGTTAATGCGATTGGGATCCATACTCTGTCCAACGGCATAATTGGTGTTATAGGGTGCCCGCATATAAGACGCATTAATATGGACTTCAAGCTGATCCCAGTAGCGTGATGCAATGAAGTTGACGCCATAATTTAAGGCTGCCGCACCCAGGCCATTTACTTGCTGCTGTTGGCTGGCTGGAAAAATGAGAGTTGGTTTAACTGCGAATGCATATCGATTTTCCTCAGCACTGAAAAACCGCCATTTAAGCCCGATAGCAGTGTTTGAGAACCTAGTAAAGCTTCCGCTGGGGTCGGTGTAATACGTGCTTGCAATTGAAGCTTCTACCGTGTCACTTAATCCTCTGGTATAGGTAAAAGGATAGGCCTTGGCGCTATTTTGTCCAGCAAACTCTTCCCCAGGTGTGATGATATCAACGGGGGCTGCGGCAGTACTACCGTGACGGTTAATAGAGAAAAAATACTGCTCGATTTGATTTCCGCCTGCCTTAACAGTTCCTGCATCATCCGTATTCAAGGGCTCAAAGGCCAGGCAGAAGGATGAGGCAAGTAAAAAAAGCGGCAATAAGGACTTGAGCAATTGAGGGAGGGGCGACGATTTCAACCCTTTACCTTAGATCCCTCTTGTGACAGTTCTGTGTCGTGCTTAGGGCATAAGAATCCTAAGTCACTTACCTTACAATACCTATTTTATATGTGGGTAATCATGCTGATGGCATGTTGAATGGTTTTATATGAATGATTTAGCCCTTCCCCCTTTCCCGATAGATGGTGTCGTTTTTGCTTGGGGAATGACCAGTTCTGGTGAGAACTATGAAATTCCTTTAAATGAAATTACTGAAAAGCTAGAAGATCCCCAGCAATCTATGTGGTTGCATCTCAATCTTTCAAATTCGCAAGTGCAACGCTGGCTTGGAAAAACAAGCTTAGTTCCTGAGCGGATAGTGGAGATGATTCATGAAGGTGTGACGAGAAGCAGACTGGAAAGAATTGAAAAGCTGGATGACTGCTTATTAATGGTGATGAATGATTTCCAGCAGGAGTTTGGTAGCAAAGAAGGGGAGGCAACTTTAGGCACCTTATGGGCAATCCTCACCCCTCGGCTGATGATATCCTTGAGAAATAAGCCGCTCAATACCACCGATAAATTAAGGGCTGACTTAAGAGCTGGCCAGCTACACCCCCATTCCGCAATTGAGCTATTCCATGAGCTGATTGATTTACGGGCGGAGTACCTGAGAACTTTGTTAATTCGTCTATCTGAAAGGATGGATGACTTAGAGGAAATGTTGCTAAAAGGTAGAGATATTCCAGAGCATGAAAACCTCGGAAGAATCCGCATTCATTGCAGTCGCTTGCGTCGGCAATTTGCCCCTGAATTAGTTGCTCTACATCGATTGCAAAAACATCTGCCGTATTGGTTTGCAAATGAAGATAAGGTCAGATTGGGCGATGACTTAGACCTCTTATCGTTTCTGGTTCAAGATATATCGAATTTATATGACAGGGCAAAGATATTGCAAGATGAGCAGGCTGCTCATGTGGCTGAATTTAATGCACGCAACTTGCAGGTGCTGTCGATTATGACCGTCATATTTCTCCCAATGACTTTACTTAGCGGGATCATGGGCATGAATATGGAAGACTTGCCAGGACTCAAGGGTTCTTTTTATGAGGTAATGATGTTGATGGTGGCGGCGGGCGGTGTTGTTTATGCGGCCTTGAAGTATAAAAAAATTATTTAGATCTTTAGATTGGCTTTTTTAATAAGAAGGCTGGAATTGCTTTCTCAGATATCTTAATGTTGTTGGCTAATGCAATCTCATGTACCAAACTGTGAGCATCCACCTCTAAATACTGAGCATAAGCTTCTGCTACTGCTATCGCTTCTTGCGGGTGATCTTCGTAAAACTTCATCCTCGCTTCTTCAAGTGCGAATAGTTGGGATATGGCAATACCAGTTTCTTTTGATGCTTTAAAAAGACTGAGATTTTGATGGTTTCTGGCGTGATGAAACAGCCGACCTAAGCGTCTATAGGGGTTATTTTTGATAGTCATCTTGGCGCCCAATCTTCTAATGATTGATATTGCGCCTTATAAATGACACTCTAATGAAGTATTTGTGACAAGCAAATGCAAGACAATGTGACTTAGTTTTTTCTATAGAGGCCGTTAGATTTCAAAATTAAGGGCTTAAAACTAAATGGCTGCTCACTGCTTGGATCAACGCCTATCTCAACAGCTTGCACTTGGTCCTCGCCCATGACTTGCAGGCGGATCACGTTTTCAAGAACAAATTTCTGATTAACTGTTTTTAGTGGTTGATCAATTTTAAGACGATGGCTATCACCATGCACTAGTAGCACTGGCTTTTTGAAGGCTTCAGCGTGACTAGTAAAGCTATTCAAAGTATCTCTATAGCCGCTACTGAGTTCAGTTGCTTGGGAGGGGGCGTAGAACATGTCTGCTTGGTAAGAAAAAACAATGCCAGATAAATTATTTTTCTCTGCAAATCTAAATGTGTAGTCAATCCAGGCTAAATTTGCCTCATTTCGATGGCGATATTCATTCATCGCCTCATCATTGCGCTCAAAATTATTATTGGACCCTGGAATATGAAGGCTAACAAATAGAAAGCCATTTTTGATCCAGTAGACATTCTCTACATATTGAGAAAAATGAGGCATGATATCTGCTTGGCGGTGTAGGCTAATCGGTTTATTACCCTGACTTTTACTGTCCGCAAAAAAAGTAGCCCTCAATTTTTCTAAACGCTCCAATGGATCATATGACCCAGCTAGCGGTCGATGGCAGTCAGTCCATTCATTGTCCCCAATGCTATAAATCAAGGGCATATTAAATTGCTTGAAATAATTTTTGACTATCTCGTTATATTGATCTGTGCATGGCGTCGAACCTGACTTTGTATCGCCAACGAAAATCGTAAAACTTGGATTTGTTTGGTTTATTGCCCTAATTAATCGCTCATAGCGGTTGTAGTCATCTGGGATCGAATAGGGCATGTCTCCTAGGGCTACAAACTTAAATGCTTGAGCAAAGCAAGTCTGCGACAGGATTGCTAAGAGACAGAGCAGCAGTATTTTGTGTAATTTCATAGGCTTACATCTTAACTAAGTTCTTTGTGACAGTAGTGTGGCAGGGGGCGTGTCAGATGCTTCAACTTTGATCTTACTGGCTGTCTACAAAAATATTTTTCTTTTCTACTGGATATGAGGTTTATTTGGTCTTTCATCAACAGCAGGCGCTAACTTATCAGAGTTGTCATAAAAGATTCATTAGCTTGTCATTTGCTCCATTTAAATTTTTCTCAGAGCAATCATTTTGCTGCTCACAAATTTAATCAGGAGGAGACAATGAAAAAAATGAATTACATCTCTATAGCGTTAGCATTTCTTTGCTTTGCAGGGGCAGTCGGCGCAACTAATCTTTCCTTTCAAGATCCAATTCCTTCGACCGATCAACTTATTTCATATTTGAATCAAGCGCACATTCAAGAACAAGCCTACTAATTGGAGAATTAAATGCCTATTAATCGATTCATTAAAACCAAGCCTCGTATCAGTTTTGCAATCATTAGCACGCTGTGTATAGGCGTTGGTCTGGTAGTAACCCAGGTTCAAGCCAGCATTCACAATCAATCTGAAATTGCACAAAACAATCCACACCGCATCCCTGATAACTTGAATCCCAAGTTACGCAGAGCTATCGATCACCTAGATACAATTAAGCGCGAAGTAAAAGAAGACTTAAGTGAGAAGATTTCTGAGGCTAGTGAAACGATCCATAGCCTTGCATTCAAGAACAATCCATCGGTAGCAAAACCAACCCTTGATTACACTACTGGCACATCTAATTGATGGTTTCAATTGAGGGGGCTTGGTTTCAAGGTCAAGCTCATTGATAGGTTTTTGAGGGTTGTTGATCTTTGAACGTATTTTGAGCTGAAAATGATTGCACGACCCCCTTTTTTTGACGCTATAAGACATTAAATCATTTGGTATTAAACCAACAATGAATTCATCTAGCCTTGGGTCGCATGTTCGAGCCATGCTGAGAGACTAAAACCCCACTCTTTATTGGGCTTTAATTCAAATATGCCATGAGGTGTAGCATGGAGATGACTTAATTGATCGTAGAACAAACTAGGGAAGCGCAATGAATCATTCTGTAGCCTCTTATCTTCACGCTGATGACTTGGGTGCTTGGGGCACTTATTTGGAACAGGTCGATCGCGTAACCCCTTATCTAGGGCCATTATCGCGTTGGGTTGAGACTCTCAAAAGACCAAAGAGAACCTTAATTGTTGATGTTCCCATTGAATTAGATGACGGCACGATTGCGCACTATGAGGGGTATCGAGTTCACCATAACCTCTCGCGTGGCCCTGGGAAGGGTGGAATTCGATACCACCCTAATGTCACTTTGTCTGAAGTGATGGCGCTCTCTGCCTGGATGTCAATTAAAACTGCTGTAGTGAATGTTCCTTTTGGCGGGGCTAAGGGCGGTATCCGTGTAGATCCAAAATCATTGTCTGTGGGTGAGTTGGAGCGAATGACACGTCGCTTTACCAGCGAGATCAATATGATGATCGGTCCGCAAAAAGATATTCCTGCGCCAGATGTCAATACCAATGAGCAAATCATGGCATGGATGATGGATACCTACTCCGTTAATCAGGGCCACACTTCAACAGGTGTCGTTACCGGTAAGCCTATTGCCTTGGGTGGTAGCTTGGGTAGGAGGGATGCCACCGGCAGAGGGGTATTTGTAGTGGCTAATGAAGCTTACGTCGATATGGGATGTGATGTCACTCAGGCAAGAGTAGCTATTCAAGGGCTGGGGAATGTAGGCGGGGAAGCTGCACGCTTATTTGCCCAGTCGGGCGCAAAAATTGTCGCGATTCAAGATCACTCGGATACCTTGTATAACCCCAACGGTTTTAATATTCCTGATTTGCTCAGACATGTTGCTAAAGCCCATGAGATTAAGGGATTTGATGGTGAATCGATTCCAGCTGAAAGTTTTTGGTCAGTACCTTGTGACATTTTGATTCCTGCGGCTTTGGAGTCTCAGATTACTAAAGTTAATGCTCTATTAATTCAGGCTAAATTAATTGTTGAAGGCGCTAATGGACCCACTACACCTGAGGCGGATGACATCTTAAAAGAGCGAGGGATTACTGTTGTTCCTGACGTGATTGCCAATGCTGGTGGTGTCACGGTTAGTTATTTTGAGTGGGTGCAAGATTTTTCGAGTTTTTTCTGGACTGAGGAAGAAATTAATCAGCGTTTAGATAAGATCATGATTGATGCATTTAGGGGGATTGATAGTATTGCCAAAATGCACCATGTTTCCTTGAGAACAGCCACTTTTATAGTGGGTTGCGAGCGCATTCTGAAGGCAAGGGAGATGAGGGGTCTATATCCATAGTGGCTAGAGGGTCAGAAAAAACCAAACATAAATCTGCTTCCGTCTTTCTTTGGTTTTATTTGCTCGGCCTCCTGATGTCAAATTAGGGTTATTTACGCCTGAATTGGGGATTTCATGCCCTTATTAGGGATCTCCCGCTGATTCTGCTCTATATCTGTATATATACTAGTGTCTGATATTTTTAGTGTTTATAGACGATAGGAGATATTCGTGAAAAGCAAAAAACTCAGTAGATATAGTTTGGTCGCAGCGGCTTTGTTCATGGGTGCAGTCAATGCCAACGCTGCAAGCCCAACTATGGACAAGATTAAGTCCACCGGTGCGGTCACTATGGGTGTTCGTGAATCATCCATTCCGATGTCTTACACCACTGGTGATAGTCGCTTTGATGGTTACCATGTTGAAGTGTGTCGCATGATTCTGGGCGATATCAAAGATAAGCTCGGCATGAGTACATTGCGTATTAACTATCAGCCTGTTACCTCACAAAATCGCGTACCCTTGGTTCAGAACGGTACAGTCGATATCGAGTGTGGCACGACTACCAATAATGCATCTCGCGCTAAAGATGTTGGCTTTGCTAACACTTTGTACGTAGAAGAAGTTCGTATTGCTGTTAAAGCAAACTCAGGCATCAATTCGATTTCACAATTGGCTGGCAAAAAAGTGGCAACTACCACTGGTACTACGTCAGTACAGTTGTTGCGCAAGCATGAGAAAGCCAATGGCGTTAACTTTGATGAAGTATTTGGTAAGGACCATGCTGACAGCTTCTTGTTGCTCGAGTCTGGTCGTGCTGATGCCTTCGTGATGGATGGCTCGATCTTGGCAGGTAATATCGCCAATGCCAAGAATCCAAAAGACTACAAAATTGTTGGTGAAGTTCTCAGTACTGAGCCAATCGCGATCATGGTTCCTAAGAATGACCCAGAGTTCAAGGCTGCTGTAAATGCTGCAATCGCTAAGATTGTTGCGAATGGCAAAATGCCTGCGCTATGGGACAAGTGGTTCTTAAAACCAATCCCACCAAAAAATATCGTTGTTGGTCTTGAGTTGTCTCCAGCCACTAAAAATGCTTGGGCTAACCTCAATGACAAACCTGCTGAAGACTATCAACAGAAGAAATAATTTATGGCTTTAGATTTTGGTGTTTTCTGTAAGAACACCCTAGACGGAGAAGTGGTTGATCACTGCTTCTCCGCTGTTTTTGGACTTGCCAAAAACAGCGACCCAAGCTACCTCGATTGGTTATTAAAAGCCTGGGGCTGGACTTTGGCTGTTGCTGGCCTAAGCTTAACCATTGCTTTAATTCTGGGTGCAGTCATGGGTACTTTGCGTACCTTGCCTAATAACGGCCCCCTCAGTCGTTGGCTGGTCCGGCTGTCTACAACGTGGGTTGAGCTGTTTAGAAATATTCCGATTCTGGTACAGGTGTTTATTTGGTACCACGTCATACCAGCATTTATCTTGCCCTTAAAGGCACTGCCATCTTATTGGTTGGTGAGTATTGCTCTAGGCTTCTTTACTTCGGCACGTATTGCCGAGCAGGTGAGGGCAGGCATTCAGGCTTTGCCTAGCGGACAGCGTGCTGCCGCAACTGCACTGGGTTTAACGACTGCACAAAGTTATCGCTATGTGATTCTTCCGATGGCGTTACGTATTGTGATTCCCCCACTGACATCCGAGAGTATGAATTTAATTAAAAATTCTTCAGTAGCCTTTGCGGTTTCTGTTCCTGAGCTGACCTTATTTGCAATGCAGGCCCAAGAAGAAACCTCTAGGGGTGTAGAAATTTATTTAGCGGTAACGTTGTTGTATGCACTCTCCGCATTTGCGGTCAATCGTGTCATGGCACAGATTGAAAAGCGAACCCGTATTCCTGGCTTTATTGTGTCCAATGATGCAAGCTTGGCTCACTAAGGAATGTTGATATGTTGAGCTTAGATCTAAGTTTTTATAACTGGGAACTGTTTACTAACTACATTCTTAAGGGCTTGTTATTTAGTATTCAGTTGACGGTATTTGCCACCGTGGGTGGTATTGTGTTTGGCACCTTTTTAGCGCTGATGCGCCTATCAGGTAAACCAGCCTTGGTGTATCCATCCACCTTTTACGTCAACACCATGCGCTCCATTCCATTGGTGATGGTGATTTTGTGGTTCTTTCTACTGATTCCGATGTTGATTGGTAAGCCGATCGGTGCCGATCTTTCCGCCACGATTACCTTTATTGCTTTTGAAGCTGCGTTCTTCTCGGAGATTGTGCGTGCTGGTATTCAGTCGGTGCCAAGGGGTCAGGGTTTTGCGGCTGAAGCTTTAGGTATGACTTACGGTCAGAACATGCGCTTTATCGTTTTGCCGCAAGCCTTCAGAAATATGATTCCAGTGTTCATGACGCAAACGATTATTTTGTTTCAAGATACATCCTTGGTATATGCCATTGGCGCTTATGACCTGCTCAAAGGATTTGAGATTGCTGGTAAAAACTACGGACGCCCAATGGAAACCTATATCTTGGCTGCCTTTACGTATTTCGTGATTTGTTTCTCGCTTTCCAAAATTGTTCGCAAGATCCAAGCCAAAGTGGCCATCATTCGTTAATTACTTATAGTCAACATTAGATAGATCATCATGATTGAACTTCAAAACGTTTCAAAATGGTATGGCTCCTTTCAGGTGTTAACTGACTGCACCACCTCGATTCAAAAAGGCGAGGTAGTTGTGATTTGTGGACCCTCTGGTTCTGGTAAGTCCACCTTGATTAAGACCATGAATGCATTAGAGCCATTTCAGGCTGGTGAGATTTCAGTAGATGGTGTGAAGCTTCATGATCCAAAGACCAATTTGCCTAAGCTTCGAGCAAGGGTAGGGATGGTATTTCAAAACTTTGAACTTTTTCCGCATTTAAGCATTACTGAAAACTTGACGCTGGCGCAAATGAAAGTCTTAGGTAGGTCTATCGATGAAGCTAAAACCCATGGCCTGAAATATTTAGAACGCGTAGGCTTGATAGCGCAAAAGGATAAATTTCCTGGTCAATTATCAGGCGGCCAGCAACAGCGTGTTGCCATTGCTCGCGCCCTAAGCATGGACCCCATTGTGATGTTGTTCGATGAGCCGACTTCAGCCTTGGATCCAGAAATGGTTGGGGAAGTCTTAGATGTGATGGTCAAGCTGGCTGATGAAGGCATGACTATGTGTTGCGTTACACATGAGATGGGTTTTGCGCGGAAGGTAAGCAATCGCGTAATTTTTATGGATCATGGAAAAATCATCGAGGACTGCTCAAAGGATGAGTTCTTTGGCAATCCCGATGCACGCTCCCCAAGGGCAAAAGATTTCTTATCCAAAATATTGGCGCACTAATTGAGTACATTTCACATCCCTAAGCACGTCGGCCTATTGCTGGCGGCCACGCTTGTCTTATCAGCTTGCAGTATGGCAAAGATAGAAGCAAGGCTTGAGGCAAATCCTCAATGCAAAGAAGTGGTTAATCCCAAGACGGGGGCAACCATGCCCTGTCCAGGCCCAGAGCTACTGGCACGCTCTCAAGCAAGCGCCCCATCAAGTAATCCCGCTCCTGCTTCATCAGTATTGAATGGGGCCACTCCAACTACTAGCTCAACGAATCAGGCGCCTGTTGTACCTGTAGTGCCAAGAGCGCAACCAGCGCCTCCTTGTAAACCCCAAATGAATACCAAGACGGGCAGCATCATGCCTTGTCCAAATGGTTAACTCCCAACGGTAAAGTAACAGATGACATTTCAGATTCCAGGGTTTCAACATAAAGTGATTACGGTTCAAACTGATGAGAGTCCAGTAGATATCGACTGTCAGATAGGCGGCTCTGGTCCACCATTGTTATTGCTGCATGGCTTTCCACAAACCAAAGCGATTTGGCATCGCGTGGCCCCTGAGTTGGCTAAACACTATTCGGTCGTCGCAACGGATTTAAGAGGCTATGGCGCTTCATCCAAGCCGCATGGCAAGTTTGATCATTCCACCTATTCAAAGAGATCTATGGCGGCTGATCAGCATGCTGTCATGCAATCACTGGGTCATGAGCAGTTTTTCTTGCTGGGTCATGATCGTGGTGGCCGAGTGTCACATCGCTTAGCAGTGGATTTTCCAGAGAGTGTGCGTAAGTTGATGGTCCTGGATATTTCTCCAACTTTGACGATGTATGAAAACACCAGTATGGAGTTTGCTAGAGGCTATTGGCATTGGTTCTTCTTGATTCAGCCAGAGCCTGTGCCAGAAACATTGATTGGTGCAAATCCAGAGTATTGGCTCAAAAATCATATGGGCCGTCATGCGGGCACCGGTATTTTCGATCCTGGCTGCTGGGCTGATTATTTGGCTAGTGCAAGCAATCCAGAAGGCATGCATGCGATGTGTGAAGACTATCGCGCAGCTGCCACCATTGATTTAGTGCATGACCGTGCAGATCGCGCAGTAGGTAAAAAATTATCCATGCCTGTTAGAGTGCTGTGGGGCGAGCACGGCTTAGTCAATAAATGCTTTACGCCAATTGAAGATTGGAAGAGGGTAGCTAGCAGTGAGGTGACCGGTCGTCACGTGCCTTCTGGCCACTATATTCCGGAAGAGTGTCCCCAAGAACTTATAGCGGAAGCAAAGGCTTTCTTTTCTTAAGGTGCTAACTTAGGAAGTTTGCTGGAGTTAGCTGGCCAAGAGACAACAATCTTAGAATCTACTTTCAAGATTTTTTTGTCTTTTTGGGGATAACTGACTTTCGATAGAAGGTCTCGAATCAAATTCAGGTGAGCAAGTTTTTTATCGTTCGCATGAATTACTGTCCAAGGGGCATCTGCGCTATTGGTCTTTTTGAGCATCAGATCACGCGCCGTACTGTAAGTCTTCCAATATTTCTGAGCCTGTTGATCTATTGGGCTAGTCTTCCACTGTTTGAGTGGATCAGTCTCTCGACTCTTTAAGCGCGCAGCTTGTTCATCTTTAGTAATGTCTAGGTAATACTTCAGGATTTGGATGCCAGAACCTACTAGTAAGGCTTCAAAGTCATTCACGGTAGCCATGAATTGTTTGTACTGAGCATCTGTGCAAAAGCCCATTACTTTTTCAACACCAGCCCGGTTGTACCAGCTGCGATTAAAGATCACGAACTCGCCAGCACTTGGTAGCTCAACTACATAACGCTGAAAATACCATTCACCTTCCTCCCTGGGGGAGGGCTTGTTTAGCGCTACTACGCGCGTATCTCTGGGACTTAAGTGTTCGGTAATACGTTTGATAGTGCCATCTTTACCGGCAGTATCGCGACCCTCCAAGATGACTAGGAGGCGCAATCCTTTTGCAATAACTTCTTTTTGCAGCTTGACTAATTCAATCTGCAGAAGTTGCAAATGATCCTCATGACTTTTTACTGGCTCAAGGGCCTTGGTAAATTTAGTCATGAGGTGGATTGACTTAAGCTGAGGTTGCTGGAGTTGGCGCAGCTACTTTTTTAGCTGGCGCTTTCTTAGCAGCCACTTTTTTCGCTGGCGCTTTCTTTGCAGGAGCCTTTTTCGCTGGCGCTTTCTTTGCAGGAGCCTTTTTCGCTGGAACTTTCTTAGCGGCTACTTTTTTAGCTGGCGCTTTTTTAGGAACCGCTTTCTTATCCATCTTATCCAAAGTTTTTGCCAACTTGTCGATCAACTTCTCTCTATCGGCTTCCAACTTATCGAGCTTTTTTAATAACTGCTTCACTAATTTCTTTTGGCTCATGATTATTCCTATATTGAATTGTTATATCTTTGCGTGTAAATACCCGACTCTCTGATCCTACGTTTTATTCTCTTTAGTTTCAAGTGTTTATGACAGTAATCACCGGTTTTTTTCATCCTGACTTTCAGTGATACATTGAAAAACATGTGGAAAACCTTACGCTCACTTCCTAGAACAGTTTGGCTCATTGGCCTCATTAGCTTTGTGAATGATTCTGCGAGCGAAATGCTATACCCCTTAATGCCTTTGTATTTGGCATCGGTTTTGATGGCTGGCCCTAAAGCGCTTGGCCTGATTGAGGGTGTAGCAGAGGCGACCTCAAGCATCTTCAAACTGGTTTCTGGTGTGATCGTGGATCGAACCAAAAGATCCAAGCCTTGGATTGTGATTGGCTACTTGTTAGCAGGCATTGGTCGACCCTTGATTGCTCTAGCCAGCTCCTGGACTTGGGTGCTCTTGATTCGGTTTACAGATCGTCTAGGAAAAGGTTTAAGAAGTTCACCCCGCGATGTGTTGCTGGCTGAAAGTGTTCCCGCCGACCAAAGAGGCATTACCTTTGGGCTTCATAGATCTATGGATAACGCCGGCGCGGTTGTCGGCCCATTGCTTGCTGCTTTGCTTTTATCCTTAAATGTTCCTTTGCGGGATATTTTTCTTTGGGCAGTCATTCCGGGAGTCATTACGGTAGTGTTAGCCCTTTGCCTCAAAGAGCCGGCAAGAGAAGCTTCTGTGATTCCAAAGAAATTCACATGGAGCATGGAAGGGTTGCCCCCGCAATTGAGACGCTACATTTTTGTTGTCGGCTTATTTGCCCTTGGCAATTCTTCTGACATGTTTTTGTTATTGAGAGCGAGAGACGCAGGCGTGCCGCAGGAGCAAATTCCTTTGCTATGGGCAGCTATTTCTTTGATCACTACCATCTTTGGAACACCACTTTCTGCCTTGTCAGATCGCTTTAGCCGGAAGTACTTTATTTTGATTGCCTGGCTAGCTTTCGCCTTCTTTTATATGGCCATGAGCTTGCCCAATATTGCTATTTGGATGATTTGCGGTTTGTTTGGACTCTATGGTTTATTTAAAGCGGCAACAGAGGGTGTTGAAAAAGCGCTAGTGGCCGACTTGGCGCCACCGGGGATGGCAGGTACTGCCTTTGGGTGGTTTAACTTAATTTCTGGAGTAATGCTGTTTCCAGCCTCTTTTATCTTTGGCTGGATTTATGAATCCTATAGCCCGACTTACGCCTTCCTGTTTTCAGGATCGTGCGCGCTATGCGCCTTGGCGCTGCTGGCAACTTGGGTTTTTAGGGCTAATGCGCCCAATCAGACTGCTTGAGTAGCAAACAACAAACCCTAGATAAATCAACTATCTAGGGTTTGTATTTGAGGAGCTTATTCTGGATGGAAGTTATTGCTGGCCATGAAGCTAATCGTGCGTTCAAAGCCCAAAATACGGATATAACGCCATGCGATATCGCGATATTTACTATCTAGATAGCCAATAGCGGTTTCTGGATCTGTTCTCTTTGACAGGTCGATCTGTTGAATTGCACGGGCCCAACGTTTGAGTCTTGTTGACATATTTGTCACCTCCATGGCCATACAACGCATGGTAAAGAGGGCGAGATGACAAGAATTGCAAAATATTTATCAAAAAATGACTCAATTTGACCTAAATCGACACCACCTTATGCGGGTTGAGGATATTTTGAGGGTCTAAAGCCCTTTTGAGGGTCTTCATGAGGTCGTGGGCAACTACGCCTTTGTGAGCTCTTAACCCCTCTAGTTTGAGCTGTCCAACCCCATGTTCAGCAGAAATCGAGCCGCCACAACGTTCAACCTGGCCATAAACCAGCTCATGTACTGGCTTTTCATGGGCTAAATTGAAGGCTTGGGCATCCACTCCTTCTGGAGGGGCAATGTTGTAGTGGAGATTGCCGTCGCCAAGATGGCCAAAGTTGATGATCCGGACCCCGGGGTATTGAGCGCGGATGAGGTGATCGGTTTCCTGAATAAAGCTTTCTAGGGCAGAAAGAGGGACTGTGATGTCATGTTTGAGGTTGGCGCCTTCAGCCGCCTGAGCAAGGGTAATGTGCTCGCGCATATGCCAAAAAGAATTGGCTTGGCTAAGGTTGGTCGCAATGACGGCATCGCTCATCATGCCGCCCTCAAAAGCCTCTTCCAAAATCGATTCCAGTAATTGACGAACATGTTCCTCACTCTCGTGATCTGACAGTTCAATTAATACCGTGAATGGTGGATTGTTTTGTAGCGGGTTCCTCATCTGCGGAAAGTGTTTCTCATTCAAAGCGAGAGACTCTTGCGTCATCATTTCAAAACCGGTGAGCAATGAAGTGGCACGCTTTTGAAACAAATTGAGTAGAGCAATAGTGGAGGCGATATCTTGGGTTGCTACTAGTGTGGTCCATTGAGAAATCGGCAATGGGTATAGCTTCATGACGGCGGCAGTAATAATTCCGAGTGTTCCTTCAGAGCCAATAAATAAATCCCTTAAGTCGTAACCCGTATTGTCTTTGCGTAAACCTTTGAGGCCATTCCAGATTTCACCTTGAGCCGTGACTACTTCTAAACCTAAACACAAATCACGAGTGTTGCCATAGCGCAGCACATTGGTGCCGCCTGCATTGGTGGCCAGATTGCCACCAATCATGCAACTACCTTCGGCGCCTAAACTCAATGGAAATAAAAAGCCTTCAGATGCGGCTCGTTCTTGCACGGCTTGCAAAATACAGCCAGCCTCCATGCTGATGGTTTGATTGCTGGCATCAATCTCGCGCACTTGATTCATGCGCTTTAAGTTCAGCACGACTTGTTTGCCGCTAGCATCTGGCGTAGCACCACCACAAAATCCTGTATGACCGCCTTGCGGAACGATTGCGATATTGGCCTTTGCGCACGCCTTCACAATTGCTGCTACTTCTTGTGTGTTGCTAGGCAATAACACCGCCAAGGCTTTGCCGGTATAGCGCTTACGCCAATCGGTGAGGTAAGGCGTAGTGTCGCCTTCTGAAGTTAGAACATAGTTCTTACCTAAGATAGCTTCCAGTTCATTGAGAAATATTTGCGACATCGTTATATCAATTCTTATTTAATCACTCAGAGTGAGCGCGTTGCTTCGCAAGACTTTTTGCCTGCGCTTTAATCGGCTTGAGATAAATCAACAGGCAGATAAATGCAGTGGTTGCCAAAAGCGTTTCCAATAATGCAAGCCAAAAATTAGCACCAGTCTCAGTAATGCGGACCAAGCCTTCGGTGACGTAGAGCAAGATGAGCATCGAGGCCCACTGCATTGTGTAGATCTTGCCTTTCCATAGGCCCGGGATTGCAAAGAGCAATGGCACACCTTTTAATATCAACCATGAGCCATCTGGACGTAATGGAGAAATAAACCATTCCCAGCAAACACACAGAATGAAGAGATCAACAAAGGCTGCGGTAGCGATGAGTTGATAGGGATTTTTTTCTAAGATCTTTTTGTACATGAGGCTCAGGTTTATTTCTGGATTAATTTGAGTGCAGCTTCGGCCAATCGTTTGCCTTGTGCTTTGGCGAGTCTTTGTTCTTCGGCGCTAATGGGCGCACGACCATCTGCATGCGCTAGATGGGTCACGCCATAAGGACCGCCACCTGTAGCGGTACTCATTAGATCGGCTTCACTGTATGGCAGACCCATAATCATCATGCCGTGATGCAGCAGTGGAATCATCATCGTGAGGAGGGTGCTTTCTTGCCCACCATGCAAGCTGCCAGTGCTGGTGAATACACAAGCAGGCTTCCCGATCAGTGCGCCACCAAGCCATTCTGAGGAGCTGCCATCCCAAAAGTATTTCATGGGAGCTGCCATGTTGCCAAAGCGGGTGGGTGACCCTAAGGCCAGGCCAATACATTCTTGTAGGTCTGAATACTCTACATAGGGCGCGCCATCACTGGGAACTGCAGCTTCAGTAGCCTCACACACTGCAGAAATGGCTGGAACGGTTCTTAAACGGGCATTTGCACCTGGAACACTCTCAATGCCTTCGGCAATCAGGCGTGCTAAATCCCGGGTGGCACCGTAGCGGGAATAGTACAAAACTAAAATATCGTGCTGACTCATATTTGATCTCTTATGATACGGCGATGCGCCTTTTTCGTAATCCCCAATTATGGCTCGCTCTGGCTAGAGAGATATGGGAGCGCAATCGCGGTCAAAATATTAAGCAAATTGCCGCCAGCCTGTCCTTTACGACCACCTTATCTCTCGTGCCCATGCTGACGGTAGCATCAATTCTGATTAGCTATTTACCGAGCGTGATCCGCATTAAAAACGCCTTTCAGAACTGGCTTTTGGATACCTATATGCCCGGAGGCATTAACGAGCAAGCTTTTATCTACCTGGATCAATTTTCAGCACAAGCTAAAGGGCTAACGCTTTTAGGTTTATTGGGGCTGTTACTGACAACGGTTATGACCATGGCAGTCATCGAGGGCGCCTTTAATCAGATTTTCAAGGTACACAAAAGACGCCCCATTCTCAAAAAGGTAGCGATTTATTCAGCGGCCATGCTCTTGGGGCCTATTTTATTGGGCTTTGGGACTTACTTAAGTGGCTTGTTATTTAGTGCCGCCGAAGGGTGGACAGAAGCTTTAACTTTTGGCTTGAGTTTTATTGCTGCCGTGGTCCCAGTTCTCCTGGCTATTGGTGTCTATACGGTGGTCTACAAAATTTTGCCGTATTCCCAGATCCTCTGGAAAGATGCTTTGAGTGGGGCGCTTTTTGCTGCCACAACCTTCGAGATCATGAAGTTTGGTTTTGGTTTGTTTTTAACCAATACCGCCTTCTATAAAACTGTGTATGGTGCCTTTGCTATCTTCCCTCTGGCATTGCTTTGGATCTACCTAACTTGGTGGATTACTTTGGCAGGCGCTGTTCTGGTTGCAAATCTGCCAAGCATTCGAAGTGGCTTTATTAGGGTTATTCGCTACTAATATCGCCACGAAATCCTTGATTCTTAAGGGTCTTGGGGATATATTGAATCCATAAATATCTATTCGCAGGAGAGTATATGAAGGTTCATGACATATTGCGCGTAAAAGGCAGCACGCTTTTTACTGTTACCCCAGAAACTGCATTGCAAAGTGCTGTCTTGGTGATGAGTGATCACGATATTGGCTCCTTGATTGTGATGGAGGGCGATAAGCTGGTCGGCATTCTGACTTTCCGTGAAGTTATTCAAGCCTTGGCAAAAAGTCACGGTAAGCTCGATGGTTTGCAAGTTCGCTCAGTGATGAACGAGAAGCCCTTGACCTGCAATATGGAAACCGAAATAGATGAAGTGCGCCGCATGATGCTGGTTGACCATGCGCGTTACTTGCCGGTGGTCGATCAAAAGATGTTGATGGGCGTGATTTCTTTCTACGACGTTGCTAAGTCAGTTGTAGAAGCCCAAGACTTCGAGAACACGATGCTCAAAGCCTATATTCGGGATTGGCCTGAAGATACGCAAAAAGCCGCTAATTAGGCTACGCCGCGCTAAATCTAGCTCTTAGCCAATCCGCCTGACAGATGACATAATGTCGATATGTCAGGAAACACTTTAGGCCTTCTCTTTACTGTCACCACTTTTGGTGAATCCCACGGTCCCGCAATTGGAGCTGTCGTTGACGGCTGCCCACCCGGTATGTCGCTTGTAGAAGCAGATTTGCAGATTGATTTAGATCGTCGCAAACCTGGCACTTCGCGCCATGTAACCCAACGCAAAGAAGAAGACAAAGTCGAGATTTTGTCTGGTGTATATGAGGGTAAAACCACTGGCGCACCAATCTGCTTATTGATTCGCAATACCGATCAACGCAGCCAAGACTACGGCAATATTTTGCAAACCTTTCGGCCTGGTCATGCGGACTATGCTTATCACTATAAATATGGCTTGCGTGATCCACGCGGCGGCGGTCGTTCATCGGCCCGTTTGACTGCGCCCGTAGTGGCTGCGGCAGCGATTGCGAAGAAATGGTTGCATGAACAATATGGCACCGAGTTTTATGGCTTCATGAGTCAGCTGGGTGAAATTGAGATTCCATTCAAGGATGTTGCGCAGATTGATCAGAATCCATTTTTTGCAGCGAATGCCGAAATCATTCCGCAGCTTGAGTCTTATATGGACGACTTGCGTAAAGCAGGGGACTCTTGTGGTGCCAAGATTGAAATCCGTGCACGTAATGTACCCATTGGTTTGGGTGAACCACTCTTTGATAAATTAGATGCAGACATTGCGCACGCGATGATGGGTATTAATGCCGTCAAGGGTGTGGAGATTGGTGCGGGCTTTAAGTCGGTGTCTCAACGCGGTAGCGAGCATGGCGACGAGTTGCATCCCGATGGTTTCGCTAGTAACAATTCTGGCGGAACTTTGGGTGGTATTAGTAGCGGTCAAGACCTAAAGGTTTCCATTGCGATTAAGCCGACCTCAAGCATCTTGAGTCCAAAACAATCAGTCGATTTGGATGGCAAACCGATTACAGTACAAACCAAAGGTCGTCATGATCCTTGTGTAGGTATTAGAGCAACCCCCATTGCTGAGGCCATGTTGGCTTTGGTATTGATGGATCACGCTTTGCGTCATCGTGCGCAGTGCGGCGATGTTACTTTGTCTGTTCCACCGATTCCGGCTGCCCGCCCTGGGTCAAAGTCGGACTAAATCACTTCACTTAGCAAGATAGCGTAATCAGAAAATGACACCTTCAGTACGGTGGGCCTTCGGGTCCTTTTTCTTTTTATATTTTGCTTACGTGGGTTTGGTCTCACCATACGCCAGTTTATTTTTCTTAGACCGTGGCTTTAATGTTATTGAGATAGCAGTGCTGATGTCGATGTTGCAAATCACACGCATCGTCGGGCCATTTTCTTGGGGTTGGTTGTCTGACTACCTATCTAATCGCGTGGGTATCATTCGTTTCTGCGCCTGTCTAGCCGCGCTAGTATTTGTCTGCATCTTCTTTCTGAATAGCTACTTGGCTTTCTTTGTGTGGATGTTTGTTTTGCATACCATTTTGAGCAGCCTGATGCCTCTTGGCGAATCAGCAACCGTCCATGCTTTATTTAAAGACAACTCCTTTGATAAGCGCTATGGGCGTTTACGTCTTTGGGGTTCAATTGGTTTTATTGCGATGGTATTGGTTGCTGGCGAACTCTTTCAGCGTAAGGGGATTGAGCTTTATCCCATTGTTGGCATGATTGTTCTCAGCCTGTTGGCATTGATTACCTTCCTGTTGCACGAACCGAAGATGGAGCGTCGCAAGATGGTGAAGGGCGAGCTCTTAGTCGTATTGTTTAACCCAGACGTGCGCTGGTTCTTGCTGTCTGGTTTTTTCATGATCTTTGCCCACGCTGCGCTCTATGTTTTCTATTCCCTGTACTTATCTAACTTGGGATATAACAAATTCCAAATTGGCTTGTTCTGGGCATTGGGCGTATTTGCTGAAGTCATCTTCTTTTATTTCCAGAGCAAAGTTTTGAGTCGCTTAGATGCCGAGGTGGTATTACAAGCATCATTTGGTGTCGGCGTGGTGCGCTTTGCCTTGATTGCGCTTTACCCTTTAACGCCAGTGTTAATCTTCGCCCAAATCTTGCATGCTGGCACTTTTGCAGCGCATCACAGTGCGGCGACGAAATTATTGCAACGCTGGTTTACTGGACCGCTGCAGGCTAGGGGGCAGGCTCTCATGGCCACGATCTCTTATGGATTGGGCGGAACATTAGGTGGATTATGTGCAGGTTGGATCTGGGACGCATTCCAACCGCGCGATGTGTTTGTGATGTCCGCTTTGGCTTGTGGATTGGCCGGTATGGCTATTCAAAAACTCCGGCCACGCCGTTACCCATCGCACTAGTTTTACGACATTTACATCGCAGCGTAATTTGGTCCGCCGCCGCCTTCTGGTGTGATCCAAATAATATTTTGACTTGGATCTTTGATGTCGCACGTTTTGCAATGCACGCAATTTTGTGAATTGATCTGCAAGCGGGACTTACCATTTTCCTCAACAAACTCATACACACCAGCAGGGCAGTAACGTTGCTCTGGCCCGGCATAGATTTTGAGATTGAGATTGACTGGTACTGATGCATCTTTGAGTGTTAAGTGAACCGGCTGATTCTCAGCATGATTGGTATTAGAAATAAATACTGATGAGAGTCGGTCAAAAGTGATCTTGCCATCCGGTTTTGGATAGTCGATCGGATGATGTTGTGATGCTGGCTCTAAACACTCATGATCAGCATGCTGGAGATGCACTGTCCAAGGCATATTGCCGCCCAATAGTTTTTGCTCAAGACCTACCATCAAGGTGCCGACGTAAAGCCCTTTGGACATCCATGGTTTGAAGTTACGGGCTTGATTGAGTTCAGTATGTAGCCAGCTATTTTGGAATGCTGCGGGGTAGGCTGAAAGCACATCAGCAGAGCGATTCTCATTGATGGCGGCAACCGCGGCTTCTGCTGCCAACATGCCAGTCTTAATGGCGGCATGGCTACCTTTAATGCGCGAGGCATTTAAGAAGCCTGCATCGCAACCAATCAATGCGCCGCCAGGAAAGACGGTTTTAGGAAGGCTATTTAAACCACCAGCGGTTAACGCACGTGCACCGTAAGCAATGCGTTTGCCACCTTCAAAGGTTTCCCGAATTTTTGGATGCAACTTGTAGCGTTGGAATTCTTCAAAAGGAGAGAGGTATGGGTTCTTATAAGAGAGTCCCACCACAATGCCAACCGCAACTTTATTGTCGCCAAGGTGATATAGAAAAGAGCCGCCATAGGTATCACTTTCTAGCGGCCAACCAGCAGTGTGAACTACAAGGCCAGGCTTACTCTTAGAGGGTTCGACTTCCCAGAGTTCTTTAATGCCAAGGCCGTAGCTTTGCGGGTCGGCATCTTTATCTAAAGCAAATTTGGAGATGAGTTGTTTGCCTAGGTGACCACGTGAACCTTCAGCAAACAAAGTATATTTGCCGCGCAGTTCCATGCCCAGTTGAAATTGATCGGTCGGCTGACCTTCTTTATCCAAGCCCATAGAGCCGGTAATCACTCCTGATACTGCACCTTGTTCGTTATACAAAATCTCTGCAGCTGGAAAGCCGGGAAAAATTTCCACACCCAAGTTTTCAGCTTGTTGACCTAGCCAGCGCGTGACGTTCGCCAGGCTGACAATGTAATTGCCTTCATTTTTAAAGCATTGGGGCAACATCCAGTTGGGAACTCGATATGAGTTCTTTGCAGTTAAAAAGAGAAATTGATCTTGTGTTACTTCTGTATCTAGTGGGGCGCCTAATTCTTTCCAATTCGGAAATAGCTCGGTGAGGGCCTTGGGATCCATGACGGCGCCTGAGAGGATATGAGCGCCAATTTCGGAACCTTTTTCTAGAACGCAAACACTTAGCTCTTTGCCAGAGGCGCTGGCGATCTGCTTAGCCTTGATGGCCGCTGACAGACCAGCCGGTCCGCCACCCACAATCACCAGGTCATAGTCCATGGACTCTCTGGGCCCATATTGCGCTAACAGTTCCTGGGAATTCATGTTATTTCTCCGAAATATCTCAAAAATAAGACGTTTATTACTAGTAGTTTAGATCTAAGCAGGGGTTCTCAGTATGAAAAACCAAGCTAGTGCCATTTGGAGCCTAGCCGGACAGGCTAAAGCGTTATGATTACTTTTTTACCATTTTTGGCAATATTAGGACATAAGCGATGAATAAAACCTACCCATCGGCAGTGGATGCCTTGCGGGATATTTTGAAGGATGGCCAGAAGCTCGCAGTTGGCGGATTTGGTCTTTGTGGGATACCTGAAGCCCTCATTTTGGCGGTGAAAGAGTTGGGTGCGCAGAATTTGACGGCGGTCTCAAACAATGCAGGGGTTGATGGCTTTGGCTTGGGGATCTTATTAAATTCCCGTCAAGTTAAGAAGATGGTTTCGTCCTATGTTGGAGAAAACAAAGAGTTCGAGCGTCAGTATCTGGCAGGTGAGCTGGAGTTGGAATTTACACCGCAGGGGACCTTGGCTGAAAAGTTACGTGCTGGCGGTTGCGGCATTCCTGCTTTCTATACCAAAACTGGTGTCGGCACTTTAGTAGCCGAAGGTAAAGAGATTAAAGAGTTTGATGGTGAGCAATACATCATGGAGCGCTCGATTGTTTCTGACATCTCATTGGTGAAGGCATGGAAAGCCGATCGTTCAGGCAATCTGGTTTATCGACATACTGCTCGCAACTTCAACCCAGTGGTGGCAATGGCTGGCAAGATCACTGTTGCTGAAGTAGAAGAAATTGTTGAGAACGGCGAGTTAGATCCCGCTGAGATCCACACACCAGGCATCTATGTACATCGCCTAGTCATTAATGATAAGCCTGAGAAGCGCATTGAACAGCGCACTCTGTCAGCCGCCAATTAAATAGTTAAAGAAATTTAGGAAGATCAAAATGCCTTGGAATAGAGACGAGATGGCAGCGCGTGCTGCTAAAGAATTAAAAGATGGTTATTACGTTAATTTGGGAATTGGTATTCCTACATTAGTAGCCAATCATGTGCCAGCAGGCATTGAAGTGTGGCTCCAGTCTGAAAATGGCTTGTTGGGTATTGGCCCATTTCCAACAGAAGATCAAATCGATGCCGATTTAATTAATGCCGGCAAACAAACCATTACGACCTTGCCAGGATCATCCATTTTTTCATCAGCCGATGCTTTTGGGATGATTCGTGGTGGCAAAATTAATATTGCCTTCTTGGGTGCGATGCAAGTGAGTGAGCATGGGGATATCGCTAACTGGATGATCCCAGGAAAAATGGTTAAAGGCATGGGCGGCGCAATGGATCTAGTTGCAGGCGTCAAGCATGTCGTGGTTCTGATGGAACACGTTGCCAAGAAAAAAGATGGCACAGAGGAGATCAAAATTCTTCCAAAATGTACTTTGCCTTTAACTGGCCTGCGCGTGATTAGTCGCATCATTACTGACCTTTGTGTTTTGGACGTTACTCCTAAGGGTCTCAAGTTGGTGGAATTGGCTCCAGGCGTTACCAAAGAAGAGGTAATTGCCAAAACGGGTGCCCCTGTTGATACAGCGGGTTTCTAACTCCAGTCATCATTTAATGAAATAATGGGATCACCATGTCTGGTTCCAATTATTTCACCTCTCCAAAGCCTAATCAGTCTCAGTCGAACGCTGGGGGCGACCCTTCTTTGCATGCCCATAAGAAGGGTGATGCTAAGCATTCCCACAGCAAGGAAGTTTCTAATCAGAACCTACTGCTGATAGCGCTGATCCTCACACTCAGTTTTTCTGGGGTGGAGGGTGCTGCTGCTTACTTTGCAGGTTCTTTGGCATTGATCTCCGATGCTGGCCATATGGTGACCGATGCCGCGGCTTTAGGCTTGGCTCTTTTAGCGCAAATCATTTCCAAACGTCCCCCATCACCTAAACATTCTTTTGGCTTTGGCCGTGCAGAAGCTCTTGCTGCGTTTGTTAACGGCATTGTGATGTTGGTCTTGGTGGCATGGATTGTGTTTGAAGCAATTAGTCGCTTCTATACCCCACATCAAGTCGACGGACTCACGGTGACGATTGTTGCTGCCATTGGCTTATTGATGAATGTTGTGGTTGCATGGGTTTTATCGCGCGACAAGAAGAGCGTGAATACCAGAGCAGCTTTAGTGCATGTGATGGGCGACTTGCTTGGTTCGGTCGCTGCATTGCTTGCGGGTCTCGTGATTCAACTGACTGGATGGATGCCAATCGATGCCATTCTTTCTATCTTAGTTTCCTTATTGATTCTGAAGTCCACCATCAGCATCCTGCATGAGTCCTATCACTTTCTGATGGAAGGTGTGCCTCTGCATATCGATTATTTGCAGGTGGGTAGCGATTTGAAAAAGGTACCTGGCGTACTGGCAGTTCACGATCTACACGTTTGGGAAATGACACCAAGTTTCCCAGCCTTGATTGGCCATATTGAAATTGAGCACATGCAAGACTGGCCAGAAATCATGTCGCGCATTAATGTGATGTTGCTTGATCAACATGGCATTGATCACGTGACCTTGCAGCCTGAAGAGGTAGGTCAGCATGAGCATGACCATTATCATGATGACATTCCTCAAGCCCAAAATTCAGCACCAGCAGCGCTACACGCAGGCGATACCTTTTTTGTTCAGTGCACTAATGGTGATGGTAGTCATCGTATGGCTTACCACGCTTGGGGCGATCCAAGCAATCCAAAAGTATTACTTTGCGTACATGGCCTTACTAGACGCGGCAGTGATTTCAATACCTTGGCACAAGCGATGTCCAAGGATTATTACGTTGTCTGTCCAGATGTAGTTGGTCGGGGTGACTCGGATCGTCTGCAGAACCCCATGATGTATGCCGTTCCTCAGTATGTTGCTGATATGGCTAGCTTGGTAAAGCATTTGGGCGTAGCGCATGTGGATTGGTTGGGCACCTCGATGGGTGGTTTGATTGGTATGGTCTACGCTTCAATGCCAAACTCACCTATTCGCCGTATGTTGATCAATGATGTGGGTCCGCGCATTGAACCTGAAGCAATTAAGCGATTAGGTTCTTATGTTGGCCAAACCTTTTCTTTTGCAAACCGCGCAGATGCACTTGAGCGTTTGAATGCCATTTGCGCTAGCTTTGGTGAGCACACACCACAAGAGTGGGAGATTTATAACGGACCCATGCTCATCCAGAAGAATGGCCTATGGGAAATGCATTACGACCCAGATATTTCGGTGCCGTTTGCTTCTGTTAATCCGATTATGGCTAAGGCGGGTGAGATGGCGATGTGGCATGCGTTTAAGCAAATCCATATTCCGATGCTAATCGTGCGCGGTGGCAATTCAGATCTCTTGTCTGCTAAAACAGTTGCGGAGATGTGTAAAGTGAATCCGTACGCAAGAAGTATTGAGATTCCAAATGTAGGTCATGCGCCAGCGTTTGTGAAGACCGAGCAAATTGCTTTGGCAAAAGAATTCTTTAGCTAAGCAATTCTTCATGTTTGTGTACTCACACAGCAACCCCCACAGTCTGTAAAAACTCTGCATCGCGTCATGGCACATTCACCCGAGAAATTTAAAATCATTGATGGCTGGTATGGTGAGCCAGCAGAAAGTCATGCTTCTGGCGTTTCGCAGATTTTGCAAATGCTCCATCTCGATGAAGCGACTTTAACCGCAGCAGCCAATATTGCACGCACCCACGGCAAAGAAGCGCTCACAAAATTGATTGGAGATGAGTCGGCAAGATTGCTGATTGGATATCGAGGTCTACGGCAGGCACAAGCAAAACTGGTGCGTGATGATGGTGGTTTGAGTGTTTCTGGCCAAGAAGAGATGTTGCGCAAAATGCTCTTGGCCTTTGGTGACGATTTGCGAGTGGTCTTGATTTATCTTGCATCTCGTTTGCAAACGCTACGATGGGTCACCCAAGAAAAGATCCAAATGCCTGCAGCTTGGGCACAAGAGATTCTCGATATTGACGCTTCATTAGCAAACCGCCTGGGTATTTGGCAGATGAAGTGGGAGATGGAAGATTTAGCCTTCCGTACTTTGTCCCCACAAACATATCGCGACATCGCCAAAATGTTAGATGCCAAACGCATTGAACGCGAGTCTTTTATCGATCAAATTGTCCTGCGCTTAAAGCAAGAGCTACAAGCTGCTGGTGTCGAGGGTGAAGTATTGGGTAGACCCAAACACATCTATAGTATTTGGAAAAAAATGCAGGGCAAGTCTTTAGACTTCGCCAATCTCTACGACGTTAGAGCATTTCGGGTATTGGTTGCCGATATCAAATCTTGTTATGCCATTTTGGGTTTGGCGCACAACATATGGCAACCTGTGCCTCGTGAGTTTGATGACTACATTGCCAGACCTAAACCCAATGGCTATCAATCTTTGCATACCGTGGTCATGGATGAGCATGGCACAGCCTTTGAGATTCAGGTACGCACTCAAGAAATGCATCAACAGGCGGAGTACGGTTTGGCTGCGCACTGGCGTTACAAAGAGGGTGCATATACAGGCGCTGCTACGCCACCTAAGAATGCTCCAGCCAACCCAAGCCATCAAACTGGCACACACAGCGCTGCAGTCGCCTATGAAAGACAGATTGCCTGGGCAAGACAGCTCATCTCATGGAAGGAAGATGCTTGGGATCAACTCAAACATCATGAGATTGACGATCATATTTATGTGCTGACCCCTTTAGGGAAAGTAATCTCCCTTGAGAAGGGTTCATCGCCCATTGATTTTGCTTATGCAGTCCACACCGACTTAGGGCATCGTTGTCGTGGTGCACGAGTCGATGGTGCGATGGTGACATTGGATACACCGCTGCAGAATGGTCAAACAGTCGAAATCATCACCGTGAAGCATGGTGGACCTTCACGAGATTGGATTAGTCCTGATCGCAACTATCTACGCTCACAAAGAGCGCGTACTCGCGTGCGTGCCTGGTTCAACGCCTTAGACGATGAAGAGACTGCGGCTCATACCAAGACTGTTGAGGCGAAGGTAGAGCAGAAGCCTGAACCCAAGACTGCGGCCACGCCGGAAATTATTCTTCGCCAAAGCACTCGCAAGCAAGGTCAGGGTAGTGATGTGCTCGTGGTTGGGGTTGACTCTTTACTCACACAGTTGGCGCGTTGCTGCCGCCCAGTACCGCCTGATGTGATCGCAGGCTTTGTGACGCAAGGTCGTGGTGTATCGATTCATCGACGCTCTTGCAAGACCTTCAGAGGTCTTTTAGAAAGAGCTCCAGAAAGAGTCATTCAGACAGCATGGAATGAAGCCGGTGGGGTGCTTAATCCCAAAGACGAGTCTAAGCGGGTCTTTCCGGCGGATTTGGCGGTCAGCGCTTTGGATCGTCCGGAATTGATGCGAGAGTTATTTGAGGTTCTAACAAGGCAGGGCGTGCACGTGATTGATTTACGCAAATCCGCCAAAAAAGGTGTCGCCCAGATCCTGTTGACTGTAGAAATCAAGGACTCAGAAGCGCTGCGCCTAGTGCAAAACAGCCTTGAGGAGCTCAAAGGCGTTACTCAAGTGCGCCGCCGGTGATAAACTCTTGGTCTTAATAGGCTCGTAGCTCAGCTGGTTAGAGCACCACCTTGACATGGTGGGGGTCGTTGGTTCGAGTCCAATCGAGCCTACCAACGAATAAAGACCCAAAAGTGCGCGGTTGCCTAAAGCTTCCGCGCTTTCTTTTTAGTGGATGGCGTGCTGTACTGATGCAAATGTTGCCGTATATAAACAAGATGGAGTGGTCATGCTAGTAGTAACTCTGCCAGATGGATCAAAACGTGAATTTGAGGCTCCCGTTCGCGTAGCTGACGTTGCCCAAAGCATCGGCAGTGGGCTTGCTAAAGCCGCCTTGGGTGGCATTGTTGACGGCAAGATGGTTGATACGAGTTTTGTGATCGACAAAGATAGTCAGCTCGCCATCATTACCGATAAGAGTCCTGAGGCGCTAGAAATTGTGCGTCATTCCACTGCACATTTACTGGCATACGCCGTAAAAGAATTATTTCCAGAAGCGCAAGTCACCATCGGTCCAGTAGTGGATAACGGTTTTTACTATGACTTCTCTTACCATCGCCCCTTTACGCCCGATGACTTAGTTGCTCTAGAAAAGAAAATGACTGAGTTGGCTAAAAAAGATGAGCCAGTGACGCGTAGCGTATTGCCCCGTGATGAGGCGATCAAATTCTTCAAAGATCAGGGCGAGCATTACAAGGCTGAGCTGATTGCTAGCATTCCACAAGGTGAAGATGTTTCACTCTATGCAGAAGGTAAGTTCACCGACTTATGTCGTGGCCCCCATGTACCGTCAACTGGCAAGCTCAAAGTATTTAAGCTCATGAAGCTTGCTGGGGCTTACTGGCGTGGCGATAGTAAGAATGAGATGTTGCAGCGTATCTATGGCACTGCTTGGTTGAAAAAAGAAGATCAAGACGCTTACCTGCATATGTTGGAAGAAGCAGAGAAGCGTGACCACCGCCGTTTAGGTAAGACTTTAGATTTATTCCATTTCCAAGAAGAAGCCCCAGGCCTCATTTTCTGGCATCCAAAGGGCTGGTCGATTTGGCAAGAAGTTGAGCAATACATGCGCCGCGTTTATCAAAACGAAGGCTACCAAGAAGTCAAAGCGCCACAAATTTTGGATCGCGGGCTTTGGGAAAAATCAGGCCACTGGGATAACTACAAAGAAAACATGTTCACGACGGAGTCGGAGAACCGTGCTTATGCATTGAAGCCGATGAACTGCCCTGGCCACATACAGATTTTCAATTCTGGATTGCATAGCTATCGTGAGTTGCCATTGCGTTACGGTGAGTTTGGTCAATGCCACCGCAATGAACCATCGGGTGCCTTGCATGGTTTGATGCGCGTACGTGGTTTTACTCAAGATGATGGTCATATTTTCTGTACAGAAGATCAGATTCAGTCAGAAGTAGCTGCTTTTGATAAAGCGGTGCGTGCGGTATATCAAGATTTTGGCTTTACTGAGGTTGCAGTTAAGCTCGCCTTGCGCCCAGTCAAACGTGTCGGTGATGATGCGATTTGGGATAAAGCGGAAGCGGCCCTTCGTGGAGCCCTCAAAGCTTCCGGCCAAGAATGGGAAGAGTTGCCAGGCGAGGGTGCTTTTTATGGTCCTAAGATCGAATATCACCTCAAAGACTCCATTGGGCGTACTTGGCAGTGCGGCACCATTCAGGTAGATTTCTCCATGCCTGAGCGCTTAGGCGCTGAATATGTCACCGAAGAAAACACCCGCAAGGCCCCAGTGATGCTCCATAGGGCAATTGTGGGTTCTTTAGAGCGTTTTATCGGTATTTTGATCGAAAACCATGCTGGAAACATGCCGGCTTGGCTTGCTCCTACCCAGGCTGTTGTCCTCAATATCTCCGATAATTCTGCTGCATATGCACAACAAGTCCAGCAATCGTTGAAAAAACAAGGGTTTAGAGTCGAATCCGATTTGCGAAATGAGAAAATTACGTATAAAATACGCGAGCACGCATTACAGAAGATCCCATTTTTGCTAGTTGTTGGTGATAAAGAGTCTGAAAGTAATACTGTGGCCGTTCGTGCCCGTGGCGGAGTGGATTTAGGTGTAATGCCTCTTGAAGCCTTCGTTGCCCGACTCCAGCAGGATATATCCCAGAAGGTCGGACCCGAGCAAAGCTAGGGGTGGATGGCTTTTATTGTTAATTTATAAGGAATTAGAAGATCGCTACTGATAAATCGCAGCGCATTAACCGGGAAATTACTGCTCCTGAAGTGCGTCTGATTGGACTGGATGGTGAACCCATCGGTGTAGTTAAGTTGAGTGAAGCCCTGGCTTTAGCCGAAGAGAAAGAGACCGATCTGGTTGAAATTGCTCCGACAGCTGTGCCACCTGTAGTCCGGATCATGGACTTTGGCAAATTCAAGTACCAAGAAGCTAAGCGTATGCATGAAGCTAAGCTGAAGCAAAAGGTGATTCAGGTGAAGGAAGTTAAATTCCGTCCCGGCACTGATGATGGTGACTATGGTGTGAAACTACGCAATCTAATCCGCTTTTTGGAAGATGGCGATAAGACAAAGATTACGCTGCGGTTTCGGGGTCGTGAAATGGCCCATCAAGAAATCGGAGTCAGAATGTTGGAGCGTTTGAAGTTGGACCTTGTTGAACATGGCCAAGTCGAACAGTTTCCAAAAATGGAAGGCCGCCAGATGGTGATGGTATTGGCCCCCATTCGCAAGGCTAAGTAACAAGACAATTCTTTGGAGTTAGATTGTTGTTTATGTAGGGAGGGGTCGCAAGACTCTGGTTTTTAGAAGTGCTTCTAGGTACAGGAAGAGTGACCGTCGGTTGCCACCTATGTTGCACAAGTAGATGAAGGGGTGCTTTATGCCCAAGATGAAGAGCAAGAGTAGCGCTAAAAAGCGCTTTACGGTTCGCGCAGGCGGAACGATTAAACGAGGTCAGGCTTTCAAACGCCACATCCTCACCAAGAAGACCACAAAGAACAAGCGTCATTTGCGTGGTACTACCGAAGTTGCGAAGGCAGACGTTAAGTCAATTCGCTCCATGCTTCCTTACGCTTAACCTCAGACTAAATTAGGAGAATTAAATGCCAAGAGTCAAACGTGGGGTTACAGCAAGAGCCCGTCATAAAAAAATCACTGATGCCGCAACAGGTTACCGCGGTCGTCGTAAGAACGTATTCCGTATTGCTAAGCAAGCGGTTATGCGTGCTGGTCAATATGCATATCGTGACCGTCGCAATAAGAAACGTGTATTCCGCGCTTTGTGGATTGCTCGTATCAACGCGGCAGTACGTCAGCATGACATGACCTATAGCGTATTCATGAATGGTATGAAGAAAGCTGCGATCGAACTTGACCGCAAAGTACTTTCTGATATGGCCATTGCTGACAAAGCAGCTTTTGCCGCTTTGGTTACTCGGATCAAATCCGTAGTAAGCGCTGCAGCTTAATTCTTAGTTACTAAAAACTAAGCTGCAATGGTTTCTCTCGACCACATTGTCGAGGATGCTAAACGTGATTTCCTCGGAGCTGCCGATGCGGCAGCTCTAGAGGATGCCAAAGCCAAGTACCTCGGTAAATCAGGTGTTCTCACCGAGCGTCTCAAGGCGCTTGGTGGAATGTCGCCTGACGAGCGCAAAAGTGCTGGCGCCCAAATTAATCAAGTCAAAACAGCAGTAGAGGCGGCTCTCCAAGAGCGTCGCCAAGCTTTGGCTGATGCCGTATTGCTGCAACGTCTCGCAGCTGAATCCATTGATGTATCCCTTCCTGGTCGTGGTCAAGCAGTTGGTAGCTTACATCCCGTGATGCGCACTTGGGAGCGCGTTGAAGAAATCTTCCGCTCCATTGGGTTTGACGTTGCTGACGGCCCTGAAATTGAAACCGATTGGTTTAATTTCACAGCCTTAAATAGCCCTGAGAATCATCCCGCCCGTTCGATGCAGGATACTTTTTATATTGATGGCAAAGATTCTCAACAGAAGCCTTTGTTATTGCGTACGCATACCAGTCCGATTCAGGTTCGTTATGCCAGTGAGCACGTTAAGAAATACGCTCATGCCGATGTCATGCCGCCAATCAAGGTGATTGCGCCTGGCAGAACCTACCGCGTGGATAGTGATGCAACACACTCGCCGATGTTTCATCAAGTTGAAGGCTTGTGGATTGCTGAGACAGTCTCATTTGCAGACCTTAAGGGCGTTTATACAGATTTCTTAAGAACTTTTTTTGAAACGAATGCATTACAGGTTCGCTTTCGCCCATCGTATTTCCCATTCACAGAACCCTCTGCTGAAATTGATATGGCCTTTGGTGGCGGCAAGTTAGCCGGCCGTTGGTTGGAGATTTCTGGAGCAGGGCAGGTGCATCCAAATGTATTGCGTAATATGGGTATTGATCCAGAACGCTATACCGGATTTGCTTTTGGTTCTGGCTTAGAGCGCTTAACCATGTTGCGTTATGGCATTGATGATTTGCGACTCTTCTTCGAGAATGATTTACGTTTCTTAGCGCAATTTCCAGCTTAAGCAGAACGGTAAAGATAAGGCTATGCAATTTTCAGAATCTTGGCTCCGTCAGTATGTAAACCCAGCGCTTGATAGCGGTGCATTAGGTCATGCTATGACCATGGCAGGTCTTGAAGTAGAAGAGCAGCATTCAGTAGCCCCCGCATTTACAAAGATTGTGATTGCACAAATTCTGTCAGCCGAGCAACATCCCGACGCTGATCGTTTACGCGTTTGCAAAGTAGACGCTGGTACTGGTCAAGAATTGCAAATCGTTTGTGGTGCCCCGAATGCACGTGCTGGGATCAAAATTCCGTGTGCCATGGTTGGTGCAGAGCTCCCACCGGCAGAAGCTGGTGGCAAGCCGTTCATGATCAAAGTAGGCAAGCTGCGCGGTGTAGAGAGTCAAGGTATGTTGTGCTCTGGTCGCGAGCTAGGTTTAGGCGATGACCACGAAGGTATTTTGGAATTGCCTGCCGATGCGCCAGTAGGTCAAGACATCCGCGAGTACCTCGATCTGGATGATCAAATTTTTGTGATTAAGTTAACGCCTAATAAGGCTGATTGCTTGTCATTAATTGGGATGGCTCGTGAAGTCTCTGCCATTACTGGCGCTGCTTTATGTACTCCAAAATGGAATACGCCAACTGCAGCCATTCAAGATAAAGTCAAAGTGACTGTTGAGAATAAAGACTTGTGCGGTCGTTTTGCTGGTCGCATGATCCGCGGCGTTAATCCAAAAGCTAAAACGCCGAGCCATATAGTGCAGCGTTTAGCTCGCGCCGGTCAGAGAAGTATTTCTGCTTTAGTCGATTTATCCAATTACGTCATGTTAGAAATGGGTCAACCCACCCACGTGTTTGATATCGATAAGTTATCTGGTGACATCACTGTGCGTTGGGGCAAGGCTGGCGAAACCCTCGAATTACTCAACGGCCAAACAGTTACTCTGCTTGGTCCTGATTCTTCAGGAAAAACACAGGATGCGGGTGTTGTTGCCGACCAAACTGGTCCGGTAGCCCTAGCCGGCATCATGGGTGGCAATCATTGCGCCGTCAGCGATGACACTCAAAATATCTATGTAGAGGCAGCTTATTGGTTGCCATCTGCGATTCAAGGCCGTGCCCGTCGCTTTAATTTCAGTACCGATGCAGCACATCGTTTTGAACGTGGTGTAGATCCACAAGCTACTGTTATTTGCTTAGAGTATTTAAGCTCTCTCATTCTTGAAGTGTGCGGTGGTCAAGCTGGTCCTGTTGATGATCAAATTCTCAATGTGCCAGAACGCAAACCAGTACGTATGCGTTTAGCGCGTGCGATGAAAGTCATCGGCATTCCCCTAACCAATGACATTGTGGCAAACGTATTTAAGCGCCTTGGCTTTGAGTTCAAACAAGATGCGAATGATGTTTTTGTTGTGACGCCACCAAGCTATCGCTTTGATATTGAAATTGAAGAAGATTTGATTGAAGAAGTTGCGCGTATGTACGGCTTTGAGAATATTCCAGATCAACCTCCGGTTGCCTCGTTAAAAATGAGTGCTAAAGCCGAAGCAAAGCGGGGCGTTCATTTATTGCGCCAGCGTTTTGCCTTGCAAGGCTATCAAGAGGCTGTGAATTTTGGCTTTACCGATCAAGAAAGCGAACAGCGTCTTGCCGGGGTAGCGGAAAAAGACCTCATTAAGGTATTAAATCCGATTGCCAGTCAGTATGGCGTAATGCGTAGCAATCTTTGGGGTGGCTTATTGGGTAATCTCAAAGCTAACCTCAATAGGGGTGCCAGCCGTGTACGCCTATTTGAAACTGGTCGTGTATTTAAGCGTGATACCAGTATTGCTGAAGAAGCTGGCAAAGTAGCAGGGTTTGCACAGCCTCAACGGATTGGCGGTTTAGCTTATGGTGCATTTGTGCCGGAGCAGTGGGGAAGTGTAAATCGCGCAGTGGATTTCTTTGATGTCAAAGGCGATTTAGAGCGAGTCTTAGATCCACTCCATTTCGTTACTCAAACTGCTGTGCATCCAGCATTGCATCCTGGTCGTTCAGCTAATATTGTGTTGCAGACACCAGGGGGCATGTTAAATGTTGGCTGGATTGGTGAATTACATCCTGGATTGCAGCAATCCTATGAACTACCCCAAGCCCCCATCCTTTTTGAATTAGATTTAGAAGCCATTCGTGAGTTGGGCTTGCCCGTCCCAGAAGAGTTAAGTAAATTTCCTGCAGTGCAGCGAGATTTAGCGGTAGTCGTCAAACAGAATGTCTCGGCACAATCTTTGCTCGATGTTATGACGGCTAGTAAGCAGAATTTTGTGCGCTCGATAGAGCTTTTTGATGAATTCAAGCCCAAGACCGGTTCTAGTAGTATGGCTGACGATGAGAAGAGTTTAGCGTTCCGTGTGACCCTGCTAAACCCTAATGAAACTTTGCAGGATCCCCAAATTGATGCAGTTATGGCATCTTTGTTGGGCGCTGTTGAGAAAAAGTGCGCCGCTCGTCTGCGCTAGGTTTAGTATTAGTCAAATATCATATAAATAGCAATATAAGAGACTGGCAATGAGCGAAATAATTACCAACGACACCGTTACAAAAAATGAACTATCTGAAGCGCTCTTTGACCAAGTTGGGCTAAACAAGCGTGAAGCAAAAGATATGATCGACGCTTTTTTTGATCGTATTGGTGAATCACTGCAGGCTGGTGTTGAGGTCAAGATCTCCGGTTTTGGTAATTTTCAGTTGCGCAATAAATCAGCTCGTCCAGGCCGCAATCCAAAAACAGGTCAAATGATTCCGATTGCAGCTCGCCGTGTAGTGACTTTTCACGCTAGTCAAAAGCTTAAGGACGTAGTTGAGTCTCATGCTCGAGAAAACAGCATTTGACTCTGGCGCAGCACTGCATAGTTCGCAGTTGCCGCCGATACCCGCCAAGCGTTACTTCACTATTGGTGAGGTTGCAGACTTGTGCGGAGTACGCTCACATGTCTTGCGTTATTGGGAACAAGAATTCTCACAGCTAAGCCCTCAAAAACGACGCGGTAACCGCCGTTACTATCAACATCACGAAGTCGTATTGATTCGTAAAATTCGGTCTCTTCTCTATGAAGAGGGTTTCACGATTAGCGGTGCCAGAAATCGCTTAGATGAAGCGCGTGGCGAGCTACGCTTGCGCGATGAGTTGCAAGCAGTGCTGCAGATTCTCGCTAAATAGTTACTGATACAATTTTGTTTTCCGTCGGGGCGTAGCGCAGCCTGGTAGCGTACATGCATGGGGTGCATGTGGTCGGAGGTTCAAATCCTCTCGCCCCGACCATTCAATTCAAGCCGCCACTACACAACGCATTGCTTATCTAGGCCTGAGTTCTCGATGGAAGTTGAGCTCACAGTTGTATCGACCTTCAGGGTGATAACTCACGGTGATTTCAAAAGCATTCTTTTGGGCATCAAAGTAACGCCTAATAATGCGCAGTGCAGGGGAGTTCGCCTCAACCTCTAGCGCTTTAGCCATTCCCTTTTCTAATCTGGTCAGAGAAATACTCACCGTGGCACTATCTACGCGCTGTCCATAGCCAATTTCGATCTGCTCATGAACTGGCGTATTGAAGTGTCCTTTGAGTTTTACTACCTCCGAGTAACGGGGTAATAGATAAAAATCTGTCCAGCACAATGCTTGAGAATTCCCATCGAGCCTTCTGAGGGCCCCAATCCGAAACCAGGGCGTGCCGATTGGGCAATCTAATACTTCAGAGAGGGCGGCATCACAAGCTAGGTGCTCTTCAATGACATTTTCCCGAATGGTATTTTGAGGATAACTAAATAAGTGGCGCAGATCTCCAGCAACGTGCGCAAAAACAGTCGGCTCACTGGCTGCGATGACCTTAGTGCCAGCGCCAGCACGTCGGGTAATTAAACCTTTCTCCACCAATAGTTTTAGCGCATCCCGAACAGAATGGTGACTCGCTCCAAATTCTTCACATAAGACGGCTTCTGTTGGCAGGTAAGCCCCTAGCGGGTAAACGCCACTAAAGATGCGATCTGATAATATCGCGCTAATTTTTTGATACAGCGTTTGCTTCAAAATAATTTATTCCAGTTGAATATTGTTTTCTTTAATGACTTTTGCCCACTTAGCAGATTCTTGATTTAAGAAGGTGGCAAATTGTGTAGGAGAGCTCGCAACAATTTCGTTGCCTTGCTCAGCCATACGTGCTTGCACGCTTGGATTTTTTAAGGCCTGAGCAAATGCGTTGTTAATTTTGTCTACGATGCTCGGAGGTGTGCCTGCAGGAACGAGAACGCCAACCCAAGAGCTCACATCAAAATTGCTGAGACCTTGCTCGCTGGCAGTGAGGGTCTGAGGTAATGCAGGCGTGCGTTTCTTACCCAGTACAGCTAAGGCTTTGAGATTGCCACCCTTAATTTGGGGCACAGTGATGACTGCTCCCAAAATGGTGATATCGGTTTCACCACCAATGGTGGCTGTTAATGCTGGGCCGCCTCCCTTATAGGGGATGTGCGTCATTTCAATACCAAGACTGTTTCTGAGTAGCTCAGCCGCTAAATGCCCAGAGCTCCCAGCGCCACCGCTAGAAAAGGTGATGCCGTTGGGTTTAGTTTTAGAAAGCTCAGCAAGTTCTTTGAGATTATTCGCCGGTAATTTATTTCCAGCAACCACCACCAGAGGAATCTTGACGATCTCAGTCACTGGCGTGAGGTCTTTAAAAGAATCAAAGGGTAGGTTTTTGTAGACATGGGGATTCACTGCGTAGGTGTCGTATACCATTAGGATGGTGTAGCCATCTGGTGCAGACTTAGCAACGAAGTTGCTGCCGATAGTGCCGCCTGCGCCAGGTTTGCTTTCGATAATGATGGGTTGACCCAATATCTCTTGTAGGGAAGGGGCCAGCATTCTTGCCATCGTATCGACCGCACCACCAGTTGCTAGTGGATTGATAATCCGAATCGGCCTATTGGGGTAGGTATTCTGATCTTTGTTCTGTGCTAGGCTTAGTCCGATGGATTGACTCAACACGAGCGTTGAAAACAACGCTACAAACAATCCTTTAACGATTTTGGTTTGCATATTAGTCTGCCTTAATGTTGCCATCTTTAACAATCTTGCTTAAGCGCTGCATTTCTTTTTGAAAGTAAGCCTGACTTTCAGCTGGAGTGGTGATGTTCAATACTTCACCGCCATCACTAGCAACTTTTTCCCTGAAGGCGCTAGAAGCGATGACTTGCTCAAGTGACTTACTAATTTTGTTCAGAATGGGAGCTGGTACACCAGCTGGCGCCCACACGGCGTAAACGATCGACATTTCATAGCCTTTGAGATTGCCGGCCTCTTCAATCGTAGGTACGTCTGGCAATAGTTTGGCGCGATTGGGACCTGTTGTACCTAAAGCAAGTAGCTTACCTGCGCGGACATGCGGTAAGGCAACTCCAAATGCAGAAAAGCTCAAAGGTACCTGCCCGCTCATAGTGTCTGTGATTGCCGGTGCTCCACCTTTATAAGGAATATGCGTCATCTTGATACCAGCTTGATTCGTAAAGAGCGCGCCTGCTAAATGACTTGCACTCCCATTACCAAAACTGGCATAGGAGATAGCATCGGGCTCCTTTTTGGCTAAGGCAATCAACTCACTAATATTCTTTGGTGGAAAGCTTGGGTTTGCTACCAACAACATGGGTACCGAGGCAACTACAGCGAGCGGAATAATATCTTTCTCAGTTGAGTACGGTGTCTTGCCATACATGGTGGGGTTGATTGCATGCGAGGTGACGGATTGGAACATTAGGGTATAGCCATCCGGAGCAGCTTTAGCAACCGCATCCGCGCCAATCATCCCATTAGCACCACCACGATTTTCGACGACTACTTGTTGCCCCAGGCTAGTCGTTAATTGATTGGCAACGGTTCGACCTAAGGTATCTGCAAAGCCGCCAACAGGCCATGTGATGATGAGTTTGATTGGTCTATTGGGGTAAGCATCACCCTGTGACCACCCCATCGAACTGAAGCACGTTAGCAGGGTTAAGCCCATGGCAAGATTTTTTATTTTTATTGATACGGGGCGTTTCATTTTGTCTCCTCCAGTATTTTGTTAAGCGACCACTTTTTTATTTTTTAAATCATTTAAGTCGCTACTGTTTAATTCAAGGTATTCATGCAATATCTGGTCTGTGTGCTCACCAAGTAAGGGTGGAGCGTGCCTGATTGAACTCGGTGTGCCATGCATCGTCAGTGGCGTACCAAGAGTTTTGAATGTACCTATTTTGCCGTGCTCAATTTCAAGTACCATCTCTTTGGCTTTAGCTTGCTCCGAGGCTAGGGCTTGTTTAACAGTATTTACTTGGCCAATCGGAATGCCATGCTGCCTGAGTAGGGCAATTAGTTCGTGACTTGAAAAATGAATCAATTCAGCGCTCACCAGTGCATCAATATCTGCTCGATGATTTACACGGGCTGTATTGGTTTTAAATCTTTCATCACTTACCCACTCGGGGCGCTTTAAGAGCTCAGCAAGTTTTGCAAATTGACCATCATTACCAACGGCTAGAGCAATCAAGGCGTCCGAACAGCGATAAGTTGTATAAGGAACAATCGTAGGGTGACCGTTGCCGTAGCGACCCGAATCTTTATGAGTAGCAAGGTGGCTATTTCCGACATTGGCCAGCAATGCAATTGCTGTATCAAATAAGGAGACCTCAACAGCTTGACCTTTGCCAGTACGATAGCGTGCTAAGAGCGCTGCTTGAATGGCGTTCGCGGCCATCATGCCTGTTGCTAGATCCACAATGGCTACACCATATTTTGTAGGGTCGCCATCAGTAGGGCCGGCAATGCTCATCAGCCCAGATTCTGCTTGCAAAATAAAATCGTAACCCGGCAGTGCAGCTTGCGGTCCAGTACTTCCGTATCCAGTAATAGAGCAGCGAACTACAGTTGGCGCATTTGCCTCAAACCAGGCAGAATCAAATCCCCATTTCTCTAGAGTTCCGCTCTTAAAATTCTCGAGCAGTACGTCAAACTTTGGGATCAACTTTGCTAGCAAAGCCTTTCCTTCTGGTTTAGAAAAATCGATCGTGATGCCGCGCTTGTTCCGGTTGCAACCTAAGAAATACGCCGACTCACCTTCTAGAAATGGGGGACCCCAGCCACGAGTGTCATCACCCGTGATCAGCGACTCAACCTTTATGACTTCAGCGCCAAGATCGCCTAAAAGCTGGCCACACCACGGGCCAGCTAATACACGACTCAAGTCTAATATCTTGAAGCCCGCTAAGGCACCCTGGTTATTGGGCGTATCAGCTGTTGGCTGTTGATTTGCGCTCATTGATTTAGATTAGTCCCGCATGTCAGGAGGCGCGTTGAGATTCTTTCTAAAGCCATCCATGTAATCATCGAGGGCAGCTTTATTTTTCAGGCGGAATTGTTGGAAGTCGGGCTTGCGTCCTTCTAAGAAGGCATTCATACCTTCGAGACTTTCTTCTGAACCCCAGACATAAGCTAACAACTCCATGCCGTGCTGCCAAGATGCGTAGAGTTGATCTGATTCGAAGTTCAAACTCTTCTTGGTCATACGAAGGGTTTGTGAGCTATTGCTCTTAATGGTTTCACACCAAGCCAAAGTCTCTGTCAGTAGATCCTCTTCTTTAACGCACTTGTTAATTAGTCCAATTCTTTCTGCTTCTTTTGCTTCGAAACGTTTGGCTAAGAAAATCATTTCACGTGCAATGCGCTCGCCAACAATGCGGGGGAGGTATTGGGTTGCGCCAACCGTAGGACAGGCGCCAACCTTTGCACCAGTTTGTCCAAAAACAGATTTCTCTGAGCCAATGACGAGGTCGCACCACAAAGCCAATTCATGACCGCCGCCAACACACCAACCATTGACCATTGCGATAACGGGTATAGGAATTCCGCGGATTGCCATGGCTAGGCCCAACATACGGTCATTCCACATGGAACCATTGGTAAAGGTAAGGCGCTTCATGGCGTAGAAATCGCCACCAGCTGAGAAGGCCTTATCGCCAGAGCCAGTAAATACGATGCAGGCAATAGAAGGATCTTCGCGAGTGAGCTTTACCGCATCAATCATTTCATCCAAAGTCTGTTCACGAAAGGCGTTCAGTACCCGTGGGCGGTTGATCGTGATCCAGGCTACCTGATCCTTTACTTCAAAAAGTATGTCTTTATATGGCTTTTCTGGCTTAATACTCATCATGTCTCCGTTAGGTTTGTTATTCCATTTATCCGAATAAAGTTTTTTAAACTTTGTTCATGTGAAATATCATACACTCAGCATATAGAATTTAGGTAATACGATTTTTTAAATATTCGGATAAATAGAAAGAACACCCATGAAAGCAAGCGACTTACAGCACTCAAAGCAAGGGCCAACAGATTACTTTGGACTCAATATCCCATTTCTGGATCACTTGGGCGTAGTGCCTGAGTTTGCTGAGGGAGGCAAGTCTCGCATTAGCGTTCAGTTAAAGCCTGAGTACGAGAATAGCTTTCAGGTTGCTCATGGTGGCCTGATCATGACTTTGCTAGATTTTGCGATGGCCGCCGCAGCTCGCAGCAGCATGAATCATGCCTCCGGCGCTATTACTGTTGATATGACAATTAGTTTTTTACGCCCAAGCGTAGGCAAGATTGTTGTGGAGGGCACTACGCTGAAGTCTGGCAAGACTATTAATTACTGTGAAGCTGTTGTTCTGAATGATGCCGGTGAGGTAACTGCCAAGTCTAGCGGTACATTTATTTTAAGAAGATAATATTTATTGGTATTATTATATTTATAGTTTTTATACATATAATCAATTACTATCGCTATTAAACCTTGATAAATATGGGTTATTTACTAATCGCATGACTATATTGTGACTTATCTAGAAGTGTATATAATCACTCCATAATTAACAGATTATCTGATTAATTGCTATAAATTACATTTAATTATTTGGGAGTAAATATATGTCTTCATATAAAGAGCTATTGGCGCAACGTGAGTTGCTAGATAAACAGATTAAAGAGGCTGTTCAGCGTGAAAAGGCTGATGGCATTGCAAAAGCAAAAGCAATTATTGAGCAATATGACTTAAGCGCCTCAGACTTATTCAGCCGTAAAGCCGGATCTAAAGGCGGAAGTGGCAAGGTAGCCCCAAAATATCGCAACCCATCAACAGGCGAGACTTGGACTGGTCGGGGTAAAGCGCCTAAGTGGATTGATGGCAGAGATCGTAGCAACTATTTGATCTAATGCATTGATTTAATTCAGTTTTACTAGAAAAGCCGCCCCAAAACTGGTGCGGCTTTTTGTATTTCAAATGTCGAATCTTAATGCTAGGCGCACTTCCTGCTCAGCGCCTCTATAAAGATGGGCTCGAGAAGCTCGTGGCGGTTTTTATAGTTTATCGAGGGGTCTTGTTCTGGATCTGTTGCAGGGTAGCCAATAATGAGGGGATTTAACTCAATCAGGCCATTTTCCAATTCCTCCTGAATGCTTTCTGTTGATGGCGGCCTAACACCCCCAGAATTTTCATCTGCAAGCACGATTACTCCAGGGTGAAGTTTGATAAATCCCTCGTCTACCAATATAGGAATATGCTGCGTGTCCTTGTTTTTACTCAAATAATGGATGAGATGGACCTGCTCAACTGGTGGAATCAATGCATCTAGGAAGATGAGATCTGGGGCGATGGAGACTGCTTTCATTAATCCCTCCAGGCTATCTATCGCAATATCCATATCCACTTTAAGCTGCCAATCTTGGATGGACTCTTTTAACTCTTCACCATTCTCAATTCTTCTGAAGATACCCATAGCAATGCAGTTTTGGGTTGTTTTTTGTCGCATTGCACGTTTACGCCTTTGGAGCTGCTGATTTAAGGAGCTCGCAAGTATCCGCCGGTGGCCGCCGCGGGTCTTCCAGGCGATTAATTCGCCTAATTCCACCATTTTCTGGACCGTACCAAGGGAGACTTGCAGAACTTTCGCACTTTGCCGTGTGCTTAGATATTCCATTTCAGGGGTAATTGCTTTCATATTTCCTTAATGTCATTAATTCACTTGAAGATTTAGAGAATAAAAATCAATTTGATTTCAATCTGTCGGGAATGTCTGAAAGCTCAGTAGGAAAGTTCTTATTCATGGAGATCTAATGGGTAAATACCCGTGGGAATAGGAAAATCAGGGAAAGCCCTTTATGAATAAGTGGTTAATCGTGTTAAATTAGTGGGGTAGTAAGCAGTATTTGCACAGATCAATTCGCAGGATGGTGAAGCCTGAATGCGAGTGGTTTTAACCACAGTTTTTATTCGGGAAACCCGATGAAAGGTGAGCATCATGATGCAGGACCAAAGAGATAACTCGTATCTCTTCGGCGGAAACGCCCCATACGTAGAAGAACTCTACGAATCCTACTTGCACGATCCAGCATCTGTTGCTGATCATTGGCGAGATTATTTTGATAACGTGAAACAGGTTCCAGCGGTAGATGGCTCGTCTCGAGTGGATATTGCTCATGGACCGATTGTTGCGTCATTTGCTGAGCGTGCTAAGCAAGGCCCCATCAGAACGGTTTCTGATTCGGCTGACTCAGAAATGGGTCGCAAGCGCGTTGCTGTCCAGCAGTTGATTGCCGCGTATCGCAACGTTGGTAATCGCTGGGCAGATATTGATCCGTTGAAACGCACTGAGCGTCCGGATATTCCAGAATTAAATCCAGCCTTCTATGGCTTCACTGATGGCGATATGGATATCGTCTTTAACACCAGCAATACATTCTTCGGCAAAACCGAAATGACATTGCGTGATCTATTACAGGCTTTACGTGAAACCTATTGCGGCACGATTGGTGCCGAGTACATGTTCATTGCTGACCAGAAGATCAAAAAATGGTGGCAAGAAAAATTAGAGTCCATTCGCTCAACACCGCGCTTTAATGTGGATGAAAAGCGCCAGATTCTTGATCGTATAACCGCTGCAGAAGGTTTGGAGCGCTATCTCCAGGCTAAGTACGTAGGTCAGAAGCGCTTCTCACTCGAAGGTGGTGAAAGCTTCATCGCTTGTATGGATGAGCTAGTGCGCGATGCTGGCGAGAAGGGTGTGCAAGAGATTGTGATTGGCATGGCCCACCGTGGTCGTCTGAACGTCCTTGTTAATACTTTGGGCAAGATGCCAACCGATTTGTTTGCAGAGTTCGAACACAAAGGCCCAGAAACATTGCCAGCAGGTGACGTTAAATATCACCAAGGCTTCTCAAGCGATATCTCAACTCCGGGCGGTCCAGTGCATTTGTCATTGGCCTTTAATCCATCCCATTTAGAAATTGTTAATCCAGTAGTAGAGGGTTCTGCACGTGCTCGCATGGAGCGTCGTGGCGATTTATTGGGCGAGCAAGTATTGCCAGTATTGGTTCACGGTGATGCGGCGATTGCAGGTCAGGGCGTTATGCAAGAGACTTTGGCAATGGCTGAAGTTCGCGGCTACTCCACTGGCGGCACGATCCATATCGTCATTAACAATCAAATTGGTTTCACAACATCTGATCCACGCGACTTACGTTCAAGCTTGTATTGCACTGACATCATGAAGATTATTGATGCTCCTGTATTGCACGTGAACGGCGATGATCCTGAAGCCGTAGTGTTGGCAACCAAGTTGGCTGTTGAGTTCCGCACTCAGTTCCATAAAGATGTGGCCATTGATATTGTTTGTTTCCGCAAGCTAGGGCATAACGAGCAAGACACTCCAGCCATGACTCAGCCTTTGATGTACAAAATCATTGCTGCGCACCCTGGAACACGTAAGGTCTACGCAGATAAACTAGAAACCCAAGGTGTATTGCCTGCCGGTACTGGCGACTTAATGGTCAAAGAGTATCGCGCTGCCATGGACGAAGGTAAGCAAACCTCTGATCCAGTCTTAAGTAATTTCAAAGGCAAGTTTGCAGTCGATTGGGCGCCATTCCTGAATAAGAAATGGACTGATGAGGCGGATACCGCTATTCCGCTTACTGAGTGGAAGCGTTTGGCAGAGAAAATCTCTACCATTCCAGCAGACTTTAAGGCGCATCCACTAGTGGAGAAGGTTTACCGTGATCGCGCTGCCATGGGTCGTGGTGAAGTCAATGTTGACTGGGGTATGGGCGAGCATATGGCTTTCGCATCTCTGGTAGCAAGTGGCTATCCAGTCCGTTTATCCGGTGAGGATAGCGGCCGCGGCACATTTACCCATCGCCATTCTGTACTGCATAACCAAAATCGCGAGAAGTGGGATACCGGTACTTATATCGCGCTTCAACACGTCACTAAAGATCAAGCGCCATTCCTGGTGATCGATTCGATTTTGTCGGAAGAAGCTGTGCTCGGTTTTGAGTACGGCTACGCTGCAGCTGAACCAAATACTTTAACCATATGGGAAGCGCAGTTTGGCGACTTTGCTAACGGTGCTCAAGTGGTGATTGACCAGTTCATTGCATCGGGCGAGGTGAAGTGGGGCCGCGCTAACGGGCTTGTGATGATGTTGCCGCATGGCTATGAAGGTCAAGGCCCAGAGCACTCATCTGCACGTCTAGAGCGCTTTATGCAGTTATGTGCTGATACTAATATGCAAGTGGTTCAACCCACTACCGCATCGCAGATCTTCCACGTATTGCGTCGCCAGATGATTCGTCAGTTCCGCAAGCCTTTAATCTTGATGACGCCAAAATCCTTATTGCGTAATAAAGAAGCTGCATCGCCATTAAGTGAGTTCACTAAAGGCGGCTTCCAAACAGTCATCTCTGAGCGTGATGCTGCTATTGATCCGAAGCAGGTAACTCGTTTAGTAGTTTGTTCAGGCAAAGTTTATTTTGACTTAGCCAAGGCCCGTACAGAGAAGAAGTTGAGCGATGTTGCGATTATTCGTTTGGAGCAGTTATATCCATTCCCGCACAAAGCGATTGCTGCAGAGCTGAAGAAGTATCCAAAGCTTGAAGAGGTAGTGTGGTGTCAAGATGAACCGCAAAACCAAGGTGCATGGTTCTTTGTGCAGCACAACTTGTTGGAGAACATGTCTGATGGTATGAAGTTGGCTTATTCAGGCCGACCCGCATCAGCATCGCCAGCTTGTGGCTACGCTCACCTGCACCAAGAACAACAGAAGTCTCTGCTTAATGCAGCTTTTGCAAAACTAAAGGGTTATGTGGTCACGAAGTAATCGTTGACATAACTCACACCAAATACATTAGATAGGATTAATCATGGCTATATTTGAAGTTAAAGTTCCCCAACTCTCTGAGTCAGTAGCAGAAGCCACTTTGTTGCAATGGAAAAAGAAGGTTGGCGATGCCGTTGGTCAAGATGAGATCTTGATTGAAATCGAAACAGACAAAGTGGTGCTGGAAGTACCCGCGCCTTCTGCTGGTGTATTGACTGAGATCGTGATTGCTGATGGCGGTACTGTAATTGCTGAGCAATTGATCGCAAAGATCGATAGCACTGCTGTTGCAACTGCTAAACCAGCCGCCGCCGCTGCTCCCGTAGCTGCTGCTCCAGCCCCTGCAGCCGCTCCAGCTGCAAAATCTGCCGGTGCTGCTGCAGCTCCTTCTGCCGCTAAATTGATGGCAGAAAATAATGTGAGCGCGGGTCAAGTTGCCGGTTCTGGTCGCGATGGTCGCATCACCAAAGGCGATGTGCTTAGTGCAGTTGCTGGTGGCACAAAGTCTGCCGCCTTACCAAGCGCACCTATTCCAACTGGCAATCGCCCTGAAGAGCGTGTGCCAATGAGCCGTTTGCGTGCGCGTATTGCTGAGCGCTTGCTTGAGTCACAAGCTAATAACGCGATCTTGACTACCTTTAATGAAGTCAATATGGCTCCAGTGATTGCCATGCGTAATAAGTACAAAGACCAGTTTGAAAAAGTCCATGGTGTTAAGTTAGGCTTCATGTCTTTCTTTGTTAAAGCGGCAACTCATGCTTTGAAGAAATTCCCATTGTTAAATGCTTCTGTTGACGGCAATGACATCGTTTATCACGGCTACTTTGATATCGGTATCGCTGTAAGCTCGCCACGTGGCTTGGTTGTTCCAATCTTGCGTGACGTTGATCAAATGAACTTGGCTGATATCGAAAAGAAGATTGCTGAATATGGTGCCAAGGCACGCGATGGTAAGTTGTCGATTGAAGAATTGACTGGCGGCACATTCTCCATTTCTAACGGTGGTGTATTCGGTTCCATGCTCTCAACTCCAATCATTAACCCACCACAATCTGCGATTTTAGGTATACATGCAACTAAAGAGCGTGCAGTAGTTGAGAATGGTCAAGTGGTGATTCGCCCAATTAACTATCTCGCTTTGTCATACGATCACCGCATCATTGACGGTCGTGAGGCAGTACTTGGTTTGGTTGCCATGAAGGAAGCTTTAGAAGATCCTTCACGTCTCCTCCTTGATTTGTAAGAGGGGACATCATGAGTCAATCATTTGACGTAGTAGTTATTGGCGGTGGCCCTGGCGGTTACATCGCTGCAATCCGTGCTGCGCAACTGGGCTTTAAGGTTGCCTGTGCTGAGTCACAGAGCTATGACGATCCAAAGGGTGAGCCACGCTTAGGTGGAACTTGCTTAAACGTTGGCTGTATTCCTTCTAAGGCTTTATTGGCCTCTTCAGAAGAGTTCGAGAAGATTAGCCATCATGCCGCTGATCACGGCATTAAGGTTGGGTCAGTCAGCATCGATTCGAAGAAGATGGTGTCTCGTAAAGATGACATCGTGACGAAGATGACCGGTGGTATTCAGTATCTATTTCGCAAGAACAAGATTACTTTGCTCAAAGGACATGCATCTTTTGAAGGAAAAACTGCTGATGGTTATCAAGTCAAAATTGATGGCAAAGATAAAGAAACAGTGACTGCTAAGAACGTCATTATTGCTACGGGTTCCAAAGCGCGTCATTTGCCTGGTATTGCCGTAGACAATGTGTTGGTTTGCGATAACGAAGGTGCACTCAAATTTGACTCCACCCCTAAAAAACTCGGCGTCATTGGCGCTGGTGTGATTGGTTTGGAGTTAGGCTCTGTTTGGCGTCGTGTTGGCTCTGAAGTGACTATTCTGGAGGCAATGCCTTCATTCTTGGGTGCTTGTGATCTGGGCATCGCTAAGGAAGCGCAAAAGCTATTAAGCAAGCAGGGCTTGAACATTCACACTGGTGTCAAGATCGGTGAAGTGAAGGTTGATAAAAAAGGCGTGGTCGTTAACTACACCGATAGCGCTGGCAAAGCAGCCAAGTTGGAATGTGATCGTTTAATCGTTTCTGTTGGTCGTGTGCCCAATACCGATAAATTAGGCTTAGACAAAATCGGCCTTAAGGTGGATGAGCGTGGCTTTATTCCCATTGATGACCATAGCTGCCAAACAGCAGCGCCTGGCGTGTACGCCGTTGGCGATGTGGTGCGCGGTCCAATGCTGGCACATAAAGCAGAAGACGAAGGCGTATTGGTAGCAGAAATTATTGCTGGCCAAAAACCCCATATTGATTACAACTGTATTCCTTGGGTAATCTATACCGATCCAGAAATTGCTTGGGTTGGTAAGACAGAGCAACAACTCAAAGAGGCTGGCATTGCTTTTAAAGCGGGTCAGTTCCCATTTGCTGCCAATGGCCGCGCACTGGGCATGGGCCGTGCTGATGGTTTCGTAAAGGTCTTGGCTGATGCAAAGACAGATGAAATCCTTGGTGTTCATATCATTGGACCAAATGCTTCTGACTTAATTGCTGAAGCTGCTGTTGCCATGGAATTCAAAGCGGCGGCGGAGGATATTGCTCGTATCTGCCATCCACATCCAAGCTTGTCAGAAGTGATGCGCGAGGCAGCATTGGCAACGGATCAACGTGCATTAAATATGTAATTGAAAGCATTAGAGTATTACCATCAAGAGTTAAAAGCGCGCGGGTATCATAGCGATCCCGCGCAGCTTCGCGCCATTGAGCGCCTGCAACAATGCGAAGACGAGTGGATTGCTTATAAAGAAATTCGTAGCAACGGCTTAAAAAAGAAATTATTTAAACCTAAATTACCCCGTGGTATTTACTTGTGGGGTGGCGTCGGTCGTGGCAAATCCTTTCTGATGGATTGTTTTTATGCTGCATCCCCTTTAGAGAAGAAAATTCGCATTCATTTTCATGAATTCATGCGTGAAGTTCACCGTGAACTGCATGAGCTTTCTGGTCTTGCTGACCCTTTGGATGAGCTAGCAATACGGATCTCTAAACGCTATCGTCTCATTTGTTTTGATGAGTTCCACATCAATGACATCGCAGATGCAATGATTTTGTATCGCCTTCTTACTGCTTTATTTGAAGATCGCGTGCAATTTGTAATGACCTCAAACTATCGTCCTGATCAACTCTATCCCAATGGGCTACATCGCGATCGACTGATTCCAGCAATTAAGTTGTTGGAATCACAGTTAGACATCATGAATGTGGATGCTGGTAGTGACTATCGCCGAGTGCAAATGGCCCAGGTTGAGGCTTACTTGACGCCACTGAATGAGCAAACGGACGTGGCTCTTAAGGAGATGTATCAGACACTCATTGGCAACCAGCCAGAAAATGCTTGTCCGATCCTGTATATCGAATCCAGGCAATTAAGACCGCTTTATATGGCTGATGGGGTGGTGTGGTTTGATTTCCAGACCCTGTGTTGTGGCCCTCGATCCCAGAATGACTATTTGGAGATTGCCAATCAATTTCATACGGTGATTTTGTCTGGGGTCCCTTATATGCCACCCCGTATGACCAATGAAGCTCGGCGCTTTATTTGGCTGATTGATGTTTTATATGACCATAAGATTAAGCTCATCATCTCGGCAGAGGTTCCTGTCGGTGATTTGTATACGGAAGGCCAGATTACCGGTGAATTCTCCAGAACCGTCTCCCGCCTTATCGAAATGCAGTCTCGGGACTACTTAGATGCGCCTCGCCGTGTGATTGACACCGGCTTGACCTAAAATAGGGTTATGACTAGCGTTTCCACCTTAAATGCCGATTTGCATTGCCACTCAGTTGTTTCCGACGGGACATTGACACCCGAAGAGCTGGCCGAACGTGCACACGCCAATGGCGTCCATTTATGGGCGCTGACAGATCATGATGAGCTCGGTGGACAAGAGCGTGCTCGTGCTGCCGCTAGCGCTTTAGGTCTGGATTATTTAGGTGGCGTAGAGATTTCTGTAACTTGGATGGGTCAAACCATTCATATTGTTGGCCTTGGTATTGACGCCGCCCACGCTGGAATTTTAGAAGGCTTGCGTCGTACTCGCGATGGCCGCGGTAATCGCGCCAAATTGATGGCAGAGCAACTGCTAAAAGTTGGTATACCGGGTGCTTATGAAGGTGCTCTACATTTTGCTGGCAACCATGACCTCATTTCGAGAACACACTTTGCACGGTTTCTGGTAGAGCAGGGTGTGTGTCGCGATACAGAGCAGGTCTTTAAGAATTATTTGATTGAAGATAAGCCAGGCTATGTGCCACACTTGTGGGCAACTCTAGATGATGCGGTCGCTTGGATTAAAGCGGCTGGTGGTGTGGCGGTAATTGCTCATCCTGGTAGGTATAAGCTGAATGCCATGCAAATGGATGAGCTATACAAACACTTTAAAGATATTGGTGGATTAGCGATTGAAGTGATTACCGGTAGCCATAGTCCACATCAGTATCAAACATACGGCAAAATTGCCCAGCAGTATGGTTTTTTAGCTTCACGTGGATCTGATTTTCATGATCCGAATGAAAGTCATATTGATTTAGGGCGTTTGCCGCATTTACCCGATCATCTGACGCCGGTTTGGTCAGCGTTTCATTAACAGATTGTTTAACGAATTACTCATTAAGAATAAAGAAAAAGATGTTTGCTGAACGCGTTCTCTCTGGCATGCGACCTACAGGTAATTTGCACCTAGGTCATTACCACGGTGTTTTAAAAAACTGGGTACGCTTGCAGTCTGAGTATCCATGCTTCTTCTTTGTTGCCGATTGGCATGCATTGACCACTCACTATGAAACTCCGGATGTGATTGAGCAATCGGTTTGGGATATGGTGATTGATTGGTTGGCTGCTGGCGTAGATCCAAACCAAGCTACT